>Ga0255055_10003430_pt1 | contig 10725 bp, 11 predicted proteins | sample JV7_2_27_MG_FD_188633 | JGI IMG/M metagenome (GOLD analysis project Ga0255055, IMG submission 188633) | Seawater microbial communities from Jervis Inlet, British Columbia, Canada - JV7_2_27 | ecosystem: Environmental > Aquatic > Marine > Inlet | place: Canada: British Columbia | collected... | reverse complement strand
TGCTTCCCTTGGTCGGGTTCATGGGGGCACGATATTTTCCAGAAGATATGACCAGCAATCTGGGCGTCATTCTCGGATTGATCATCGTCGTTGAGGTGATTTGTGCTCTGTTCGCATTGCTTCTAGGTCGGCCCTTCTTCTCTGGATTAGCCGATACCATGGATACCAAACGGAGCATCATTCTCGCGTTGGTAATGTACGTTGTGATTGCGATTTGGGGATTTATCCTCGGATCCGTACTCGAGTTCTGGTTCCTCGCCTGGATGGTCGCTGTCGTGCAGGGAGGCAGTCAGGCTCTCAGCCGCAGCTTGTATGCTAAAATGTCGCCCGCATCGAAAAGTGGTGAATTCTTTGGTCTCTTCGGGATCATGGAAAAATTCTCGGCAATCCTGGGTCCCTTGATCTTCGCACTGGCTATAGCCGTATTCGGGAGCAGCCGCCCTGCAGTGCTGAGCATCGTTGTATTCTTTATTGTGGGGGGGTATATCCTCACTAAAGTAAACGTCGATGAAGGCCAGCGGGTGGCCAGAGAAGAAGACGCGCTTATGTTGAGCGAACAAACTTAGCAAACACCACTGTTAGTAATATTCACGGTTAAGGAAGCAGCGGCGGAGGCACTTCGCCGCTGTTTTGTTATTTCACCGAGCAGCGGGTTCTTTGCGTGGTGTTCCATACCGGGATCGAAATACGCCCCCGACTCCGATCAACACCAGTGCGGCTCCAGCGACAGTCGTGATCGTAATTGATTCCCCGAGGATCAATGCACCGAGTATTACGGCAATCACAGGGTTGACATAGGCGACCGTCATAGCGATGCTCATCGGAAGCAGCTGGAGCACCTTCACGTAAGAGGTGAATGCGATGAGCGAGCCAAATATCAGCAGGTATGCCCACGCCAATATGGCTTCCCGGCTCGGGTCGGGCAGGGGTTCATCGGTGATAAAAACAAGCACCGCAAATCCGACGGCCGCAAAAAGCTGTTGATATCCCGAACTCGTTACGGGTTCCAGAGATACGGGCCGCCTATTTTGGAGGATTGAACCAAGCGCCCAGCATGCCGGTGAAATCAATAGTGCCAGGATTGATAATGTGTCAGCGCTGGTTCCATTCTGCAATGTGGGCGTTGATATCAGAGCAGTTCCTGAGAACCCGATCATGAGGGAGAGTGTGAGCATCAGGGATGGGAGTTTACGGTCAAGAATAGACTCGAAGAAGGTGGTCCAGAGCGGGGTTGTAGCCACAAGCAAAGCGGCAATCGATGAATCGACACGCTGTTCCGACCAGGCTACCAGGCCATTCCCGGCAGTCCACAGCAACAAACCCGATGCGACCAGCACCAGGAACTCGTTCCGGTTGATGCGTAAGTTTTTCTTCCGGAGCAGTGACCATCCAAGCAACACCGCCCCAGCCAGCGCAAGCCGTAATAATCCTAATGTGAATGGGGGGAATCCAGCTCCAGGTCGTACGGCAACGCGGATAGCTAGGTATGTGCTTCCCCAGACGACGTACACAATGATGAGGTTCAGAAAACCGGCGGTACTTTTCCGTCCGTTTTCAGAGGCCTCATCACCCTTATTTACATTATCCGTCATCGTTTCGATCCCATAAGGTGAATCTACTGCTTCCCCACATCATCCATCCAGCCCCGTTCGTATTTGTTGAAATACAGCATCCAGCATTTCTGCAGTTAAACGACCGGTCTGGGTATTCTGCCTGCTGGGGTGATAGCATGCCACCAGGCTCGGTAGCGGCGGTGGAAATGAGTACCATTCGCCATGTGAAAATTTCAATCGTGGCATCTGATAACCCATACTGGCTAGTGTCATCTGATACCCTTGAAAAGCAAGATGTCCCAGCGCGAGGACCACCTCTACCCCGTCTAAGTGGGTGATCTCGTCCAAAAGAAATTGGCGGCAATTCGTCAGCTCCTCTGGGGTGGGTCGATTCTTAGGAGGTGCACAACGGGCCACCGCGGTGAGATAGGCGTCCATAAATTGAAGACCATCATCACATGACACGGATTCGGGTTGATTGGCGAAACCGGATTTCCACATGGCCCGGGTTAATGTATCGCCAGAGCTATCGCCCGTAAACATACGACCGGTCCGATTGGAGCCATGCGCCCCAGGCGCCAGACCGATAATGAGCAGGCGCGCCCGGGTATCGCCGAACCCCGGGACGGGCTTCCCCCAATAATCCCAGTTAATGTAAGCACGCCTTTTTTCTCTGGCAACCTGCTCCCGCCAATCAACGAGACGAGGACAGCGTCGGCAAGAAACGATCTCCTTACGTAAGGTGCAGAAGGAAAATTTTTCAATCATGCGTACTTTCTCGTTAGTAATTGCACCGGTCGAGTTCCCAATGGCAGTAAACATGCCCTCTAACACTCAAGTTGAGTAGAGAGGGTTTTTAATCGAACGATAATGATACCTGATTCATGGAACTGAGAGAGCGTCACAGAGACATCCTTAATATTTCGTAATTGAAATATTCCTTGTATTATTATGGGCAGGATGTTTACATATGAAGAAGAAAAAGCCTGAAGCACCGAGATTCCAAGCTTATTGTGAACGTACAAAGGGCGTGATGTTTATGCCGAGTTCGGATTGGTTGGGTTTGGCGTCAAGCACAGGTGTATACGTGGAAATCGATCTAGCAAAAACACCCTTTTCAGGCCTCACCCTCAATCCGAATTACTCGATTGCAGTTCTAAAGCAGGCATCATCAGACAACATAGAACTTGAGGTATACCGTGAAGACCCAAATGACGCACTTGCAGGAACTCCAATAAATTTAGATATTTACTCGGTATACAACGCGATACCCAGTACATGGGTATTATCGGATATTGTCCAAGCAGCTTCGACAGACGCCGACCAGAATCTTGATGATTTTATTGCCGGTCAGACGATGTTCATTAAATGGGCATCATCAGATATTGCTGATCACCACATACCAGATTTCCCCGCTCATGTGAAGGCTATATTAAAAAAGAAGAGAAGTTCATAGGAAATTCCTATTTACATTATTTACTTCGAGTACCACCTTAACCTGCTTGTCCCCCTCAAGTAGGTTCTGGTGGTATTTATATCTGGACAACCCCCATCATATTTTTGGCTAAAACGAGCTATTTACACTCTATATGCGTCCATGCATCCTCATAATAGGTCTATTTGCAAAGAGAGGATAAACGGGATGGCATTAAGAACCGTATTGGATTTAGTCGTTCGGATGAGAGAGATTATGAATCAATGGCATCCAAGCACTCGACCAGGGAACGATGGCGATGCCGGAAACACCCTTGAGGATTTGCTGGGTGTCGAGGAAAACAACTTTCAACTCCCTGATTTCGGAGAAGTCGAATTGAAGACGAAGAAGACCGAAGGTGGTAGTCTCCTAACTTTATTTCATAGAGATCCGTATCCTAGGCCTTCGGTTCCTAAATTGATATTAGCTATGGGATGGAGACACAGCGAGGCAGGAGGCAAATACCCCAATGATGAAATGAGTTTCCGTTCGACAACTTATGGGCATCGGTACTCCGATCGCGGGTTTTCGATAATTGTCGATCATGCGCGGATTTATTTCGTTTATGAACCCCTACGGGTAGCGAGAGCTACCGAAGATAGAACAGGTGTATATCCAACATATGGGGATTGGGCCGATGATATTGAGGCACGGACAAATCCGAGCTACAGGGAATGCATGCCTGTCCATTACGACTTAAATATGATTCAAAGAGGGTTCGTAAATAAGCTAAGCCACACTCTTCTAGCTTTTCGAAGGACTAGACAAAGAGGAGGAAGAAGAGAATATTACTATCACGAAGCCTACCTAATGAGAGACCTTCAATTTGAATCGATTGGAGCACTTGTGCGGGAAGGATCAATCGCAATCGATTTTGATGCCCGAACAAGACATAATCATGGTACTAAGTTTAGAATTGCAAAGTCTCGATTGGGGCTCTTGTTCAATGAATTTGAACAAATTTCGCCTGATGATGAGGTGGTTCAGGCGACTATAGTTTAACTTGGGGGCTTCCAAAAATCGAGAAGGTACTCAAATGTAACACCCATCGTGATGTAATTGCTGGGCCATCCGAATATTCCGATTCTGTTCACGATATTCCTTCTGTCCCAGATGATAGTGTTCCGGAGCTCGTATCCTCTCTTCCTGAGCTCATTAATTACAGACACGTGAATAGTAATTCTCTGATTTTCCCACCACATGTCAGGCACATTTATCACGCAGTGAGCTTTCTCTTTTAGGAGTGGAAGTAAACTCTCAAAAATATCCCCAATTGCGACAGTAAATTTCTCAATCTCCATTGTTCCAAGGTCTCTTGGGTCCTGTGAATATTGCTCCACTTTGCCCAATTGACTGTTCTTGCGGTCTCGCCGGGATTTGTTTTTTCGTTTCCGATTCAGGAGGTTCGCATATGGAGGTGATGTCCAGATTAGGGTAACAGACTCTGGCTCCAAGTATTTATTGATATTCAAGGCTTCATCTTGAACAACGATCTGCTGAGCATTTGAAAATAGACCGTTGTTTTCTCGCAAACGTTCTAGTGACAGGTCAACGTATTTTTCCTGAAGATCAAATCCAACGGCATTACGATTCAAGTCTTGTGCTGCGATTAGTGTTGTTCCACTTCCCACGAAGGGATCAAGGACTAATTCACCCTCATGAGAGAAAAGACTGACGACTTGCTTCGATAACGAAATTGGGAACGTTGCTGGGTGCTTCTCTTTATCGCGGATATCTCGTTTTTCGAAGAAGAATTCCCATACACCTAGCTGGCATTTTAGCCACTCTTTTGCCGTGAGGCAGTTGATATGAGTTGGGCCACACTCTACACACACCCGTTCATGCGGAATGTCGAGCTTCTTTTGATATCCCTTATCGCTACCTTTTATTGAATTTACGAGTTCAACTTGATTTACATCCATCTATTAAGATCCCTGTTGGAACAGATTCTTGAAAAATCGAAAACAGAACACCTGTTCGAGATAATATATTTATATCATGCCTGTGTACCCAACGCAACAACCTAAAATTGTATTATAGGTTTTCTTGCTTTCGGGTTTGTAATTTAAATGCTGGTTACGTTATCTTAAGGGAGTGCCGTCCTAGTGCCGACCCAATCTTATAACCTAGCACCCTCCAGCATCAGAAGCGCCTCCTTCGTTTCAACCCCTCGTCTTCCAGAATACCCACCCAGCGATCCATCCGAGGCGATCACGCGATGGCATGGGACGACGATGGGCACGGGATTGCTACCCAGCGCCTGACCCACTGCCCGTGCCGCACGTGGTTTCCCGATCCTTCTCGCAAGATCTCCATAGGTAACGACTTCTCCACGCGGCACTTTTGAGACTTCATTCAGCACCGTTTGCTGGAAAGACGTCATTCCGCTGAGATCTACCGGAAGCTGGAATGCCTTCCGTTTCCCGCTGAGATATTCTCCAACTTGTTGGGTCGCCTCCTCAAGCTTCTCAGGGGCGTACACGATCCTCCGTTGCTCTATGCGGGTACGAAATTCATCCTCGGTATCAACAAACTGGAGGCTCACCAGACCATGGGCGGTCATTCCGACGAACAATTTGCCCACGCGTTGATCGTCCAGGTAGCTGTAATATATGCTGCCCCTTTCGGCATCATCCAAACGTCGGTCCAGATTCTCGAGCGCCGTGGCGATTTGTGCCTCAGTTGGACCTGATTGATACCTCAAGTCAAGCTTTTCGAGAACCTTATCGGGCAATTGCACATCGTCAGAATCTCCCAGCCATGCTGCGAGCCCAGCGTCACTCTTTGTCTTCCGTTCCCTATCCGCGCTCATAATTCACCACCAATCCCTAGTTGATCAGGGTTGAACATCTTCCTGAGTTTTCTCAGTCCCTGGTATACGTTAGCCCGGGCCGATCTCTCGTCTCCCCCGATGATGGTTGCGATTTCCTCATAGGACAGCGCCTGGTACTTTCGTAAAATCAACGCACTTTTCTGTTTCTCTGGTAAGGCATCCACCGCCATGGCAATCTGCTCCAGGGTAATGCGCTGCTCAACCTCATCGTCCAAGGATAATGCGTTATCCACGTCCAGATCCTCTTGAAAATTCGTCTGACGCCCCTTCTTCTTTAACGATGTGAAACCCGAATTGGTCGCAATTTTATAGAGCCAGGCACGGTAATTGGAATCGGGTCGGAGCCGATGGTAGGCTTGAAAAGCTTTCAAGTAGGTGTCCTGAAGACAATCTTCGGCATCTTCGACGGAACCGTCGAAAAGCCTCCATAGATACACGTATATCTCCCCACCATAGGTCTCAACGAGATGCTCAAATTCAGGGTGATTTGGTGGCCCGTTCGATGCAGATTGTTTCATCAATTAATATAACCACGAAACCCTGGATTTGTGAAAAACGAATTCAGAAACCTGGGAACTCTCCCGTGATTTCCCACAAATGGAAATGGACCCTTCTCGGGTCCATATAAATGATGGGGATGCGAACCCCATCACTGATTCATCTCCCATACGATGCGCAAGCCGTCCAGCGTGAGCCAGGGGGCAAGAATTTCCAGTACATCCGTCTCTTTGGCGATGACCTCAGCCAATCCGCCCGTCCCAATGACGTTCGTACCCGACCCCAGCTCAGTCCGAAACCGAGCCACCATACCTTCCACCAAGGCGACGTAACCAAACAACAAGCCGGATTGAATTGCATGAACGGTGTTGCTTCCGATCACATTGGGTGGACGGTTTAGATCGACACGAGGCAGCTTTGCTGTTCGTTGAAATAACGCATCGGCTGCAATGCCAATTCCGGGTGAAATCGCGCCTCCTAGGTATTCACCATCCGCAGATATGGCATCAAACGTCGTCGCCGTCCCGAAGTCAACCACGCATGCAGGACCGCCGTAGAGCTCGAGCACAGCAACCGCATCGACCACCCTATCCGCGCCAAGCGCGTGCTTGGGATCCTCATAGCGTATCTTCAAACCTGTCTTGACACCGGCATCAACCACGAATGGCTCTAAGTCAAGGTAGGTCTTACAGGCATGTATAAAACGGCTGGTCAGCGGCGGCACGACAGAAGCCAGAGCGGCATGTGCAACATCCACCCTCGAGAAGCCAGCCTGCTCGATCAAACCCAGCATTTGAAGACCGTATTCATCGGGCATGCGCTCGTGATCCGTCGCCAGACGCCAGGCTCGCAGCATCTCCCTCTCTCGATATAGTCCCAGGGTGATGTTGGTGTTTCCAATGTCTACCGTCAGGAGCATGGGTTTCTCTCCAATCTTCTATTGATACAAGTTTGTTTTATTACGCTGTCCAAGATGCCCTTCCAAGGATGATGTTATCGATCAGGCGTGTATCCCCGAAGAAGACGGCCATCGACAATAAAGCCTTAGATATCTTTCCGTGTAGTTCTTGCAGCGTCTCTGGATCAGCAACGGAGACGTATTGGATTTGGGCAAGCGGTTCGGAACCGAGAACATCCAACATATGATCTTGCAAGATCTCCGCCTCTCGCTCACCGGCATCATAATCATCGGCTGCTGAGGAAAGCGCACGGTGAAGGATTCCGGCCGCCACCCGTTCCTCGGTAGAGAGGTAGCTGTTCCGACTCGACATCGCCAATCCATCGGATTCTCGTACCGTTGGACAGATAACAACCTTCAACGGATAACGCAGGTCCTCCACCATTCGATGTATCACGACGGCTTGCTGGGCATCCTTCTGCCCAAAATAGGCTTGATGAGGCCGGAAGGCGTTGAAAAGTTTGGCAACAACGGTGGTGACCCCACGAAAATGACCCGGACGATGCGCTCCTTCGAGAGGCTGCGTAAGATCTTCAACCTCCACCCACGTAGGCGCCCCTGGAGGATAGAGTTCCTCTACGTCGGGCACCCATACGATGTCGATGCCCTCACGCTCAAGGCGTGCGATATCAGCATCCAGATCGTTTGGATAGTCGTCTAAATCCTCGTCCGGGCCAAATTGGGTTGGATTGACGAAGATACTCACACCCACACTGGCGCATTCCCCTCTTGCTCTGCGAACCAACGATAGATGCCCTTCATGCAGGAAACCCATCGTGGGTACGAGCCCAAAGGGCGCGGTAAATTCGTCTCTCGATTCACGCAGCTCCTCAAATGTCGTGACAACTTGCACTATGCCTCCAACCCGCGCTGTTCTGCTTTTGCTCGAACTAGCTTCCATAAAGTCCATGATATCGGCACAGGAACACCCAATCGTTCGCCTTCCTTCCAGATTGCACCCGAGATGGCATCAATCTCTGTGGGAGCGCCTCTTCGGATGTCCTGCAGCATAGACGAGATATTTGCGGCCGTCGCCCTTGCTACCTCCTCAACCGCATGTGCTGGGTTCGTGAAGGGCAATCCGATGTCAAGCGCCCCAGCGACGTTGGCGGCCTCCTGTGCGGCTGCATGCATCAGCGCGGTCGCCGCTTGCGATTCAATGAGTTCACCGTTCGGGATTTCCAAGAGTGCGGTCAGCGGGTTGATCCCCGCATTAATTGTGAGCTTCCCCCAGACGAGCTCTTCCACGTTTTCAGTGACATCAACCTTGATCCCCGCAAGTGTGAACAGCTCTACCCAATCCTCGATTTGTGGATGATGTGCGATGTGCGTGGGTCCTTCACCCCCGGCGCGGACGCTGCCAGGCGCCTCGAGCGTGGCGCCCATGGTGGTGACGCCCTGTGTGACCCGGTTATAACCCAGCACATCACCGAGTATCTCAAAGTTCCCCAGTCCATTCTGAAGGGTGAGCGCAAGACCACCCCCCGGGAGGAACGAAACCACATGTCGCGCGGCTCGTTCTGTTTGCCAGGACTTAACCAGAATGAGCGCCTTGGAGACCCCCTCACATTCCGAGGGATCCGAAGTTGCATGCACTTGAATGGGCTCCACAGGTCCATCAGGAGACATCAAACGTACGCCCGCCTTTGTGATGACCTCCAATCCCTCCTGCCATGTTCCGAGCATGGTGATAGATGTGTGGGGTGCAAGGCGGGCGGCGAACAGACATGCCAGCGCCCCTGTCCCAACGATCACGGTGCGATATTGGTCGGTCATTAGTTAGATGTATTCGATTACGAATTCTTCAATACGCACGTATACGAACATCACCACAGTCCTCTGTTTTCAAATTTTCATGCTTGATGCTCAGTTGTCGCCAAGTTCTTCAAGCACATCATCCCAGACCTCATCCGAAATTTCGAACGAGTGCTCTTCTGTCGGGAATTCCCCTCGCTCGACCTCTTCCTTGTATGTGATAAACGCACCATGCATCTCCTCGTGCAGATTTGCATACTGCTTGACGAAACGAGGGGTAAATCGATCGAAAGTTCCAAGCAAATCGTGCGTCACGAGCACTTGCCCATCACAGCCAGCGCCGGCGCCGATACCGATCGTCGGAATCTGAAGACGAGATGACACGAGCTCGGCCAGTCTTGCCGGAATCGCCTCGAGTACGATGGAAAAGCAACCCGCCTCTTGAAGAGCGCTGGCATCATCGATCAACTTTCGTGCCGCCGATGCAGTCCTCCCCTGTGCGCGGAACCCTCCGAGTTGATGCACGGATTGGGGTGTGAGACCCAGATGTCCCATCACAGGGATTCCAGCCCCAACGATAGCTTCAATCGCAGGAAGTCTCTCTCGTCCGCCTTCGAGCTTCACCGTGTCCATGCCAGCCTCCTGGAGTAAGCGACCGGCGTTGCGAACGGCATCTTCAACCGAAACCTGATAGGACAGAAATGGCATATCACCGATCGTAAGGGCGCATCGTACGGCACGCGCCACGGCTTTACAGTGGTGGACCATGTCATCCATCGTTACGGGTAGGGTGTTCTCATAGCCTAACACCACCATGCCCAGAGAATCTCCCACAAGGATGGAATCAATCCCCACGGCATCCATCACAGCGGCTGTGCCGAAGTCATAGGCGGTCAGCATCGTGATGCGCTCACCGTGGTCCTTCTTCGACTGGAATGTTGTGGTCGTGAATTTCTTACAGTCAGGCGCAGAATCTATAGGGGACATGGCTATCTCCTCCTTGGAGTGAGATGCCCTTGAGCCCGGAAGAAAAACCGAGCGGAGGGGTCAATTTGTCAAATGAATGCGTCGTCTTGGTCCTAATTAGATCCAAGCGACCATTGTGATTATAGCAGAGATCGGATGTATGCTAGAAACCTAGAGGAAATCTGACAGATGTACTCGTTTTCGGAGAATCAATACCCATCGGTGATGCCAATCGATGTCTTTTAATGTTCCGCCTTAAATGAGCACTTTCAATTGATCTGATTCAAAAAACTCGTTCGCGTGGCTCATTTCGATGACTCTCGCAGAGTCGAGGCGCCCCCCAATCATGAGGCTGCAATTTTTGTAAAGAGAATTCCAATCTCTCATTACGAAACCATGTAACAATTGAATCGAACTTCCTTGAAGACTTTTCTACCTCGAAGCTGGTTTAGGATGCGGTGGATTGGGCAGTACTCAGCTCAGTAATACGATTTCGTTCGCGACTCGTAAACACCAAGAATGCATATCCAAGCGCACCCGCAACCACCGAGGTAATCATGATACTCACCTTCGCAACATCGAGCAGCTCCCCGGGCAAGAAAGCCGAGCTTGCGATGAAGAGCGACATCGTGAAACCAATGCCTGCCAGGGTCGTCGCGCTGATGAGCTGAGGCCATTTTACCCTTTC
>Ga0255055_10003428_pt1 | contig 10727 bp, 6 predicted proteins | sample JV7_2_27_MG_FD_188633 | JGI IMG/M metagenome (GOLD analysis project Ga0255055, IMG submission 188633) | Seawater microbial communities from Jervis Inlet, British Columbia, Canada - JV7_2_27 | ecosystem: Environmental > Aquatic > Marine > Inlet | place: Canada: British Columbia | collected... | reverse complement strand
TGCTGCCGCACGGGCTGCGATGACTGCCCTCGCCGTCCAAGGAGATCGCGCCGCAGCATTGGAGTGCTACGAACGACTGGTCGGCCGCCTCGCCGACGTCAACGCCGAACCGGAGGCAGAGACGCGTCTCCTTGCCGACCGCGTGAAGATGGAACGCACGTGGCGGCTTTCCGGTGAGGTTCCTACCGAGCCCGAACGCGGGGCGGAATCTCGTCGAGCACCACTCGTCGGCCGTGAGGATGAAACCGAGCGCCTCCTCGAAGCCGTGCGCGCTTCAGCGGCACAACGTCAGGCCTCGGTGTGCGTGATCCTGTCGGAATCGGGATTGGGCAAATCCAGACTACTCGACGAGTTGCTCTCCCGTGCTCGGCTGGATGGCGCGGCAGTCGCTGCCGTTCGGGCTGTCGAGGCGGATCTGTCGGCACCGTGGAGCGGAGTCGTTGGACTCGCGCGCGGCGGTCTGCTCGATGCAGCAGGAATCGCCGCCGCCTCACCGGAGGCGCTTTCGGCACTCTCGGCGGCGATCCCCGAGTGGGCCGATCGCTTCGGGACTCCAACGGCCGAGGCCGCACAACTTGGAACGGCTCTCAGCATCGTAGTGGGGGCAGCGGCTGAGGAGCAGCCGATCCTGCTGACCGTAGACGATGCTCAGTGGCTCGACCGCGATTCACTGCTCGGGCTCATGGCATTGGTACGGGATGCGGATACGGCACCGCTGACCGTGGTCCTCGCGGCACAGGAGGAGCCAGCCCGCGACGAGTTGGAGTCGATCCGGGCAGCCATCGGTCGCGACTTGAGAGGTGTCACGGTTCACCTCGAACCGCTTGGGCGCGTAGCCCTGCGTGAACTCAGCCACTGGGCGATTCCGGCCTACGCCGATGAAGAGATCGATCGCCTCGCGCGCCGAGTCGAAGTCGATTCGGCCGGCGTCCCACTGTTGGCGGTGGAGTTGCTCCACGCGGTGGCGCTTGGACTGGATCTCGGAACGATCACTGGCGCGTGGCCGGAGCCACAAAAGACCTTGGACCAGACACTCCCGGCCGAACTCCCGGACGGTGTCGTCGCGGCGATCCGCGTCGGGTTCCGTCGTTTGTCGAAACCGGCTCAGCAGATCCTTGCAGCAGCCGCCGTGCTGGGCGACCGGGTGGAGCTACAACGTCTCGAGCGCGCGACCCAGGTATCGGGCGACGATCTGCTCTCGGCTCTCGATGAACTCGAGTGGCAACGGTGGCTGGTGGCAGAACCTCGCGGCTACTCGTTCGTCGCCAGGATCGTGCGTGATGTGGTGGGCAGAGACATGCTGACGGAGGGGCAGCGACAGCGAATGGTCGAGAAGGCGATGAAGGGCGATGAAGGGCGATGAGGGGGCGATGATGACGAAGACAACGGGTGTGCTCCTCCTGACGCTGGTGCTCGCTGCATTGGTGAACCCGGCGGTCGCCCAGAATGCCAGCATCACCGGCACCGTCCTGGACTCATCGACCAACCGCGCACTCGATGAAGTCCGTGTGGTGCTGGCGCGTGGACCGACCGTCGTCCTGGCTACGACCACCGACCCATCCGGCAAGTTCACCCTGAGCCCGGTTGGCGCGGGGCGGTACACGTTGAGCTTCGCTCGCCTGGACTACACGCCGCACACCATCTCCGACTTCGACGTCGCCGCCGGTTCCACCGTGGAGCTGACGATCAGGCTCGAGCCGCGACCCATCGTCATCAATCCGGTCATCGTTTCGGCATCACGCAGCGAACAGAAAGCCCTGGACGCGCCGGCATCCGTGTCCGTGGTCGATACGCGTGCCATCGAAGAGCGCACGTCGTTGACCGCTGTGGATCATGTGTTCGCGGTACCGGGCATGGACATCGCTACGACCGGGATTACGCAGCACGAGATGGTGGCCCGAGGGTTCAACAACACAGCGTCCGGTGCGCTCCTCGTGATGACGGACAGCCGGTTCGCCCACGTACCCTCGCTCCGGATCAACGCGTACAACTTCATCCCCCTCACCGAGGAGGATGCCTCGCGAGTGGAGGTGGTGCGTGGACCGGGTGCCGCGCTCTACGGCCCGAACGCCGCGAACGGCGTGTTCCACCTGATCTCCCGCTCCCCGTTCGAGTCCCCCGGATTGACCGTCGGGCTCGCCGGGGGAGAGCGCACCGTCATCCGTGGTGGTCTGCGATATGCCACGCCGCTCGGCCGGCGCTTCGCCGTCAAGTTATCCGCCCAGTACCTGAGAGGGCAGGATTGGCAGTACACCGATCCAAAGGAACGAGCAGAACGCTTGATCGCCCTCGCCGAGGGCGCCGATCCCGACACGCTCCTCATTGGGCTTCGAGATTCGACGGTGGAGCGGGCCAGTGGCGAGCTGCGCCTCGACTGGCGCCCCGCGGAGCGGACGTCTCTCGTCACAACGTTCGGAGCCAACGACGCGCTGCGCAACGTCGATCTGACGCCGCTCGGCGCAGTACAGGTGAAGGGGTGGCAGTACTACTACGCGCAATCGCGGCTCAACCACGGCCGACTGTTTGCCCAGGCGTACTTCAACGGCAGCAATGCTGGCGACACGTACTTTCTCCGTACCGGTTCACATATCGTGGACAAGTCGCAGATGGTCGTCGCCCAGATCCAGCATGGTGCCTTCGTCGCGAACAACGTCAACCTCACATACGGCGTCGATCTCCAGCGCACCATTCCTCGCACCGACAGCACCATCACCGGCCGCAACGAACAGAATGATGAGAGCAACGAGGCTGGAGGCTATCTCCACAGTGACATCGCGGTGTCGCCTACTGTTCGGCTCATCGCCGCGGCACGGGTGGATTACCACAGCGCTCTGCCCAACCTGGTGTTCTCGCCTAGGGCCGCCCTCGTGTACCAACCGGCAGCGAATCAGACCTTCCGCCTGACGTACGACCGGGCCTTCAGCACACCAACGACCAACAACCTGTTCACCGACATCGTTGGCGACGTCATGGACACCCCGGTTCCCACTCCGGTGAGGCTCGTGGGCGTTCCGTCAACCGGGTACTCGTTCCGTCGCGACTGTGACGGCGGGTTGTGCATGCGCTCGGCCTACACCCCAGCGAGCATCGGCGACGAGTGGACCTGGCTGCCGACCGACGTCACGCTGCTGTGGCCCGTGATCGTCGACACCTTGGCAGGACGCGGCATCGACATTAGCGGCGTTCCACAACCAACCGCCAACGACGTGGCAACGGTTCTCGGACGGCTCAATGCAGCAACGGAGCAGTTCGACCCGGTCACCGACGTGACCGACATTCCACCGCTCAAGCCAACCATCACGAACACCATCGAACTCGGTTTCCGGACAATGGTGGACAACTGGCTCACGCTGGGCCTGGATGTCTACCGTGGCTGGAAGAACGATTTCGTCGGGGCAGAGCGAGTAGAGACGCCAAGCGCGTTCTACGATCGAGCGTCGCTCGAGGCCTACCTCTCGACGTACATGCCCGCCGAACAGGCGAGTGATGTTGCCGACGTCATCGCCCAATTGCCTGCAGCCACAGTCACGCCTGAGGAGGCGCGCGACGCCTACGACGTGCTCATCACCTACCGGAACTTCGGCGACTTGAGCTACTGGGGGGCCGATCTCGAGATCGGCGCAGCCTTGGGTCGGCTGTTCACAGTCTTTGGCACGTACTCTTGGACGAGCGACAACCTCTTCGCGGTCACCAGTGCCGCTGGGGAGCCCGACACCATCCCGCTGAACGCTTCCAAAGACCGCGGATCGATCACCGTGCGGTATGGCGACGATCGGCTCGGCGTCTATGCTGAGCTGCGGGGCCGCGCCGTGTCCGGCTTCCCGATGCAGTCAGGCGTGTACGCGGGAATCGTGGAATCCTATGCTCTGCTGGACGCGAGCATCGGTTACAGAATGCGGCACTGGCGTGGATTGGTCTTCACCCTGAGCGCCACGAATCTCACCGACAACCGTCACCAAGAATTCATCGGGGCGCCGTGGATCGGGCGATTGCTGCTGCTGAGGGCGAGAGCCGAGTTCTGAAGAACGTTCAACATCGAACATCGAACATCCAAGAATCTACCGCCGATCGTTGGACGTTGAGTGTTGGATGTTGGATGTTGGATGTTCTATCGGCCGGCCAGCTTCTTCCACGTATCCCGCAGTGGCACCGTGCGATTGAACACGAGGTTTCCGGCACCCGAGTCGACAGTGTCACTCACGAAGTATCCCCGCCGCTCGAACTGATACCGAGTGCCCGGTGGTTCATCGCCCACACTCGGCTCGATGCGGCTCCCGGTGAGCACGACCGCCGAGTCCGGGTTGAGGTGATCGATGAAGTCCTTCCCTTCCTCGGTGTCGTCAGGGTCGGCCTGGGAAAACAGCCGATCGTACAGCCGAATTTCGCACGGCAGTGAATGCTGAGCGGACACCCAGTGGATGGTTCCTTTCACCTTCCTCCCGTCCGGGGAATCTCCTCCGCGGGTCTCGGGATCATACGTGCAGTGCAGCTCGGTGACCTCACCGGTCTGCGGATCCTTCACCACGTCGGTGCAGGTGATGAAGAATCCGTAGCGCAGTCGCACTTCCCTGCCCGGTGCGAGCCGGAAGAACTTCCGGGGCGGATCCTCCATGAAGTCGTCCCGCTCGATGTACAGCTCACGCGAGAACGGGATCTTGCGTGACCCCTCTTTGGGAACGTCGTGGGGATAGTACGATGCATCGAGTTGCTCGACTTCACCCTCCGGGTAGTTCGTGATCACGACCTTGAGCGGATCGAGCACGCAGAGCACGCGGGGTACCCGCATGTTCAGTTCGTCGCGGATGGCCCACTCGAACTTCTCCAGGTCGACGTGGCTGTCCACCTTCGCCACGCCAATGAGGTCGCAGAACTTGGCGATCGCTTCCGGCGTGACGCCGCGTCGCCGCAGTCCAGCGATGGTCATCATGCGCGGATCGTCCCAACCCGAGACGTGCCCCTCCTCGACGAGTCGGATCATCTTGCGCTTGCTCAGAACCGTGTAATCGAGGTTGAGCCGCGCGAACTCCGTCTGCTCGGTCCGCGGATGCTCGAATCCTGCAGCGTCCAACACCCAGTCGTACAGCTCGCGGTTGTCCTTGAACTCGAGCGAGCACAGCGAGTGCGTGATGTTCTCGATGGCATCCGACAGGCAGTGCGTGAAATCGTACAGCGGATAGACACACCACGCATCACCACGTCGATAGTGGCTCGCGTGACGGATGCGGTAGAGCACCGGGTCACGCATGAGCATGTTGGGGTGCGCCATGTCGATCTTGCCGCGGAGCACGTGCTCCCCGTCGGCGAACTCCCCATTCTTCATCCGCGTGAACAAGTCGAGGTTCTCCTCCACCGAGCGCTCACGGTGTGGACTGTCCCGCCCCGGCTCGGTCACCGTACCGCGGTACTCCCGGATCTCCTCACCTGTCAGGCTATCGACGTAGGCCTTGCCGCCCTCGATCAACTTGACGGCGAACTCGTAGAGCTGTTCGAAGTAGTCGGAGGCGTGGTAGAGGTGCTCACCCCAGTCGAAGCCCAGCCAGGAGATGTCCCGCTTGAACGCCTCGACGTACTTCACGTCTTCTGTCTCGGGGTTGGTGTCGTCGAACCTCAGGTGGCATGCACCCTGGTGTTCCAAGGCAAGCCCGAAATTGAGGCAACACGACTTCGCGTGCCCGATGTGCATGAAGCCGTTCGGCTCCGGCGGGAAGCGTGTCTCGACGCGGCCGACGTATTTCCCGCTCCTGTTGTCCTCCGCCACCATCGCGCGAATGAAGTCCAAGCCCTGCTCAGCCATCTTTGCTCCTTGTCCGCCTGACCGTCTGACCGGCCTGTCCGACCGCCTCGGAAACTAGCACCTCCTCCTAGCTCTCCGCACCGCCCTTGCCCCCTGCCCCAGCATCCGGTTATCTGTGCAGGCGATGCTACGCCAAGCGCTCATGCTCCTCTCCGTCTCAGCGAGTACGGTCCTGGCCCAGGAACCTACGGGCTGGCAAGTGCAAGAGAGCCGTGCGCCGAACGACAGCGTCACCGAGGTGACCCTCCTCTTGCGGGCGCAATCCGAGCTTCGCAGCCGCGGCGAGCCGATACGCCCGATTCTCATCATCCGTTGTGCCGAGGGCCGGACGGAGCTGGGTGTCTACACGGGACCGTATCAGCCATCGGGAGACCAGACGCACACCGTGCGGTTCCGGTTGGACCGAGGCCGAGCCGTGCTCGCCGAGTGGAGTGAGTCCCAGGGGAACCGCGCGGTGTTTCATCCCAATCCTCGACTCATCCTCTACGACCTCATGATCACCAAGCTCATGCTGTTCGAGTATTCCAACTATGAGGGAGCCCGGGTGATCGCACGGTTCGCCACTGAAGGGCTAGACGAGCACCTACCGCGGGTGGCGGAGGCGTGTGGGTGGGGGGACGAGTTGCCGGGGAGGTGAGCCGCACGTCTAACGCTATTGGGCTTCACACCAAGCCGAATTACTTTAGAACCCCTGGGAGGGCTAGACCTAACTGGTAAGGCAGCGGTCTTGAAAACCGCCGGGCGCAAGCCCTTCGGGGTTCGAATCCCCGGCCCTCCGTTGGACGCGGGGACGGCAGAAGCCGGCCCCGCGTTGTCGTTTCGCGGCAAGCGATTACAGCGATTTCGCTCTACCGTCCCCCCTGCAGATACGTGCAGCTTCTCTCTCGCACCCGCCACTCACCGTAGACCCATTTAGCGAGGTTTTTGGGAAGGTCTCACCTCAAGACTGCACATTCCCGCCCACTCCTGCAGTCGTTCGGTTACGCCTCCCACACACGCACCACGTATCCTGGCGCGCGGTTCGGTGGAGAGGCGAGTCTCCCGTTCTCGGCCTCGTAGCTGCCATGGTTCGCCGACTGAGCAAGTGGTGCCGGCGTGGCGAAACTGGCAAACGCGGAGACCGACGAGTCTCTGGGCGAAAGCCCTTCCCGGTTCAACTCCGGGCGCCGGCACCCACCGCGCCATGGATTGTGAGAGCAAGGCTGCAGCAGTAGTCCGTAGTGGCGGGTCTCAGTAGCGTTTTCGCTGCGCCGTAAGAGCCGGGAGGCAATTGCCTTCCGGCTCTCTGCATTCTGACCCGAAGTTGATCGTCAGGGGCAGTCCCCTCGGGGTGGACCCTCCGTACACCGACGAGAAAGCCCCAACCAGCATCCACGCCGGTTGGGGCTTCGTGTCGGTCCCCGGGCGTGGCCGGCTCTAGCCTTGGGCCTCCAGCTTCTGGATCTCGTCCTCGTCGAAGTAATCGACCTTGTGCAGCGGCATCACCACGCTCGACAGCACATTGAGCACGTGCCCGCCAATGCGCTTGTAGAACCGGGCGCCCAACACCAGCACAGCCACAGTGCAGGCGTCATACGAGTCGTTCATGGCGATCCGCCTGATCAGCGACTCGCACTGTTGAGCCATCGCCTTGCCGTGCTGGATCATCTCCAGCGCCGATTGCTTGTCCGACTCAGTGAAGACCCCGGCCAACCGCTCGAACGCACTCTCGACGCCCGCGCGGATCTCCTTCAGTTCGGCCACGGTCTCATCGTCTGGCAACGGGGTTTTCCGGAAATCGCTCAGCTCCGAGAGGTTCTTCGCATAGTCACCGATCCGTTCCACATCCTTCACCAGACTCGTGAGCAACAGGCAGTACGGTAGGTCGCTGCTGCTTCTGCCCAGAGAGAGATGTGAGATGACCTGCATCCTGATCTCACGTTCCAGCCTGTTGACCTCCACATCCAGCGCGTAGATCCGACCTCTCACCTTTGGATCGGTGGTGCCCTCGAAGTAGATGTCTCCTGCCCGCATGATCGCCTCTTGGGCCTTGCGGAGCATCGCCGTGAAGTTCTCGGCCATGTCACGCAACGGATCGCGGGACCGCAAAATACTGATCAACTCACGGAGCATCGCTCATCTCCACTGCAATAGTCACAAAACCGCGCGTCTGCAAAAAGCCCGCAGCACGCCCGGCCTTTCATAATAACCGCAGGCTCTTCTCCAAACCAACCACCAGGACCACGACAGCGACAGCCTGCACAACGTGGAACACCCCGTTGTGGTCGAACGGGACACCGATCGTGACCGCCACCGACCCGCTGGCCTGGATGCCCGCTGCAACGATGTTCAGCACGATGGCCGCAGCGATCGTCCCGGCACCTTCCAACCGCTTGCTCATGGCCAACCCGGTGTACAGCACGAACGCAAACACCATGGCGACGGCTTCGTACGCAACGAATACGAGGAACGTTCCCGACACGATACGCGTCAACGCAAAGAAGGCCACGCCGGTCAGCAGCATCACGGGGAGTAGCCGTCGCGACGCGGTTCGCCCCTTCCAATCATAGGTCGCCGCCACGACGAACAGCCCCACCACGAGTCCCAGCGACAGGAACAGGGGATGCCACAGGACGTCACTCGTTGCCTGGCTCATCTCCAACCCATGCACTACCGCACCGAGCGCCGCGGCAAATGCCAGCAGCCCGAACACCCACGACCACAGGCCGACCTTCCATGGATCGGCATCCCGGAAGCGACGAAGGCGGACGATGCACACCACAGCGACGACGGCAAGGACGACGTCCGTCACCGCAGTCGTTTGTTCCGTAGGAATGCTCGTGAACGAAATGAGTCCTCCTCAACGCTGCACCCTGTACCCTGCACTGTTGACCCGTTCTGGCACAACCCCTTGTGGTCACACGTGTATGACTGCAGTATGCCCGGGTTACTGAGGACTCGAACCAGCAACGCTGGAGATGCCATGAAGCGCGTTCTCTTCGTACTCGCAGCAGTCGCCTTGTTCGCACAACCGACGGTTGCACAGGAGGCCACGGAGGCCCCCGTGCTGGAGCCCAGCAGCAAGGTGCCCTTTCCAGTCCACCTGGGGGTTCCCGGGCACGGCGAGCAACATGTGCTCACGGGGACCGGAATCCGGACCAAGACCTTCCTCAAGGTGAAAGTGTACGCGTTCGGGCTGTACGTTGCCGCGGACGCTGCGCGAACGGCGCTGGGCGGCTTCGCAGGCCAGAGCGCCAAGGATCTCGAGAAGAACGATGAGTTCTACGCCAAGATCCTGGAGATGGGATTCCCCATGACCTTGCGGCTCGTCATGACCCGGAACGTCGGTGGTGAAGACATGGCGGACGCCTTCGAAGGCGCGCTCAGGCCACGGGTGCAAGCTGCCGCCGCCGAGATGAACATGCCAGGCGGAGAGGCCGCACTGGAGGAGTTCCGCACCTACTTCAATGTGGAAGAGATGACCAAGGAGTCCGAGCTGGTGTTCACGTGCGCCGACGGCACCCTCATGAGCGAGGTGCTCGGCGAGGTCAAGCCAGAACTCGACTCCCCCGCTCTGTGCTGGGCGCTGTTCGACGTGTACCTCGGCGAAGACCCCATCTCGGGCGGTGGAAAGAAGAAGGTCGTCAATAGGTTCCCGGAGCTCCTCGGGACCATGTAGCAAGGGTTGTATTCGACCCTTTCGCTGGTGACATTGTATCCGGCGTTCAGGCGGTCCAGCGGTGCAGCGGTCATCCGACCCTGACCGCCGACCGCCTGACCGTCTGTTGGGAGAGGTGGCCGAGCGGCTGAAGGCGGCGGTTTGCTAAACCGTTGTAGGGTTTAAAGCCTTACCGGGGGTTCGAATCCCCCCCTCTCCGTACCCTTCCACGGGCCTGGCGACTGTGCCTCCCTGACACCAGCCGCAGCCGAGGTCACCCGTAGTGTCCAATCAGCTGGATCGCCTGAGAACAGCTCTGTCCGACCGCTACACTATCGAGCGGGAAATCGGACGCGGTGGGATGGCCACGGTGTACTTGGCCGAGGACGTGAAACATCAGCGCCAGGTGGCCCTCAAGGTTCTGCTACCCGAACTCGCCGCGGTGCTTGGAGCGGAGCGTTTCCTCAATGAGATTCGGGTCACCGCCAATCTCCATCACCCCAACATCGTACAGCTCTACGATTCCGGTGAGGCGGACGGGGATCTGTATTACGTCATGCCGATCGTCGAGGGCGAGTCTCTCCGTGACAGGATTGATCGAGAACGGCAGCTCCCCGTCGGTGAGGCAGTCTCGATCGCACGCGCGGTGGCAGAAGCACTAGACTATGCACACCGCCGTGACGTCATCCACCGGGACATCAAGCCCGACAACATCCTGCTGCACGAGGGCACGCCCATGGTGGCGGACTTCGGAATTGCCCTCGCAGTCGATCACGTGGCTGGCGACCGCATCACCGCGACTGGGCTGTCGGTCGGGACACCCTCGTACATGAGCCCGGAGCAGGCTGTCGGTGACCGCGAGGCCAAGCCTACCACCGATATCTATGCCCTGGGAAGCGTCCTCTACGAGATGTTGGTCGGCGACCCGCCGTTCACCGGTTCCAACGTGCAAGCCGTCATTGCCAAGGTCGTCGGCGAGTCGCCGGTGAAGCTTCGTGCCATCCGTGAAACCGTCCCCGCACACATCGAAGCCGCAGTGGACAAGGCCCTGAGCAAAGTGCCGGCCGATCGCTTCACCAGCACCATGGCATTTGCGGACGCACTCGTGGCCGAGGCTCGGGTGGCAACACCATCACGATGGTCTCGCACCGCCCAAATCGCCGTGCCTGTCGCTGCGGTGGCCGTACTCGCGTGGGCGCTGCTTGGAAGAGGCGGTGGTCCACCCTCGGCGGGGGATGAAGCGGGGGCCGTGGTCACGGGACCCGGGGTGACCTATCTGGACTTGGCTGAGGATCC
>Ga0255055_10003427_pt1 | contig 10727 bp, 9 predicted proteins | sample JV7_2_27_MG_FD_188633 | JGI IMG/M metagenome (GOLD analysis project Ga0255055, IMG submission 188633) | Seawater microbial communities from Jervis Inlet, British Columbia, Canada - JV7_2_27 | ecosystem: Environmental > Aquatic > Marine > Inlet | place: Canada: British Columbia | collected... | reverse complement strand
GAAACACGTTGGCCGCGGACGAGTCCACGCAGGGGACGGGCATGAGAACCAGGAACATGATGCCCATTTCGTGGACCTCGGCTCCCCAGACCTTGGCCGCGAAGCCGTGGCCGAGCTCGTGGAGGGCCTTGACACAGGGGTAGGCGATCCACAGCAGAAGCATGTTCTGCCCGCTCAGCAGGCGGGACCCCGCGTCCTGCGTGAGTTCCGTCCAGTGGGATGCCCCGAGCACCAGAGCCGCCCCTACCACGACACACCAGGCCAGCGCCCCATACACGGAGAACAGCGGGCGCACCAACCCCACCCAGCGGCTCAGAAAGGCGTCGGGGTCGAAGAGTGGAATCTTCAGCGACAGGGGGTGGAGGAAACGCCAGCGCTTCTCCTTGGCCTGGCGGCGTTCGGCGCGCCGGAACGTCTCGGCGGTGTCGGGCGGAACGTCGCAGGAGAGCGAGTCGGCGAAATACAGCATGCCGAACAGACGGATGGTCTCGTCTTGCGTAGGGCAGTCGTCACCCAGCTGACGGGCGGCCTCCTCCCAGATCTCCTGGGTCGAGCGCTCTCCGTCCATCAGGCCGATGAGAAGATGGGCGGAGGGCGTCAGCAGATGGCAGCGCCCAGTGGATTGGTTCTGGAGGACGTACCAGCGTTGACCCCGGTACTCGTGTCGGTGGAGCCGTGCGTGACTGGCGCGACGCGGCTTGAGCTGGGCCACCCGATACCAGGAAGAGCTGAGCAGCGACTCGCTCATCGCCTTCTCAGGGCAGCCACGACCAGGTCAAGAGCCGCAGCCAGTCCGTCAGGCTGTGGGTCCAGATCCAGAGGTAGCGGCGTCGATCGACCTCGATCTTCGCGACGCCCTCCATGCCGGGGCGCAGCCCGGGCACGGGTTGGTCGAGGTGCGCCTCGACCCGAAAGTAGTTGCGGCCGTCCTCGGCGATCGAGACCGGCGTGATTCGCTCTACGGTGAGCGGGAGGGTCTGTCCGGGCAGCGCGGCGAGGGCGAGCTGCCCCCGCTGTCCGGGAGCCGGCTCGGCGATGTCCCGCTGGTCGACCTCGAGGATGATGCGATAGCCGTCGAGCGGCGCAACCTCGAAGAGCACCTCACCCCGCTCGACCGGCGAGCCCAGGGACTGGCTGAGATCGCCCTTGACGACGATTCCGTCGAAGGGAGCGACCAGGCGCGTTCGCTCGAGCTGGGCTGCCAGAAGCTCGAGCTCGGCAGTGGCCTGATCGATCTTCGCGCTCAAGAAGTTGACCTCGCTGCGGTCGTGCTGGTAGAGGGCCTTGCCCTGCTCCTTTCTGAGCTGGGCCAGCTTGCCCGACCCGTTCCTGCGCTCCAGCAGCAGGTCGCGGTCATCGAGACGGCCCAGAATCTGCCCCTGTTTCAGCAGGTCGCCGGCACGGACGTTCGCCTCGGCGATGTAGCCGTCGATCCCGGCCACGATGGCCCGCTGGACCCGGCCTTCGAGGGTGGCACTGGCGGTGATCCGGTAGTCGCCCTTGGCGAAGCAGACCAGCAGCAGCACTGCCACACAGCCAATCGCGGCGAGCTTGAAGTGCGGGTCGCCGGGGCCGTAGAGGCGGGACATCTGCCGGAGGAGGAACTCCCGCGCCTCCTCGAGCCAGCTCTCGCGAGCTCTGCGCTTGAGGTCGAGGATCGGGCCCAGCAGGGCACCGAAGTCCGTGCAGAGCTCGATCGTCGCGGCATCCAGCCCGCCCCCGGCCGATCGCTCGAAGGTCATCGCGCCGGTCACCCGGCCCCCGCTGCCCAGCGGAACGGTCCACGCCATGCCCGCGCCGTGGTTCCGGCAGAGCGTCTCGTGGTCCATGGCCACCCGCGGCGCGTCGCCGCGAAGCGGCGGGTGGCTGACGGGCGCGTCCTGATCCGCGGCCTCGTCCATGGCGGCTTCGAGATCGCGGACCAGGCCCGAGCGCGCGTCGAACTTCGCGGTGTTGGAGAGCGCCTCGAGCCGCATCCGTCCGCGTTTCGAGGCCCCGATGGCCACCCGCTCGCAGCCCAGGCGCGCAGCCAGCTCCGTGGCCACACCCGCCGGCGAGGCCAGACGGTCCTGCTCGAGGGCGGTCGCCACGACTTCGAGACTCGCCACCAGACGATCCTTCGCACTGGCGTCCCGGACCAACCCTTCCAGCCAGGAGGTCCCCGACCGAAGCTGGTCGACCGCCCGTTTGCAGGCCAGATCCGGCGACTCGTCCGGGTGTTGGAGCCGAATCGCGACCGCGCCCCCGAAGCGACTGCCGACGCCGAAGGGAAGGGCGATGTCGCTCCAGCATGGGGTCGATCCGGCTCGCGGATCGCCCGCGCGTACCACGGCGCAGCCTTCGGCGAGTGCTGCGCGAGCCACACCGACCAGATCAGAGGCCTCGGCCTCGGTCTTCGGCCATCGGGCGATGGGAGAGAGGCGGCCCTGCTCGTGACCGCTCTGCAACACGAGCCCTTGACTGGCTCCCGCGAGCGTCTGGCAGTGAAGAGCGAGCCAGGACTGGGCCAAGTCTTCGGCCAAGGGTCTCCTCCCAACCTGAACCGTTGCAGGTTGCCGGGCGTCGCAGAACACTGCGCATGCGCGCGCTCGGGGCATTCTTCGGGTCGAACCGCTCATTTCTTGAGCAGCCACCCTCCCCATCTTCCCGGGACCGTTGTCATTTTCCTCAATCTTCCTGGGGGCCCTGCCGATGACACGACGGGCGTTGCCCGCCACGCGGCAAAGACCGTTCGTGGCGGCTCCGAACGCCGTCGAGGAGTCGACTCGATGCATTGGTCCCTACGCAACACCATGCTCGCGATCATCCTCCCGCTCACGATCGCCATCCTCGCGATGTCCGCCGCCCAGATCGCCGATCTGGTCGCCGTCCGAAAGAACATCGAAGGGTTTCGCGACAGCGGCTTCGCGCCTGGCAGGACGGTGGCTACCCGGAGATCCGGATGTCGGTCAACGTGAGCGCCATTGAGCTTCGGGATGAAGACTGGGCGGACTCCGTGGCAGAGACGCTTCGGCAGAGCGGAGTGAGCCCCGGGTGCCTCGAGCTCGAGATCACCGAGACCACGATCATTCACGTCGTCCCCAAGATGATCACCGCATTGACGAAGGTCGCAGAGATGGGCGTGAACATCGTGCTCGACGACTTCGGGACGGGCTATTCATCGCTCTCCAATCTCAGGAGCCTTCCGATCCGGCGGGTCAAGGTCGACCGCTCATTCGTGTCGGAGATCATGGAAGACGGAAAGGGAGGCGCGCTCGCTGGGGCCATCGTGACGCTCGGCCGCAGCCTCGGCCTCGGGGTCGTGGCTGAAGGGGTCGAGACCCAGGACCAGGCGAACTTCCTGCGCAGTAGCGGCTGCCACGAGCTCCAGGGCTACCTGATCAGCCGGCCGCTCCCGGCGGCGGAGTTCGAGGGCCTGATGGCTCGCCAGAAGCCGGAGTAGCGGTCGCTCATCCCCTTTGCTCGGCGGAGTTGGTGAGAGGCATCGAGCTGTCGCGGAGGCGAGGCCGCCGCGCCTTTCGCGGACTCACCGCACGGGGCGGCGGGGGGCGGAACAGACCGCGCGAGATTCCCCTTGAGGGGCGCGCCATCACGGCCGATAAGCATGGCATGGGCGCGCTGAGCGCGCCGAGTGCGGCACCGGACGGGCTCGCAGTCCGCGGGGAGATGAGGATGATCTACAGAAACGTACGCCGCCGGCTCGCGGGGTTGTTGAAGCCCCCGAACCCGGAAGAGCTGGAGCCCCACGACCTGACGGGTATCGACATGAGGAAGATCCGGGAGGATCGCACGATCGGGCATGAGGTCGTCGCGGCCGAGAACGCAGGAGCCCGGTTCTCAAGGCCTCTTGAGCATAAGATTCCGGAGAAGCAGGGCGAGGGGTTCGAGTACTTCCTGACGCCCGACGGGCGACGTTGCCGCTACGTCGGGGCGCCGATCGGGGCGCCGCACACGCGCGAGGTGTTCTTCCTTCTCGTGCGGCGACGCCGTAGCTAGGTCCAGGCTCCGTCGATCTCCTACAGATCGATGGCTGCACTGCCGAAAGGGAAAACGCTGGGAATCCGCTTCCAATCGCGGAATCCAGAGTGAGGGGGGCCCTTGGCCAAGAAGGCCCGCAGTAAGCCGGCTGCCAGTCGCAAGCCGGCTGCCAGTCCGCGCCGTACGCGGCAGGCTGCGACGAAACCCCGGCCCACCGCCCGTCGCAAGACATCACCGCGCTCGACTCCGCCGGTATGCCTCGAGGACGCCGAGCAGATCGACGCGATTCGGACGGCTCTGAAGCGATCGAACTACGCCGCGGCGGTCTTGGCGGCGATGTCGACCGACCCGGCCGGGAGCCAAGAGGCCGCCTCCGAGGACCACCCCATGGTTCGGATGTTCATGCGCGGCCAGCGCGTCGCGGCGGACGAGGCCCGCGCAGGACTCGAGCCGCTGCCGCTGGAGGCCTGGAAGGAGAGCGGCCTGATCGATCTGAGACGCGGCTTCGCCGTGCCGCTCGCGAGACTGGACCCGTACGGAGATCTCATCGTGGCCTCGGACCTGGGCTGGTGGCGCCCCGACGCGGCCAAGGACGCCGTGATGGGGCTGACCGGCAGCACGCTGTGGCTCGCCAATCTGCGCATTCGGCGAAAGTCGCGGCTCACGCTCGATGTCGGAACCGGAACGGGCATCCAGGCGCTGCTGGCGGCTTCTCACAGCGATCACGTGATCGCAACCGATGTCAACGCGCGTGCAATCGAATTCGCGAGATTCAACGCGCGACTCAACGGTATCTCGAACATCGAATTCCTGGCGGGAGACCTGTTCGAGCCCGCGAAAGGATCGAAGTTCGACCTGATCCTGTTCAATCCGCCGTTCGTGATCTCGCCAGAGTTCCGCACCCTGTGCCAGGACAACACGGGAGATGGAGACGAGTTCCTCCAGCGCATCGTCGCCACGCTGCCACGGCACCTGAACGACGAAGGATTCGGTCAGGTCTTCTGCGACTGGGCGCAGATCGAAGGCGAAACCTGGTCGGTGCGCCTGGCGAAGTGGTTTGGAGAGTCCGGGTGCGACGCGTTGGTGCTCAGGACACAGACGCTTCACCCCGCCCAATACGCAAGCAACCTCCTCGACGGTCGCGACAAAGCCGATCTTCAGAGGCTCCACCGGAGTTTGACAACGTACCTCGCGAAGCGCCGGATCGAGAGTATCGGGCGAGGGATGATCACGATGCGGCGAGCCTCCCGCCGCCCGGTCTGGATCCGCGCGGACGATCTCCCCAAGCCTGTCCAGGGCAAATCAGGGGATGCGATCGAGCGCGCGTTCGGGTCTCGAGACTTTCTGGATGAGAACGACGACAAACAGCTGCTCGATACGAAGCTGCGTGTGTCACCGCACCTCCGCGTCGAATCGCACCTGGAGCCCAGCAGCGCGGGATGGGGTTTGCGGGGCGCGCGGCTGGTCCTGACGCGTGGGATCTCGTACTCAGCTCTGATAGGTCCTGCGCTCATGAAGGTGGTGCTTCGCTGCAACGGAATGCACCCGCTACGCGACCTGCTGGGCGGCATCGGGCCGAAAGCGGGCAGTGCCGCCAAGACTCGCGTCGAGAACTCCGTCAAGGCCGTGCGCTCGCTGATCGCCGACGGCTTCTTGTGGCCGGCTGCGACGGGCGAATCCGACGACGAAAACTCGCCCGGCTGAGTGGGACGTCGAACCCCGAACCGGGTGCGCCCGCTCCGTCGCCGGCGAAAGCAGCGACTGATGGAATCCGGGTCACAGCGGGAATTCCAAGCCGCCCTGGCGGCGGGCGACGTGAGCAGGCTCGACGCCCTGGAGGCGCACTATCTCGAGCAAGCGCGGCAACCCGACGCCGATCGAGCGACGGCGTGGCATCGGGCGGCCATCATTGCCCTGGCGACCCGACGCCCCGACGAGGCGCTGGCTTGGGTGGAGAAGGCGCTGTCGCTGCGTCCGTCGGCGGACTTCCATAACACAGCAGGAACGATCCACAGCTCCCGGGGCGGCCTCGCGCGGGCTGTGACCGCGTACGCCCAGGCGATCGAGCTTGCGCCCGACGTCTACGAAACGCGCCTCAATCTGGGGCGCTGCCTGCTCCAGCTCGATGACCCTCGAGCGCTCGAGCACCTGCGTCACGCCGTGCGGCTGAAGCCCGATGAAGGGATTGCATGGTTCCTGCTGAGCTTGGCCCTGCAGCAGGCGGGCGACCTGACGGAAGCGACCGAATGCCTGCAGACCATCCTCCAGCACGTGCCCGGTTTCGCCGAGGCGCATCTCGAGCTGGGGAGGATCGAGGCCCTGCGCGGTCGGGTGAAAGAGGCGCTCACGCGCTACGAGAAAGCGATTGGCCTGGGCACGCTTGCGATCGACGACGAGCTGAGCCTCTACCACATGGTGGCCGAGCTGGGAGAGATCGAACAAAGCGCCGAAGGCTACCGCGACGTGCGGCGACGGCACCCCAAGTGCCTGCGCGCCTTGACGCAACTCGCGAACCTCGTCGGAAGCGAACTGTCCGGGGAGGAGCTGGAGGAGCTGCAGGCGCTGGCCGACGACTCGGAGCGCCTCGCTCCCGACGAACGGGCGCGAGTGCACTTCTCACTGGTGAAGGTTCTCGACGAGCGGGGTACGTACGAGGACGCCGCGGTGCATGCGCGCCTCGCGAATGTCGCCCAACACGACGACCTGGCGCGACGCAGTCAGGTCTATCGGCCGGCCGCGCACCGCAGCTTCGTCGACCAACAGATGGAAGTATTCACAGGCGAGCACTTCGCGGGTCGTTCCGAACACCACGGGGCCACGAACCGACCGATCTTCATCGTCGGTATGCCCCGCTCTGGCACGTCGCTGGTCGAGCAGGTCCTCGCCAGCCACCCGCAGGTTTTTGGCGCCGGCGAACTCACCTTGATCGGCAAAGGCCTGAGGGCCGCTCACCAGGAAAGTGATGGCTTCGCATCCGCGGAGGAGTGGCTCCGACAGGCGCCAGAATCCGAGGTCGAGGCACTGGCGACGCAGTACCTCGAGCGCCTCGGACAGCTCGACTCCCGGGCTTCGCACGTCACGGACAAGCTCCCGGAGAACTACCTGTATCTGGGGTGGATCGCGACCCTGCTTCCCGGCGCGACGGTGATCCACTGCGTCCGTGATGCGCGCGACGTGGCGCTGTCTTGCTGGCTGAACCGCATGGTACGGCTCCCGTGGTCGACCGATCTCGAGCACATCGCGGATCGCATCGGCGAATACCGACGCCTGATGTCCTGGTGGGACCAGGTCCTGCCGTCCCCACCGATTCGCGTGGAGTACGAGGAGCTCGTCGCGGATCCGGAGCCCGTAAGCCGACGCTTGGTGGAAGCGTGCGGCCTCGCCTGGGATCCCGCCTGCCTGTCCTTCCACCGAACCCGCCGCCGGGTCGGCACCGCGAGCCTCGCGCAGGTCCGCAGGCCCGTGAACCGGCGATCGGTGGGCCGCTGGCGACGCTACGCCCCGCTGATCCCGCTGCAGGCGGCGCGGCTCGAGTCCGACCGTCCGCTCGGCGCAACGCGCCCCCTCTCCGAACCCGGCCGCTGATTCCCGCAGTCGACTCCGAAGCGTCCAACGCTTCCGTCACCGCCCCGCAGCGGTGTTCAGTCCGAGCAGCTCCCCCAGCTCCACGTGGGAGCCCACGACGTGGTCCGCCTCGGACGTCATGGTCGTGCTCGCGCTAGGAGATCGTGACCGCCATCCAGCGGCGGGTGCCGCGCGTCGCCGTGGAGGAGGCAGGGGGCGCGCGAAGCGGCCGCAGTGTGCGTAGGAGAGCTCGGGGCGAGCGCTTCACGAACCCCTCGGCAGAAACCTGAAGATGTCGTGGTCCACCGTGACGTCTTGCGGGTCGTCCTGGGAGAGGTAGGAGACGATCTCCGGCGGCAGCGCGTCGGCCCCGTAGGTTCTGCCTTCGGATTCGAGGCCGTCCACCACCACCGTGTGCTCGCCGTTCGGGTCGAGTCCCGTGTGCAACAGGATGTAGTTTCCGGGCGTCTCGTAGACGTTCCCGCTCACGTCCGAGAACCTCTCCAGAATTGCTTCGACCGCGGCCGACACCATGAAGTCGATCTGTCGACATAGGAAGACGTAGTCGAAGTCCCACCATCGAATCGCGAGCAAAGACTCGATCGTAGCCTCCGAGAAGCGGTACTTGATGACCCTGGCTGGATTTCCGGCAACGACAGCGAACGGTGGAACGTCCTTGGTGACGACGGAGTTCGCCGCCACGACGGCTCCGTCGCCGATTCTGACGCCGCTCACGATGGTCACGTTCCGTGAGACGATGACGTTGTTGCCGATCGTCGTGGGACCCTTGGCGCGGGAAGCCAGTCTCTCCCTGTTCTCGTCCGCCACGTGGTACTTCAGCTCCTCGAAGTGGGACAAGCTGTGGTTCACGACCGCGTCGTTGCGGTGCTCGCCGCCCAGGAAGATCTGGAGTCCACCGGCCTGTTGGCAGAACGAGCCGTAGCGCAGGTTCGTCTTCCCCCGGTACTCCTTCTGCGGCCCGTCGAAATCCGCGATGCAGCCCTCGTACAGCATCAACAGACCCGACCGGAGACGACCCGATTGCCCCGGGCCGTCGTGCCCTTGATCCAATAGGGGGCGAACGTGTGCCGCCGGTGGTTTCCGATCGCTCTCAGGTTCGTGATCATGGAGTCGGAGCATAGAAGGGCGCAGGGATCGCTACCAGAACCGGTATGACACCGACCAGCTCACGACGTTGGCGGTATATCCTTCGGAGTTGCGGCCCAACCGAAGTCCCACCGCCAGCCCCACCACCCTGGGGCTCAGCAGCCCCACCAAGCCACCGGAACTCAGGGATTTCGGATTAGTATGGGCGGCGAAGGAGCCCCGCTCAATGGGCCTCGCGCCAAGCCTGGCGGAACGGGGAGTCGCAACAGTGGCAGCTAGTTGCGCGGATTCTCAACCCCTCGGGATGCGCCCGATGCAGCCGAATCCTAGCGATTCGGGCGCACAGTCCCACCAGGAGTCCCACCACCCCGGGCCTCGGAAAGACCACCGTGCTCCTCGACCTGGCGGCGCGTGTCTCGACGGGCCGCTGCTCTGTGAGCTACGCGGCCTCGAGCGCCGCCGGGGGCCATCCGGGAAGGATCGCGTCGACCACGCGCCGGGGTCGCATGACGACCGCGCGAACGCCCTGGCCGGCGTCGCGCAACGAGCGCTCACGTATCGCGAGCAGCAGGTCATGGTCCGCTAGAAGGAGGCTGAGAAGATGGCATGGGGTCAACTACCGCCCGCTGCGCCTGCCTGCCGCGAGCGCCATCAGGCCGAGGGCGAAGAGCACCCGGACACGCTCACTTCGATGAACAACCTCGCAACGACGCTCCGCGCACAGAGGGATCTGGCTGGCGCGCGGGAGCTTGAGGAGCAGGTCCGGCGCGTTCGCGGGAAGAAGGGCGAGGTCGGCTAAGCGTCGCTTTCCTCGTCGTCGTCGGGGTCCGCTTGATCGCCATCCGGCTTTGCCTGACCGTCGAGCTGGTCACCCACGCCCCGGTCTTCGTGGATTTCAGCGTCGCGGAGCTCCTTCTCGCGCTCCTTTCGCTCCCTCTCCGACAGCGCCAACACGCTGAGCGGATCCAGCCGCTGCCAGGCCGGCAGGGACGAGAGGGCCATCATGATCAAGGAGCTGGCCCGCGTGCGCAGCCACAGCAATCCGGCGGAAAGCGACAACGCCGTGATTTCGATGCGGGACCTGGTCTGCTCGATCTCGGCCTGCTGGCGCTCCGCATCCCCGGAAATCTCGTCCTCCAGCATGTCGAGGGCATTCCACATGGCCTGCTCGCGCAAGACCGTGAGGCGATAGACCTCCTCGCCCCCCGCCTCCAGCTGCGGCACCACGCGATCGTCCCCCCCCACCACCTCGGCGCTGCTGCCAGACCGCTGCGAAGAGGTGGAAGATCCGAGCTCGATATCGCTGTCGCGCGTCCCGCTAGGCCTGAGGGTGGCGCGCTCTTCCTGGAATCCCGGCAGGATCTCCTCGACAGCCTCCTCGCTGCGAGTCTCAGGCTCCGGTTCCGGCTCGGGCTCCGGTCCCGGCTCGGGCTCCGGTTCCGGCTCGGGCTCGGGCTCCGGCTCGGGCTCCTCAATGACCAGTTCGTCGCCCTTCACCATGATGGTGGAGGTGGCGACGCCGCTCTGGGCCGCCACGCTGGAGCCGTCCTCGGAGGCCTCCACCCCGAAGCTGCCGGGCAGGTTCGAGTTGAGCGGTGGCGTAAAGCGCAGGCCCGCCTGCCCCTGGGCGACCGTGATGTAGTCGCCGTCGTTGATGACGGTGGTACCATCCGCCTGATAGAGCGTGCCGTTGGTGATGCCGCTGATGCGGAAGTGGGTGACCTCGGGGCCGTCCGCGGCATTGCGGTCCAGCACGATCAGGCCCGACTGGGTGTCCTCGAGGGTCGTGATGTCCGCCACCACCGGGGTGTCGCCCACCGGGGTGACCGTGATGGTCGAGGTCGCGACGCCACTCTGGGCCGCCACCGTGGAGCCGTCCTGCGACGCCTCTACGTCGAAGCTTGCGCCGGCCGTCACGTTCGCGCCCGGGGTGAAGCGCAGTCCCGCCTGGCCCTGGGCATAGGTGATGTAGTCGCCGTCGTTCACGGCCGTGGTGCCGTCCGCCAGGAAGACGCCGCCGCCCGCAATACCCGAGATGCGGAAATGGGTCATCTCTGGGCCGTCGGCCGGATTGCGGT
>Ga0255055_10003426_pt1 | contig 10731 bp, 11 predicted proteins | sample JV7_2_27_MG_FD_188633 | JGI IMG/M metagenome (GOLD analysis project Ga0255055, IMG submission 188633) | Seawater microbial communities from Jervis Inlet, British Columbia, Canada - JV7_2_27 | ecosystem: Environmental > Aquatic > Marine > Inlet | place: Canada: British Columbia | collected... | reverse complement strand
GGGGCCAGCAGACCCTGGACAGTTATCTTAGCCGGTCACGCCAACCCGATGAGCCCTTGATACCCACCGGCCATCTGACCTTCTATAAGTCATTGCTTCTTTATTATGAAACAGATCAATACATATTCGTACATGCCGGGCTGAACAAAAAAGTTCCGCTGGAGGAGCAGAAATTAGAGGATCTGCTCTGGATACGGGGAAAGTTCATTCAATCGAAATACGATTTCGGCAAACTGGTTGTTTTTGGCCATACACCCTTGCCTGAACCGCTTCTGCAACCCAATAAAATAGGTATTGATACGGGAGCGGTTTATGGTAATAAACTCACATGCGTCCGTCTCCCAGAATTGGTTTTTTACAACGCCTAGAAGTGTTTTAAAACCACGCCCACGGCGGGCAAGCCTCAGGTTAGGCTCAAGAGCACAGAGATTTGACCACGGATTACGCTGATATCACGGATAATAAAAAATATTGTATAAGCCCTTTGCATTTATCCGTGTCATCCGTGTTATCAGCGGTCCAAGAGGCACACCTTAATCCATATAATCAGATGTGTCATCCGGCCCACGCGGGGAGGCACACCTTAATCCATATAATCAGATGTGTCATCCGGCCCACGCGGGGAGGCACACCTTAATCCATACAATCAGATGTGTCATCCCGTGTAAGCGTGGAGCACACCCAACGGGCCCGAGAGGCCTCCATTAAAGACAGGCTGTCGTCGACATGAGAACATTTTCATTTTTAATGATTGTTTTATTGGTGTTTTATGGCACTGTAGCTTTTGCCCAGCGGCTGACAATTAAAGCGGATGTCGCCAATATACGCTCCGGCCCCGGTCAAAAATATGATATCCTGTGGCAGGTCGAAAAATTCCACCCGATATGGGTCATCAATAAAAACGGTAAATGGTATCATTTTAGGGACTTTGAAGGAGATGAAGGATGGATTCATGCATCTCTGGTGGGGGAAATCCCGGCTGTAATTACAAAGAGCGAAAAGTGTAATGTACGTTCAGGCCCCGGAACCGGGTACAAAATAAAATTCACGGTGGAGAAGGGAATACCGTTTAGAGTTTTAAAACGACAGAAAAAATGGTTATATGTCCGCCATGCCGACGGGGACAAAGGCTGGGTTCATAACTCACTGCTTTGGTAGCAACTGTCGGCTATTCAATTCAAACGGTTATAATGGTAACGCTGAAATCGAATTCAAAATCTAATCTAATCGTGGGAATTGGTTCGGCGTTGGTTGACATACTCGCTCACGAAAATGACGAATTTCTGAAAAAAACCGGGGCGGAAAAAGGTGGTATGCGTCTTGTTGACAACGAATTTATGGAGCATACCTTGTTGCGCACAACGGGAGATACGACCACGGTACCCGGGGGGTCAGCCTGCAATACGGTCGTGGGGATCAGCAAACTCGGAGGCAGAAGCAGGTTTGTAGGTAAATGCGGTCAGGGCAAAATGGGGCGCTTCTTTAAATCGAGCTTAAAAAAACATAATGTTGAGCCCGCGTTATTTACGTCATCTTCACCAACCGGAAGGGTGCTTTCGATTATAACACCCGATGCTCAACGTTCGATGTTTACCTATCTGGGCGCATCTTCAGAGACCCATCCCGCTGAATTATCAGGCGGATGTTTCAACAACGCCGCCATTGTTCATGTTGAAGGCTATTTACTTTTTAACGCCGACTTAATTCTGGCAGCACTGGAAAAGGCCCGGGAGGCCGGGGCCCTGGTTTCATTGGATCTGGCCAGTTTCACGGTTGTTCGAGAATCCAAAAAACTGCTGGAAAGGATAATAAATGAATACGTAGACATCTTGATTGCCAATGAAGATGAAGCCCTGGCGTTGACAGATCATGCAGACGAAATGAAGGCGATTCAAGCCCTATCGGCCAAAGCCAAAATTTCAGTTTTAAAAATGGGAGCGCGAGGAAGCATTATCGCTCACGAGGGCAAGATCATAAAAATCAAAGCCATAGGAGACGGCAATGCAATAGACACAACCGGCGCCGGTGATCTATGGGCCTCCGGATTTCTTTTCGGACTTATCAACGGTTATAGTCTAGAAAAGTGCGGCCAACTGGGTTCAGCCTGCGGTTATGAAGTATGCCAGGTTGTAGGGGCCACAATACCGGATAAGGGCTGGAAAAGAATAAAAAAACTACTGCAATAGGATTTGGGGAAAAGCATGGCCAAGAAAAAATTACAGAAAGTCACCCGAAAAAAACTTCTCAAAGAGCCCGATGAATTTATTACGATTAGCGGCAAGATCATCCGGTTTGCGATGGATTATAAATATCCGTTAACGGGCGGGCTGGTTGGGATAGTCATTCTGATTCTAGTTGGAGCCGGAATCCGCTATTTTTCAATCAAGGCAGAAAATACAGCTTTCACACTTCTATCCCAGAGCCAAATCAAATACGAGGCGCTTTTAAAGCAAAACGGACCCCAAAAAGCTTTAACCGAGGTAGCAGCTGATTTTGAAGGGATTTTAAAAAAATATTCGACCAAAAAGGGGGGAAGGCTAGCAAGAGTCATTTATGCCGGCATTTGCTACAAAGCCGGCAATCTCGACCGGGCCATTGTCCTGTATAATGAATCTCTGATAGACTTCAATTCAAACCCATTCTTGAAAAATCTTATATTGAGTGGTCTTGGTTACGCCCACGAAGAAAAAAAGGATCTCGAATCGGCGACCAAATATTTTAATATGATCCTCGCAGGCCCTGATCCCGTCATGAAAAGTGAAGCCCTGTATCACTTGGGACGACTCTATGACGCCAAGGGTGAACGCGATAAGAGCAATGCAGCATATAAACAGCTACTCGACCGTCACGCAGATTCCATCTACACTGAGCTTGTAAAAGAAAAACTTGGCAGCTAACGCCTTTTTTAAAAAAAAATAACCTAAAATCATGGATCATTTCCCGATTAGTTGCAGCTAATCAGGGCAAGTCAAGTGAATAATCTTCCACTCAGCAGGTGTGGTCCCAGAGGGTCCAAGGGGTCAAGGATTCAAGGATTCGAGTGAAAGGATATGGAAGAAAAACAACCCTTGGTTACATTAGGATGCTTTATATTTCTTATGGTTCGGTTTGTGAACTGGAAACCCCGATATTATTAGCCGGGGATTTAGGCTTCATTGAAAAATGTGAATTGGGTACAGCAAAAAAAGACCTATTAGTCCGCCAGAGATCTTTGGCGGATTACCGGCCTCTTCAAAATGCTCACATACTACCGTGTATGCTCTGCTTTTTCATCGGTTTGCGTCTTGCCCTTGAGCCTGATCTGAGGTTTTGAAACCACTTCTAGGTTAAACTTTTTTATTTTCTGATTCAACCCGCTTTTCCCGATACCGAGCAACTCCGCAGCATGGGTTTGGACGTGATTGGAAATTCTGAGAGCTCTTTTAATCATCGCTTTTTCAATCATGGCTAAGGTCTCGTACAATTTGGCATCCGCCGGTATACCTTCCAGGGGTAAAGTATCGTTCGCACTGGCTCTGAAAATGGTCGGTAGATCTGAAACCTTTATATTCTCTCCGGGACTCAAAATCATGGCGCGTTCTATAACATTCTCGAGTTCGCGCACATTGCCGGGCCAACTAAAATCGTAAAAGAGCCGCTCTACCGACTGGTCAACACCGGTTATGGGAGTTCCTGATTTTCTTTCTTGAGCGTATTTATTGATAAAATGATTCACCAGCAGGTGAATATCCTCCTTTCGCTTTTTCAAAGGCGGCAAACCGATGTGGACGACATTTAGCCGATAAAACAAATCTTCCCGGAATCGTCCTGATTTCAACTCCTGTTTGAGATTTTTATTTGTGGCAACGATGATTCTAATATTTAACGAGATCGGTCTAACTCCGCCAACCCTTTCAAAAACCTTTTCCTGTAAGACACGCAAAAGTTTTACTTGCAATCCCAGTGAAAGATCACCGATTTCATCTAGAAAAAGTGTTCCAAGGTCTGCTAATTCGAAGCGCCCTTTCTTCATGGTCACTGCACCCGTGAAAGCCCCTTTTTCATGACCAAAGAGTTCACTTTCCAGAAGATTTTCAGCAAGCGCGGAACAGTTCACCGCAACGAAAGGCTTTTCTCGCCGCGGACTGTTGAAATGAATGGATTTTGCAACAAGCTCCTTACCGGTGCCACTTTCACCCTCGATTAGCACCGTGGCGTTAGTCGGGGCAACTTTGCGGATGGTCTCATATACATCCTGCATGACTTTACTTTTCCCGATGATATTTCCAAAGCTGTAATGGGCTTTAACCGCGTCTCTGAGTTGCCGATTCTCCTTAACCACGCGAAACATTGAAATGGCTTTGTTGACATAAATGACCAAGCGTTCATTATCGAATGGTTTGAGAATGTAACTGTAAGCACCCTTTTGCATAGCTTCCACCGCTTTATCGACGGTGCCGTATGCCGTCATCATGATCACGGGAAGGTCCGGGTCCAATACTTTTATATTTTCAAGCAGTTCTATGCCATCCATCAAAGGCATTTTCATGTCTGTGAGAACCAGGTCGACATTAGAGGATTCCAGTATTTCAAGGGCCTCATGACCGCTGTTGGCGGATAGGATTTCAAATCCTTCTTCCTCTAAAACAGCACCCAGTATGAGTGGATAGTTTTTCTCATCATCGACGACCAGAATAGTCTCCATGACTAATCTCCCTGCCTTAAAGGTAATCCAAGGGTTACCTGAGCCCCACCGCTGGATCTGTTTTCAATCTTTACAGTACCACCATGGGACTCAATAATGTTTTTGACAATTCCCAGACCCAGCCCGGTTCCTTTTTCTTTGGTGGTAAAAAAGGGATCCCATATTTTTTCCAGAAGATCTTCGGGAATGCCGTCACCTTCATCCTGGACCGCGATTAAAACCAACGAGTCACTTGAGTTGATTTCAACATTTATTTTTCCACCCGTCTGCATGGACTGCAGGGCATTTATCAAGATATTCAGGAACGCCTGATAAAGCATGGCAGAATCTGCCATAACCGCCGGTAAGGATTCAGAAAAATGCTTATGGATCGTATGGCCTTGCTCCAGAATTTGTGATGAAAGATAAGTGATATTCTTTTCCAATACCTCTTCAACTCGGCACGGCATAAAGTTGGGGCTTCGGGGTCTGGCAAAATTTAAAAAATCGGTAATTATGCTGTTTAATCGGTTGGCTTCCTCGATGATGATACCCGGAATGGTATTTGAAGGATCATAGCTGGCAACCTTTTTCATCAATAGCTCGGCAGAACTCCTTATGATTCCCAACGGATTGCGGATCTCATGGGAAATTCCGGCAACCATCTCACCTATGGTGGAAAGATGCTCGGCACGGCTTAACTGTTCCTTTAATCGCAATCTTTCCCGGGCTCTTTTTTCAATGATGCCTTCACCTCTTTTTACCACCAGGATAAGCACCAACGCTAAAACGCTCATGACGCCAGCGCTGGTTATGATAACAAAAATCTGGAATCTGAACATCGTTTTATATTCTTGGGACAGGTCCTGAACGACCTCTATAACCGCAATTACGGGACCCGAAAGATGGGAGAGGGGTTTTTCGGCCCGTATGGGGGCAAATGTAATTATTTTGATTTCTTTTGGAATTCCAAGCAGGATCTCAAAAAAGTTGCCTCTTTGGATCTGCCGGAATACTGACTGGCCCTCACGAGCCTTGAAATAGCCTGTTCCGCCTAAATCCTTTTGGCCCATGAGATCCTTATCGAAACTGTATGAAACCGCATGATCCATACCATAAATATTTACGGTATCGACTTTGAAGCTATGCAGCGTGCTTCTGACAATTTTATCGAGGCGTTCGAATTGTTCTTTGTTCCCGGTTTGAATCTTTTTGTATTTGTGGAGCATGGGAATAATAAATTGCAAAAATATCTGATGGTTAAGATTTTCGATCAGCAGCAGAGCGTAATCCTCGCTCTTTTTGCGTTGCATATCTCTAGCCCAGTGGATATTGAGCATGGAAAGCACGATGGTGCCCAGAAAGATGACAATCAAGCTGGCGAAGCTAAAATATTTGAGTAACCGAAACGGCTTGGCTTTTTCCACAACGGGTTCTGGGTTCATATCCACGCATTTAGCATTTTACACATTAAATTTCAATTACAGTAATTAACACCTGCTCGTTTCTGGACCCACAACATATAGTAAGTGTGAACCAAAAAAATCACAATATGGCGTAACTAGCTATAATTATATATAATTTATATATAATTATCTTGACTTATTGATAATAGTATGAAATAAATGACCCATTCAATATAATCTCGATCCCCATGTGCCTGTTTTTCCGTAGGTATCCATTTCCAACTTTAACTATCAGAAGATTTGGATATATGAGTGACAATCAATTGAAGAAAACGAGAGAATCTTTGCTCATGAGCAAGGCCGAGCTCGCCAGGGCGGCCAGGGTTTCACCTATTACGATTACACGAATCGAAAATGGCTTGCCCTGTCGGATGGAAACAAAACGCAAGATTATCCTTGCCTTGGGACTGGAACTTTCTGAAAAAACCAAAATATTCAAGGATTAAAGTACCTCATGTTATTCGGAAAAAAAGACCATCTTGTGGGCCTTGACATAGGCTCCCGGACAATAAAAGCTGCCGAAATTGTCGAAACCAAAAGAGGCCACAGCCTAAAAAAGTTCGGCATGACGGATATATCGCCGGGCCTCATCGAAGACGGTACCATCAACGATCCAGAATTGGTCGCCGACGCCATCCGTGAGGTTTTTAAATCATACAACATTAAAGAGCAAAACGTGGCCATATCCATCGGGGGATATTCGGTGATTGTGAAAAAAATTAACGTCCAAACCATGGCCGAAGATCAACTCCAGGAAACCATCCATTTTGAGGCCGAGCAATATATCCCCTTTGATATCAGCGATGTTAACCTTGATTTCCAAATCCTCGGTCCCAACGAAAACAATCCAAATCAGATGAACGTATTTTTAGTCGCTGCAAAAAAGGAAATGGTTAATGATTATATTAATCTGGTCAATTTAGCCGGACTCAACCCTTGTATCATTGACGTCGAAGCCTTTGCACTCCAAAATATTTTTGAAATCAATTATGAATCAAAAGACGAGAATATCGCCTTGATTGACATCGGCGCCAGCAAAACGTCATTGAACATATTAAAGGGCAATAATTCTGTTTTTATGCGAGATGTTTCACTTGGATGCGGGCAGATCAATCAAAAAATAATGTCACTTGTTAATTGCCCTTTCGAGGAAGCCGAAAATATCAAACTCGGCGGACGGACAGACAAAGCATCCCCGGAAGACTTAAAGGAGATAGTTTCATCGGTTGTAACGGATTGGTGCACCGAGATTCGACGCGCACTTGACTTTTTTTATTCCACCTACCCTGATGATCAGATTAAGAGAATCGTCCTCAGCGGAGGGGGTGGCAACATATCGGAGTTCCGCCAGTTGCTGACGGTCGAAGCATCGGCTGAGGTGGAAACCATTAATCCGTTCGAAAACTTCACAGTAGACGACAAACTGGATTCAGCCTACATCGAACAAATCGCCACCCAGGCGGCCATCAGCATGGGCCTGGCAATCAGAAAAACAGACGATAAATGATACGAATTAATCTACTGCCATTTCGAGCAGCACGCAAAAAAGAAAATATTCGCCGCCAGGTCTCCATTTTTATTCTGTTTTTTGGATTAATTTTGGCCACCCTACTATATTTTAATTTTGTTTACCTGGCCGGAAAACTCTCCAAGCTCAATGCCTCGGTGGATCAAACCCAAAAAGAGGTAAAAAAATATAAAAAGATCACCAAAGAAATTGTAAGCATCAAGAAAAAGCTGGCGGTTCTCAAGAAAAAAACGAACGTTATTAAAACGCTGGAGAAAAACCGCTTTGAACCGGTCAATCTTCTGGATCTCATGACAAAAAAGGTGATCGCCAAGCGCATGTGGTTCACCAAATTTCAAACAAAAAAAAATCAGGTCAATATCACGGGTATCGCTTTGGACAATAAAACCGTGGCTGATTTTATGACCCGACTCGAAGGCACCGGGCTGTTTGTCAAGGTTAAACTCAGCAAAATAATAAATAAGCCTATAAAGGGTTCGAAGCTGAAGCTTTTTCAAATCGTTTGTACCAAACCCCAGGCTCCAAAAAAGAAAAAAAAGAAAAAAAAGAAAAAATAAAAAATGAAAAAACCCGAGTTATCCCTGGAATCCATTGAACCTTTTTTTGAAAAAATCTCGAAGCTCTCGCAGCTGCAACGGGCCCTTATATCCGGCGGGATTTTCCTGCTTTTTATTGGAACCTTTGTCTATTTTTTATATTATCCGAAAATCAAAGACATCAGCAAATTAAAAGATAACCTAAAAAAGCTGGAAAAAGAGCTCAAGTCTGCAAAAAAGGATGCCAAGGATCTCAAAAAGTATAAAAAAAGAATGAAACAGGCCGAAAGCAGGTTTAAGCTCGTCATGAAATCGCTGCCCGAAAAAGAGGAGATACCCTCCCTGCTGTCGAACGTTTCATTGTCCGGGCAGGATGCGGGACTTGAATTTGTGCTTTTCCAGCCCAAAAAAGAAATAAAAAGAGATTTTTATGCCGAAATTCCGGTAGCCATAAAAGTAACTGGAAGATTTCACAACGTAGCGCTTTTCTTTGACAAAGTCGCCAGATTACCGCGGGTTGTGAATATCAGAAACATAACAATGACACCCGGGAAAGGTGGCGATAAACTCAGCACCGGCTGTACGGCGGTTACATATAAATTTATAGATAGGCCTAAAAAAAAGAAAAAATCAAAAAAGAAAAAACCGAGAAAGAAAAAAAAATAAACGATCATGTACAAACATCACAGCATATTGTGCGGTATAGTCTGGATCATCGGGGTGCTCTTGTTTTTTTCCGGATGTGAAAAGAAATCTGAACCACCCAAACCCCAGGTTGTGCGCAAAAAGATTACTGCCAAAGCACCTCCTGTCAGACGGGCCCAGAAAAGCAAAGCCGTTCAATCCACACGCTCAAAAACCGGTTTCAGACCCAAATCGGCTGTTTCGAAAACCCCACCGTCCATGGTGGCGGCAAAATCCAAAGAAACCCCTGCCGACGCAACGCCCAAAAGCGCCCGGACAACGGTAAAACCCAAGGGCTTGCCCGCCAATATTATCGCACTTAAACCCAAATCAGCGATCTCAAAAACTCCCGAGGCTTTAAAGGACCAGGAAAAGGCTGCTCAAAATGCTAAACCACCCCCGCCTTCAACGGGCACGAAGATTGAACCGAAGACAAAAGCCCTAAAACCCACAAGGGCTGCAGCCAAGACCAAAATGGAAGCACCCGAGGATAAAGCCAGAGCCGCCGGCGCCAAAACCGCCAAAGGGTCAAAAACCGTCCAGATACAAAAACCCTACAATCCTCTGGGCAAAGTTGACCCGTTCGAACCGCTGTTTAAGGACAGGCCGGAAATCACGCAGGTTAAACGGAAACTTAAGAAACGCACTCCCCGCACACCCCTTGAGAAAATAGCGATAAGCCAGTTGAAACTTGTAGGGATCGTGCTGGCCGAGAGCGGAAACAAAGCGCTTGTTCAGGAGGCATCCGGCAAAGGATATATTATTAAAAAAGGCACCTACATTGGACTTAACGCTGGCAAGGTTATTGATATACAAAAAGATAACGTCGTAATTAAAGAAGAGGTAGAGGATGTTTTAGGCAAGGTTATTGTTCGTAAAAAAGAAATTCGACTTCCTAAACCACCCGGAGAATAGCACCCATGACAAATCTTATTGGAAAATCCGTTAACCCTAAAACCCTGATTGTATTCATGCTTGCCCTGGCAGCTATCCTGATCGGATGTGCCGCCAAACAGGCGGGCGCACCGGATATACCGCAAACCGGAGATGCCGCTGGAGCCAGGATTATCACGGACATCACCTCTGCCGATGGGTCCGATGCCGTTACGATAACGATAAATAGCAATCGCCAGCTGACCTATACGTCTATAAAACAGAACTTGCCCCTGGGTATCTTATTTTATTTCCCGGATACGGCAATCAGTCAAATAATCGATGCGGTTTACTCCCCGGAAAATGATGTCATCGGTTCAATTGAAGCCTCCCAAATGATTGACGATGAAAAGACTTCCAGGGTTTTTATATCCCTGAAAAAAGATATGCCGTACGAGGTCACACCCTATGAAACCGGAATAACGATCTCTTTTGCCAAACCCCTTGAAATTTCCGCCTCGGCAGATACCACCGATTTTACCGGGGAGGCAACCGAAATTAAACCAAAGGCACAAACTGCAGAAACCGACCCGGAAGCAGCGCGCCGGCTGCAATCTGTTTTTGTGGTCAAATTCGAGGAAAAGATAAAAATTAACGTATTGGCAGATGGTTCTGTCAAGGATTACAAAAGCTTCACCCTCAGCAGCCCGGCCCGGATCGTTTTTGATATGTTTAATATTACAAGCCCTCACAAAAAACAGCGTATCGTCCCGGTCAATACCCAATGGGTTAGCCGAATACGCCACTTCGGCTATCAAGACAAAGTCCGCCTGGTTTTGGAAACCAAAGGCACCTATTTTAAGTCGTTTTCAGCCTATCCCACACCTGATGGCATGGTAATTAGTATCGGTAAAGACCATGATGAAATTCCCACGGTTGCAGCCAGCCGGCAGCCAGCGGCTGTCCCGACAAAAAAACCGG
>Ga0255055_10003425_pt1 | contig 10736 bp, 15 predicted proteins | sample JV7_2_27_MG_FD_188633 | JGI IMG/M metagenome (GOLD analysis project Ga0255055, IMG submission 188633) | Seawater microbial communities from Jervis Inlet, British Columbia, Canada - JV7_2_27 | ecosystem: Environmental > Aquatic > Marine > Inlet | place: Canada: British Columbia | collected... | reverse complement strand
TTCTGCGCTACCTCGGCAGGTCGCAGTGACCCGCGAAACACTGCAATGACTGACTCGGGGGAGCGGCGCGAATTCTCATGCGAGGGGAAGAGATGGACTGTTGTACGACGTACGGTCGCACAGTCGAGGCAAGCTGGTCTCTATTTCCACAGTGACGGGGACACGCGATTCCTAGCATTCACGCGCGGCGCCCTGCCGAGTGACGGTGGCCTCCAATCGCTGAGCGAGGAAGTGCTCTGCGTTCTACTTCGGAGATCTGTGCTGCAGTAGTGACGACACGCTGCCTCCGAAGGGCGTGAAAAAGTAGCTTGTGCGCATGCACGGTGGAGTGTCAGTGTGCGTACGTCCACGATACAAAGGAGTCTAGGGTGAATATCTACGTCGGGAACCTATTGAATGAGATCAACGAAGATGATTTGAGACAGGCCTTTGAGGCGTTCGGGCAGGTGGCCTCTGTCAATGTCATAAAGGACAGGGTCACTGATGAACCGAGAGGATTTGCGTTCGTGGAGATGCCAGCGGAGGCTGAAGCACAATCCGCTATCGACGGCCTCAATGACAAAGAGCTGAAGGGGCGATCGCTTAGCGTCAGTGAGGCTCGTCCTCGCCGACAGCCCAAGAATCCGGGCGACCAATAGCGCATTCGCTGCCCCGAGCGTCACGCGGCGTTCGGGGCTTTTGCTGTCCAGCATCTCCGACAACTCCCTTGCTGTTTCTCCCGGGGCCCGGGGCGTAGGTTCTGCGTATCCCCAACCATGTGATGGTCCGACATGCGTGCCATCGTCTCAGGTTTGCTCGCCGCCTGCGTGACAGGTGCGACAGCGCTCCCCGCAACCCTCTCGGCACAGGAAGAGGTCGAGCAACTCGAAAGCGAATGCGCCGCCGGAAAGGCGCAAGCCTGCGTTGAGTTGGGGGACCGACATACTAGTGACGTCCCGCTCACCGAGGAAGACTGGCGCCGCGCTGCTTCCTTCTACGAGCAAGGCTGCAACCTCGGGCGAGGGAACCTCTGCTTTTCCCTCGCATTGATGTACGACCTTGGATTTAACCGTTGGGTCACGAAAGACACTGTCCGTGCCAACGAACTGTTCAAGCAAGGTTGCCTGTTGGACTACGAACGCGCCTGTGAGTTGATACGGCGGTAGCGCACCCGGCCCCAAGACCTGCGTCGTTGGGCTGCAAGGGAGGTCCTCATGATGCGGCTCGTTCTGAGTCTTCTCGCGGTGAACCTTGGCGGTGCGTTCGCACTGCCAGTACTCGTAGCGCAGGAGGTCCCCGCCTTGGCAGGGTTGAGGCTCGGGGTTGATAAGGCAGACCTTGAACTCCAGCACTGTGCAGCCCCGCCTTTGACGTCTGCCCATCCCGAGGACAAGGAAGTAATCCGCTGCCTGGCGAGTGACTCCGTGGCTGTGTATTTCGCAGATGGCGAGCTATTCATGATCTTGTTCATGAAACACGTTGACCTGACTCCTGCTGAACAATGGCAGGAGACGAGGGAGTGGGCGACGCATACGTTCGGGGAACCAGACACCGTGGATGTCATAGGCAGTAGCGTGAACATCTACTGGCGAGCCACAGAAGCCCGACCGTGGCAGCTGGCAATCAATCTCATGAGCTGGTCTGGCACCCGCATCATGATGGACTACATCGATTGCGGACGGGCGCGCCCTGGATACTGCCAGGCGGAAGTGGAACGGCTGCGGAGGCGGAGGTAGGGCGTTCGGGGCTTTCACGCAGGTGCTCTACTGCGTGTTGGGGAGCACGAACCCGACCGTCATCTCGTGAGAGCTCATCAGGGCGTTCGTCCAGTAGCTCCCACCGGTGAAGACGGCCACCATGTCGAACTCCGGCATGACGATGATGGCCTGGTCTCCCCATCCCGCCGCAGCGAAGGCGCCGGCACCGTATTCGCTGCTCTTGGGCCACCAGCCGTAGCTGTACCCGACATGCCCCCACCACCCGGCAAATGCGAATGCGGGCGACGCGGAGGCCTGCACCCATGCGGAAGAGAGGACGCGCTCTCCGTTCCACACGCCGTCCTGCAGGTACAGCCACCCCAGTTTGGCCATGTCGCGCAACCGGAGGCTGATGTCTCCTGAGGCGTAGACGAGGTCCTGTCGCAACATGCGCCACGAGTAGTCGGTGATCCCCAGCGGGGCGAAGAGGTATGTGTTAGAGAACTGGTCCAGACGCAGTCCGCTCGCCCGTCGAATCACCTCGCCGAGGACGTTGGTGAGGCCTCCGTTGTACGTGAACTCGGCACCGGGATCCGCCACCATCGGTCGCTCGAGAACGAATCGCAGCCGATCGCCGTCGAAGTTGAACCACCGCATGAGGTCGTTTCTCGGATCGCCGATAGGATAGGTGCTCTCGTCCCACTCGAGGCCAGCCGACATCGTGACCAAGTGCTTCAGCGTGATGTCGCCCTTCGTTCCCACATTCAGATCGGCGTATTCCGGGAAGAAGTCGAATACCGAAGCATCGATACTCGAGATGAACCCACGGTCGATCGCAATGCCCAGCAGCGTCGCGGTCACGCTTTTAGTCACGGAGGAGAGACAGTGCTTCCTCTCGCGCGTGAACTGTACCGGCTCTTCGCCGTGACTCGGGTGGGTCCGGCCCGCGAAATACTCCTCGAACGCCAGAGCCCCGTCCACGGCGATCACGATACCGTGGACGAGATGCCCTGAATTCTGTTGGAGTATCTCCATCATCACGGTGAGTTGCCGCTCGTCCAGCCCGGCGTTTGCTAGCGAGGTTGTCTGCCATCCGTCGCCGACCTGTTCCGGCTGGTGGTAGACCCACGCGCTGACCTCGGGCTCGGTTGAGGAGCAGCCGACGACGAATATCGCCCAGAGTGCGAGCAACCACAGTCTGGACATCCTACAGGATGAGCTTGTACCCGGCCGCGAAGGCGAACACTCGGCTGTAGGCTTCCCCGATTTCTTGGTCTTCCGCCAGGTTTCGCAGCCCGAGCGAATACTCGATGTCCAGCGTGACCGCCCCGGGACCGAGCCGCACGTCCGTGCCGCCCCCGAACACCACGCCGTAATCGTTCGACTGACGGCCCACGTCCGCCGTCTCACAGTCGAGGTCGACTGAGACGGCACCACTGGTTGTCAGGCCACAGCTGGTCTCGAAGCCCACGAACCCACCCGCGTACAGGTAGGGCATTACGGGCGACCCCTTGGTGGGGATGTAGGCTTTGGCGATGAGCGGCACGTCGATATACGAAAGCCGGAGCGAGGCAATGACGTCATTTTCGGTCTGCTTAGTGCCTTTCTGTGAGTAGCGCCCCTCGAGCTGAACAGCGAGCCAGGGTGTCACCGTGACTCCAACCGTCGCGCCCAAAAGGAAGCCGGTTCGCGAGTCGTAGGGGAGTTCTGGCTCCCCACCGTCCTCGGTCACGCTGAAATTGGAGAGGTTGGCCCCGCCCTTGATCCCGATGGCGATCTGGGCACTCGCTGACGATGCACCGGCGAAGATGAGCAACAGGGAGATGGAAAGGAGCTTGTGCACGCTGCCCTCCTGTTCTTGAAGTCTCGATCCACTCGCATGGGGACTCCATGACATGGTATCTATATATGCGACAGATGCACACTTGGTCAAGGTATGGTGTGGTCACGATGCTCAACCAAAGACAAGCCCCAGAGGGAGGGGTGGATGCACCCAGCCCCGGCCGTCACGCGGCGTTCGGGGCTTTCTCATGCTCTCCATCTCCGACACTCCGTCCCTATTCCTCACCCGGCACGTGGCGTAGGTTCTGCCATTCCTCCCAAGGGGCGCGCCATGCGTCCCACGTCATGGGAGTATGACGCGAGAAACGACAGACGAATGGAGTACCGATCATGGATTCAATTGAAACGTTGGCGACCTTCTTTGGCTGGTGCACCGTCATCAATGCTGGGATCGTCTTGTTGGCCCTGTCGGTCTTTGGCGTTGCTCACGAATGGGTTGGCAGGATGAGCGCGAAGGTCTTTGGGGTTACCAACGAAGAAGCGAAGGTGACGCTCTTTTGCGTGTTTCAGCAATATCGACTCGCGCTCGTGGTCCTGAACCTCGTCCCCTATGTCACCCTGAAAATCATGACCTAATCCAAGCGTCTGTCGATTGTCTGACGGACAACCGTACTTGCTCCAAACATCCTCCCAAGGAGCGTGCCTTACGTCCACTACATGGGAGTATGATGCGAGAAACGACAGACGAATGGAGCACCGATCATGAACTCAATTGAAACGTTGGCGACCTTCTTTGGCTGGTGTGCCGTCATCAATCTTGGGATCATCTTGTTGGGGGTGTCATTCTTTGGCATCGCTCACGAATGGGCCGGTAGGATGAGCGCGAAGGTCTTTGGGGTCACCAACGAAGAAGCGAAGGTGACGTTCTATCGCGTATTTCGGCAATATCGACTCGCGGTCGCGGTCCTGAACATCGTCCCGTATATCGCCCTGAATATCATGATCTAGTCCAAACGTCTGTCGATTGTCTGGCGGACAACCGTGCTTGCTCCAAACGTCCTCCCCCCGGTGGGCGCGTGGCGTAAAGGTTATGAGGATCTTGAAGGTTCCACAGAAGCCCTCCTCTATTGGATGGCTTTGGTTTTTTGGATCGGAGTAATAGGAAGCTTGGTTTTGATTAGGAGACTAAAGAGGCCTCAATTGCGAGGATAGTCGTTATTAAAGTGCTGTTCGAGATTGTGTCGGTGTATCGGAATTGAAGCGCCTTGAAGCCGTGGATTGCTTCCACGTCTCCCTTGTGCCACCTCTACCTCCCCGTATCTTCGGCATTATGCCCAAGAACCGAAAAGACCTCTTCTACGGACGGTTGCCCAGCTGGGCGCTGGTGCTGATTGCAGTTGTGGGAACTGCGTTCGTGTATTACAGGTCGGATGAACGAGACCTCTTCACTACGTTCATTCAGTTCGCGCTCTTGCTCGCCTTGCTCTTCGGCCTTCGGGCGCTGGGACGTTGGCACCAGAAACGATACGGCCAGGACACCTAACGCTGCACCTTCTTCCCCATGACTGACTCAACGAAGCCGCCCCCCACGAAGAGGCAGTGGCGCTCCAGCGCCGTGATAGTCTTCTTCATCTGCCTGACCGCCGCTGGCATCTGGCTCGATAGAGATATCCGCGTGTCCGCTGTCATGGGCGCGGTTGGGCTGATCGCATTTGCCTACGGCTTTTACCAGGCGAGCAAGGCCGACGAATAGGTAGCCAACCTCTCGACCTTTCCGGTTCCCCCTCCAAGGAGAGCGCAATGCGTCGCATCGTATTCGCAGTCCTCGCCCTTGCCCTCGTACTGTCAGTCCGCACATCCGCACAGATGCCAACGGCCCAGAAGTGGGAGAACGTCGAGTGGTACGGGGTGATGAACTGGCAACTCACTGGCGCGGACGCAGACTCCGCAATGACTATCGTCTTCGATCACATGATGCCTGTGATGGCAGAGGTGTATCCAGACTGGACATGCCTTCGTCTCATGACAGGTGAGTGGAGCATCACCTGCTTCGGCCCGATGGAAGAGGGGCTGGAGGGCATGGCATGGCGGGTGTCCCCAGACGATGTCCGCTTCATGTCGTTGTTCATTGAACGAGAGGGTGAAGCAGCGATGGGGATGTTTGAGACATTCACCAACGCCAATGCCGGCTTCACGTTCAACATCGCGTTGAAACACACGGGCGGCATGTAGCCACTGGCTGCCTCGTGACCCAACCTCACCGCCCGGCCCCGCGCCGGGCGGTTGCGCTTCATCTCCGACAACTCCTTTACTGTTTCTCACGGGACGCGGGACGTAGGTTCTGCCATTCCCCTGCCCAAGGAGCTTGCCATGCGCCGCATGATACTCCCGTTGCTGTTGTTGGTCGCAGTCGCCTGCCAGCCAGCCACGATGGAACTGACCGAGGAACAGCGTGCCACTGTGACGGACGAGCTTACGCAAGCGTACACAGACGTTACCGATGTCATCAGCCGGTTCGACGGAGAAGCTTGGCTGGGGTACTTCGAGAGTAGTGGCGATATGTACTTCACCGAATTCGGCGAAATCTGGTCGTGGTCCATGCTCGCGGACACAGTGCGTGCCCACTGGCCTGGTATGCAGATGACATCCTTCGCCTGGGGAGACCTGAACATTCAGGTTCTGGCTCCTGACGTCGGCATCGTCACGACAACGTTCGATGAGTCGTTCACCGACGCCGAGGGGACACCCATGGACATGAACGGGACGTTCACAGCCGTGTGGGTTCGGACCGATACCGGATGGAAGATCGTCAACGCGTCGGTCACGCTGCCACAGCCCGAGCCGAGCTATCCAGAGTCCACGTAGCGGCAGGGCCGCCAGACCCGACACCGCACCGCCCGGCCCCGCGCCGGGCGGCTTGCGTTTCATCTCCGACCCTTCCTTTACTGGCTCTCACGGGACACGGGGCGTAGGTTCTCCCATTCCCCTCCAAAGGAGAGCGTCATGCCAAAAGGCAAGGCACCGCCGAAATGGGCTGTCCTGTTCTTCACCATCGTAGCCGTCGTGGGCGCGGTGCTGTGTGTGATCTGGTTTGTTCGTGTTTGGCGAGGTGATAACCCGACCGACAGAACAGTACTGTTGGTTCTTTCGCTCGTAACGGTGGCCAGTGGTGGGTGCGTGACCGCTTTGGCCGCTTTGGCTAAGAAGCGCGGGTCGTAGCAACCGGCCCAATCCTGATACTCGCCGTCACCCTGCCCAAGGAGCTTGCCATGCGCCGCATGATTCTCCCGTTGCTGTTGTTGGTCGCAGTCGCCTGCCAGCCAGCCACGATGGAACTGACCGAGGAACAGATAGCGTCTGTCGAGACCGAGGTTACCGCAGTTGCCAATGAGGCGGTCACTGCCATTGTGGCAATGGATGCCGACCGCCATCTGAACTTCTACGCCAACAGCGACGATTTCACCGTGGCTGCGTACGGAGCAGTGAGCCGCTCGTTCTCCACTTGGGCGGAAGGGGTTAGAACTAACTTCTCGCAGATAGAGAGTGTTGAGGCCTGTGCCTTCAGTGACGAAGTGATACAGGTGCTGGCAACAGACATTGCGGTATTCACTGCGGACTTCGGTTGTACCGCCACGGTTGCAGGCGGTTTCCCCATGCCCGGCCATACTGTCACTGCCGTGATGCAGAAACAGGACGGTGCATGGAAGTGTGTCAACTTCTCCGAGACATTTCCGCCAGCCGAGGCCTCTACCGAAGGGACGTAGGGAGTATTCCAGCCTCATTCCGCATAGCACTCCGCCCGCCCCCGCGCCGGGCGGTTGCGTTGTCCCTCACAAACCTGACCGCCCTACTCGTATTGTGGCGGTGCTGAGGCTCTTGCGATATCATCCGAAGCGGTCATTTTGGATAGACGCAGTACTCTGCCACCGCCCTCACAGTCGCAGCTAATGCAGGCTGGAGACACGAGTATGGAGATCAAGTGGGAAGCGGCAAGAACCTTCAGGAGCGGAAGATGAAATCACTTCTCAAGACGGCAACGACAGCGGGAATCTTGGTTGGATTGGCTGGTTACGGCGCCACCGCGTCGGCGCAAACGCCGCCGCTAACGGTGCAAACCGGCCCGGACGGTGAAATCTCCGTAGATGGACTCCACAGAGTAGACAATTCCGTCTTGGACTTGGTCTACGTGAAGCCCGAGTTGAAGCTGCAAGGCTATACCAATGTGATCATCGGTGAGATTAGGGTTGCCTACAGGAAGGATCCGGAAGGTCGCCGAGTAGGCAACCCGGGTGGGATGCCAGAAGAAGCGAATTTCGCTCTGAGTCGTTCTCAGATGGATGTTCTCAAGAGTTTGTATCGGGATGCGGTGGTCAAGGAGTTGACCGAGGACGGTGGGTATCAGCTCGTGGAGGCCCCTGGTCCCGACGTTCTTCATATCGAGGCGTACATCATCGATCTCGTGATCAAGGTACCGACCCAGGTCACCGCCGGACGCCGGCAAGGCGCCGGCGCCGTGGGCTCCTACGCCTCGGTCACGGCGGTTCTCGAGCTCTATGATTCGGAGAGCCAAGAGATCCTGGCCCGTGTGGCCGACCGTGGAGACCCGACATTGAGTGCTAGCTATGCGACAGTTGAGCCGGCCTTTGTGAGAGCCGATCTGACGAGGCTCTTCGAATATTGGGCGGGATTGCTGCGGCAGGGCCTGGACCAGATCCGGGAGGCGGGACTGCATTGAGGTAGTGAACATGCGTGTTGGAAAGGGCTTGTTCGTACGTTCGAGTCCTCCTCCGCTATTGCTGAAGCGCCAACGGCTTGCACGGTTGTTGGCACTTTTCACGGTCGAGAACTTCTTCGCGGAGTTGAGGCAGAGGGTGGGGAACTAGGCTGCGCGGCTACCCGCCGTTTGAGGAGCTGATGAGACCGAAGGGGTAGTCACCGACAATTGTAGAAGAAACCAAGCCCCGAGCGTCACACGGCGTTCGGGGCTTCCTACAGCAGAGGGTGTAGCACTCCGTGCAGGGTTACGCTCGCACGCCTGCATGGCGCGCAGGGGTCCATCACTGGAATTGTGTCGCGCAGAGCCCACTGAGGGTGTTTGTTGCTCCACCGATCGCCGTCCGCATGGCCTGGCGCTCAGACATGCCACGGACTAGTCTTGACGCGACGCTCGCCTCCCGGAGCAACATGCTGTGACCGACGCACTTGAGCGCCTGAAGACCGCTTTGGCCAACCGCTACTCCATCGAGCGCGAGATCGGGAGTGGGGGGATGGCGACAGTGTATCTCGCCCACGATCTACGTCACGAGCGTCGGGTCGCCATCAAGGTCCTCCGTCCTGAACTCGCCGCCGTGCTCGGCGCCGAGCGGTTCGTGCAGGAGATCAAGACCACCGCGAGCCTTCAGCATCCTCACATCCTCCCGCTATTCGACTCGGGCGAGGCCGACACATTCCTTTACTACGTCATGCCGTTCATCGACGACGAGTCACTACGCGATAGACTCAACCGCGAAAAGCAACTTGGCATCGAAGATGCGGTGAAGATTGCGAGCGACGTGGCGGATGCGCTGGACTATGCCCACCGCCAGAATGTGATTCACCGCGACATCAAACCCGAGAACATCCTGCTGCATGAAGGCCGGCCAATGGTGGCCGATTTCGGGATCGCGCTGGCAGTCAGCAAGGCCGGCGGCAGCAGACTCACCGAGACAGGCTTGTCGCTCGGGACACCGCACTACATGAGTCCCGAACAGGCGACCGGAGACCGGGAGCTCGACGCCCGCAGCGACGTGTATTCACTCGGTGCTTTGACCTACGAGATGTTGACCGGGGATCCGCCGCATGCAGGCAACACCGTCCAAGCGATCATAGCGAAGATCGTCACGGAGACGCCGTCGCCGATCACGCAGACACGGTCATTGGTACCGGGAAACGTCGACGGTGCTGTGCAAGTCGCGTTGGCCAAGGTACCGGCCGACCGATTTGCGAGCGCGGCCCTGTTTGCCCAGGCTCTGGTCGATCCCAAGTTTTCGCTGCCGGTGGCAGTTGCTCGACCGGGCGCGGCGTCGCCCAGACCGCTGGCACGGTTTGGCTGGCCCGCCGTGGCCACAGTGCTCGGCCTGCTCTCAATCTGGTTGCTGTTCCGCCCAGCGGCCCGGCAATCCGCTCAGGTCGTGCGCGCGGCGTTGTCGCTGGGAACAGGACAGGCACTGAGCCCCAGCCAGCGAGGGCTCGACATTGCACCCGACGGCTCATTCTTCGTTTACCCGGGCTCGGCTGACGCCGATGCAGTCCTGTGGCTGCGTTCGGTGGATGAGTTGGCGGCGCAGCCAATTCCCGGGTCGGAAGGCGGGCAAAGCCCACGGGTGTCTCCGGACGGAAAACGAGTCGCCTTCGCGGTATGGGATGGGTTCAGGTGGATTCTCAAGGTTGCGTCACTAAACGATGGCACGGTGCGCGCACTGACGGACACGCTCGGTGCCGACGTGGCCGATTGGGGACCGGGCGACCAACTGTACTTCCAGGGACCGCTGGGCCTGTGGCGCATCTCGGCAAACGGAGGCGAGCCAGAGCAGGTAACGGTGGTGGATTCTGCGGCGGGGGAGACCGTGCACAACCGCCCGGATGCGTTGCCAAACGGCCGTGGGGTGCTTTTCGGTTGCTCGCCGAGACAGCTCTGCGTATTGGACCTCGAAACAGGAGCGGTCAAGCGATCCGGCGTGCCAGGAGGGTACCCACAGTATGCTGCCGCGGGATACGTGGTGTATCGGTCCACTGACGGCGGTGAGTCGAGGATCCGCGCGATCCCCTTCGATGTAGATCGACTCGAATTCACCGGCGAACCGCACCAGCTTCCCTTCGTCACGAGGGTTGGCTCCTTCGGGGGGCTCGATCTCGCCGTTTCGCAAACCGGTACGTTGGTCTACGTGTCCACTGACCGAGCGAGGGCGGACATGGTGTTGGTGACGCGGGACGGCGGCGAGCGGTTGGTAGATCCGGATTGGGACGGAGCCCTGGAGTTGGCCCGGATCTCGCCCGACGGCCGCACGATGGTGGGTGAGACCCGCTTGTCCGATGGGCGGAGGGCCATCGCCATCAAGGAGCTGCATGGAGGCCCGCTTCGCCCCATCACGTTCGATGTACTCAGCCCGCGCCGACCCACCTGGCATCCGGATGGATCGCGAGTGACGTTCGCCTCGTCGGGTCAGCAGATGGTCGCCACGCTGGACGGCCGGCCTCCCGTTCCCCTCAGCTCGGGGTTTGCCGGAGGCGTGATCTGGA
>Ga0255055_10003424_pt1 | contig 10737 bp, 11 predicted proteins | sample JV7_2_27_MG_FD_188633 | JGI IMG/M metagenome (GOLD analysis project Ga0255055, IMG submission 188633) | Seawater microbial communities from Jervis Inlet, British Columbia, Canada - JV7_2_27 | ecosystem: Environmental > Aquatic > Marine > Inlet | place: Canada: British Columbia | collected... | reverse complement strand
ATAAGACCAAAAATCGCTCCGGACGCTCCTAATGAAGGTATGAATTGAGCTATTGTGACTCCCCACACTGGAATAAAAACCGTGCTCCAAGCGTGAAGTAAAGTGGCAAATATACCAGAGACGAAGTATGTTATCAAATAAAAGACATGTCCCATTGCGTGTTCACAATTATCAGTTATTACAAGAAAGAACCACATGTTCATAATAATATGAATTGGGTCTCCATGCATAAACATCGAAGTGAATATTGTCCACAGTTTCTCTCCTGCAAAGAATTCGGCAGGCACAAAAGCGGCTTCAATGTGCATCTGTCCGGTAGGGTCCATCAATTGCCACACAAATACTGCTACGTTCGCAATCAAGATTATTACTGAAAAATATTGTTTAAAAAACGATATCTTATCGTCTGTTGCTTCTAAAACCATTTTATTTCATCTAATGTGTAATATTTAATTGGAGTTTTTTTATAGTATAAATTGATTTTTGAAGGTATTTAAGATTTTTTTAAATAACTAATAATTCTTTATTAAAACTCGAGTGTGGGGAAATCAAAAGTTAAAATACTAGAATATGTTTATTTAATCTATGAAATTTGGTAAATCGAGTTTGCATAACATTGCAAAAATTCAACCAGATTCTGTCAAAAGAAGAAGAATCTCAAGTTACGATATTTCTGGTGGAAATCACGACTGGATAGATATTAAACCGGGAGAAAAGATAGTCATTGGAGATGTGAAGGGATCAGGATGTATAACTCACATTTGGTGCACAATATTGTGTAAAGAACGCTATTATTTGAGAAATATCATTATTAGGATGTATTGGGATGACGAAAAAAATGATAACCCAAGCGTTGAAGTTCCAATTGGAGATTTTTTTGGATTAGGTCACGCCAAACATAAAAATTTTGTGTCTATGCCGTTCCAAATGAGCCCCCAGAGGGGTAGAGCATTTAATTGTTGGTGGCCAATGCCTTTTTCAAGCGGATTTAAGATAACTATAGAAAACGAGAATTCTAAGCAGATGAGGTTTTTCTATTATCTCGATTATGAAATCTACGAAGAGGGGATCGAAAACGAAAAGGAATATGGAAGGTTTCACGCACTTTGGCATCGCGAAAATCCAACGAGTCCAAAAACTAGTGATAGTGAAACTGGAAAAAAAATATCAAAGATAAAACCTATTAAATATGCCTATGGTGGGCGTAATGTCGAAAACCCTTTAATCCAAAATTACAGAATCCTCGAAGCAAAAGGCAAAGGTCATTTTGTAGGCTGCCATTTAGATATAGATAACATTACTTTCCTTCCTTGGTACATTAATTGGCCAGGGGAAGGGGACGATATGATATATATTGATGAGGATATAGACAAAAATGTTCCCACATTACACGGAACGGGAACTGAAGATTACGTAAACCAGTCTTGGGCACAGCGTCAGAAACATCACGCTCCTTATCATGGAACAATTATGCCCGGTGGGATAAACTGGTGGGGTAAAATTTCCTATTATCGTTATCATATTGAAGATCCAGTCTATTTCAATAAGAAGATAGTGGTTACAATAGAACATGGGCACGATAATCATCGTAGAGACGATTGGTCTTCGACTGCTTACTGGTACCAACTGGAACCACACGATCCTACTTTGTTTCCGAAATTACTTGATAAAAAAGGAAGAAAACCTCGCTTACATGTAGCCCATATGATTAGAAAAACTTTATGCATTGCTTTTATAGTATTCATCCTATCGGTATGGTTCTTTTTCTAGATATTTTACATAATTGTTTATGGTTTACGCCTTAAAAAACCAACAAGTGAAAAATATAAGACATAAACATTTTTAACTTATATCTTATGTCAGAAGTTAATTTAGTAACTGTAATTATTGGGATTACTTTAGCATTAATCACTACTTTTTGCTTCAACTTAGGCATTGTATATCAAAAAAAAGGATTAAAAGAAGCAAAAGCAAAAGGTATTGAGATAAAAACTGAAGGAGGAATCAAAAACCTAATCAAGACTTTTATAAAATTGTTTAAAGTTAAACCTTGGTTAATTGGTGCGATTTTAGGAATTGGTGGATGGTTTCCGTATATTATATCGATAGGGATGGTAGGTGTTCTCGTGACTGAGCCTGTTATGGCAACTGGATTTATATTTTTCGTCCCTGCAGCAATGAAAATCCTAAAAGAAAGAGTAGGTATTATCGAATATATAGCAATCGGAATGTTGACGATATCTCCTATTCTCATTGGGTTTGCAGGTATATCTGATGTTGATCTTGATTTATATGAGTTCGTTCCATCCTTTATTATATTTTTGGCAGTATCCCTTTCATTGTGTTTTATCTCATTAACCTTGGCTAAAAAAAGAAGAGGTAAGAGTACTGAGGGTCTTTTTATAATGTTTGGAGGAGCCATTTTATTCGCTCTTGGAGGCTCCGCTACAAATATTTTAGCTCAAGCTTTGATCCAAACAGGTGAGGGCTTTCAGTGGTACACATTATTTGAGTTACCCTTTGGCATATTTTGGTTCATTCTTGGAGGAACTTACGCCCATCTATGGGTCTTTTTAGGATTTTGGATGATGGCAGTTTTCAACCTTTCTAGTCTTCCATATTATCAAGGTGGATTTCAAAAAGGCAAAATTCTTATTATGTATCCAATTTTAGATTCGATTGCTTTACTTCTTCCGATTATTGCAGGTCTTTTTGTCTTTAGACAGACATTTTCTAATATCTATCTCTTTACTATTGCTATTATTTTTAGTGTAATCGCTACAATTGTTTTAAGTAAGTATCAAGCTGCGATTGAAACCGTAGATACTACTAAGAAAGAAGTTGATAAAGAAAATAATGAATTTAACGAGCAATCTACTGTCACTGAATAATCTTACTAGTTTTCTATATTAAAATATTCTTAAACCTAAATTCTATTTATAGTATTAAACCATATTATACATACAAATTTAAAAATCATCTCTGATTAGTATGACAAAAAATAAAATTCGGTTAAGTTCTTATTTATTTCCAAGGCCTGTTGTCCTTATAGGTGCAAACGTTAATGGAAAACCAAATTTCGAACCACTAGCATATATTAGTAGCGTCGAAGATAAACCACCTTTAATTTCAATAGCTTCTTACGAGACGCATTTCACAAACATTGGAATAAAAGAAAATGGAACATTCAGCGTAAATACTCCTTCTGAAGAAATAATAGAGGGCACTGATTACTGCGGCATAGTCTCTGGAAAAGAAGCAGATAAGTCAGAAGTGTTTGAAGTCTTCTATGGAGAACTTAAAAGCGCTCCAATGATAAGCAAAGCACCACTAAATCTAGAATGCAAAGTAATCAAAACTATAGTAATTAAAGATTTAACTCACGCTGAGAAAGGCCACGAACTTTTTATTGGAGAAGTAGTAAATGCTTACGCTGAAGACGAATATCTAACTGAAGGGGAACTAGATATATCCAAGATTAAACCTTTCATATATTCTATGAAGCATTATTGGAAAGTAGGCGAACTAGTCGCAAAAGCTTGGGAAATAGGAAAGAAATTTACAAAAGATTAGTAAAGAAAAAACCTTCAAATCTAATCAAAATATTAGAATTGTATTTTATAATGATGGTTTAGAACTAGCTAGTTATCTTTTTCTCTTTAAGGATGTCTTTAATATAAGTAGTAATTTCAGTTCCAGAAATAGCTTTAACTAAATAACCGTCAGCACCGAGTTCTTTTCCTTTCTGAAAATCTTCAAAAAAATTTTTTACAGTAAAAAGAACTACAAGAATTTTAGGGTATTTCAACTTAATTTCGGCTAAAATCTCATATCCACTCTTACCAGGGAGCATAATATCAAGCAGTACGAGTGCTATATCTTCGTGTTTTTCTTCGATAATATTTAATGCATCATATCCATTACTACAGGTTAGTGTGTCGTAATTCTCGAGCTGTAAAAACTTCTCAGTTAGATTCGTTATATCTTCTTCATCGTCGACGATCAAGATTTTTTTGGCTGGTGACATCGGAACTTTAATTTTTCATCCTTTTTCGTTTGCTACTAATATAGATTCTTTTTACTTATTTAAAAAGTATATATGCTTTAGATGTTTTGATCGCTAGTATCGATCAAAATTGTTATTTAAAAGGAGATCGATTCAAATTCGTTTAGACGCTATGAAATAACCAATTTTCTATTATAAGTCTAAAACGAAAAATGCCTATTCTATCTATTTAATACTTTTTTCACGTACTCACGTAGTTCGTTTCCAGAAAACGGCTTGGTAATATATCCATCTGCTCCTAACTCGTTTCCTTTTTCTTTATCTTCTTTAAAACTTTTAACCGTAAAAAGAATAACCTTGACATCTTTATAGGTTTTCTTCGATTTTATAGTTCTAAGGACTTCAAAGCCTGACATCCCAGGCATCATAACATCTAAAAGGATTAGTGCGATCTCTTCATATTTTTCTTCGAGAGACTTTAACGCTTCTTTACCGTTGCTACAAGTAAGCGTGTTAAAATGATCAAGTTGTAAAAACTTCTGAACGAGACTGACAATATCAGGTTCGTCATCACATATAAGAATAGAATTTTTTTCTGTCATATCAAATCATTCTTTATTTTAGTAGAATGTAATTATATAAATATAATTAGATATTTTTCTGAACTAACAATATATATCAACTCATTTCGATAATTTATATGTATACATTTTTAAAGTTATAAACTTCAATCAATTATGTCAAATCACGACAATACACCCATTTTTCCCGATTCTTACATTGGCGATAGTTCTTTAGAGTACGATAATTCGATTTGGATGGAGAGAAATCAAAAAAAAGCAACATTAGTTTGTTTACAATATCTACACGATGAAAATCTGAATAGTCTTGGAAACCTCGACAATATAAACGGGAAAAAATGCTTAATTGCTGATTTAGGATGTGGAACAGGATTTTCTTCTGAAATATTAGTGGAAAATGGGCATCGAGTTATTGGTATAGATATTTTAATCGATATGCTTTTAAAAGCCAAAACAAAAAAGAAATTTTTAAAAAAAGAAAAGGAACTCGAGCTAATATTAGCTGACATCAATTTTTTACCAATTAAACAAGCTTCGATTGATCATGTAATTTCTATTTCAGCGTATAATTTTATTATTAATGGAAAAAATTTAATTAGCGACATATCGAAAACTGTCAATAATACAGCAAGATATTTGAAAAAAGTTTTAAAACCTAACGGGAGAATTGTTATCGAATTTTACCCGAAAGATGAAAAAGAACTAAATGCTTTTATATCATCATTCAAAGAAAATGGTTTTGATGGATATACGGTTAAGAAGGACCCTAATCAGAAATCGGGTCAAACATTTTTACTATTAAAACAATGTTGAGAAAACAGAAGTAATTTTCTACTGTGACTCTCGTAATTTTCTTTAAAAATTTAAGTCAATTTTTAGGGATTTCTCCAATTCATGACTACTTATTATCAATAACAATCATTAATAGTAAAACAACATTTTATCATATTTATTATAGGAAAAAAAATGGGATAGAAAAATGAAGAGAATTCAGAGCATTGATATGATTCGAGGATTTTGTATATTTCTTATGATTCTTGGTCATATACTTGATTGGTGGATAATAGATTCGGATAGATTGTTAATCTTTATTTTATTCTCGATTTTAGCGTCTATAGCCGCTACGGGATTTTTGTTTATCTCTGGATTCAGCGCAGCAATATCATATAAAATTAGGGTTAAAAAGGCAGCAACTTCTACTGACAATATTATGTCCCAAGCCAGGAACCTCTATATCATTAGAGCATTATTACTATTAGCAATAGGTTTACTTTATAATATAGCAATTGCTTTAGGGTCTAGTAACCTGGGGTGGATATGGGCATGGAACGTTATCCAAACAATTTCAATATCCCTCTTATTGGCGTGGCCTTTATTAAGCACCCCAAAATACTTAAGAATTGGTTTAGCGATTGGATTATTAGTCGTTAATGATTTGCTTTTCCCATTTTTGCTTTCTTATATCGAACAACCAAATATCTATGGCGTTTTATTCCACTTTTTTTACCATCCTAACGAGGGATTTACGATTTTAGCTTATTTCGCAATTTTTTTAATCGGAACTGTTGTTGGAGATTTCTTCAATGACATCAATAGCATTAAAGACCAAGAAGAAAGGAAGAATAAAATCAAGCGCGTGTTTTTAAGGACAATATTGATAGTTGGGATAATTCTTATTTCATTTGGAATTATTTATCGTTTTAATGATTTTGATTTTCTTTATCGCCGAACTCTTTCTGCTATGTTTTATTCTATTGGGGCCATCCTAATTTTGCTCACAATACTCTTGTATCTCGAGGTATTTGAAAAAATAAAACTGAAAAAAAGGTATAAATTCTTCTTTTACTATTCATTTTACTCATTTACTATTTATTTAATCCATGATCCCTTGTACTTTATATTTTTTAAGCGATTAAACGCAATAAATATCTGGTTAGCTGTTATAGGGACATTTATTTTGTTGACACTTCTATTAAGGGTAATGCATAAAAAGTTAGGAATAAAAGTATCAATTAAATCACAGTTAGGTATTTTAAGTTTAAAAATAGAAAAAAAAATTAGACAGCGGAAAAGTAGAAATTAGAAAATTAAGTTCTTTTAAGGTATTAATGATAAAATTTATTTATTTTTAATAATTTCTCAAACTACTTCAATTAAAAAAAGTTTAAAATATGCAACGAGCACGTATTAGATTAAGCAGCACTCAATTACCTTCTCTTAAGGCGGTATGCGAACAAATAGAAAATGTCTGTAAAAATCAAGGGATAAGGAAACTGGGGCCCATTCCATTACCTACTAAGAGATTACGAGTACCTGTGTTAAAAGCTCCTTCTGGTCAAGGGACTGCTACCTGGGCGAAATTTGAAATGAGAATTCATAAACGTCTCTTTGAGATAACCGCGAACGAGCGTTCGATGCACCTTATTATGAAGATTCAAATTCCAGAATCAGTTTTAGTTGAAATTGAGTTAATGTAGTAAGAATTCTTACTTTAATCAAGAATTATCCACTTAAAATTTTTAGGATGAATTTAAATCAATGGATAAATATTAAGTTTTTAAAACATAGAGCTCTTTTTGAATTATTGCATAAGAAGTGATATAAATGACCGATTATCATACTAAAACCTTTTACGGGCAAAAATCAAGTATTTCTCTTACAAGTCCTTCGAAATCAGTTTCCTATATTTTCTTAAGTGTTTTCAATCGTAAAGAAGACGGTACATGGGAGAGAACATCTAAAGGAGAAGGGAAAACTGTTAAAATTACTATAGAAGAGATAATTTGTATCTTAGAGGTACTCAACAAAAACAGTGCGAATTGGAGAGGTTTTCACGTCTTTAAGGAGCGTAAGACGGAAATCTATGTAGGATGGGAAAAAGAATCTCGCGAAGTAATACAAATAAAAATTGGCGATTATGTAAAGAAACTCCGTTTCCCTAATTTAAATTTCTTAACTCTGATGCTAGAACACATATTAGACGAAAAAATTGAATTTGCTACAAGTGGAATAACAGAGAAAAAATCTAAAGATGGAGATGTTCATGAAGAAGTCGAATATGGCGTATTTTCTGAACATATACTTGCTAGAGACGGATTGCAAGTAGTAGAAACTACGGAATTTGGTGTTTCAAAAGAAACTGTTGAAATAAAAGCTAAAATAAAAGTAGAAAGCCCTAAAGCTCTCTTAATAACATTAGAGTCAGATAAAGAATTTTGGATTCCAAAAAGCACGATCCACAGTAAATACGATCTGGAGAATAAAAAGAAACTTCAAACTTTAATCGTAGATAAATGGATTATCGAAAAACAAATGATTCCCAAATGATAAAGAAAGATATAAGCGAAAAATTTTATGGTAAGCCTATTTTTGTGAACTTACTATTATTAGTTATAAATCTGTTTTTGTTTGTATTCAAGCTTATTATTTCTAGTTTAAGTGGAAGTTTAGCGCTTCAAGCTGATGCTTTTGATAATCTCACAGATATTATCATGGTTTTTGCAGCTCTAGTTGGAATAATCTATTCAAAAAGAAAACCAAATAAAAGATTTCCATATGGCTATTACAAAATCGAAAATATAATTAGTCTAATTATTTCATTGATCATTTTTTTTACAGCTTATAATATAATTACTATCTCGTTCTCTGAAATTTTTGGATATTTTACTGGATCTACAAAACAGATAGTAATCTCACCTAGTATTTTTCTTTTTTTAATAGTTTCTTTACTAGTTTCATTCTTGTCAACTTTATATTTAAAGATAGTAGGAAAACAGACAAATTCACCCATTATTAAATCTCAGGCTAGCGAAAAATTATACGACAACCTAATATCTTCTTCTGTGATAATCGGGTTTGTCGGTGTATTATTTGGCGTAAATTATTTAGATTCAGTAATCAGCCTAGTTATTGCCCTGCTTATCATTAAAGGTGGATATGATATTTTCTTATCATCCACTAAAACTTTGTTAGACGCTGTAATCGATTTCGATAAAAGAAATGAGCTTTATAATATGATAAAAGATTATCCAAATGTGAAAGAAATCGAAAACCTTGAGATTCGCTCTTATGGTCGATACATTTTTCTTGAGGCTGTAGTAATGTTAAATAAAGAACTTCATTTACATCAAGTCCAATCATTAAAAAAAGTAATATCAGCTAAAATAAAAATAGAGTTCCCTGAAATATTTAAAATTATAATTATTTCTCAAGCTCAACCAAAAGAACTTTTAAAAATCGTAGCACCTTTACTAAACAACAATGGTTTAAATTCTAAAATCTCTGATCATTTTGGAGAATCTCCTTTCTTTTCTATAGTGGAACTGCGAGAAGAAAATAACCAATTCGAGGTAATCAATTATTACATTACCCCAAATAAGTTTATGGCCGAAGAGAAAAGGAAGGGAATTTTGATTTCTGAGTGGTTGTTAGAAGAAAAAATCGATAAGCTTTATTTAAAAAATGATTTAAAAAAGGGTCCAAAATTAATCTTAGAAAGTAGTTTAGTTCAAATGATAATCACTAAATTTGAAAGTTTAAAAGAGATTGTCGAACAAGAAACACAAATTCAAACCTATCAATAAAAAATAATTATTTAACAATATTTTATTATTTAATTACAACTTTGATTGATTTCTATGGAACTTTCTATTAACCTATTAAAAAAAATTGCTATAAATGTCTATGATGTAGTTCACCCTATTTTAGGCTCTAGCATGGCAGCAGAAAAATCTCAGAGAGGCGCAGGAGGTGACATCTCAATGCAGATAGACTTACTTGCAGAACAAATCGTTATTCGCACATTAGAAAGTGAGAAAGTAGATATTCTAATGATTAGCGAAGAAATTGGAGAAAAATACATAGGAAATAAAAACAAAGCAATTAAAAACCAAAATGTCCTTATTATCGATCCTGTTGATGGCTCAAACAATGCTGTACGAGGTATTCCTTATTGTTCAGTTTCAATAGCCTATGCGATAGGTAAGAGTATAAAGGATATTAAAAAAGCTGTGGTACTAGATTTAGCCTCTAAAGACATATATTGGGCTATTAAAGGAGAGGGTGCTTATTTAAACGATAAGAAAATTCGCGTTTCAAACTTAGAACTTTCAGATAATTGTTTTTTTGAGTTGAACCTTCCAAAGAAGAACGCTTTTACATATATAGAGAAACTAAAACCAATTATTGAACGATTCTATCGTATTAGAATATTAGGGAGTAGTGCTTTAACCTTATGCCAAGTTGCCAAGGGCAGTATGGAAGCCTTTATTAATTTACGAGAGTCTAATAGGTTAGTTGATGTTGCTGCTGGCTTTCTAATACTTAAAGAGGCAAAAGGTCAATTTTTTTCTCTTGATGGAACAGAGATTGATCACGAACTATCTATAGACTTAAAATTTCCCTTTGTAGCTTGTAATGCGAATTTAGAAACTTTCTTAAAAAGCGAATTAAGTACCAGTCATCAATAGAAACAAGTCCAAATGGAATGTCCACATTAGATTAAAATCCATTATTACATTAAAAAGGTCTCTAAAATATATAGAAGTATAATTTTAAAATTTGTAGAGCTGATTCCGGTTTGAGTGAACTTAGAAGACTATCAACAAGCTTCTTTTCAAGAGATACGGTCAAAGTAGGGAAGGATCTCTTAGGTAGATATCTAATAAAAAAAACAGAGAAAGGAGATATGATAGGAAAAATAGTAGAAGTCGAAGCGTATTTAGGTTCGAATGATAAAGCCTGCCACGCATATAATTACAAAAAAACCGAAAAAACAAAAGTTATGTATATGAAGCCGGGCACTTTTTACGTTTATTACATTTATGGGATATATTTCTGCTTTAATGTAATTGCTGAGCCAGAAGGGATACCATGTGCTATTTTCATTAGAAAGTTGTTCCCAATTGAGGGAATAAAAATAATGAAAGAGAATAGAATGGTAAAAATCGGAAGAAATTATAAGAATTTGGTCGATGGGCCAAGCAAGTTGTGCATGGCGTTTAAAATAACAAAAGAAAAATATAACGGTCAAGATTCTTGCGCAGAAACTTCAAAACTCTATTTTGCTCAAGGTGAGAACATTGAAGATAAAAAAATTACATTGAGTAAGAGAATTGGAATAGACTATGCAGAAGAAGACAAAGATCGACT
>Ga0255055_10003423_pt1 | contig 10737 bp, 8 predicted proteins | sample JV7_2_27_MG_FD_188633 | JGI IMG/M metagenome (GOLD analysis project Ga0255055, IMG submission 188633) | Seawater microbial communities from Jervis Inlet, British Columbia, Canada - JV7_2_27 | ecosystem: Environmental > Aquatic > Marine > Inlet | place: Canada: British Columbia | collected... | reverse complement strand
TCGGCGAACCGGCCCTCCTCGATCGCTCGGCCCGCTCGCCGCTGGCTCTCCACGGCGAACGCGTCCTGCTCCTCCCGGGAGACCCCGAACTCGTCCGCGACCACCTCGGCCGTCTCGCCCAGCGAGATCGTCCAGCGATCGGGCATCTTCGGGTTGACGAACCGCCAGCCGATCGTCGTGTCGGCCATCGGAGGGGCGAAGCGAGAGTAGCCGGCCTCCGGCTTGAGCATCACCCACGGGGCGCGCGACATGCTCTCGACGCCTCCCGCGACGAACACGTCGCCCTCGCCGGCTCGGATCGCGTGTCCGGCCGAGACGATCGCCTGAAGGCCCGAGCCGCAGAGGCGGTTGATCGTCTGTCCCGCGACCTCGACCGGCAGGCCCGCCAGCAGACCGCCCATCCGGCCGACGTTCCGGTTGTCCTCGCCGGTCCCGTTGGCGCAGCCGGCGATCACGTCCTCCACCCGATCCGTCGGAACGCCGGTGCGCTCCACCAGCGCCTGAATGGCGATCGCCCACAGGTCGTCAGGTCGCATGCTGGCCAGGGCGCCACCATGACGTCCGACGGGCGTGCGCACGGCATCGATGATGACCGGGTCTCGGTCGCTTCGCTCTTTCGTCATCGGCCCAAGTCCAGGGAGTTCGCCGGTAGCGGACGGGTCAAACGGGTCATCGGAGGTTCACCCACACCGACTTCACCTGCGTGTACCCCTCCAGCGCGTGCCGGCCCAGATCACGGCCGTACCCGCTCTCCTTGTAGCCTCCGAACGGGCTGGCCGGGTCGTAGAGGTTGTAGGTGTTGATCCAGACCGTTCCGGCCTTGAGGCGCGAGGCGACGTAGTGCGCCTTCTTCACGTCGCTCGTCCAGACGGCGGCGGCGAGGCCGTACATCGAATCGTTCGCCAGCTCGATCGCCTCCTCCACGCCGTCGAAGGTGAGCGTCGCCAGCACCGGCCCGAAGATCTCCTCGCGCGCGATCGTCATGTCGCTCGTCACGTCGTCGAAGACGGTGGGCTTGACGAAGTAGCCCGGCTCGATGTCGGCCCGACCTCCGCCCGCGACCAAGCGGGCTCCTTCTTCCACGCCTTTTTGTATGTAGCCCAGGACCGTCTCCATCTGCTGCTCGGAGACGACCGCGCCGATCCGCGTGCCCTTCTCCAGGGGGTCGCCGACCTTCATGGCGTCCGCGCCCTCGGCCACCATACCGACCAGCTGCTCGTGCGCGCTCTCTTCCACGAGAAGACGACTGCCGGCCGCGCACACCTCGCCCTTGCCGTAGAAGATCCCGTTGAGCGCCCCCTTGGCGGCCGCCGGGAGGTCGGCATCCGCGAAGACGATGTTGGGGCTCTTGCCGCCCAGCTCGAGAGAAACCCGCTTTACCGTGTCGACCGCGACCCTGGCGATGTGCTGTCCCACGGCGGTCGAGCCCGTGAAGGCGATCTTGTCGACGCCGGGATGGGCGACCAGCGCTTCGCCGGCCGTCCGGCCGTGGCCCGGGACGACGTTCAGCACGCCGGGAGGGAAGCCGACTTCGGCGGCGGCGTCGGCGAGGAGCAGGGCCGTAAGCGGCGTCTCGCTCGCCGGCTTGAGGATCACCGTGCAGCCAGCCGCGAGCGCGGGCGCCACCTTCCACGAGGCCAGGTTGAGGGGGAAGTTCCAGGGCACGATCGCCCCCACCACGCCGATCGGCTCGCGGAGCGTGTAGTTGAACTGGTAGGGGACGGAGACCGGAATCGTCTCCCCCTCGATCTTCGTCGCCCAGCCCGCGTAGTACTCGTAGGTCTGGATCGCCATTGCGACGTCGATCCCGCTCTCGAACAGCGGCTTGCCGTTGTTCAAGGTCTCGACGAGCGCGATCTCGTCCTTCCGCTCCTCCAGCCGCTCGGCGAGCTTCCACATCAGCCGGCCGCGTTGCCGGGGCATCATCCTTCGCCAGTCGCCCTCGAACGCCGCGCGCGCCGCCCGAACGGCCCGGTCCATGTCGGCCGCATCGGCCTCGGCGACCTCGGTGACCACCTCGGCGCGCGCCGGGTCGATCACCTCGAACGTCTTGCCGCTCTCGGCGTCCTGCCACTCTCCCCCGATGAAAAGACGGCCCGGCGAGAGAACGTCCGGCACCGAGCGCGTCAACGTCGCTTCCGTCATCTTCGATCTCCCTTGGAAGCCTGCCGTGGAACCCGTCGTGGCCGACCAGTCCCTCGCCGAGGCGACGAGGGACGGCCGCGGGTGTGGATCCTGCTCTACCTCAGCAGCCGGCGAACTCCGGCTTCCGTTTCTCGATGTAGGCGTCCAACCCCTCGCGCGCGTCAGCGGACTCGAAGAGCTGCTGCTGCATCTCGCGCTCGATCGCGAGGCCCTCGGAGAAGGGCACTTCGATCCCGCTGCAGACGGCGCGCTTGATCCGGCCGACGGCCTTCGAGGCCTTGTTTGGCGGCGCGAACTGCCGGGCGTACTCCATTGCCTCCGCCATGAAGTCCTCGCCGTCGAGGATCTCGTTGACGATGCCGAGCTCGAGCGCCTCCTCGAAGTCGAAGGTACGACCCGTCACCATCAGCTCGATCGCTTTGGACTTGCCGAGCATCCGGCCCAGCCGCTGTGTGCCGCCCGTGCCCGGGAGCACGCCGAGGGTGACCTCGGGAAGCCCGATCTTGCCGCCGTCCTTCTTGGCGACGCGAAGATCGCAGGCGAGGGCGATCTCGAGCCCGCCGCCGACCGTGTGCCCGTTCAGGGCGCCGATCACGATCTTCGGGGTCTGCTCGAGCCGGTTCAGCGTCTCGTTCGCGTGCAGGCAGAAGTAGTACTTGAAGTACGGATCGGCCTTCTGGAGCATGCCGATGTTGGCGCCCGCCGAGAAGAACTTCTCGCCGGCGCCCCGGATCAGGATCACGTGCACGGCCTCGTCGAAGCGCGCCTCCAGGATCGCCTCATCCAGGTGGCGCATCATCTCGTGTGTGTATGTGTTGGCAGGAGGGTCGACCATCGTGATCACCGCGATCCCGTCCTGCACTTCATAGTTGATTAGCCTATCAGCCATTTGAACCCTCGTCTTTGGTTGGAACCACTCTCCTCCGACCCGGCTGTCGTCGGGCTCGAAGAGGTCACCGCCTACTGCGGCTCGAAGACTCGCCGGGGTCGCCAAACTACCCGCTCGGGCCACGCCACGGAATGGATGCTCTCGGGTAGGAAGGTATCGGTGGAGGAGGCGCACTTCTTCGAGCGACGGCCTCCGATGGTTCACGCGCGAGTGAGTCGGCGATAGCTTAAAAGGATGAGTCTGTTTCAATCATGAATAGGCACCGCGAAGTGTGGACGCTCAGATCCTCTCGATCCGGAGGGCCGGCGGCCCTGGCGCTTCTTGTAGCGGTCGGTCTCGCGCTCGGCTTCGGGCCCACCGTCCGCTCTTCCGTACAGAGCGACCAGCCGGTCTACCGGATCCAGGTCACCGGGACGATCGAGATGGGGATCGCCCCCTACATCGAGCGCGCACTGGACGAGGCGAGGGAAGCGGGTGCCGCGGCGGCGGTGCTGGATCTGGACACGCCCGGCGGACGCGTGGACGCCGCCTGGGAGATCATTGACGCGGTCCGGGACGCGGGGATTCCCGTCTACGCCTACGTGAACCGGCGCGCACTCTCGGCCGGCGCGATGATCGCGCTCTCGGCCGAAGCCCTCTACATGCGGCCGGGCTCGACGATCGGGGCGGCGACCCCCGTGATGGGAGAGGGCAAGAAGGCGTCCGAGAAGATGGTGAGCGCGATGCGGTCCGAGTTCCGGGCGCTCGCCGAGCAGCGGGGCTTCGATCCGCGGATCGCAGAGGCGATGGTGGACGAAGAGGTGGAGGTGGAGGGCGTCGTGGAAGCCGGCAAGCTGCTGACGCTCACGACGGAGGAGGCCCTGGAGCTCGGCGTCGCGACCGCCGAGGTCGAGGATTATCCCGCGCTGCTCTCGATGGTCGGCCTCGCCGGCAGTGGCACGATCGACCCGACCCCCAACTGGGCCGAGCGGATCGTCCGCTTTCTGACGAACCCGGCCGTCGCTCCGCTACTGCTCAGCCTCGGGTTCCTCGGGCTCCTGATCGAGATCCGGACTCCCACCTTCGGCTTGGCCGGCGCGGTCGGCCTGGGTTGCCTGGCCGCGTTCTTCGGCGCCCGGCTGCTCGTGAACCTGGCCGGGACCGAGGAGCTCCTGCTCCTCGGGGGCGGGATCGTTTTGCTACTCGTCGAGGCGTTCGTGGTCCCGGGCTTCGGGGTCGCGGGCGCGCTGGGAATCGTAGCCGTCCTGGGCTCTGCGTACATGAGCATGCTGGGGCGGTTTCCAACCACGGTGGATCTCGTGAACACGGCAGGCATCATCGGGCTTTCGATCGTTCTCGTGGCGGTCCTCGCTTTCGTCCTGTTCCGCCACCTTCCACACAGCCGCTCGCTCTCCGGCGTTCTCCTCAAGAGCGAGACGAGCAGGGAGACCGGGTACCTGTCCGCTCCGGAGCGAGAGGAGCTGGTCGGGATGATCGGCGTCGCGGCCACGGATCTCAGGCCCTCGGGAACCGCGATCATCGATGACGAGAGGTTGGACGTCGTCACCGAGGGTCCGTGGATCGAAGAGGGAAGCAGGATCGTGGTGCTGCATGCCGAGAGCTACCGCCACGTCGTGAGGGAGGCACCGGCCGAAGAGACGGCCGAGCCGGACGCCGAGGCCTGAGAACCAGTAGAACCGACACCGAAAAGAGGCACACATGGAAGGCATAGCAGTCGGCACCGCGCTTGTGATCGCCCTGGGTGCGTTCCTCCTCCTCTTCCTCTTCTGGGCCGTCCCGGTGGGGCTCTGGATCACGGCCTTCGCTTCGGGCGTAAGGGTCAAGCTGTCCAACCTCGTGGGCATGCGCTTCCGGAAGGTCGCCCCACGGGAGATCATCCTGCCGCTCATCAGCGCGACCAAGGCCGGGCTCAAGCTCAACATCGACGAGCTCGAGGCACACTATCTGGCCGGCGGAGATGTGCACCGGGTGGTGCTCTCGCTGATCTCGGCAGACAAGGCCAACATCGAGCTCCACTTCCAGCAGGCCGCGGCGATCGACCTTGCCGGCCGTGACGTGCTCGACGCGGTCCAGGTCTCGGTGAACCCGAAGGTGATCCAGACGCCAAAGGTGGCGGCGATGGCCAAGGATGGCATTCAGCTCATCGCCATCGCGCGCGTCACGGTTCGGGCGAACATCAACCGGCTGGTCGGGGGCGCGGGTGAGGAAACCATCCTCGCCCGGGTGGGAGAGGGGATCGTCAGCACGATAGGCTCCGCCGCCTCCCACGCGGCGGTGCTCGAGAACCCGGACGCCATCTCGAAGACGGTGCTCGCCAAGGGTCTCGACAGCGGGACGGCGTTCGAGATCCTCTCCATCGACATCGCCGATGTGGACGTCGGCAAGAACATCGGAGCCGAGCTTCAGACCGACCAGGCAGAGGCGGACAAGCGCATCGCCCAGGCGAAGGCCGAGGAGCGGCGTGCGATGGCCGTGGCGGCGGAGCAGGAGAACACGGCCCGGGTCGAGGAGATGAAGGCAGAGGTGGTCCGGGCGCAGGCTCAGGTTCCTCTGGCGATCGCCGAGGCGTTCAAGAGCGGCAATCTCGGGATTATGGATTATATGAAGTACCGTAACATCGCCAGTGACACACAGATGCGGAAGTCGATCGCGGACGCAGACGAGGACTCGGACACGGAGACGTAGGAGCGCTGGAGCCAGGTCACACGGGGTCCGCAGCGAACGGCATATGAGCCACCGAAGGGCGTTCCTGGGCCAACTCGCGACCCTCGCGGGCGCCGCCAGCGTCGGTCGCCTCATCGAGGCCGACCGGCTTATGGGGGCCAGCATGAAGCGGGTCTCGACGACCGCTGCGGGGGATCGGTCGGGGACCGGGGTCGCGGGTAGCCGGGACTTCCGGGAGGAGTATCTGCTCGGCCCCGGCGTCGTCTACCTGAACCACGCCTCGATCGGGACCGTCCCCAAGGCGGTGCAGAAGGCCCACAAGACCTACCTGGACGTCTGCGAAGAGAATCCGTGGCTCTACATGTGGGGAGGCGCGTGGGAGGAACCGCGTGAAGCGGTTCGCGAAAAGGTGGCGGCGTTCGTTGGTTGCGATCCCGAGGATCTCGCGCTCATCCACAACACGACCGAGGGCTTCAACGTCCTGGCGGCCGGCCTGCCTCTTGGCCCCGGCGACGAGGTGCTGTTCAGCACCCTGAACCATCCCGGGGCCAGCATCTGCTGGGACCACTGCGCGGAGTCGCGAGGGTTCTCCGTCCGCCGCTTCGAGTTCCCGGTTCTGGACGTGCCCCAGCTGAGTGCGGCCGATGTCGTCGACCTCCACATGCGGGAGGTCGGCCCCCGGACGCGGGTGCTGGTCTTCCCGCACGTTGACAACGTCGTTGGCCTGCGGCATCCGCTGCGCGAGCTGGCCATGGCGGCTCACGACCGTGGCGTAGAATTCGTGGCCGTGGACGGCGCCCAGACCGTGGGCATGCTGCCGATCGCCCTGGCGAGCTCGGAGGTGGATTTCTACGCGGCCAGCCCGCACAAATGGGTTCAGGCGCCGAAGGGGTCGGGGCTCCTCTACGTGCGGCGCACGGTGCGCGACGAGCTGCGCCCGCTGTCGGTGACCTGGGGACAGGAGCGCTGGGCCGGCACGGCACGGATCTATGAGGATTACGGCACTCGCGACCTTCCCGGATTGTTGGCGCTGGGCGACGCGATCGACTTCCAGTCCGCGATCGGAGACCGGACGAAGGGCGAGAGTCTCTCCGCGATGCGGCGAGCCCTGCAGGCCGGGGTGGAGGCCACGCCCGGCCTTGAGTGGCGATCACCCGAGTCCTGGGAGATGGGCGCTTCGCTGGCGGCGGTCGAGGTCGGGGAACTCGAGAGCGCGGCGTTCTTCGAGCGCGCCCGACGGGAGCGGGGCCTCGTCTTCCGGCCCTTCAACACGCTCGGTTTGAACACGGTCCGCATCTCGCCCAACCTGATCACGAGTCGCGAGGAAGTCGGCGTGTTCCTCGAGGCGGCGGGCGCCGCGGCGAGCGAGGGCTAGGCGATGGACGGTTTTTTCGAGATCCTGATGATGGTCGCCATGATCTGGGTGTTCTCGCGAGGTGTCAAGAAGAGGAAGCGGCAGCCCCGCCCACCTGGAGCCGACGCGGAGGAGCGCGGCGACACGGAGGAGCGCTCAGATCAGAAGGCGGTCGACTGGGACGAGGCGATCGGAAAGGTGCTCGAGGGTTTTGGGCTGCAGCCAGAGCAGGAGACCGAGAAGCAGACGTCGCCGCCCGGGCAGCGACCCGGACAGCAGAAGCCGCGGCCCGAGCACGCTCCGTCGGCGCGAGGTTCGGAAGCATATCGTCGGGCTGAGGTGGCGCGGCAGATGGAGGTACAAAGAGCCGATGCGAGCCGAGGTTCGACGTCGACGTCGAAGCAGCGCGGCTGGGAGGTGCGGGATGTTACCGCTGGGACAGCCGCCGAGACCGGCCGCGGCAGGCATCGGGCGCGAAGCGCCGATCTGGCGGAGATCGCCGGCCTCGCGGAGGCGGCGGCGCGCCGCAGGGCGGGTCCCTCAGAGTCTCCCGCTTCCGTGCGTGCGACGCGGAGGACTGAAGCTGCGACGTCGGACGCCGAGGCCAAAGGGGCGGCGCCACCGGCTGCAGCCCGGCAGTCGGCCTCCGGTGGCTTGAAGAAGCTGGAGGGGCTGTCGGAGCTGGAACGAGCGATCATCTACGCCGAGATCCTCGGTCCGCCGAAGGCGCTGCAGTCCGACGGCGAGGCCGATTCGTAACGGTCTAGAGTCCTGACGGAGGCTCGTCCTTGAAGGGCCAGGCTATCTTGCCAGGTCCGCCTGAGGGGCGCGCCTTGTCCAACAACCGCTGCAGCTCTCCCTCGCTCATCTCGAACGGATCATCCGTGTAGGTGGGCGGCGTCACCGTTCGAGGATCGGACGGGTTGCCGGGCACCGGATCGAAGACCCACCGATTCAGCGTCTCGTCCTTCACCTGCCAGACCGTTCCGCTCCTGTCGGTGAACTTGCGGTAGCTCATCTCTCGCTCCCGGTTCGATCTGCACTCTCGGATCCTTCCTCGCTTCCGGCTCCGTCCTTGCTGCCGGCACCCTCGGCCGCATCCCACACGTTGTTGTCGCGGTCGACGTCGGGAAAGAGCCCCTCCGGGTCTATCTCCACGCGGTCGACGGGGGAACCGTCGGGCACCGTCAGCACGGCCTCCATCTCACCGGCGAGCCAGGTGTCGACGGAGACCTCGAGATCCAGCACCTCTCCGTTCTCTCGGGTGACCTGCACGCGCGCGGGCATGGGTACAAGGCCCAGGTCGCGGATGACGATATCCGTGCCGTCGCCGATCTCTCGGACGTCCGCCACGGCCTGGTCGAGCGTCCAGGTCTCGTAGTACCAGGCGCGCCAGAACCACTCGAGGTTACGGCCGGTCACGTCCTCGATCGTCTGGAAGAAGTCCCAGGGCGTCGGGTGCTTGAACGCCCACCTCCGGATGTACTCGCGGTAGGCCGGAAGGAAGATGTCCTCTCCCAGAAGGCCCTGAAGGGCAGAGTGCACGGTGGAGGGCTTGCTGTACGAGGCGGTCCCGGCGCGGCCCGGGTAGTGATGGTCGGTCCACCGCATCATCTCGCCCTCTTCGCCGGCCCGGGCGACTTCCAGATATCCCTCCCGGTCCGAATCCTCGGAGTCCTCGCCGGGGAAGAACTCCTTGCGCGACTGGTTCTCGTTGAAGCTCGTCATGCCCTCGTCCATCCAGGCGTGCCGGCGCTCGTCCGTGCCGACGATCATCGGCAGCCACATGTGGCCGAGCTCGTGCGCCGTCACGTAGTAGAGGGCGCTGTCGCTCCGCGTGTTGTAGCTGCCCATCAGGGTCATCATCGGAAACTCCATGCCCCCGCCCATGATGCCGCCGCCCTCGATCAGGCTCATGTGGTTCCAGGGGTAGGCGAGGGCGAGGTAGCGAGAGAAGAAGTCGATGGCGTGCTGCCCGTAGCGCGCCGCGTTCGCCCACCGGGGTGCGCTCGGCCGGTAGACGGCGTCCACCCGCGCGTAGTCGATCTGCCCATCCGCGTCGTGGTCGCCCACCGGCGTGCGCACGGCGTCCCACAGCGAGGCGCGGGAGGCGCTGAACGAGACGTCGCGCGCGGTATCGGCGTGGAAGCGCCAGGAGAGGGGGCCACCGATGCTCGGGCGCGTCGCTCGGCCGGCCGCGAGGTCACCTTCACGCACGACGTGCACGACGGAGTCCGAGCCCTCTGCCTGCCGCAGCCGCGCCAGGACGGAGGGGTCAAGGACCTCCTCGGGGTTCTGGAGCGCTCCGCTCGCGAGCACGAGCCAGCCCTCCGGCGCCACCACCGTGAGGTCGTAGCTCCCGAAGCCGGCGTAGAGCTCGGCGGCGCCCAGGAAGGGGTCGATCTGCCAGCCGACGACGTCGTCATAGACGGCCATCTGCGGATACCAGTAGGCGATGAAGAAGAGATCATCGCCGTTCCACCCCATTCGGTTCCCGCCCCCCCGGCTCGGGATCTGGAAGGTCCAGTCCAGCTCCAGCTCCACGGACTCGCCAGGCTGCAGGACTTCGGGAAGAATCACCCGAAGGATCGTGCCGAGGACGGCGTAGCCGGACGGCAGCTCATCTTCATCTCCGGGCGGCCTCCGGCTGGCCTGCAGCGTCAGCTCCGCGCCGGCCGCCACGACCCGGGAGAGGACGACCCCACCCGTCACCAGCTGGGGCCGGTTACGCATGGCGCCGACGGCGTGCACGTTCTGCATCAGGTGCAGGTAGAGGATGGAGAGCGAATCCGGTGAGCGGTTGTGGTAGGTGATGCGGCCGCGGCCGTAGAGGCGGCGCTCAGCGGGCCGGAGGGTGGCCGTCAGCTCGTAGTCGGTCCACTGCTGCCAGTAGGCGGGTCCGGGCCGGCCCGAGGTCGTCCGGGTTCCGTTCTCCACGGCCTCGAGGAACCCCCGCGATGGCACGACGGGGTACGGGATGGGGCGGCGTGTCCGGCCCGATGCCGGTGGCCTGATCGTGTCCGCCGGGAACCCGGTGGCGGTTTCGATCCCTTCAGCCGGAATCCCCGTGGAAGATGCCGGGGCGGATACGAAGCCGACCGAAGCGGACCCGGTGGCCGCGGAGGCCACGAGCACCGCTCCCAGCAGAAGTGCGATGGACAGCGATCGAATCATCACGTGCGTTGCGGACATTCAGATCCCCTTGCACTCGTCTCCACGCGGGATAGCCTGAAGCATGCTCGTCGACCGGAGACCACAGTGCTAGACCCCGGCAGAATACTCGCCCACGGTGCCCTTCTCTCGGTGCTCGCCTCGCTGGTATTAATGGGCGCCGTCACCTTCAACCCGCGCTTCGCCCTCAAGGACCTGCCGCGGGACATCCGTGAGAGTGCTCCTCCGCTGACGAAGCGCGAGAGGCGGCAGGCGCTGATCTTCTTCATCCCCTTCATGGCCCTGCTTGTCGGGATCCCGGTCCTGTCGGCTCTCGGGCTCGAGGCCGAGGGAGCGGTCGACGTCTCGTTCGGGGTTCTCTTCGTTCACGTTCTCGGGGTGCTGTTCGTGTTCTTCATCGTCGATCTGGTCGTGCTGGACTGGTTCATATACTGCACTATCACTCCCAAGTGTCTGGTCATTCCGGGCACGGAGGGGATGGCGGGCTACAAGGACTACCTGCACCATCTGCGGG
>Ga0255055_10003422_pt1 | contig 10741 bp, 4 predicted proteins | sample JV7_2_27_MG_FD_188633 | JGI IMG/M metagenome (GOLD analysis project Ga0255055, IMG submission 188633) | Seawater microbial communities from Jervis Inlet, British Columbia, Canada - JV7_2_27 | ecosystem: Environmental > Aquatic > Marine > Inlet | place: Canada: British Columbia | collected... | reverse complement strand
TATACCCATTGTCGTAGCCCGGAAAGCCATCAGCCTGTTGGCTGAGGGTATCCGAGACGGCGCGGCTGCAAGAGCCGCATCCGATTATCTCTACACCTACCGCTCCGGAAAGGTCTCGGCAACCCTCAATATCCTCTCTATCGATCTGGCCAGTAAGACCATCGTCATCACTCGCAACAACCCTGCCCCTGTCGTGTTAATCCGAGCCGGTGAGGTCCAACTACTGGATACCCCGACCGATCCCGTGGGGATTCGAAGGGGCACTCGACCAGATATCACGGAAATAGCGTTAGAAGAAAATATGACCATCATCGTCTACACAGACGGTCTGACGCACGCAGGTGATCGACGTGGATCACCCATGGATGTACCTGGCTTCATTGAAAAACTTCTGCAAGCGGAATCCCCAGATCCGGCAAAATGGGCAGATCAGCTCCTCGAGCATGCTGTAGAACTTGATGAAGGGCGACCCGCAGATGACATCAGTGTTCTAGTGGTTGCTACAATGCCACATTCAGGGGATGACACGAGGCGTCTTCATATCCGCATGCCCATCTGAGAACGTCTGAAGAGGATCCAGCCGATGAACGCACATACGATTGCTATAGTAGGACCGTGCGCATCCGGTAAAACAACGCTCGTAAACGCACTCCACGAGCGAGGCTATGATGCCAGGCAGATCGCCCAGGAACACTCCTACGTTCAAGATATGTGGAAACAGATCACGGATCCTGAAATCCTCATCTACCTGGATGCGTCCTTCGAGATATGCACCGAGAGAAAGCAATTGAACTGGAACCAAAAGGAATTTGATGAGCAGGTCCGTAGGCTATCGCATGCCCGCGAGCATTGTGATCTGTATATCTTTTCCGACGATCTTGCGCCTGATGAGATTCTCGAACGCGCGCTAAGTGCCATGAAAAACACAAATCATTCCCCCTAAGTTTTTCGATATCGAAACTGATAATTTCAACTGACTATGAAGTTGGCGTCTCTTCCGGTCCGGGCGGTGGTGGCTCGGGTGTATCCGGCGGTGGCGGTGGTGGCACAGGTGTGTCCGGCGGTGGAGGAGGTGGGACCGGTGTATCGACCGGTGGCGGGAGAGGTGTATCGGCCGGTGGCGGAGGCGGGACATGTGTATCAGCCGGTGGAGGGTTTGATGGTGGTATAGGCGTGCTCGTGCCAACAGGCATGGGAGTTGGAGAGGGGTTGGTTATGGGCACAGGACCATTTTGATCCGGCGTTGGCGTCATCCCTGGAGCAGCTGTCCCTTGAGGCGGAACCGTCGATGATGTTGCTGGGATAGGTGGGGAGACCGTTGGTGGTATAGGTGTAAAAACCAACGTTGACGTAGGTGTATGATTTACGCTGAAGGGAACGCTCAGTGGTCCGGTCGCAGGACCCGGGTTCGGTGTCGGTGTGAATACAGGAAGCGTCGGCGTGAAGACTGGCGCTGTCGTCGGAGGTATCACACTACTCGCTCCAGCCTGGACGGTTGCTGTCGGTGTGGCCAAACCACCTCCGGGAATCCCGCTAGTCGGTGGTAGTGCGGTTGGCGTATCGGGAATGGCTGGAAAACCCATGATGGAAGGGGCTGGTGGTGTGGGGCTCATAGAAGGCAGCGTCAAAGGCGCGCTCGATAAGCCCAGCATCATCATCCCGGTTGGTGTGGGCGTTTCAGATACGACGTTCATGGGCACCCCTGCCAGGCTCATCATCATGGGCGCCATAGGTGGTGTTGCTGACGGTGTGGGGGTTTCCAACCCCATTCCCATCATCATTGGTGCTGCAGCCATGCCCAGCATCATTGGTGTCTCTGTGGGGGTAGGTGTCGGGGTTTCCAATCCCATCGCCATCATCATTGGTGCAGCCATTGGACCCCCACCGAGTGGAAGAGATAAAGTATCTGAATCGCTATATGACCCTGTGTTCGAGGACGTCACATCGGCTGTATTGACGTTCTCCCCATTTACACAGCCTGGAGGCAGCGGATTCGGCACATTCACAGATCCAAATTCGATCGCTGCACCACCATCCGCAATATTATGGGGGGGTGCGCCGACAGGACCAGAAGGATTGCTGCCCCAGGTGAAGCAAGCACCAAGCGTGTCCGAGATGGTTACATTGAAGGCAGTTCCCGGTCCAAGATTGAAAACGGTGATCGAGAAGCCAACAGAATCTCCCGGAAGTGCAGAACCGGTACTGAAATCTTTGGAAACCTGCAACACAGGACGTGTGATGTTGATGGTCACGGTTGAGCTGGAACCAGGATCTGAGGCTCCATAAATATCGCTGACCTGATAGGTGCAAGTGTGACTGAGATTGGGGGCAAACGGAGCTGTGAACTGGAGGACCCCACCACCAAGGTGGCTACAAGTACCTGACGTAACGACGAGACTCGCCCAATCGATTTCACCTGGAAGATCAGGATCTGAGACAAATGGTGAAAGATCAATCGTTATCGTCTGCCCTTGATCCGCATTGGCGCTTGTCGGGCTTGCATTTGGCGGATCATTAACGTTCGTTACTGTCACATTAACAGTACCTGGGGCTGAGGTTGCACCCAGCGAATCCTGGATCGTGTAGGTAAACGTTGCAAGCCCGTAGAAATCAACTGCCGGTGTAAAGGTGACTGTGCCACCGGGGCCCGGGGTACACGTAGCCCCCGCAGGACAGGAAGCGATCGCCACAGTTGCAGGATCAGCCCATGTGTCTTCTTCATCAGGGTCATTGCTCGCAACATCAATCGCAGGGCTCGTGCTTGTCTCTTCTATAGTTGTGCCACTATCCGGATTAGCCGTCGGTGGATCGTTCACAGCACTCACGGTAATCGTCACGGTCGCTGTGTCGGATTCTGGTGGTAGATAGGATCCTGTATCCCCATCCGTTATCGTATATTGGAAGGTGACAACACCACTACAATCATCAGTAGGTGCAGTGTAGTCAATGCTAATCCCGCTGGCAGGTCCAGGGCTTCCAAGAACGTTCAGCGTTCCATTGGATGGGCAAGCAGGAAATGCGAGTCCACTGGTTATAACAGTGAGGGGTTCATCACCCAAACCGACGTCATTGGCAAGGATATCGATATTGACTGTCTGCCCTTCATTTACCGGGATCGTACCAGCATTGGGATCATCGTTCCCTGTCGGTGAAGAATCCGTATCTAAGACAGTTACAAAGACCGTTGCGCTCGAGGTGCCCCCGTCTCCATCGATCATGGTATAGCTGAAGGAATCGGGTGTTATCGGTGGCGAGACATATCCTGGATCTGGGGTGTAAAGGACACTCGTTCCAGCAACTATCAATGTAGTACCATTGGGTGGATCGCTTACATTGGTTACCTGCCAACCAGCTTGCGGGGAATCCGGGTCGCTATCCGCCGTACCAGTAAGCGGAGGATTGGGGTCGAACACAAATATCTGAATAGAGGTATCCTGAGACGTTGAGATGCTATCATCCTCCGCTGTGGGCCAACCATTAACAGTAACAACCACATCTGCACTATCACATAAGTCATCACCATTGCCTGGTATACCATCTACACCAGGATCACAGATCGTATACGTGAGGGTTTCTGTCCCATAATCCCTCGAATTGGGAGTGTAGAGCAGCGTATCATCGTCGGGGATGAACGGTGTTCCATTGTCATCAATCACGGTGTTTGATGAAACTGTCACGGGATCCACGACTCCGGTGATCCAGAGTATGAGGGGATCGGGTGGTGAATCCAGCGGGTCATCATCATTAGCGAGCACATCGATGTTGATCCCTGTATCTTCCTGGGTGAAAGCTGAGTCATCCACTCCATCGGGAGGGTTATTAATGTTGTTGATGGTGATATCTACCCGAGCAATGTTGGAGGGTGCTGCTGGAGTGAATAGGTCGGAAACTCTATATGTAAAGAAGTCCGTTCCATGGTAGCCAGGATCTGGCCGGTACCTGATTTCACCAGCCACATTAATAGGAACAGGCGGGAGAATCACGCCATTAGATGGATTATTAACAATAGTTACTGTTGCTGGATCTAGCCCCTGATCGGAATCTGTATCCTTTCCTGGGCTTCCTAAGGGGAGTAATAGTTTAAGAACATCGATATCTACTTGTTCATCTTCGTCGATTATTACGGTGTCGTCTTCTGCATTGGGTGGATCATTAACGTAAATGGTAATAAACGAATCTGATGATTCTGGAAAGAGCACTGGGTAGGAATCAGTAATCCGATAATTACACAGGACCGATCCGGCAAAACCCGGTTCCGGATCAAAACGAACTTGCTGTCCCACTTCGGTACAGGATCCTTCTAACGGATCAGGGAAAGGAGGAATAACAGTCACCGTAATAGGTATATCCCCGATACCTTGATCAGGCCCCCAACCGTTATCGTTTAGGACGCTCACAAATTCGCTATTCCCGACAGTAGTGAAGGCATCGTCGCGTACCGCGATCGGTATGTCATTCTGAGGGATGACATTGATGCTAACTCCCGCCCCATTTGAACGCGCTCCGGTAGGTGTATCTGCAACCGTATAGGTGAATTCCGCCGGGCCGTTGTAATCATCATTGGGTTCGTAAGTTATTGCACCCGTGATGTCATCAATGTCCGTAATCTCGCCATTGGCGATGGAGATTGGGAAGTCGCCGGGTGTCCAGGGGAGAGGACAGGGCCTACCTGATATGCAGACCGTAGCCGGATCTATAGCCTCATCCCCTGCCAAATCTTTACCCGGCGTTAATGGAGGCATGGCCAATTTAAGGACATCGATAACCACCACACCATCTTCAAGCACAGATGCCGTGTCGGCGATAGCCGTTGGGGGATCATGGACGGAGGTCACGGTCACATCAACGTTGACAAAGTCGCCCGGGAGACAGGGATTATTCGGCTCCCCATCCGTGTCCCGAACGCAATACGTGAAGCTATCAGGTGGCAAAGGGGGAGGAGGTGGGGAGTTATAATAATCAGGATTGGGTGTATACAGTATTCGAATCACAGGTGGAACCACCGTGTTGTTAATGTACTGTAATACGGCAGTACCGTTCGATGGTGGTGTTCCGATCTCCAATGTCAGAGGAATGTCAAACCAGCCGGTGTCATTAAACAAAACGTCTAACTGGGTCGGGGTATCCTCCAGGACGGTGAAGGCATCGGGATTGGCGAATGGGATATCCGCCGGGTCAGGCTGAACCGTGATGATCACTGTTGCAGGATCAGTGGCTAATCCGTCGTAAGCCCAGTATGTGAATGTATCCTGTCCGAAGAAGTTAGCTCGTGGTGTGTATTCGAAAGTCCCATCGGCCCTCAGGTCGACACTGCCGTTAACTGTCGCCCGTACACCTACCGGCCATGCTGTGAGCGGATTGATACCAACAATTTGCGGGTTACAATCCGTTACTGGAAGAGTGCAGTCGATATCGGAGTCATTGGCAAGGACGGATTGGTTTGGCGGTGGAGGACCAGGGAGTGTCGCGGTATCAAGTACCTGGTCTTCGATGACAACATAGCCAGCGTCATTGACCGCTGAGGGAATATCATTCGTCGGATTTACTGTAATGGTCACGAGTGCAGATGATGTTTCCAGATCAAAATCGGTGATCTGGTACGTGAATGAATCGGTCCCATACCAGTTCAGATTCGGTACGTACGTGAAGTTTGCGACCGGCGGCCAGGCAGGATCGATGCGGGTCAGCGGGTTTACGACACCGTTTGAAGGCCCCCCGATGACATCGATAGTAATTGGATAATCGAAGTTAACATCTGGACCATTCCCGTTATTCGCCAACACCTGGATGACGAGGGCTGTATCTTCATTCGTGAAGACATCATCATCCCGCGCAATCGGAGAATCATTGAGAGAATTGACAGTGATCGAGACGGTCGCTGTGTCACAATCTGGAGTTACATCACATAACTGATATACGAAGCTATCGGGACCGAAATAATCCGCTCTAGGTGTGTAGGTGACGTATACACTTCCGGGTAGACCTGGGCTTCCGGTAACCGACGTAGAACCAAAAGACGGACCAGAGGTGACTGTAACTGAGAAAGGTGAATCCAGTAAATTGGTGTCTGGTCCATTCCCATTATCATTCATTACGTAGACATCAACTGGTGCATCTTCAAATGTCGTCGCTAGATCATCAACTGCCATTGGAGGGAATGGCGTAGGAGTATAGGCATAAATGCGTCGGTTATAGGTCGATGTATCAAAGTTCCCCCCGCTCGTCTCGGCCTGATTGGTGATGACATCACCAGGATTAAGCCCACTAACTCTTGCCTGGAAAGAGGCTAAAACAAACTGGTTCTGGGGGATAATCCGGGGCGGCGAGAAGCTCCATGTCAGTGTATTTCCCGCCAACGTGCAAGGAACGGATGGCGCAGGTATGATGTTGCAGCTGCCAACCTGAAAGGACATCTCGGGTGGCATGCGGTCAATAATTTCAGTTAATTGTGCACCCGTTGGGTTCCCATAGTTAACCACTACAATTCTGACTGTCACCAGATCGAATGGAGGGTCGGGGTCAACATTAACGGGATTCACAATCTTAAGCGGCCAAACCAACGGCGTCGGAGTTGGCGTGTTCGTCGCCGTGTAAATAGGCGTGTGCGTCGACGTCGGCACAAAGGTCTGCGTGATGGTGGGTGTGCTCGTGGGTGTCAGGGTGGCTGTCGGCGATCCAGAGGGCGTCTCTGTAGCTGATGCGGTTGGCGAGGGGCTTGGAGAGCCTTCGGGTGTACATGCAGCGCCTGGAAGGAAGCAATTTGCCGCCGGTGTGGTATCCAGGTTAAATAGCAATCCATCACGTGCCGCTGCTGCCAGGATGCCGGGATCTATTCCAGCAAAACGTAGGATGCCCCACGCGCCGTAATCCGCGTCAAGCTCTGACTCGATCTGTGCGCTTGCCTGCGGGATAGCCGCGACGACGGCACACTGCCCGCACCCAAAAAGGATGATGAAGACAAGCAAGCCTATGAGAAGCCAAAGCCATGGACGTCTTTTTTCGTCCTTGTCCTCAACCTTATTTGCGTGGTCTCGATAGCTCAGCATTCTTTAGTTCTCGTCTGACTTTCCTTCCTCATCCTTAATTTCCACAACAAAATGAGGCTCTTTGTCTCCCGAATCTGAGGGTTCCTCCAACCCAATATCGTTACTGGTCACAGGTACATCCTCGGTAACAGCAGACCATGAGCCCTTAGCAATCCCATCGGCAGTCTCGGGAGAACGTACGACTTCCTCCAGATCGGCCACAAGCTTTGCCATCAACGCAACTCTGCCCATGATGCGATCATCCACCTCCTGGTTGTACAACCAGGCGAGACCGTGTTTGAGCTCGACAAGCGAATCGGTGATGTCTGGGAATTTCGACCCAGCTTCGTCGTAGCGCATGACGACAACTTTCCGTTTTTTACCATTCTGATCAGGGAGATCCGAAGAAAAAAGGATCAAGTCGATCTCGCCAAGCTCGACTTCCCATTCGGCCGCAGTCCATTCTTCATGGACAGTTTCGAGATATTTATGCAGCGGCCTCCCCCCATCTTCCTCATCCAGAGCGAGCCAATGATCCGCCTTCGGGTTTGTCATTTTGATTCGGCCGCCAGGTTCCACGACCACGACTCCATCCGGTAAACATGCGATGAGATCAAGCGTCTCCCGGCGCCATTTTTGAAGTTGTATGACGCGCTCGGTGACCTCCTCTTCGAGCATATCGCCACGCCGCCGTTGGATCTCGGCCATTCGCAGGTTGTCCAGCATCAATCGACGATAATCAAGCGCTCGGGAGACAACATTATCGAAGACGGTCATGTGATCAAAGGGTTTGGTGAGATAAGCAAACGCGCCGTTATTGAGCGCCTCAACAGCATTTTCCATCGTTGCCGCTGCTGTGACGACGATGACTTGTGTGTGCTGGTCGCGTTCTTTTGCTTGCTTCAGTAGTTCAAGCCCCGTTACACCCGGCATGTATATATCCGTCACCACGAGATCATAGGAGTTGTTCTCGATAAGCTCCATCGCTGAACGCCCATCACTTGCTTGCTCAATTTGTAATCCCAGCTTATCGAGTCGGCGAACCATAAGCTTCAATAATGAGGGATCATCATCCACAGCGAGGACTATGGGATTCGTCATATTTGCCGTCCGATCTTCAATCTGTATTCGAACACGAGTACACATTCTTCCACGAGACCTCGGAAGCCCACGTTAGCCATTAACGTTCTCCTCAGGAATTTCCGGGAGTGAAATCGCAATCGTGCTTCCTACCGATCCCTGTCCTTTGATCCAAACCTGTCCCCCCATACGCCCAACAATGGCTCTCACCATCTCGAGCCCTAACCCTTCGCCATCAAATTGCTCATCTACAGGAAGGGAAAATGGATCACTACCCAGTCCACCGTTCTGGCTTCGCTTCGGAATCCCCTCATCCATGACTTCAATCCAAACCTGCCCTCTGCGCCGCCGGGCGCTGACTCGCACCTTTCCGCTCCGCTGGCTTCGATCGGCAGCTCGGTTGATTAATCCCTGGACCATCTTCTCCATCAATACTGGATCTACACGAAGGTTTGGTAGATCATCCTCTAACTGAATCTCAAGATTCAGGTCGTTATCACGACGCGCTTCCTCGAACTGATTGACCAGTCCCGAATTGAGTATCTCCGTCAGGTTAACCTCAGCTTGTTGATATCCAATTCCCGCTTCGATGCGCACCAGAGCCAGCAGCTCATCCATCCACGTCTGAATTCGTCCGAGGAGCTTCGCTAGCTGATAAATCGTGGCAGAATACTGATCATCATCTCTTTTCGTTGGATCTCCGAGTTCAGCCAGGTTTGACACTGCCTGTGCAAGCGGGATCCTGATCCTGCCCGCCGCCTCTGTGAGCATACGCATTTTCAACTCGTCAAGGTTTCTCAGATGTGTGATATCTCGCATGACCATCACCCAACCCTGATCACCCCCAGTAGTCCCGCCGAGGGGAGCCAGACTCACCAGTTGAACTGTGTCAATCGGCCAATTGATCTCAACGACAATAGGCAACCCTTCCCCGATTTCCTCCCAGTTTTCAACACATACAAGGAGCTCCTGTGGCAATACTTCAAATGCGCTCTCGCCGATACCGTCTACTCGTCCAATAATCTCTGCGGCTGCTGGATTTACAACGGTCAGATTTCCCTCATAATCCGTGGAGATGATGGCATCGCCAGTGTTAGAGACCAACGTCTGCAGCCGGGCAGCTTCGATGGTAAGCTGTTCATCGAGGTAATCCCGCTCTAACCGGAGCGTGCGATGTTGCGCGGCTCTCCTTACTGCCATAGATAGTTCACTGATCGTCTCCAGCGGCTTGATGAGGTAGTCGTAGGCGCCATCTTCTCTCATGACTTCGACGGCAGTATCTACATCATCGGATGCGGTGATCACGATGACCTCGAGCCACTCGTCGAGTTCCTTAGATTGCTTGAGCAGGTCCAATCCGCTCATACCCGGCATCGATAAATCGGTCACAAGGACATCGAATGGACCCGACTCCTGCAGGACGTCGAGCGCGCTCACGCCATTATTCGCGGTTTCCACCTCAAAGCCCTTCCGCTTGAGATGACCCATCATGAGAGAGCAGTAGGCTTCTTCGTCGTCAACTACGAGCACTCTGGACATGTTGCTCCTCTACTTCTATCCGCTCTTCCACTTCTTCCTCTGGCTCGTGTGGTAAAGATGGCAATATGACCGTAAACGTTGTCCCTTCACTCATGCTGCTGTCCACATCGATTTGACCGCCATGCCTGGCGACAATGCCGTAACTCACGCTCAGCCCCAATCCTGTCCCCTCACCCTCAGGTTTGGTGGTGAAGAAGGGATCAAAAATACGATCTAGATTCTCTTGAGGAATCCCAGAACCCGAGTCGGATATCTTTATCTCGACCGATTCTTCGAATTCCTTCAGCTCGAAATCAAGCGTGCCTCCATCTGGCATCGCCTGAACCGCGTTCGTAGTCATATTGATCAAGACCTGTTCGATCTGCTGGGCATCGTAAGTGACGAGGACGGCTGTTTCAGGCATTTCCGTTGTTATCTCAACGTTCCCCTTCCTCGCCAGATATTCGGTGAGCCGGATGACGGAACGAATGGTCTCACGCATATCACGACGCTGCATATCGGGGGTGGATTGGCGAGCAAATTTCAGCAAGTCTGAGACGATCGTATTAGCTTTGGAGGCACTATCGCGAATAGTTTCCAATCCCTCCCTTGCATATCCATCAGAATCCACTTCTTCAGTGAGTTCCTCGGCGAGACCCTTAATCACTGCAAGTGGGTTTTTAACATCGTGCACAATCCCTGCAGTCAATTGACCTACGGAAGCCAGTTTTTCAGATTGGATGAGCTGTGCTTGGGTACTCTGCAAACGTGCGTTCGCATCGGCAAGGTCCTTGTTCCGCTCAATCGCTTCAGCATACAATCTTGCGGCTTCTTCGGTTCTATCCCGAAGACTAAGTGTCATCGTGTCAAAGGCCTTTGCGAGATCACCGATTTCATCACTTCTATCGACGCCACTCTCCTGTTCAAGATCGCCTGATGCCACTGCAGTCGTCATTTTTCGCAAGCGTAAGATGGGCAATGCAATGTGTTGAGCGAGGATGTATCCCAGGGCGATGACAGCAACTGTTCCAAGTGTAAAAATACCGCTGAAGTTGTTCCGACTGGTGGCGAGTGTTGAGACGATGAAATCACTGGGCAGGGCCACCGCAAGGATTCCT
>Ga0255055_10003421_pt1 | contig 10741 bp, 6 predicted proteins | sample JV7_2_27_MG_FD_188633 | JGI IMG/M metagenome (GOLD analysis project Ga0255055, IMG submission 188633) | Seawater microbial communities from Jervis Inlet, British Columbia, Canada - JV7_2_27 | ecosystem: Environmental > Aquatic > Marine > Inlet | place: Canada: British Columbia | collected... | reverse complement strand
AGACTATATGAGCCGGTATGTATGGAGGGGGACAGATTATGGATCATCTCCCAGTATTCAGCCCTACATGGAACTTGGGCTGGGTGGTTTTGCCCTAGGAGTATGGGGAGCCTATACAACAAACCTCCCAGGTGTACAGGAACTGGACCTGTATGCGACCTATACATTCAGTGATATTGTCACCATAGGAATTACAGATTATTTTTTCCCTGATGAAATATTCGGCTACGATTACTATGAATTCCGGGGGGATTCGTCCGCCCATATTCTCGAAGGCATAGCCATTTTTAATGGCCTGGAAAATCTTCCCCTTACATTTATGGTTGGATATAATTTCGCCTATGATTCACAGAACTCAACCTACTTTGAGCTGGGATACAGCTTTTCAATACTTGCCATTTTCCTCGGTGCAGGTAATGGTTTCTATACTACAGATGGTAAATTCAATGTTGTAAACCTGGGGATCTCTGCCAGCAAAGACATTAAAATTACAGAAAAGTTCAGTCTTCCGATTCAGGCATCATTTATTACCAATCCGCAGGCTAAGAAAGTACATTTTGTATTTGGTATTTCCCTGTAGATTGGACAATACAATACGGACGGTGCAAATAAAGACGTCAGGGGTGTTTATGTCATTGATCCTGAAAATATTATCCAGTCTATTCATTTTTACCCCATGGAAATCGGAAGAAATATGAATGAAATTAAACGTTCCATAATTGCACTCCAAACTTTTAAACTAATAGAGGGTGTCTCTTTTGAGACACCCTCTCCATTTTCCACGCAGGATTATTCTTTTCAGGGATATTAAAACGGGGCCTATAAATGTTGCTGGCAAGATTTTCAGCGCCGTTTTAATATCCCTGAAATAATCCCTACCATTTCCCGGTTTTTGCTGTACTCGGCTTCGGCAGATCAGCAAGAGGATCGGTATACTTCAGAATATCTTCCTCAGGCAATGCATAATCAGTTAATTCCCCGTTCAGAAATTTATCATATCCAACCAGGTCCATCATACCGTGCCCACTCAGGTTGAATAGAATGACTTTCTCCTTTCCTTCCTCTTTGGCTTTTTTAGCTTCCTGGATGGTGGCCGCCACTGCGTGGCTGGTTTCGGGTGCCACTACAATACCTTCGGTCTTGGCAAAGAGAATGGCTGATTCATAACATTCCAACTGGTGTATGGACCTTGGACTCACTAATCCTTCCACCGCTGCTGCAGAAACAAGGGGAGACATTCCATGGTAGCGCAGCCCACCTGCATGAATAGGCGGAGGAATAAACTCGTGTCCCAGTGAATACATGGGCAGCAGCGGTGTCATTTTTGCCACATCACCATGGTCATAAAGGAAAGGTGCCCTGGTCAGGGTAGGACATGATGCCGGTTCAACCGGGATGATATCAATATCTGCTCCATGGATCTTATCAGCGACAAAGGGGAAAGCGATACCTGCAAAGTTACTTCCGCCTCCGGCACAACCTATTACCACATCCGGTGTTTTTTCACCAAATATTTCCAGTTGTTTCTTTACTTCCTGGCCGATAATAGTCTGGTGTAACATCACATGGTTCAGGACGGAACCCAGGCTGTATCGGGTTTCCCCGGATTCATCCGTAACAGCCGCTTCGATGGCTTCGGAAATAGCAATTCCAAGGCTCCCCGGAGTATCCGGAATTTTATCAAGGATGGCCTGGCCTGCCCTGGTTTCTGTACTTGGACTGGCAATACAATTGGCCCCCCAGGCCCCCATCAACATTTTCCGGAATGGTTTCTGGTCAAAACTTACACGTACCATGAACACCTTACATTCGAGTCCCAGTATTGAACAGGCAAAAGCAAGGGCAGACCCCCACTGGCCGGCTCCGGTCTCAGTGGTTAGCTTTTTGATCCCGAACTCCTTGTTATACCATGCCTGGGCCACTGCAGTATTAGGTTTATGACTGCCGGCAGGGGAAACACTTTCATTTTTGTAATAGATCTTGGCAGGAGTTCCCAATGCCTGTTCAAGCGCATATGCCCTGTGAAGCGGGGTTGGCCGCCAGCGGGCCAGCAACTCCATCACCCCCTCGGGGATATCTATCCACCTTTCCTGGCTTACCTCCTGTTCGATCAGGTTCATTGGAAAAACAGGCGCCAGCATTTCGGGTCCGATAGGATTTCCGTCCGGTCCAAGCGGTGGTTGCAAAGGTGTTGGCAGATCTGCCGCAAGGTTATACCATTGCTTCGGCATCTCCTTCTCTGATAAAAAAACTTTGGTACTTTTACTCATGACTCTTCGGTTTAATGGTTTATGAACTATTTGCTTTTCGTTGTTGACAAGCGGATACAAAAAGGGCACGTTGTAACCAACATGCCCCATATTTTTTTATTGTTTTACATATTGCTTACAACACAGTCCTGAAACTTTGCCAGCGCCACCGCCAAATCCATGTTGAAGTATTTGTAAAACAACTCATTTACTTACAATTTGGTTCCTAAAATAGTAATTATATTATTAATTGCAATAAGGTTCAAGGGATTTTAGATTAATCCAGGCAGGAAATTTTATTTATCTTGAGAGCATAGGAACTCATGGATGTTCTCTGCGGCCTGCCGGCCCGAGTATATAGCTGTCACTACAAGACTTGCACCGTTCCGGGCATCGCCGGCGGCGAAAACTTTGGGATGGCTTGTCTGGAACCTGCTGTCCGTCATAATATTTTTACGGTTGCTGACTTTCAGTCCCAATTTGTCTATGACACCCTCCTGAACAGGATTTAAAAAACCGAGTGACAACAAAACGAGTTCTGCTTCGATGGTTTCTTCCGTCCCCGGGATCTCCTTCATGTTCATCCTGCCGGAGTCATCCTTTACCCATTCAACTTCCACCAGTTCGAGTCCTCTTACTGATCTCATATCCTCCAGGAATTTACTGGTAAAAAGGCTCCATAACCTTTTGCAGCCCTCTTCATGCGAAGTCGAGGTTTTCAGTACCTTCCCCATATAGGGCCATTCAGGGTTTTCTTTACCATCAACTTCCCTGGGTTTGGGGAGGATCTCTATCTGTGTTATGGATTTGGCTCCCTGTCTCACCGCAGTACCTACACAATCAGATCCGGTATCACCTCCACCCAGCACAACTACATTTTTATCTCTGGCATTGATAAGGTAATCATAAGGAACTTCCTGTCCACTGTTTATCTTGTTCTGCTGTCTGAGGAAGTCCATAGCGAAATGTATCCCTTCCAGGTCCCGTCCCTCGACCGGGAGATCACGGGGTTCTTCAGCACCAATAGCAATACAGACCGCATCATAATGATCAACCAGTTCTTTGATGTCGAGGTTGACACCAACCTCCATACATGTCTGAAATTCAATATCTTCTTCGATCAATACCTGCAGACGCCTGTCCACAACTTCTTTATTCAGTTTAAAGTCAGGGATCCCGTACCGCAGAAGTCCCCCAATAGCATCCTCCTTTTCATAAACCGTGACCTTATGGCCTTCCTTATTAAGCTGATCCGCACATGCGAGTCCCGCAGGACCAGATCCAATCACAGCTACTTTCTTGCCTGTTCTGTTCACCGGTGGCTGGGCTGTGATATAGCCCTCACGGAATGCCATTTCTGCAATGGCACCCTCGTTCTCCCTGATGGTGACCGGTGACTTATCAATGGTTAGCACACAGGCTGCTTCACATGGAGCAGGACAGATCCTTCCGGTAAACTCAGGAAAATTATTGGTAGAGTGGAGCACGTCGCTGGCCTTCTTCCAATCCCCTTTATGCAATTCATCCTGAAACTCAGGAATGACATTGATCACCGGGCATGCCCAGTGGCAAAAGGGTATCCCGCAATCCATGCAACGGGCTGCCTGCATTTTTCTATCCGCCGAATTCAGGGTCTGTTCTACCTCACCGAAATCATGTATCCGGTCCCGCAAAGGCCTGTTACCAGCCTCCTTCCTGTCTATCTTTAAAAATCCCCTGGGATCTGCCATCTTCTGATAATTTTACGATCTAAAACAAACTGCTTTCCTGGTTCTCCACATCTGTTTCCACTGCCTGGATCTTTTTGCGGAGAGCTTCCAGTTTATCTTCTTCGAGCACTCTTTTATACTCATAGGGTATGATCTTAATGAATTGTGGCAGGAATTCTTCCCAATTATCAAGGATTGTTTTTGCCCGCTGGCTGCCTGTATAATTCAAATGCTTGCTGATCAACTCCTTTAATTCACGGATATCCTGGAGATCCTCAACGAGGGATATCTCCACCATACCCATGTTGCAGTAATAATCAAAACTGCCTTCTTCATCCAGCACATAGGCGATCCCCCCGCTCATTCCTGCTGCAAAATTCCGTCCTGCTTTGCCGAGGACAATGGTCCTTCCCCCGGTCATATACTCACAACAATGATCTCCTGCACCCTCCACGACTGCCTGGGCTCCTGAATTACGCACACAGAATCTTTCTCCGGCAATTCCGTTGACATATATCTCTCCGCTGGTGGCACCATACAAAACAGTGTTCCCAATGATGACATTCTCCTCAGGTGCAAAATTTGAACCTTCTGGAGCAACTACAATGATTTTCCCTCCGGACAATCCTTTTCCCAGATAATCATTCGCATCACCTTCAAGCCTCAGTGTGACGCCCTCTTTGAGGAAGGCCCCGAAGCTCTGTCCGGCTGATCCCTTAAAGTCAATATGAATGGTATCCTCCGGTAGGCCCTTTAATCCGTGTAACTCTGATATCCTGCCAGATAACATGGCTCCAACCGCACGATCAGTATTTTTGATCCCCATCCTTATTTTAACCTTATTCTTCTGTTCGAGTGCCGGAAGGCTCTTTTCTATTAGCTCTAGATCCAAAACCTTGCCTGGAAGATCCCGCTTGGGAAGAATATATCTTCTTTCAAAGTTCTCAGCCTCTTTTGGAATATGTAAAAGTGGCGCTACATCAACCTTTGAAGCCTTCCAGTGGTCTTTTGGCATCTTGATCTCCATGAGGTCAGCCCGTCCGATCAGGTCATCCATCTTGGATAAGCCCAGCTCCGCAAGTAATTCCCGCACCTCCTGCGCAAGGAAGGTGAAATAATTCACCAGGTAGTCTGCCTTCCCGTTGTAACGTTTCCTGAGTTCCTCATCCTGGGTGGCAATACCGACAGGACAGGTATTCAGGTGACATTTCCTCATCATGACACAACCAAGCGTGATTAATGCACCGGTAGCGAATCCATACTCCTCCGCCCCCAGCATGGCAGTCTGGACAATATCGAGTCCCGTTTTCATCTGACCATCTGTCTGCAATATTACATTGCGTCGCAAATTATTCATGATGAGGGTTTGCTGGGTTTCAGACAGGCCGATCTCTAAAGGAAGACCAGCATGCTTGATGGAACTGGACGGACTTGCACCGGTCCCTCCTTCTGACCCGCTGATAGTAATGATATCAGCACCGGCTTTAGCTACACCGGCAGCGATGGTTCCAACCCCTGAGGCGGACACAAGTTTCACACTGACCTTCGCCTTTGGATTGACATTCTTCAGGTCAAAGATCAGTTGGGCAAGATCTTCGATAGAATAGATATCATGGTGTGGTGGCGGAGATATCAAAGTGATCCCCGGCATGGCATACCGTGTTTTGGCAATGATCTCATCCACTTTGTGTCCGGGTAGCTGCCCACCTTCTCCAGGCTTGGCTCCCTGTGCTATCTTTATTTGAATTTCATCTGCATTCACAAGGTAATAATTGGTAACACCGAAGCGTCCTGAAGCGATCTGTTTGATGGAACTTCTTGCACTGCTACCGTCCGAACGCGGAGTGAACCGCTCGGGGTCCTCTCCCCCTTCCCCCGTGTTGCTCCGCCCACCAATCCGGTTCATGGCAATGGCAAGGGCCTCATGAGCCTCCCTGGAAATGGATCCATAAGACATGGCTCCTGTAACAAAGCGTTTGAAAATGGCTTCAACCGGTTCTACCTTCTCAATGTCGATCGGATTCTTTTTCAGCCGGAAAAATCCCCGTAAAAAGGCAGGTTTCTGGTTCTGCTCATTGACCAGGTTGGAAAAAACCTTAAACCTTTCATAGTCATTTGTTCTAGCTGCCCATTGCAAATGGGTGATGGTTTCCGGATTCCAGGCATGATGCTCACCTTTGATACGATAGTGGTAATTACCGGTTGACTGGATGGTGTAATCTTCACAGGATTTATGGAATGCTCCCTTATGAGGGATCAGTGCTTCCCGGGCAAGCTCTTGCATCCCTATCCCCCCTATCCTGTTGATGGTGCCTTTGAAATATTTTTCCACCATATCGTGGTCAAGTCCCACTGTCTCAAATATCTGGGCTGAACGGTAGGACCTAAGGGTAGATATCCCCATCTTGGAAAGGATCTTGAGCAATCCTTTATTGATGGCCTTGATATAGTTTTCTTCTGCCCGCCGATAATCGACCTGTATGATCCTTTCCTTTACCAGCCTCTCAATCACGGCAAAAGCCATATAGGGATTGATCACAGAAGCACCATATCCGAAAAGCAGGGCAAAATGATGAACTTCCCTTGCTTCAGCGGTTTCCACGATGATGTCAATCTGCATCCTCTTGCGCTTGTTGATCAGGTAGTGATGTACGGCGGAAACAGCCAGCAAGGAAGGAATGGGTGCCAGTTCAGGGCTTATCCCGCGGTCTGAAAGGATAATATAGTTTTTACCATCATCCACTGCCTTTTCGGCAAGCTCGCAAACATTTTTCACAGCCCGTTCAAGGCCTTTCTTTCCCTGGCTTACCCGGAAATGAAGCGGAATGGTCCTTGTACTGAATCCTTTGTATCTCAAGTTTTTAATAACCTGAAAATAGGTATTGCTGACAATGGGAACCTTCAGCTTTACCATATGGCTGTGTTCGGGTCCCTCATGAAGCAGATTATCCTGAAAAGATCCTATATAACCTGAAAGACTCATAACCATTTCTTCACGGATGGGATCTATGGCAGGATTGGTCACCTGGGCAAATAATTGCCGGAAATAGTTAAACAAACGCTGTGGTTTATCGGAAAGTACGGCCAGGGGTGTATCGTTTCCCATACTGCCCACGGGTTCCTGGCCTTTTTCAGCCATCCGGGAAATGATGAATTCAATATCCTCCTTACTGTACCCGAATGCCTTCAGGTAACAGTTATGCAGATCTCCCATGTCTGGCGACACCCGCCTCCCTACCTCGATATCTGTAAGGTTGACCATGTTCCGTGAAAGCCATTTCCTGTAAGGATTATGAGTGGCCAGTGATTCTTTTAACTCCGGGTCATAATGAATTTTTCCTTCCCTGGTATCAATCAGCAGCATTTTTCCGGGTCTGAGCCTCCCTTTTTCAACAATCTCCTGAGGCGGAAAATATTTCACGCCTACCTCCGATCCCATTACCATAACATCGGTATTAGTGATGATATAACGTGAAGGTCTCAGCCCGTTCCTGTCAAGGGTCCCCCCTATGTAACGGCCATCGGAAAATATCAATGAGGCAGGCCCGTCCCATGCCTCAAGGAAGGTGGAATGATATTCATAAAAGGCCCTGAGTTCTTCTGATATGGGATTCTTCGAATTAAATGATTCGGGCACCAGGATGGAAACTGCATGCGCCAGGGACTTACCCGTCAGGTACATGAATTCCAGGATATTGTCCAGACTGGCCGAATCGGATTTCTCGGGTTCTATCAGAGGATAGATCTTGTTGAGATCTTCACCCAGGTAATGTGATTCAAGCAGCGATTCCCGCGCTTCCATCCAGTACCTGTTCCCCTTGATGGTATTGATCTCCCCATTATGTGCCAGCAACCGGAAAGGCTGCGCCAGGTCCCATGATGGGAAGGTATTGGTGGAAAATCTGGAATGTACCAGGGCAATGGCACTTGACAATCGCTTATCCTGAAGATCGAGGTAGTATTCCCGCAGTTGCTCAGAAGTCAGCATTCCCTTATAAATAAGGACACGGGTAGAAAGGCTGGGTATATAGAAATGATCTTTCTGGGGAATGGCTGACTTGAGGATGGCATTTTCCGTCCTCTTTCTTACTACATACAGCTTTCTTTCAAGGTCAAGCTGGTCCAGGTCAGCCTCACAAAGCACCTGCTTCATCGCCGGCTCAACAGCTCTGGACAATTCCCCGATTACCTCGGGATTTCTGGGGACCTCCCTGTAATCAATGATGTTGACCCCTTCCTCCATCAATATGCTTTCAAATATCTCGAGACACTGCCCAGCCTGTGCCTCATCTTTAGGCAGAAATATAATCCCTGTGCCGAACTGCCCCTCAGGAGGTACATTGTACCCCTGGATCAGGTAAAAATCCCTGGGTACCTGGATGAGTATACCTGCACCGTCACCTGTCTTGCTATCAGCTCCTTCAGCACCACGGTGTGTCATGTTCTCCAGAACCTCCAATCCCATCTTTATGATATCATGGGATTTCCGTCCGCGGATATGGGTTACAAATCCTATCCCACAATTATCATGCTCGAACTCGGGTCGGTATAATCCCTGTTGTTGGGGTCTCTTATTCATATTTTTTCCTTCCATTCGCTTCAGGGCAGTATAAAAAAAAACCGCTCCCAGTTTCTCCTGAGAACGGCCTCTTCCTGCTTTATTCGTTTACAGGTATACCATTCTCATCCACTATGAAATGCTTTCTTTAAATGTTCTGTAAGACCTGTAAGCTCTTTCTTTATGTAAGTCATTAAGCTCATCGCGGACAAATATATTTAATATATATTATTAATCAAAAGTAAACATTATCCGAGGTTAACAATTTACAAGTTATGCCTTTATATACATTCACACATATTTCTGGCAGGTCGTGGATTTTAAATGGCCAAATATAGCATAGAGCTGGCTGCTACAAAAATCCGTTCCGGGTATCAGCAAAAGGTTATTTTAGTAATTTTAATGATTCCACATCTTAAAATCCACCGGAAAAGATGAGAACTGAGAAACGAGATTACTTGATGCAGCAGATCGAGCAGATGGGCCAGGTATTGGCCCAGATGCTCGCTTACCTGCTGGGGCTTAAAGGGACCGGCGCGGCAAGCCTGAGCCTGGATGAGATCAGGCAGAACTATAATGACAATCTGAATCTCCCCCTTGACCTTATCCTGGAAACTCCGGCCGACAAGATCATCCAGTTGCTGACCGAAAAAGTTAAGTTTATGGACAGGCATCTGGAAAAAATGGCTGATGTCCTGAGCGAAACCGGAGACCTGTATGAAGAGACCGGAGATCATGATATTGCCAGCGACCTGTGGAAAAAAGCGCTGATTATATACTCTCATCTGCAGGATACTGATAATGCCTTCTCCATGGAACGGATGCAGAAGATTTCCAGGCTTCAGGACAGAGAATAGATATTATTTTTCCTTGTAATGGATCAGGGTTAGGACAGAGAACAAGGTCAGGGAAGTAAAGATCAAAAAAGGGAACCAGAAGTATTCTCCCTTCACAAATATTTTCTCATTGTGGATAACCAGGTACAGGGCCAACATGACCGGGATGGTAACGACCAGGGTCATAAAACCTGATCGGTAAACATCCCTGCACTGCTTCTCATCGTACCATTCCCCTATTTTCTCATTGAATTTCAGGATGAACCAGTACAGGACCACCAATCCATATGGGATCAGGATCAGGATACTGGTTGCAAGCATATGATAATAGCTGACAGGTAAGCGCTGGCTGATAAGCAAGGCAAACAAAGACCAAACCAATCCTATTATCCCGCATATCAATCCCACATATTGAGCTGCAGTAAACACCATCTCGTCCTTCTGCACTGTCATTTCTTCTCCATCATTTTCCTTTAATCTGCGAAGGATCCCGGCGGAGATGCCTGTCAGCAACAGCAGGAAAACAGCATGAATACCCAGCAATATATAAAGTATGGGCCATTCACCGGAAGTATCCCAGCCCGCCTCATATTCCTTCGAGATGTCCCCAAGGATGGCCCAGTCGCTGAAAACCCCCAGGAAGGAGGTGATCCCCAGCAGCACAATGACGATATTGATGGGACGGATGACCCTGAAGTACCTCAAATGAAGCAACAGTGTTACGCCGGCAACAATGTGTACCATAAACATAAACAGGTAGCTCAGCCAAACAAATTCAGCCAATTGCTCAAGCCTGCCCAGTTCGCCGAAACTCAGGATAACAGGTTTCAACTGTTTGTATAGGAAATAATCATACACCAGCCAGAAAAGGGAGATCACACCCAGAACCAGTGTGGCAAGTGTGAATAACCGGACGATTTTTTTATTCAATTTTAACATAAAGGGGATTTTTTATTTATCAATAATGTAAAAAACCTGATCAACCGGGGAATCGAAGAACAGGGCAATTTTAAAGGCGAGCAAAGCAGAAGGCACAAACTTCCCTTTTTCAATGGAATGGATGGTCTGCCGGGTCACCCCGACCCCATTTGCCAGGGCCTCCTGGGATATATCTCCCTTTTCAAACCGCAATCGCCTGATATGATTTCCTAGTTTCATATGTATTATGTCTTAACGGAGAATGTAAAGTTTACAGCAACAAATGTAATATATATTTTACTTTATGTCAAGTATACTTTACATTTTTTTAAAAAAATAGAAGATAAGGGAAACATAGGTAAAAAGAGAAAAGCAGCTCGCTGCTAGTCAGTGAAAACATGTCAGGTGTCTTTGCCTGTGTCTTCTCCTCCTTCATTTTCTTTGGTCAGCAATTGGTATATCTCACGGATC
>Ga0255055_10003419_pt1 | contig 10742 bp, 5 predicted proteins | sample JV7_2_27_MG_FD_188633 | JGI IMG/M metagenome (GOLD analysis project Ga0255055, IMG submission 188633) | Seawater microbial communities from Jervis Inlet, British Columbia, Canada - JV7_2_27 | ecosystem: Environmental > Aquatic > Marine > Inlet | place: Canada: British Columbia | collected... | reverse complement strand
TCGCGTCTTCTCGGCTCAGCCCGCCCTCCTTGGCGATGAAGGTGAGAAGCTCGTCCTGCTTGGTGCCGCGCTGCCCGCTATACCTCTTCTTCGCGCGCACACTACGCTCTCGTGCAGCCTCCGCTTCCGCGACCTGGGCCTCCTCGGGAGTCGGCTCCGGCGCGGCCGGCTTCTCGCGATACTGGGCGGACACCTCCTCAGGCACGCGCTCGCCGGCGACCTCGGCCTCCTGAACGATGCGCTTGTGCTCCTTGGCCTTGCGCGCCTTCTCCGGACCCTCCAGCCCCTTGGTGTACTCCTCCTGAGTCTTCTCGAAAGGCTGCTGCTGAATGGTCTCCTCGAACCGTTGCTCAGCAACCGCCGGAGCCATGTCGATGGCCATGTGCGCGATCGCGCCGATCGCCGCCTCGGCGTGCTCGGTGTTCTCGCCGGCCACCGCCAGCATCTCCTCAAGCCCGCCCTCGTTGATGTAGCGAAGCGTCTCAGCAGTCACGGAGTCGTTCTCGGCGTTGATGCTCCGCAAGTTGTCGATCACCTGCTCCATCAAGAGCTGGGCAGTGTCCGACACCGGAGCCACGACCATGTTCCGCCAATCAGCGAGACGCTCCACCGCCCCTTGCTGCTCCACGGAGATCGCATCGGGCTTCTTCGGTGTGACGGTCGCCAACTTCCACGCTGAGGAGTCGTCCATCGGACGTTCGAGGACCGTCCCGAATCGCATGACGTACCGAGTCGGCATCTCCGGCTTGCCCGGATCGGTGACGACCTTGGAGCCGTCCACATCGAACTCCGCTCCAGGCATCATCATGCGCGACTGCAACGAACTCATCAGCGACGCCTGCTCCACGAGGCGCATGTACTCGCCGATGTCCACGTCCTCGGGCTTCACGTTCAGCACGCGCCGCAACGTCTTGGACGGCGACAAGGTGCCATCCTCGTTGACCGTGATGGCCGCTCCCGACCCAGGCCACGAGAACTTGCCCTCCTTGTATTCCCACCCGGCTTGAAGCAGCCCTTCGGCTGGAGGGATCGCCCTCGCGGGCAACTCGATCTTCGGTGGCGGCTCGACCGGCTTCGGAGCCTCCGCCTTGACGGGTGCCTTCGGTGGTGCGGGCTCTGCCGGCTTCAGCGGCGGGCCTTGGATCTCCGTCTCCTTAGGCTTCGGCAATCCAGGCGGGATCTTCGGCGGCGGCTTGCCACCCTCAGTCGCAGGGCCTCCGAGGCCCGGGTCCAACTTGGCCGGGTTGTTCCTCTTCCACAGCGAGAAGTTCGCGAAACTGCCTCCCGCGCGCAAAACGCCCATACCCGCCGTCGTACCGATCAACCGGATCACCGCGCGTTCCGCCGCCTCCCAATCGCCGTCCAACACGTAGTCAAAAACGTCCCCCCAAAAGTTCGTGTCAATGACGGTGAAGGCCACGCCTTCTGCCATAACCCCACCAACGGTCGCCATCACCTCCGAGAAGTTCTGGGGTCGCATGCCTGGCATTCCAGCATCGACGAAGGACGAGATGACCCGCGACTGGTAGGCCGCCGACTGGGCCTCTGCCTTTGAGGCCGGCATGATCCCCTTCTCCACCGCGTGCTTGGTGAGAGCCATCTGTGCTCTCAGCCCATCCTTGCCGCCCAGCTTCTTCAACACCCACAGACGCGAACCCTGCGCCACGGTCGAGAAGATCGGGAACATGACAGCGGCCTTGAGACCCGCGAACACGCGGTCGTCGATATCCAAGACCTCCCCGGTCTCCGGATCCCAGGAGCCGCGCAACGTCTCCAGAGCCCCGAAACTCGTCGCCTGCCCGGCGGTCTTCGCGCTGAAGACGCTCTTGCCAAGAGCGCGCATGTAAGGACCGGCATTCTGCAACCGCTTGGTACCTGCCACATACTGCAAGAACTTCGACACGCCAGTGCCGGCTCCGACGGCAGCAGCTCCCTTGGCCGCTACCGTAGCGCCCGCGCGGAACGCGGCCCCACCGGGTGCGCCAGCGCCCTTGCCAAAGATGCCCTGAAGCATGCCGGCCATGTCGCCAGCGAATTGGAGAGCTGACGCTGGAGCGTCCATACCTTCGCGCCGCTGGGCTTCAGCGAGCATGGACTGCCGATAGCGTTCGGCCATCGTTTCATCGTCGGGCGCTCCGCCAAGTGCCCATTGCCCGGCTGCCTTCACTCCATGCCATAGTTCCGGACGCTCGATATCCGCGCCCATGAGATTCAACGCGCCAACCGGCAAGTCGATGAAGCCGAGCTGCAACGGCGTCGTGAAGAACGCCGCAACCGGCTCGACGAAGTAGTCCTCTACTGCTGCTGCGAATCCGGTGCGACTCTCAGGCCGAAGGTGCATATCCCAGTTCGGATTGTACTGGGGCAAGTCCGAGAGCTTGGTGACCTCCATCCCCGGCTTGACGCCGCTCATAATCGGCGCGGGATCCCGCACCATCTTCGGAGGCTCGGTCAAGCCCATGCTACTGCCCTCTCAAGTAATCCGCGAACTCTTGGATAGCCTGCTTGTCGCCACGCAACACCCGCTTCATCAACTCGTTGAGCATGAGTTGCACCGCGCGCTCCTGTTGCTCGGGTGTCGGGTTGGCGATGTCGGCGAGGTAGGCATCCGCGTTGTCGGACAGGAACCAACTCGTGCGCTGGAACCCGGTGGGGGTGTCCATGCCGGCGGCTTCCCAGATTTGCTGAAGGACGATCCCCGCCCGCTTCGGGTCCGGATTCGCCTGGCTGTCTTCTCGACCCGCGCGCCCGCGAACAACGAACCCCTGCATCGCCTGATCGAGAACGCCGCCAACGACATCGAGCCCGATGCGACTCTCGCGCCGCTGAACCGGTTGGCCGTCCACACCCTGGCCCTGGCTTAGAGCAAAGATGTGGTCTCGCAACTCCATCATCCTGGGATCACTGGGATCCGTGTTGGCATCCTCCAACACTCGGTATGCCTGAGTGAGGTCCCGCAGCATGTTGGCCTTGGGCACCTCGCCACGTCCGCCCCTTTCCGCGAGTGACGCACGCTCCAGGTTGCCCTCCAACTCGGTGCGCTCTTTCTTGGTGAGGAGCCTCGGCAATCCGGTGCTCTCGTCGATCTTGGTGCCGAACTGAAGTTGACCGGACTCCGTACGCATCGCCTCCATGCGCTGCGCCGCGAGCTTCTCGGGATAGCTGATCTCCTCCCCAAGGTTCTTCATGCGCTGCTTCTTGTACTCGATCTCGGTGCGCATCATGTCGGTCTGGAGCTGCGCCTGGATCACCTGTTGGTTCGACAGCTCGGCCATGTCGATGCCCTGGGCCTCCTGCAACTTGAGCTGGTTCAACTCCCGCTCTGTCGCAAAAGCTGCCATCTGGGCCGTGTGCGTCGCCGTGCGCCGCTGCTCTTCGAGGAAGTTCGATGGAGCACCGCCGATCGCTTGACCGATCCCGCGATTGGTGTTGATCTGCTCCTGGGTGCCGCGCCACTGCTGCTCGGTCGCCCAGACCTGACTCTTGAAGCCGATGTCACTCATCGCTTGTACCTCTTGAAGAGCTGATCGTTGATCGCCGAGCTATTCCAGGAGAATGCCGGGTCCTCGAACGCCGCCGAGATCATGGCCGAGCGCACCTGATCCAGGAGAATGTCCACCCACGGACCCATCGGCGATGCCGCCTGCATGCCTTCCTGGGCCTGCTGGGGACCACCCTGAGGCTGAGGCCCGCCACCTGGACCGTCAGTCTGCCCCTGCGGCCCGCCTTGCTGCTGCTGCCACGACTGAGGGGCTCCAAGAATCTGGGCCGCCTGGGCTCCGCCAGGGGGTGCTGGGGCCTGCTGAGCCTGCTGGGCTCCTCCGCCACCACGCACCGGCTGGGTGCCCTGCTGAGCGGGCGCGCCGCCACCGCCTGCGCCACCAAGCATCGTCTGAACGCCGCCAGCCGCGAGAGCCGGATTCCCGGTCGCTGCGCCGAGGATGGTGCTTCCAGCGCCCATCACGACATCGACGATACTGCCGATCCGGGACGCCTTCTTGGCCTCGTGCTGGGCCTTCCACGCCTCATGGCGGCGGTAGTCGTAGAGCAGATCCATGGGCTGGGTCAGCGCCGCCCGCTGCTGCTCCAATCCGGCCCGCCGCAATTCGACGTTGGCTACCTGCCCGTATGCCCCGGACGCCATCGCGGCAGCGCCACCCGGCCTGAAGCTCTGGAGTGCGCCGAGAGCCCCCTGGGCCCACTGGGATGCCGAGGCACCGAGCTGCGACGATCTGCCAAGAAGCTCCTGCTGCTGCCGCCACACGCCCTGCTCGTGCTGCTGCTGATACTGGAGCCCCAGCTCACCAGGAATAAGGCCGGGGTCGCCTTGAAGGGCACCAGTTTGTGGGTCGATCGAGTGCGTCCTGGCGTACCGCTCGTTGGCGTTCGGGCCCCAACCACGAGGAGTCCAGAGAGGTTGCTCGTCCTGATACTGGCGGAAGGTCTCCGGGTTGTAGCCCTCCTCCATGAGGTGCTTGTTCGGGTTGTAAGGTTCGGGCATCAGCGTGTCCCCATGAAGTGAACCGCACCATTCACGCTCTGTAGCGAGTCGAACCAGGACGACACCGCTCCGGGCGTGAGTCCGATGCGTAGATAGAGAGGGAATCCTACCACCAGCAACTCCCGCTGGATCGGCAATAGCACCGGGCTGTCCGTCACCTCCGCGAGGGAGACGGTATCACTGATATCGTCCCGCACCCCGTCGGCCCGCTCCTGGATCAGTTGCAGTTCCAGAACCGCAATGCCTGTGGCGGCTGGATCCGTGTCCGACAAGAGCGCCCATGCCTGATTGATCGAGGCGTCGTGGACGACCGTGACGAGGCGATACAGGTCCACCTTCGAACCACCAGAGGCAGGCAAGAGGTTCCGGACATCGAACCGAAACGGGACGTTGTGGATCCCGGACTCGAAGTAGGACTCGGAATAGCCGACCTTCGGATCACCCTGCATTCCCCATCTCCGCCAGCAAGTCGGTGACCCGGACCTGGGCAGCGCCCAAGACCTCTACTTCGACACTGATTTCCGGCCCTTGCGCCCGAGCATTCCCGAACGACCGGCGATACCCCGTGCGATCCGTCGTAAGCGGGCGGCCCAGCAGCTCGTAGTCCTTGGTGTATTCGGGCTCACGGGGCTCGATGACTTCCTTCGCCGTCCGCCGGACCTTGACCGCCGCGTAGGAAGGGCTAGCAGAGTCAGGAGCCACGATTGCATGCCGCATCTGGATCGCGTCCAGGTCGATCGTCTTGAGCGCTTCGCCATGGTATGTCGTCTGCAAGACCATCGGTTCCCGCACACCGATGAGGACGATGTCGCCCTTCTCCCATTCCCACGCGGTGTCCAGATTGACTTGCAACGTGCTCACCGTCGCCGAGACGATGCGGCCCTTGTCCTTGTACTTGAGGTAGTTGACGCCGTTGTTGCTGGTGTCGCCGCTCACGAGCAGACACAGCATGCCCTCGCGCAACAAGTTGTCGCCGGTGCCGCGCGCCGCCCCACCCCCCGAGCCGAGGCGGTCCATCCCAAACGCCACCGACGACTGGAACGTGGTCTGTCCAGTGATCCTCGTGTCCGGCATGACCGAGCGGAACACCGAGGCGTTGGTGTCCTGCCAGATGTCGTCCAGCACGTAGATCCGCAAGTCGGCAGCGAGGAACGCCATGAACGTCTCGCCCGAGAGGTTTGTGATGGGACGCATCCACAGGACTTCGAGCCCGGCCGGCGGTCGCCAGTAGGAGAAGGCGTTGGCCTTGTAGGACCAGATCAGCACCTCGTCGCACGGGAAACGCGAGCGCGCCTTGTCGCCCGAGTCCTCGAACGTGTTGGAAACGCCTTCGTAGGCCACCGTGTGCGTGGAGTCCTCGGACACCATGCCCCACATCACCAACCCGCGCGCCTTGTCGTGAGCGCCCCAACAGTGACGCATCATGCCCTGGCTGTCCTTCAGATAGCGAGTGCGAGCACCGTGGAAGTCGTCCTCCAGATCCTCGCCAACGAACTGCGGCACACCACCACTCATCGCGACCGGACCACGAGCCGAGATCCACGCCAACCCGCCGTCGAACTCGACCATCGAGTTAGTGGCGATGCAGCCGAACTCCTTGGAAAGCAACTGGGGAACTTGGCCTTGGGGTGCTCTATGCCAGTTGAGAAGGAAGGTCTCCCGCTTGCTACAGATGACGGCTGCACCGCCGATATTGCCAATCGCCACACCGTCGTCGTCGTTGTTCGGATCCATGAACTGGATCTGAGTCTTCGCGGCGATGTCTGGACGTCCGGGCTCGCTGACCTGAATCTGGCCCCGGTCCAGGACGTGGTAGGACTCTCTGTTCGGTCGCACAACCTCGCCGATGAGCCCGGGATCTGCCGGACTGATCTTGTACTTCTTGGTGGGGTCGAACAGCGGCTCGGTCATCTCCAAGCGCTGCGCGTGCGCGGCGTCACGGTTGATGTCCTGAGCGGGCTGGCTCGCCACGATCTTGGAACTCTTGAAGTTGCCCACCTTGTCGACGACACCGAGCTGGCGTGGAGCGGGGAACAAGTCGAAGGCCCACAGCCGCGATCCCTGATACGCCGGCGGGAAGTAGCCGCTAGCAGTGCCGAAGCTGCCATCCTCGTGGCTGATGGTGCCCTTCACCGGCTCTGAGGTTTGGCCCACCTCGTCCGTGAACGCGCGATCCACCAAGGTGTTCTCGTCGATCCAACGGTGGATGGGACTGTCGTTCGCCTCGTAGAGCGACGAGAGCCGCGCATACCTCAGCTCCTTCCTGAGACCGTGCGTGCCAGTGTGCCCGACGGACAACGCGATACCACGAATCGAACGCACGCACTCAGCGCCCATCGGCATCTGGTTGATGGACGGCGCGAGTCTTGTGAAGTCGAGCAACGAGGCAATGTCGCCAGGAGTCTTCGGCTCAGGAACTCGGATCTTCGTGACAAGTCGCGCGACCGCCGGGCTGTGGAACTCGGCCCCACTCGCCCACTGCGGCAGGCCGTACTTCGCGCTCCGGAACGCCGTCAACCCAGTCTCGTCCGACCGCATCGGCACACTTTGGTAGTAGCCCAGCGGGCCAGAGGCCCCGATGCCGATGTAGATGTTCACCTTGAGCGCCAAGCACTCGGGCATGTAGTAGCCGGGATGCCACACGCGCAAGTTGAAGACGTAACTGCCGACGTAGGCCGGCAATACGAACGTCATGGGCTCACTGGCAAGGCCCTCCTCGCCGGTGTATTCGTCCTGATAGCTGATCGCGAGCCGGTAGGTTTCACCGCCGGGGAACCCGTTCACGGTCAGGTTGGACGTGACGTTGAAGTTCAGGTTGCTCGCCGTCGGGCTGGCGATCACGTCACTGATGAAACTCTCGACGACGGCACCCTTGGGAACCCCCAGGCATCGCGGCTTGTCGTGCAGATCGTTGTATGGAGCCAGGATGCCCTGTCCGCCTCCTGGACTCCACACGTTGTCTGGATCATAGGCAGGCCACTCGTCCCCGTCGTTGGGAACCACAAGGGGAGCTTGGAAGATGCAGCCATACCCGGGAGCAGCCAGCAACAGCCGATTGCCCGCGACCTCCGGGTTGAGTCGGTAGTCGAGAGTGCGCTGGCGTCGCCTGGAGATCCCGGCGAGAGTGCCAGCGTTCACCTTCGCGCCCTCGACCAGAGGCGACTCCTGAGTGTCCCCGTAGTCACGCATCCGGTTGGCGACCCACGAGGCGTAGGCAGTCCCCAGAGGAGCGCTTGTGTCCAACGCCGCCGAGACGTTCCAGACCGTCAGCGCATCCGGATCGTCCATATTGTCGTACTGATCGAGGCCGCCATTCGGAGACTCTCGCACGTAGCGCGGCAACCCAGGCGTCAACAGCCCGCTCTTGTTGTGCCGTGTCTTGTAGGGCCGACCCGTCAGCGCCGAGGTCTCATCCTTCCCGACCACCCCCACGGGCGTCACGGTATCCAAGCGGATCCGCCCCAGACTCAACGACGTGATGCGATGGAACTTGTTGTTGAGCCCACCCACGGTCGCGTCCACCATCGCCTGGGTCACCGGATCGCCAACCTGATCCGGATCCACGGTGAGCAACTCGATCCACATGACGTCGCCGAACGTGACCGCATGCAACCCGGCGGTGTTGACCGGACTGGAGTTGGTGGTCCCGTAGACCGGCAGCGGGTTCTCCATCGTCTGCGCGAGGCCGCCCTCGGTCTGCGAGAAGGTCAACTCCCAGTAGTAGATGCCGCCACCGGCGTTGATGATCGCGACGCTTCGGATGAAGAGCTGGTTGCGCGGCGTGCCGGCCGCGAAGAACGGCATCTTGCGCTCGTCGCTCTCGCCGAACATCAGCAACTTGCCACGCACTTGCTCGAAGCCGTGGACGTGAACCGGGCGCGCGAACGCCTCGATGCTCAGCACCTCACTGACCGGGGAACCGTCGTGCTGGAAGTAGTACTGGTCAGCCGGCGACGTGAACCCGACATCCCGGTAGTAGGGCAACCACAGGTCCCAGGTGAACTTGGTGAACCCGTCCGGGTTGTTGACCTCGCTGAGGTCCAGGATGGTCTTGTAGCCCGGGAACTGCCTCACCTCGTGCCCGTCGCCCGAGACGTAGCCGTTCTCGATCTTGATGTGCCGCGCATCGCCACGATCTACCGTGGCGCGAGTGCTGCGACCTCTCCAAGGCCCTGCCCCACGCAGAGATACAGGTGTGACACCCATCAGTTCAGCGGGAACGGATTGCGGAAATATGCCCCCATGCGACCATAGCCGTAGAGCCGGCGCTGAGAGTGAAGACGGTCGAACCTCGCCCGAGTTTGTGCGCCCATGTTCCGCATGGACGACGCCTGCAACCTGTTGACCTCCCCTTCCAAAGACGCCTGAAGTGCAATGTTTCCGCTTGATCGCGCGAGGCGTCTTGCGGTTTCCGAAACGAGCCAATCCAATAGCTGGTGAGGCAACGGGATCAACTCGCCGTCGGAGGCCAACTCACGAGGCTGTGTGAAGAAGTGAACAACGAACGTGCCTACGTAGCGCTCCTTCAGCACAATCTGGAGTCGGCCCCCGCCGACGTAGCCTAACATCTCGAACTGTAGCGGATACGTCGGCGACTCAGGGGTCTCCAACCTCAAGATCCGACTCACGATCTTCGGCAGCGTGACCGGATCTCCCGGACCACCCGTCAAACTCATCGTGAGGATGCGCCGCAACCACCATGCTTGATCGCCCACGCTGTTGATGATGTTCATCATCGCGGCGTTCATGTGCATGTTCACGACCTCGGGCGTCGCGTCGGTTGCGCCAGTCCCGCGCTCGTAGTAGAGCAGCACTCTACGCCGACACTCTTCTCTGGTGATCCGGTTGTCGATCCCGTAGGCATCGTCAGCGAGATACTCCAGCTCCAGGTAGGCGTCGTACATCTGGTCGCCGAGATCCAAATATCCGGTGTGCCCGAAGTGTCCGCCGGCTCCGGTCGCGGTGGGATAACCGTCCTCGACGAGGTTGTTGTAGTCGTCCGTGTCGATCCAGGACGCATACGGGTCGTCGTCGGCGATGCCCTTCAACAGCGCGTTGATCCGATCCGGGTTGCCAGCGAGCGCGCCACTGACCACGGCGTCGTAGGACTCGTAGATGCCCATCAGCAACACGCGAATCTGGTGCGCCGGAAGTGTGGTCCAGTTGTTGTCCGCGCACGCCTTACGCATCGCGTTCATCAGCGAGATGTAGGTGTCCCGGAACTTCTCCGTGCGATCCGGCTCCTGGGTGCTGTCGTTGTCACCCTGCCACAGGACGATGAGCTGCACGTCGAGGAGATCGCTGTCGTTGATCGCCTCCAGGTGCGCCCCACGCATCTTCTCGAACCAGTCGTTGTAGAGCCGCTGGGTGTCCGGAGACCAGTCGTAGTGCTCGGCGGCGTTGTACCACCCGTACTTGGGGATCAAGGGCTCGCCACGGTCGTAGCGTCCCGTGAAGGAGCCAGGAACCGAGAGCTTCACCAGGTAGACGTCATCGCCCCAGTACTGGCTCAAACGCCACGAGAGCGGCAACTCCACTCCGATGAGCGTGCCGGAACCGGAAGTCCCAAACAGCGCCGTGCCCCCGGCAGCGTCGTACCAATACGGTGGAACGGGGATGGACCTGGTATTCGGATGCCCGAAATAGGGCGAGTACTTGGTAGGCAGCCCGAGGTCGCTCGCCTTGAGCTTGTAGGTCGTGAGGTTCGGATCGTTGCTGTGGGGATGCGGCCCGAGTGCGACGGCCGCCGTATCTGTTGCAGCGAAAACCTTCTCGCGATTCGGGAGATGCACCGTCATCGGCAGCCAGCGGCCGACTTCCGGTCCGGGCATGATGGCCGGAGACGGGTAGTCCTTGTAGCCGAGAGGCGATTGAGTGGCCGGCACCTTGGCCTGGAGCGGTCCGTTGTGCGCCAACGCCAGCCCATCGCCGCGAGCACACGGATACCGGTGCACGGTCCACGGCGTCGCCCCGGCGGTCGTCTGGGTTGACCCGGACGCGGGCCAGCCCAACGGGTTGGTGAACACCCAGAGGTTCTTGTACTCCTGGACGATCGCGCTCGGCGTGTACGACGCATGAAGCGGCGACTGCAACGCCCGCGTTCTCAACCACGGAGCTGCCGCCACCATCGGCCCAGATCCGGCCTGTCCCTCGCCGTTGCTATGACCAGCGAGAGTCCACGTCTTCTTCCGCGCCATCAGTCATCTCCTAGCCAACACCCAGTCTTCCTCAGCAGGATCTC
>Ga0255055_10003418_pt1 | contig 10743 bp, 18 predicted proteins | sample JV7_2_27_MG_FD_188633 | JGI IMG/M metagenome (GOLD analysis project Ga0255055, IMG submission 188633) | Seawater microbial communities from Jervis Inlet, British Columbia, Canada - JV7_2_27 | ecosystem: Environmental > Aquatic > Marine > Inlet | place: Canada: British Columbia | collected... | reverse complement strand
TTGTTTTATTTGATTTAACGTGCCTGAATGTTTTCATAGTATCTCCGTTTAACTACTTAAAGTATACACTATAAACGCCAATATGCAAATTAAAAATACTTATAATCATTATCAGTATATCTTATATAATAAAAACCCACCCACGTCCCCATGTCCGATAATATCAGACATACCATTTTTAAGTATATTATCTTTGTTATATAGATAGATAATATCTGGCAATCCATTGCCAATTATATATCCTTAATATGATTGTTATAGTATATATTATAATAACGAAAAAAGGGACTCCCTTCCCCTATCGACTTGATTAACGTCCTATAGTGAGAATGTTGGTTTTGCAATTTTGGCTTTGTTAAAACCTGATAAGGCTGTATCGACAGCACTAAACAAAGCCGCTTCTATGGTTTTAATCTGGTCGTCTGTATACTCGTATTGGGCAGCAGACAAGTTACCAATTAAACCAATTTTTTGCAAAGCGTTGTTTACGCGTTTATTAGCCAAACGGGTAAACTTTTCAGCATTTGTTTCATTAGCCATAATCGTCCTTTCTTTTCTTAAATTTATACAAGGATAATTTTGCTTTTCGGCAGGAATTTGTTTATATCTATTTTGTATTTTGCATCGGTGTTTATTCATAAACAAAATGGCTCTGCCTTCGCGTTCGGCTGCTATGTCAATTTCAGAATATACTTTATCCATAATATATCCTTCTTTATTTATTTGTCAAATATGCTTAACTTAACTACATAAAGTATACAATACAAATCGTAATATGCCAAATACTTTTTTATTTTATTATTGCTGGCATCCTTGCCATAAAAGAAAGATAAGGTTTTACAAGTCTTTTATTGACTACCTAAAGTATAACACATTTTAGATAGAAGTCAAATTAAAAGTTCTTATAAGTTTATCAGTTTATGTAATAATGATTATAAGTCTATGTATAGTAACGACTTATAGGATAGTATGTTTTTAGGCTTGATAATGGTGATATTATAGGACGTAAGTTTAGGCTTAAAGTCCGATAATGTAGAGAGGTTATAGGACGTGTAGTTATGGGACGTTAGTATTATAGGACTATGATATTGGTATCAACACGTCCGATAACACACAACCGATACACGCACGCTTATCAGCACGTCCGATAACACACAATCGTTACACGTGCGCTTATAAACATAATCAATAGAATCTAACTGGATGCTATAACCGACACAAAATGTTAGTATTATAGGACGTAAGTTTAGGCTTAAAGTCCGATGTGGCCTACATCCGATAATGGGGGTAGGTAGGATAACAAGAAAAGGAACAACGGGGTGGTAGTTATAAGCTAAGAAAAATTTTCATATATTTTCAATACTAAAAGAAAGCCGCTTCAAATCTTCAATCATATCCCAAACATCTTGCTCTAAATATTTAGTTCGTGAATCTATTTCAAGTTCATGTACAACACGCAACAATAATTTAATAATATCTTCACTTATTAATTTCATATTAACCTCCTAAGCCAAAAGCCAACCATATAATTACTATATACATACCATATTCTATAACCTGCATAGTCGCTACAACCATATCTCGTTCTAAACTATTCATGAAACTTCCCTAACTTCTGATTAATAACATGCCACCGCATCCATTCAAACTGACTTGTAGGAATAGTCCCGATTCTATATGGACTTGAAAGTGCTTCCATTCTCATACCTATATCTGTCTGTACACCGCTGGTAGGATGTAGCCAAAATCTACCCGACAACATCTTAGAATTACTACAACCAGCACACAATAAACATATTACTAATAATAGTTTTTTCATATTAAAACCTCAAATTAAATAAACTTTTTAAACTATTTATACTTATATTTTCGTTTTGATGTATTTTAATTAAATCACAATATAAATCTATAATCTTTAGCAATTCCTCCCGCTCAAACTTATCTACCGGAATCCCTTTAAATGTAACATAATGTACAATTTTATGTTTCTTTAATATAGCCTTAGCTACATCGTATTGTAATTTCATAATAATTCCTCAATAGCTCCATCAACTTGCTTCTTTAAATTATACAATTTATCAAGTACTTGAATTTTAATAATATCAGTCAAAATCTCTTTACCATCCCGTTTATTAGTTAATCTTTCAACTAACTTAAAAGGTAATATAAGTAAACTACCTATTTCTATATAAGCTGCAAATGCTGTAGTAGCATTAAGATATGGTTTAAATTTTAATTCTATAGAAGGAATTAAATCATTTACTAAAGTATTTAAATAAATAAGAGCTTCATCATATTCCATTTCATAACTCCTTAGTATCTATTGGTATTTGATGTAATCTAAGTAAAGCCTCAGCCATTTTAATATTAGCAGGTTTTGGCCCTCGTTTTACGACCTTGCTTATACTTGCTTTTATAAGCTCTTTTTGCTTTTTGTATCTTCTGTCTCTTTTCATTCTCTATCCTTCGTACTTGCCATTCTAAATTAACCTTACGAAATATATGAAATGGGCAGTTCTTAAACTCGCAACCCATTATATCTGATTTATCATTACCAGTACAATACATACAAAATGCGTTCATTTAAGTATATCCTTATCATAACCCTCTTCGCCCGGTAATCTATACATACCCATTTGTTTAAGTACTCGCAGATTACGATTAACCGTAACTGGCATACCTGAGAGATTTACTTTACCATAGAACTTAGCACCACATAGAAAGCATCTAAACCATACACCACTGATTATCCATGCTTCACAGGCACAAAATGGACACATTACAAACCTATTACCTAAGTTCATAGTTTAATATCACTTTCTACTTCATTACCCCATACATCCCAACCTTTTCGCTGTTGTCGAGCAAACACATCTATCCGATTTTCACCTAATACCTTAATCATTTTATAAAACCTACTTGGCTTCTGTGAGTGTCTGATATTTTTTGCAGAAAACACAGTAGGAATCAAAGGACGTTTTGGCCACAACTTTGGTTTTGTCTTATAACCCACAAGAATAAACTCACCATTCCACCGAAATCCATATAAAGGCATACCAGCAGAGCGGCCATAAGTTTTCTCCCATACCATTGTAAGAAGATGATTAAACCCCCATTGTTCAAGTATAGGTTTAGCATCAAAAAGAAATTTCTGTGTTGTCCACAAAAAACACCAACAAGTCTCATCTGCCAATGTACTAATAGCTAATCTTTTTATTTGTCCAATCGACATTACTTCATAATCCATTGTTGTTTGATTTGGTCGAGTTTTATGGGTTAACTTCTTCATTGGCCACGGTGGGTCTACCACAATTATATTATATTTTTTATTCATCTACTGTTCCTTATCTGGCGTTTAATTAATATATCAGTCATATTTATTATCTCTAACTGTGAATGGTCTTTAAAGTGATCAGCTAATCTATCTAACATACCTGCAACCTCAAGATAGGTTAAATCCTTACCATCCTCAGAACTAATATAATCCTTAACATCGTTATATATAGTAGATATTAAATCTCGATATATTCTATTCTTTTCATTTGCTGTTTCACTCATATTTTTCTCCTTTTCATTGCACAAAACGAACATATTGGTATACAATTATCATATGTATAGCTTTTAGTTACATCATACCGCCATATGTGATTATATGGAAATATGTCGCCTGTATCTGGATTATATGCTATCTTATGTAAATCTTTATTTTTATCTAAATAAGTATACATTTCTGTTTTACAAACAAATACAGTCTTTTCTTTAGCTTCTACTAATTCAAGAATCTCTGGCGATACAATACGCATAATTGGCCTATAGCCGCAGAAGAAGCAATCCACCCGTATAATCTCAATAAGATCGTTTATAGTAATACTAAACTTACGCCCTTTAGTTTTAGCTATTCTTTTATAACCAGCATATATATTATTAACATTATGATAACCTTTTAGTTCTTTTTCAAATCTAAACGCTTCGGGGTATTTAGATCTTATCCTCTTAATACGCCTGTATGCAGAGCTAAATGATATACCAAGCACATCAGCAGCATCCTCAACACTAAGGTTGCTAAAATCAGGATGTATTAGCTTATATATTTCTATTTGTCTTTTTGTTGGTAATCGCATTTTGATGTTGTAAATGTAGTTCTATATGTATTATTAAAAACATAATAGCTACACATTTACCATTTCCTATCCATGCTCCATAACCAAGAAGCAACAGTATTAAAATATATAGTACATTAATTATTCCCTTCTTCATAATTACATTATACCATATTTCTAAGAAAATACAAGTATGTAGCCAAAAGATTATTTTATTTCCAGAATTTTTGCAGGAAATAGGTAAAAACGGTCAGTATAATATTAATATACTTATAGTAGAGAAGTAATAAATAGTATATATATGATTAATAAGTTATATATTATAATTGATATAATCGTTATAACTAATACTTATTACTATAACCGTTACTATCACTACAATAGTTAATTTTCTACTGGTGGTAAATATACATAATCATTTATATCATATCTACCACCTGCTATAGTTTCTTAATAATTGGGTAGGGTTCTGTATAGACTTATCTGCCATGTGCAGAAAAAGCTCTTTGGTCGTCCTAAGTGGCGACCATTGCAATTGTTACAATAGTATGGACAGGTGCGAGTAGTTTCCTAATAAGGAGGAATTGCCGTGTACACTGATGATACTATAAAGGTCTAAGGGTTGGAGAGTATCTGGCCCTCAGACCTTCTTTAATATGAAAAGAAAAAAGAAAAATGCTGGTGCTAAGGCTGTAGATAAAGAAGTAGATTTCGGTCTGCCTTTACCCCCCGCAGGTCTTAACAACATAGAAACTGGTAAATACTATAAAAGTCTTTTTAAACCAGAATATATAGAGATAGCTGAACGTCTATGTGGTGCGGGATTTACTTCTAAGGATTTGGCGTATACATTTAATGTACCATATTATGCTGTAGATGGGTGGCGTAGAAAGATACCTGCATTTAAAGAGGCTTGTAAAGCTGGTAGGAAACAAACCAAAAAGCGATTAGTTGCTCAAATGATACTATCTTCTGTAGGGTATGACTACAGTACTTCTAAGACCAGAACAATTCAAGATGCAGAGGGTAACATACAAAAGGTCGAAACTACTGAGTTTAAGAACCATCAACCTGCCAATCATAACCTATTAATGTTTGCTTTATGTAATATAGATAGGCAAATGGGTGATAATGAGTGGCATAGCAAGCATAAACTTGAGATTGAGAATAATAAAAATATTAATATACAGATAGATGGGCAACTTGCTTCGGAGCAGATAGCTAAGTTAGCTGGTAAGTTGTTAAACGAGATACCTGAAAGAAAACATATTGAGTGCCAACAGCTTAATTAAAGTAAATTCGCCTGATGAATTTTTAGCTGTATTTCCTACAGATTTGAAGGAGAATATACAAAAGCGTCAGGAGTTACATAAACTTCTTACTGATGATAGTAGTTTTCAAAAAGCATATATGGAGATGTGCTTGCTTAAACCACAAATTGCGTTCAATACTGCACTATGGACATATGACGCACGTAGGATTCCGGGTGAAAGGAATAGACCTTTCATATTACGACCTCAACAGTCTATTGTTGTAGACAGATTAAAGAGTGCTATAGAGAATAAACACGATTTAGCTGTTGATAAGAGTCGTGAAGAAGGTGCGACAGAGTTAATATGTAAGATGTTCGCATTATACTGGTGGTTATGTCCAGATAGTGCGTTTTTAGTTGGTTCACGTAAAGAACAGTTGGTAGATAATTCAGTAGAATATAGTAATGGTAGGTTAATTGGGCCTCATCAATGCTTATTCCATAAAATTATGTACGGTATTGTACATTTACCTGTTTGGGCGAATGTACAGTTCTCTAAGAAACATGGGTTTTTGCAGAATCTTGTAAATAACTCTATGATTGAGGGTGAATCAACGAATGAATCCTTTGGTGCTGGTAATAGAGCTACTGGTGTACTGGTAGATGAGGTTGGTCGTATAGAACCTGATGTAGCACAGTTTATTATAGATAATATTAGTGATACATCACCGTGTTGTATCTTTAATTCTACGCATTTTAGGTGGGGTAGTGGACACCCATACGCAAAACTACTTCGTAGTAATCATATTGAGGTAGTCACTCTTGGGTTTGAAGATAATCCTGAGAAGAACTATGGTTTATATAGGTCACCTGATTTAGATGTAATAGAAATAAAAGATATAGGTTACTATCGTAATTTATGTCCTAATGTATTTAATCAAATTAAAGCTAATCAGCCATTTAAGTTATCAACATTAGATAAAGAGGCTCTTACTTGTTCAGAAGAAATACAAGAACAATATGAAGATATACACTTTGTAGCTGATGGCGGTGAAAAGAACTTTAAGCGAGATAGAAGTGTATGGTATGACGACCAAGAGGCACGAGCACGTTCTAAGACAGGTTTAGCTCAGAATATTCTTAGAATACCTCAAGGTTCTGCTGATATGTTCTTTGATAATGCAACTATTCAAAGACTTAGAAGTTTATATATGAGCAAACCTGACCATGTTGGTAAAATAAAGTACGATGTAGAAAAGAGCATGGTTAAGAATATAAGGTTTATACCCGGAAGTCCTGAGCGTGGTTTAAAATGGTGGGGTAAATTAAAGAATTTTAAACCTGATACTACACATAACTATATAGTAGCTTGTGATATAGCTCGTGGAACTGGTGCTTCTAATTCTGTATTAGCTGTATGTAATGTTAATACTTATGAATTAGTAGGTTTATATGCTAACCCATTTATAGATGTATCAGACTTTGCGGAGTATGCTGTTGCTGTATGTAAATGGTTAGGTAATGCTTTTCTTATATGGGAAGCAAACGGGCCGGGGGATACATTTGATAAACGTATCTGGAAACTTGGTTATAATAAAGTTTATAAGAATATTAATGAGCGTAAGAAACCTCGTAAGCGACAGAATATAAGAGGTTGGAGAAGTTCACCGGGCGAGAATGGTTCAAAGATGGATATGCTTGACCACTTTGATTCTGCACTTATTGAAAGTATTAAGGTTACAAAACATTATAGATATATAATTATACATGATGAAGCTACAATTAATGAATTAGAAGATTATATGTTCATGCCCGGTCGTGTAGATGCTAACTTATCAAGTGTCACTATGGATGAAACTGGTGCGAGGTATGCTCATGGGGACAGAGTTATTGCAACAGGTTTATGTGTATTGGCAATGAATGATGTTAGACCTGCTATACTTAAAAAGAAAATAATACCTCCAACAAATTCTTTCGAGCATAGATTTAGAGCTTGGGAAGAGGAACAAGTAAAAGGACGCAAGTCACTTAGAAAATATAGGTTCAAATAATATGGCTGATTTACTTACCGAAGCAAATAAAAAATTAAAATTTTCACGTAGGTTGCAGTTGGTGGCAAAGTCATGGCAGCGAATAGCAAAACCTATGCTTGCCCATAGACAACAAATGTTTAAAAGTTGGGCTGCTGGTTATTATTCGGAAGGAAAGAGTCCTTATCATACTGTAAATCTTCTTGGTCGTGGTGTTGATACAATAGTACCTTTCTTGGTTGAAGGTAATCCACGTTTTATGGTGGAATCACGGGCAGGTAATTATAAGCGTTGGGCTTATATTACGCAGTTAGCTATAAATTATTATTTAAGTAAAATTAACTTAGCTGAAAGAGTGCTTATACCTGCTGCTACTAATTCAATGTTTGGTGCTGCTATTACTCGTACTTGTCTAACGCATAGTGGTAATCTTAGACTTGAAGAAGGTGGTATAATTAAACAAGGTGTACCATCTGTATCATTAATAGATGATGCTAATTATATCGGTGACCCTGCTGCTAAAAGACGTGCTGATTTTCAACTTGAAGGTGATGTATATAGATTACCTACTAAATATGCTAAAGAGTTTTTTGCAGGTATAGACCAATTTGGTAATCAGATAGCAGATTATATTCAACCTGATGGTAAACTTATCCAAGAATATTCACCAGAGGAGATAGCTAAAACGAATTTTGATAGAGCTAAATTAGGTTTAAGAGATTCTACTACTTTTATTGATTTATATTTATATGATGAAAATGTTATTATAACTATAATGCCCGAAGGTAAAAAGTCTAAGATACTTAGAACTGTAGAATGGAAAGGCCCGGAAGGTGGCCCTTATGATTATCTTGGGTATAAGTTTATGCCTGAGAATACTATACCTTTACCTCCTGCATGGTCATGGCATGATTTAGATACAACAATGAATATCATGTTTGATAAATCAAGGGAACAGGCAGAAAATCAAAAGAAGATTCTTGCTTATGAGTCTCCTGCGGAGGAAGATGCGAAACGTGTAGTTAATACTCCTAATATGGGTTCTGTAAGGGTAGATAATATTCAGGCTTTAAAGGAAATTGAATATGGTGGTATGAGTGAACAGAATTTGGCATGGATGGCATTTGCAGAACAGGAGTTTACAAAGCAAGGTGGTAATCCTGATGTAATGGGTGGACGTGGAGCACAAGCACCAACATTAGGCCAAGAACAAATGATATTTAGTAATGCTACACGTATTGTAAGAAACTTCTCAAGTAGATTTGATTCGTTTGTAACATCAATTACTAAGAAATTAGCATGGGACTTTTGGTTTAATCCTATGAGTTATGTTCCTGTGTTAAGAGATATTCAAGGGTTTGGTCAATTACCAGCAGTATTTGATGATGCAGGTAAGGTTGGTGACTTTTATGATTTTATGTTTAAGCTAACTCCTTATTCTATGCAGCGTGAGAGTCCTGATATTAAATATCAAAAGATGATGCAATTTATGACAGCATGGATTCTACCTACTATGAATTTTGCTGCACAGCAAGGTAGTATGCTTGATATATCTACTGCAACCAGAATAATGTCAGAGTATTTAGGATTTGAAAACTTTAATCAGTGGTATAGGTCTGCTATACCTCACGAACTTAGTAATGTACCATATCAAATGCAGCCAGCAGAAGGGGTTGGACGTACTGGTAATAAAGTAAGTAAAAGTCCCGGTCAAACATCAGATGCTTTTGGAGCATCAACAGGTTCTAAATTAGCTAATTCAAATGCACAACAACTAAGGGCTGGTGGTCAAAGTTCTCCACCTCAGAAATAAGGAGATTTAAATGAATTATGATAATAAGAGTGTGGTTATTGGTATAGTTATGATGATGTTACTTGTTGTGGGAGTATTAGTAGCTGGTTTATCAAAAGTTAAAAGTTATAATAAACCTAATACTGATGCTGTAGTTAAGGTTATGGTTCAAACTGATTATTATACTTATTCATATTCTATACCAGATGGACATTCTGGTTGGCAGGGTACTGGTATATTCATAGATGATAATGTAATTCTTACTGCTGGGCATGTAGTAGATTATGCCAGTTCAATACGTATAATTACGCAATCAGGTGAAGAATATAATGCTGTTAGTTGGTATTTAGAGGATAATGAGTTAGGTGATATAGGTTTAATATTTGTAGATACTAATGAAATAGAACCGCGAGCAATGTTTGATAATGCTATACTTGGTGAAGATGTATGGGCATTTGGTAATCCTTTTAGTGTGTTTCCTATATTAACTAAAGGTATTATATCTTCGGTTAATACACCTGATACATATTTAGATGGTAAGAATATGCTTGTTGCTGACTGTCCTATTAATCCCGGAAATAGTGGTTGTCCATTATTTGATGTAGATGGTAATATACTTGGTATATGTAGTTGGTGTTATAATTGTTCTCAAGGTATGACTTATTTTGTAAGGTCAGAAGTAATTAAGTTGATGTTAGAAAAACATAAGTTGTTAATGAAGATAGTTGAGGTACAGTAATGCCACTTACATCAAAAGGCAAACATATTAAAGTTGCTATGAAGAAAACTTATGGTAGTAAAAAAGGTGAAGAAGTATTTTATGCAAGTCAGAATAAAGGAATTATAAAAGGTACATATAAGAAATTATATAAGAAAAAGAAACATTCATGAACGACTATATTTTAGTTACATATAAACCTGATAAAACTAAAGTAAGTGGTTTCTTTGATGAAGATGATGAGAATATTTATATAAATTCTAATTTAAATAAATTAACAAAAGAATTAGTATTTGTACATGAGTCTCAACATAAAGTTTGTTTTAAAAATAAATGTAAATGTCAGAAAAATTTATTTTGGTGTGAATATCATGCTTTTCGGTCTGAGATAGATTTTATTATAGATAAAAATATTAAAAAATATTGGGTTGGTTATTTTAATAATGTTATTTATGAGTTAAAAAAGTTTAAAGATAATGATACAACGTATAAATCACATTTTAAGTCTTTAGCTAAAGTATGTAGATTAAAGCGTTTCAAAAAATATGCAATTAAATATAAATATTTAAAACGTATCAATAGTATAATAGAGGATTATTATGGCCGCAGAATGTAGAACTAAAATAATAACTGAGGTTACTGGATTAGGAAAAATATTAGAGTTTGCTGAAAACTTTGTTACAGCTACACCTACTTTAGCTATGTATAATTATGATAGTATTGGTACAAGTGCAGAAGCTCTTGATATTAGTGATATTTCTACTGTTGAGTTTATTATTATAAAGAATATTGATGGTACAAATTATATAGAAATAGATGCTAATTATTCTTCATCTTTTAGTGCTGATATA
>Ga0255055_10003417_pt1 | contig 10744 bp, 8 predicted proteins | sample JV7_2_27_MG_FD_188633 | JGI IMG/M metagenome (GOLD analysis project Ga0255055, IMG submission 188633) | Seawater microbial communities from Jervis Inlet, British Columbia, Canada - JV7_2_27 | ecosystem: Environmental > Aquatic > Marine > Inlet | place: Canada: British Columbia | collected... | reverse complement strand
TTGCTTTTATACTTTCCGATTCTGACCCTGAACCAGATACCTTTTCCGGGGATTTTGCCGATCGCCCGGTATGCCGGGTAGCCGCTTTTTTTTAGCTTTTGAACCAGTTGATCCGCGTCCTTTGGGTCTTTAACGGATGCGGCCTGAATGGTATATATGGGCCCTGCAGCATGGGTTTTTTTAACAGCAGCAACCTTCCCCTTGGTTGATTTTTTCTTTTGAGAAGTTTTAACCGGTTTGGATTTTTGCGGCTCTGCTTTTTGGGGATCCGTTTTTGCCGGTGCCCGCTTTTGGGAAACGGTTTTCTCGACCGGTTTTTCAATCTTGCGTTCAACCGCCTTCGGCTTTTGCAGTGCCGGGACTTTTGTGTCTACCTTGTTTTCTTCCAGGGTTTCATAAAAGTCGAGTTCGGTTTTATCCTTTACGGTGACCGCCTCCTTCTGCACCGGCATTTCTTTCTGCTTGCCGAGATCATCTTTTTTTGAGGCCTCTATTTTTTTTTCCAGCGCTGCAATATCAAATTTAACCGGAGCCGTACCCCGGCCGACCAATAGGCCGAGTACAAACATCCAGGCACACAGAAAAAAAATTAAAAAAAGCCAGCCCGCAATTTTTCTGCGTGACAGGACAATGAACGGCTTCTTGAATTCCGGCTCTTTGTGTTTATTCTTTTTTCTCATTGGCGAATTTTATACCGTATATCTCGTGGCCAGAGGCCACTCCCACAATTCATCAATAAGCAGTGGGAGCGGCATCTTGCCACAAAAATAATCCCCACTCACGCCCGCCGCCGAACCAGCAGGTAAAGGATGGAAATTTAGAAACCGATTCTACATACTGTCAGGAGCCGACACGCCCAATAATGTCAAGCCATTGCGAATGACCTTCTGAACCGCTAAAACAAGATTGAGTCGGCCGCACCGCAATTGCGGATCATCGGTTAAGACACGGTGTTTATTGTAGTAGGTATGAAATGCTGATGCAAGGTCCATTAAATAATACGTTACGCGATGGGGCTCCATGCTCCTGGCGCTTCCTGCCAGAACATCCGGATAACGTGCCAGGGTTTTGATCAGATCGATTTCTTCCGGCTCTATTAATTGGGCCACGGCTTTATCATCCCAGGAAACTTCACAGGTGCCTTGCTCGTTTCCCTTGCGCACGATGCTGGAGATGCGGGCATGCACATATTGAACATAATAAACCGGATTGTCATTGCTCTTTTGTTTGGCGACCTCCAGATCAAAATCAAGCGCGCTTTCATAGTGACGCGTCAGAAATATAAACCGGGCGGCATCCCGACCCACTTCGTTGATAACATCTTTTAGGGTTTCGAATTTCCCCGCCCGGGTCGACATGGCCACCGGTTCACCGGCCCTGAGCAAGTTCACCAGTTGCACCAATATGACATCAAACTGATCACGCCGGTGCCCGGAGGCTTCCACAGCTGCCTTCATTCTGGGAATATACCCATGATGATCCGCCCCCCATACATCGACAACCCGTTCAAACCCGCGGTCATACTTATCCTGATGATAGGCAATGTCGGATGCAAAATAGGTTGTTTCCCCATTATTCTTAACCACCACCCGATCCTTTTCATCACCGAAATCGCTGGTTCTAAACCACAGAGCCCCGTCTTTTTCGTAAACAATTCCCTGGTTGCGAAAAATATCAAGGATCTGATCCACACGACCGGAGTCATATAAGCTCTGCTCGCTGAACCAGCAGTCAAATTCCACACCGAATAATTTTAAATCGTCCCGAATGCCGTCCAGTATTTTCCCGGCTGCAAAGCGCGCACATATCATCAGGGCTTCTTCTTCCGGCCGGCCTAAAAGTGCATCGCCTTTCTGTGATTTAACTTCAGCGGCCAGATCGCGAATATAATCCCCCTGGTAGCATTCATCGGGAAATTTCACTTTTTGACCCAACATCTCCTGGTATCGCAAAAAAACGGATCGTCCCAGGGTATGGATTTGCCGGCCTGAATCATTGATGTAATATTCTTTTTGAACATCATACCCACAAAAGGACAAAATATTGGCGACCGCATCCCCAATGGCGGCCCCGCGGCCATGACCGACATGAAGCGGGCCGGTGGGATTTGAGCTGACAAATTCGACCTGGAATTTTTGGCCTTTTCCGATGTCCGTTGCCCCGTAACGGGCATCCGCCTCATGGATCTCTCGCAGAACCGGATGCCAGACCGCCGGTTTTAGAAAAAAATTGATAAATCCAGGGCCGGCTATTTCACTCTTTTCAAGTATTCCTTCCGGATCCTCAATATGGCGGGTAATGACTTCCGCAATTTTGCGCGGCGGCATTTTTTGAACTGATGCCATCACCATGGCGACATTGGTCGAAAAATCACCATGGGCTTCAGCTTTAGGCTCGTCGACCTCAGTCTCAACAATGTCGTCTGACGGCAGATCGCCTTTTTGATGGGCACTCCTGACAGCAAGAAGAATTAGATTTTTAATTTTTTGTTTCATATTATTCCGCGATCTTCGGCGTCCTGGATTTCGTGATAGATAAGGTCTTTTCAAGGCCAAGTCAAGATTCTTTAGCTGCACGCCGGGTTGAAAAATAGCATATTGTTTGAATTTAGTTCACTTCGCTCACAATTGGCCTCCGGCCCCGCTTCCAGCCCATAGGGCTTACAGGCCGGTGGGTAGGGCCTATGCCCCGGAGGGAATGATGGGCACGCAGTGAAGCTTTAGCGCTATATTGGGTCTTTTTTGCATCGCATTGAAAAACATTATGATTCATGAGATAAACCCATCATGGATCGAAAAAACATCAACCGAGGTTTTTTAAGTTCAATTGTTATTTACTAATACCTGAGTTTTGGTACAAAATTCAGGTATTACGTGAAAGGAAATTATGTGAGAAAAGGGACTATTTTAGCATGTATCATGTTAAATCTGCTGCTGGGGACAGGCCCGGCACTGGGTCACTTTGGCATGATTATCCCGTCCGATTCCATGATCCTGCAAGGTGAGGACATGACGGTGACATTAGCCCTATCGTTTTCTCATCCTTTTGAAGGCCAGGGTATGGAGTTGGTTAAGCCCAAAACCTTTGGTGTTCTAATCAACGGCAAGAGACAAAATCTGCTGGAGAGCCTGAGCGAAACGCAAGTCATGGGGCAGACGGCCTGGTCGGCTCAATTTAAAATCAAACGCCCCGGTGTCTATATTTTTTACATGGAGCCCCAGCCATACTGGGAGTCTGCCGAGGATACATTTATTGTTCATTACACGAAGACGGTTGTAACGGCTTTCGGCGATGATGAAGGCTGGGATCAAGAGGTCGGCTTAGAAGCTGAAATCATCCCCCTGTCGAAACCTTACGGCCTGTATACCGGCAACGTATTCCAGGGCATCGTCAAATTGAACGGAAAATCCGTTCCATTCGCTGAGGTCGAGGTGGAATACTACAACAAAGACGGCAAGTTCACTGCTCCAACCGAATACATGATTACACAGACGATTAAAACCGATCAAAATGGTGTGTTTACCTACGCAGCACCAATATCCGGCTGGTGGGGATTTGCGGCCTTAAATCCGGCAAATTTCAAATTAAGCCATGCGGGTCAAAAAAAAGATGTGGAACTCGGAGCGGTCATCTGGGTCAAATTTCACGACTGGAAATAGGTCAACATCTGGGTTAAACCACGAAGATCACGAAGAACTTGAAGAGTGGCCATAGGAAATAGTATTGAAATCTTTGTGAACTTCGTGCCCTTCGTGGTAAGAAAAATTTTATCGCTAAAATGACAAATAAAGTAACCAGGTGCAATTTTAAGCGCATCTTAGGTCCAGAGAAAGGTTAGCTTGCATATTTCAGAAGGCGTATTATCCGGTCCCGTTCTCATATCCGGCGGGGCATTGGCGGCGGCCGGAACAGCGATCGGTCTGAAGAAACTCGATTATGACCGCATTGCCCAGGCCGGCATTCTTTCGGCAACGTTTTTTGTGGTCTCGCTGATTCATATTCCCATTGGGCCCTCGAATGCGCATTTAATCCTCAACGGCCTCGTGGGATTGCTGCTCGGATGGGCCGCTTTTCCTGTTATACTGGTGGCGCTTGTGCTTCAGGCGATGTTATTTCAATTCGGCGGCATTACCGCTTTAGGGGTCAATACGATGATTATGGCCCTGCCGGCAGTTCTTTGCTATCTGGTTTTCAGTCCCTTTCTTCATAAAAATACCACATTGGCGTTCTCGTCGGCCTTCGCCTGCGGCTTTTTATCCGTATTTTTAAGCGCAATAATTTTGGGCCTGGCCCTGATATTTACCGAGGAAAACTTTTTTGAAGTTTCGGCCATTGTCATTGCTGCGCATATTCCGGTGATGATCATTGAAGGCATTGTCACGGCGCTTTGTGTGGCTTTTTTAAAAAAAGTCCAACCGACAATGCTGCCCGGTTCTTCAAAGCAGTAATTAATGTAATTGCTTAGAACAAATGAGTTAATATGGATTAATCGGGGATTAAATAAAAACTATAAAATTCCAAGCACGAAATTCGAATCTCGAAACAAATTCAAAATCATAAATCCAAATGTTCAAAACAGCGTTTAGAATTTTTGTTCATTTGGTATTCGAATTTGTTTCGGATTTCGGATTTATTAGACAATTAGGCAGACCCATGAACCCTAACATTCTCAAATCGAACTTGGCAAAACCCATTTTCTACTTATTTTTAGTTGTCTGCCTTTTGTGGTTCCGAATCGAACCCGCAAATGCCCACCGGGTCAATCTCTTTGCCTGGGTTGAGGGAGATACCGTCCATGTGGAAAGCAAATTCAGCGGCGGTAAAAAAGTAAAGGCGGGTAAAATCATTGTTACGGATCCACAGGGGAATAAGCTCGTTAAGGGAACCACAAACGAGAAAGGCGAATTCGCGTTTAAGATCCCTAAAAAGACCGATTTGAAAATTGTCTTGTTGGCCGGTACGGGGCACAGGGCGGAATGGATAATTCCGGTCGGCGAGATTGATATGCCTGTTGCCGGGAAAAAGCCGACTCAAGAAAAAGATCCCACCGTGGAAGATATTGTTATCGGTGTCGGTTGCATTCTGGGCCTGGCGGGAATCGCGGCATATATTCACCGCCGCAGGAAAAAAGAATAAATTTTAAAATAAATAGTTAGACAATTTCTAAATTAGCGTTTCACCTATTTCTTTATATCTTATATCCAAAACGATACATAAAACAAAACCATGATCAGTGAACCCTTTGCCATTGGAGACTCGATGATTCACAAGCTTGATCCCAAAATTCGGGTCAGTTTAACTGTTGTGTACTCATTCGTGATCGCCCTTGCATATCAATTCCCGGTTTTAATCATTGCGTTGGTCCTCTCATCGATTCTGGTCACCATCGCGCGGGTCAATATAAAGGAAGTTCTCAAGCGAATGGTGATTGTCAACGCACTGATCTTTCTTTTATGGGTCATACTGCCGTTTACCTTCCATGGGGAAGTACTGACCCGGATGGGTTCTTTTGCCATTTACCGCCCGGGTGTCACCCTCGCGGCTCAGATCACTTTAAAATCAAATGCCATTTTGTTAGCGCTTATCTCCCTGATTACAACCATGCCGTTTGCAACGCTGGGTCATGCGCTGCACCGACTGCGCGTCCCCGATAAAATCGTGTACCTGTTGTTGATGACCTATCGGTATATATTTGTTATCGAACAGGAATATAAACGTCTTTTGCGCGCCGCGAAAATTCGCGGTTTTCAACCCGGTACAAACATAAATACATATCGTACCTTTTCATACGTTATCGGCATGCTCTTAGTGCGTTCGGCTGCTCGGGCTGAAAGGGTTCACCAGGCCATGCTGTGCCGGGGTTTTAAAAGAAAATTCTACAGTCTGCAGGAATTCCAAACCGGTATGGCCAGCTGGTTATTTTCTATTATGCTGACGGCCATCATTGCCGGCCTGGCTTTGATGGAATGGTCCAATTTAATCTAGACTGATGGTCTCGTAAAAAGTCGTCACTCCGGTGAAAACCGGAGTCCATAGTAGTTGCAACTATCTGATATTACTGGGTTCCGGCTTTCGCCGGAATGACAAAAAAATGCATTTTTTGACTTTTTACGAATTCATCAAGACTGAAATTTTTACTTTCAAGGTTAAAAATTTTAATGACCAAATAATTTTTTAGGTTCCGGCCTCATGAAACAAAATAATTTACTGATAAATCTTGAAGGAATATCTTTCAATTATCCCGGGGGGCCTCAGGTTCTTTCCAACCTCGACTTTCATTTTCACAGGGGTGACCGCATGGGTTTGATCGCGCCCAACGGCAGCGGTAAAACCACCCTATTACACCTCATTATGGGGTTGCTAAAACCTTGCGCAGGTCGGATCGAAATTTTCGGAAAGCCGGCCAAAGACGAAAAAGATTTTGCAGACGTTCGCCGTCGCATCGGCTTACTCTTTCAGGACGCAGACGATCAGCTTTTCAGCCCAACCGTACTGGAGGACGTGGCCTTCGGTCCCTTGAACCTGGGCAAATCCAAAAACGAGGCCATCCAAATCGCTCAAAAAACTCTGGCCTTCCTGGGTTTGAACGGATTTGAGGATCGCATAACCTTTAAGCTGTCCGGCGGGGAAAAACGATTGGTGTCTCTGGCGACAGTTTTGGCCATGGAACCTGAAATACTGCTCCTGGACGAACCCATCAATGGCCTTGATATGAAGACCAAGACCAAGCTCAAAGAAATTATGCCCAGCATAAGTCTTTCGTATGTACTCATTTCCCATGATTTTGATTTTCTGGCTGAAATCGTTGACACCATTTACACGATGGAGGACGGCAAGATCCTTCTGGATAAAGAATTACACCTCCACGAGCACGTCCATGCCCATGAACATGGTGTCTATCCACATCGTCATGAGATGAAAGAAAACAGAGAACAGAGGTCAGAGGTCAGAAAACAGAGGTCAAAAAACAGATAACAGAGGACAGTAGAAGTCAGGTGTCAGTCTCCTGGTTCAAAGGTTCAACGTTCAAAGGTTCAGAGGTTAGATAACAGCAAAAACAAGTCAGATGTGATGTCGAACGACAGAGGAGAGCAGCCAGTAGCCAGAAACCAGCAGCCGAGGCCAGAACCCCTGAACCCAGAACCCTGAACCTTTATTTATTGGCGACTCCCGCTTCTTCGAAAGTCAACACCTCTTTGAACATACGAACAGCGCCTTCCATAACGCTCATCGCCAAAGCAGCGCCGGTTCCTTCTCCCAGACGCATTCCCAGATCAAGAATGGGTTTAAGCCCCAGATGTTGCAGCATAATGAGATGACCGGGTTCGTCGGAGCGGTGCCCGGCGATTAAATAATCCTTAACTGTCGGACACAGGGCATGGGCGATCAAAGCGCCGGCCGTTGAAATAAAACCATCCACAGCCACAGCCCGCCGATGAAAAGCAGCAGCAAGAATGGCGCCGGCAAGACCGCCGATTTCAAATCCGCCAACTTTTGCTAAAACGTCCAGGCCATTATCAGATTCGGGCTTGTTAAATTCAATACCGCGTCGCACCACATCGCGCTTGCGCGCCAATCCAGCATCATCGACTCCGGTCCCGCGCCCGACCATTTTTTCCACGGTAGCCCCCGCTAAAACGACTCCGATCGCAGCCGAAGGGGTGGTGTTACCGATGCCCATATCGCCTGTCCCAAGAATGTCGGCCCCTTGCTCAAAAAGGCTCGCAGCCTGCTGAAACCCGGTCACCACTGCGGTTTCCGCATCCTGATGAGACATGGCCGGCCCTTTGGTAAAATTGGCGGTACCGTTTGCAATCTTTTGAACAACCAGGCGATCGGCTCCCTTCAAACCGGTCGTATCGATGTCAGCAATAACACCCATATCAATCACCCAGACGTCCGCTCCTACCTGGCGCGAAATGGCATTGATCCCGGCCCCGCCGGCAAGAAACGTCTGAACCATTGCCGGGGTGACTTCCTGGGGATAGGCACTCACACCTTCCTCAACAACCCCGTGGTCGCCGGCCATAACCAGGATGGCCTTGTGATTTATGGAGGGCTCAAGGGTTTCCTGGATACCGCAAAGCTGTTCGGATATCTCATGCAGCCGCCCGAGGGCCCGGGTAGGCATCACCAGTTGTGCGGTCCGTTCCTGTGCTTTTTGAATCCACTCTTGATCAACGGGTTTAATTCCTTTTAAAATTTCCTCCAGCTTCATAACTTCATTAATCTCCTTTCTTACTTATTATAGCGGTTGTCATAAATATGTTCCGTTTGCCGGATTTTCTAACAGGAGAAAGTGTGATGTGTAACAGCCTGAAATTATTATAAACATGACAACCGCTATATTATTGTTTTTATTGAAAAAAAATCTAGACTTTTACGGAACAATGTGCCATATTTAAATAAACGGCACGGGCTTTACTCACACCCAATCCGGAAAACGCCACAATTGAAGAGCTCAAGCAAGTTTCCCGGGTCGGATCCAATGAAACAGCTGCACGCTGTACGGCGATACAAATGCTTTTGGCCGGTGCCCACAGAGTTCTTGTTTGCAATGCGCTGTTAGTAACCCATCGTGCACTGGCCAGTTTTTCGCCATTGAAGCTTCTCATTCTGACTCGGCAACTTTTCAAGCGTTTTTAGATGAAGCTGATAAAATGATTTGTTTTCAAAGAACCACCAATATTTTTATTATCGATAATGCCACATGGCACCGTCGCAAAGCCACCAATTGGCACCACTGGCAGCCAAAGTACTTACCGCCCTATTCGCCCGACTTAAATCCGATCGTGCGAATCTGGCTGACGATGAAAGCACGATGGTTTAATAACTATGTCTGTAAAAATGAAGAAAAATAATTAGAGCGTTTGGACCAAGCTATATTAGACGTTATTAATAACCCAAAAAAGATTCAAAAAACTGCCCGTATCGCAACGTTAATATGACAAACGCTCTAATCTTAATATCGTGGCTAAAAGCCACTCCCACAGTTTCAGAAAAATCTATTTTTCATAAGTGGGAGCGGCATCCTGCCGCGAGAAATTTCATTATTTGGAATTTTTCGTGCCTTCTATTTTTCGTGCTTTCGTGGTTTAATTTCAAAAAAAATCCCCAAACGTATACAACGCTTGAGGATTTACCTTCTCCCCAAACCCAAACCTGATGGCAGGTCTTCTGACTTTCGGATCAACCTACTCCCCGCACCTTCCCGGGCCTGATGTGGCTTCGCACATCAGGCGTTATTCGATAATAGTTATTTGTTATATGATCACAAAAACGACCATCGAATAACCAATCCCAGTGGTTTTATTTCATTATCAGATGCTAACTTACAAATAGCGAATACCTGATAACGAAATCGGCGGGTTTCGTCCCCGAATACAGCGGCGGGTCCGTACCGGAGTCACACCGGTTTCCCTATTATCCCGAAAATAGCTTCTAGGCACCACCGGATCTTACGATCCTATTTTTCAAATCCAATTAAATTAACCAAAATCGTTTGTCAATGAATTTTCTTGACTTAAAACCGCTTTTCCCTTAATGGATAGTCTCAGGGAATAAGGTGCGCACGCTTAATAGGGAATCCCGTTAAAATCGGGAACGGTCCCGCCGCTGTAACCCCGCTCTTTTCGTTTCATACGAAAAGGGAACTCTTTTAGCCTCGGAAGCCACTGTTTCGATGAATCGGGATGGGAAGGTTGCTAAAAGGGCGGGGGAGCCAGAAGACCTGCCTTGTCAAATTGCTCGAGCTTTGAGGCCTTTGAAAAATGTTCAATTTTGCAATGGTCTCACTCTGCGAAAGACAGAGATTGAGCAATACATAAAAAAGGGTCAAGTAAACTGGGTGCAGCCCTTCAAGCCGTAAGCGCTTGAAGGGTTTTTTATTATTAATCTTAGAATGAAAAAAAAGGCATGCTCCCGAAAATAATAACAACTTCAATATTTGCTATCACCATTTTGTTGGCATGTGGCCTGCCGGTTATGGCAAAAACGGCTGAAGATCAATTAGGACGGGAAATTCATGTGCCCGATGACCCTAAGCGAATTATCGCATTGGCACCGAGTATCACAGAAATTATTTTCGCTCTCGGGCAGCAGGACCGCTTAAAAGGCACAACCCAATTCAGTAATTATCCAGCGGAAGCAGCCAAATTGCCCAAAGTCGGCTCCTATGTGCGTCTTGATCTTGAGCGCATCGTTGCCTTGAACCCGGATCTTTGCATTGCGATTAAGGACGGTAATCCAAAAGGAATCATCGATCGCCTGCAATCTCTCAATATTCCTGTTTTTGCAGTAAATCCGCGTAATTTGGAATCAATGATACAGACCATTCAAAAAATTGGCAGCATCCTCAATGCATCTCAAAAAGCAAATACATTGGTCAAGGATATGCGTAGCCGAATTCAGCAGGTGGATGCCCTCGTTTCGAGGATAGATCGCCGGCCGCGCGTATTTATCCAGATTGGGATCTCCCCAATTATATCGGCTGGTACGAATACCTTTATCCACGAGCTCATCGTTCGGGCCGGCGGCCTCAATGTTGCGGCAGGCAACAGAGCTTATCCGCATTTCAGCCGGGAGCAGGTATTAGCCCTTGCTCCGGACGTTCTGATTATTACATCTATGGCTAGATCGGGGGCATTTGAAAAAGCCAAAGCAGATTGGAATCGCTTATCGCATATGCCGGCTGTGCGCGAAAAGCGAATTTATACGGTGAATTCGGACGTGTTTGATCGTCCTT
>Ga0255055_10003416_pt1 | contig 10746 bp, 9 predicted proteins | sample JV7_2_27_MG_FD_188633 | JGI IMG/M metagenome (GOLD analysis project Ga0255055, IMG submission 188633) | Seawater microbial communities from Jervis Inlet, British Columbia, Canada - JV7_2_27 | ecosystem: Environmental > Aquatic > Marine > Inlet | place: Canada: British Columbia | collected... | reverse complement strand
GATGTCAGTAAATGGTACTGCTGAAAAACATAGGCAATCTTACCCCTTCTGATTTCTACGAGGGCATTCTCGTTCAGATTATCGATACGTTGACCATCTAATACCACTTCACCGCCTGAGAGACGATCCAAGCCTCCGATTACATTTAGCAGCGTGGACTTACCGCTTCCCGATGGGCCCATAACAGCAATGAAATCACCCTTGTTTACGTGCAGGGAGACATTATTCAGAGCAACTATCTTTGCATCCCCTTCACCATATACTTTGTATGCGTTTTTTATTTCTAACATTTCATTCACCTCACAAAGACCTGAAAGAATCGGAGACCCTGATCGTTGTGGCACGATATGCCGGATATGCGGTAGATATAATGGCTACAAAGATAGACAGAAACAGCGAAAGGGGTAAATATTGCAATACATAATTAATAGCCGCTCCCTCGAAAACAAGCGGACCGACAACATATGCCACCAGTGTTCCGGCTACATAACCAAAAATTCCCCCGATGATTCCTATGATTATCGCTTCATACACAAATGCTTTGATTATCTGATTACGGGAGGCGCCTACTGCCCTCATTATCCCAATATCTTTTATTCTATCGTGGACTGATGTCATCATGGTATTAACTACTCCAAAAGCACCGATCACAAGTGTGATTCCGGCCAGTGCCAGCATAAAGTTGTTCATCTTTTCCATCAAGCCCATTTCGCTTTCCGCTACCTGTTTTACCGCCACCGCCCGCACACCGGTAATATTCTGGTTTATGCCGTCCGCGATAAGTTCTACGGGGCAAGCATTGCACAATGCACGGATATCTACTGAGGAGACTATTCCTTCCTTGCCATACACCGTCTGCAGTATTTTTATGGGAACAAATATTTGATAATCATCACTTGAGCCTGCCTCCTCAAGAATACCGGTAACGGTAATTTCTCTCCCATTTAGGGATATAGTATTGCCTATGTTCAGGTCGAGTAACTGAGCCGTCTGTGCACCAAGCAGGGCATAGTCTCCTTCCTCAAGGTATTCTCCTTCCCTGATCTCCCACCACGTTTTGATTGCCCTCTCCTCATTAGGCTCAACTCCGACTGCTAATAGGGAAGTGCTTTTCACCTGGGTGTTGATATATAGCTTCGGCGCAATGGTAGCTATATAGCCATCATCCTCAATACCTAATGATTCCCTTATCATTCCGTCTGCTATTTGTCTGATTTCGATTAATTTAGTTTCTGGAATGTAGTTTTCGCCCACTGTTAGCGCTCCCAGACTCAGGTCTCCTAAAGTCATATCAATATTACTTATTGCCGGTATCACGTTTAAATTTGCCCCGTATTTTTCTAACTGGGCGTATATTTTCGTTTGTCCGGCCGTAGCAATGGTCAATATGCCGACGACGGTCATGGCAGCAATCACAATACCTAACGCAGCATAAAGTACTCGTTTTTTCCTTCGCAGGATATCTTTCAATACCAAATGGTATAGTTTCACTGAATCTCCTCCTGGTACAATCTGTAGAACACAGGGCAATATTGGAAGCCGTGGAATAGCGAGCTACCCACTTGTTAGAAAGATAAAAGGCACAAGATGATTGTAATAATCAATAAGGTGATTTGGTGGGCGCAGCTATCCGGTTTTTAGAGTTGAAGGGGTTCTTCGGAATTCAGACAGTTACGACAGTGGTATTCAGAATAAACGCATGATGGTAAATCTTGAGCAGGTGCCCGTTGGTTAGGTTTTTGGGAGTTTGAGAGAATCCCAGTGGATACGTTTGCTCTGGATAAATCGATAGTATTCTTGTTCGGGACAAAGTGGCAAGTGTGTGTAACCTTATCGTTATCTGTATCAGCTAGAGAACAACGAGAAAGCTGGAAGTTTACCGTTGAGCAACAGGTTGGAATGGAAGGATTTTGATTAGGGGGATTGGAATCACAGCAATCAAGTGTCATATCCATTGGAGCGGCGGCAATCGCCGGTGCCGAAACAAGTAAAAGAGCCGCAACAATAATCGCTATCAAGACAAAATTCTTATGATTTTGACGCATGCTATTACTATGGTAGACCAAATTCCGACCAATATCAAGCCTGGGGGCTGTCTGCCCCCCCGGAAAGCAGTCCTTTTGGTTATCGCGATTATACACCCAACTTGACGCACCCTAGTCCAGTATCAACTAAAAGCATGAAGAGGGTCTGATTCCTGGCTTCAGAGGGGTGACTACTAAATACGGTGAGTATGGCCCCTATTTCTTTATCTGAGAGCGCAGAGACTACTTTCCTGGTGACCTTCGGGGGCTTTTCCATGGCGTATGAGGTAGACCGTAGTGTTTACTACAAGCAAACCGGAGCAATTCACTCTACTTATTCTTGAATACCGGTTTCCTTTTTTCTAGGAACGCCTGCATCCCCTCTTTTTGGTCCTCGGTGGCGAAGCAGCGGGCAAAGAAATTTTCATCAGAATCCAGCGCCGAGGGTAGGCTCATGTTTACACCGCTATTTATAGTCTTTTTAGCATAGTATAAAGCCACACTGCTCCGGCTCAATAGTTTCTGGGCCAGCTCCCTGGCTTCTGCCATTAGATTCTCGCGGGGTACTACCTTGTTAACCATTCCCATGGCCATAACTGTATCGGCATTAATAATGTCACCGGTATAGATAAGCTCCTTAGCCTTGTATATCCCGGCTGTTCGGAGAAGTCTTTGCATACCGCCACCGCCGGGAACTATCCCCAGCGTTATTTCTGGTTGGCCGAATCTGGCATTATCCGAGGCGAGAATGATATCACATTCCATAGCAAGTTCCCATCCGCCACCCAGAGCGTAACCATTAACAGCAGCAATAACGGGCTTGCTTAGAGTATAAATTATGTCGCCGGTCTTCCTGGCGGCAATAACAAACTCCTCTATTTCAACGCTGGTTTTATCCTTCATGAAACTGATGTCGGCACCACCTACAAAGGCTTTCTCACCGCTACCCGTGAGTATTACCACTCGCACATCGGCATCATCTTCGATTGCCTGAAACAAGTCGTACAATTCTCTATAAACTTCTATGTTCAGGGCATTTAAGACATCAGGTCGGTTGATTGTTATTATTCCGAGGTTTTCATCTTTCTCATATAGTAGATTCTTATAAGCCACCTTCAGCCTCCTTAAGCTATTATTCTGCAATTGGCTTGAATTTGGGTAACGAGATTTCATCGGTAACATCATCGAAATATACTTCGACAGGCATATCTATTTGTACGTCCTCGCCTTTACAGCCAGTTATGTTACTCTCCATCCTCGGACCATCATCCAACTCGATGATGGCTACGGTGTAAGGAATATCATCCGTATACGAAGGATGATAAGCCATGTGATAGATAACATAACTGTATACCTTACCCCTGCCGCTCAACTGTTTCCACTCTGAATCTAATGAGTTACATTTGGGACATACAATACTTACGGGAAACCGAATGTATCCGCATTTTGTGCATTTCTGCATCCTGAGTTCATGATGCCGACAGTATTCCCAGTAGGCAGCGTTGTCTTCGTTAATAACTGCTAATGGTTTTTCATATGCCATGCTACTAACCTCCGTAAAATAAGAGTGCTGTGCGTTTGCAGGACACCTCCGTTACAACTGACCATGATGATTTCAGGGCGTCCTATTTTATTTTCAACCTGATTAATATGTGAATTTGAACGTTTTCTTCCTATACGTCCTTTTTGTTACTCTTTATATTTATCGTAGCAGACTATCTCTTCCAGCGACTTTCGCGTCTTGGGTCTCCCCGACTCGGTAGGGTACCCCAGCGTAAGCAGGCTGACTACTTTGTATTTCTCTGGCACTTTCAAGATATCTTTAACTTCATCCTGTGAAAAAGCGCCAATCCAGCAGGTGCCAAGCCCTAAATCTACCGCGGCCAGCGTCATGTGGTCTATCGCTATGGCGAGATCCACAGGATAAGCATGAATTCCGCACGCCATAACAAACTCCGGGTCTGTCGCTACCGCAGCAATGATAACGGGTGCCGTGTGCACGTGTGGTTGACCTCCCGTCGCCCGTCCCAGAGCCTGCCTTAACTCATCATCACGTACAACAATGAATTTCCAGGCCTGGCTGTTGCGACCTGATGGTGCCAACCTGGCTGCTTCGAGTACCTTCAGTAGTTTCTCCTCGGGTACTGGTTTATCTTCATAAGCGCGGATACTGCTTCTTTTCTCGATTGCTTCCTTAAGTTCCATATTAATTCCTCTGTTAAGTATATTTGGCGTTGTTCTTGAAATTATATCACGATTTGTCTTGTGGTACCCTTATTCTAATCTATTAATTATATTTGTCAAACTAGCGTCTACAAAGCTGGAATCGTTGCTTTTTTATTTAACCTCTTGTATCTTTTTAATTGGTATCCCTTTTGGGGGCAGGTTAAGTGTTGTGATTATTTGGAGGTATTTTTATGGCTGAAGTATTGTTAATTTATCCTTCATATACTCTTTTTGGTAAAGAAGATAATTTAAGGGGGAAAGAATCACTTACTCCATCATTAGGGCTGGCATTGTTAGCGTCATATCTTAAGGCTCAGGATATAACTGTAAAGGTATTAGATTTAAGAACTGCTGATGATAGTTATCAAATATTAGTAAATAGTATTAAAGATGAAAATCCGGTATTAGTAGGAATAACAGCCTATACCGAGAATGCTAAGGCTGCGTTTGAGGTAGCCCGTATAACCAGGGAAATATCAAAAGCTGCTTATATTACTATCGGAGGTCCACATGTGACAGCTTTGCCTATTGATACTTTGAAAGAATGTTCGTATCTGGATGCCGCTGTACTCGGAGAGGGAGAGATTACCCTCAATGAACTACTCACTGCTATTACGTCAGGCGAAGAAGTATCCTCTGTCCCGGGATTAGCTATCAGGGAAAATGACAACTATGTCCTAACTGAAGATAGACCTCCAATTGAGGATTTGGATAGTATGCCCTATGCAGATTGGTCTCAATTTGACCTTAGTAAATATTCTGACTTCGTATATGTAAATCTCTCGAGGGGGTGCCCATACAGTTGTTATTTCTGCTATAGACAATATTTAGGTAAAACAAGATTCAGAGATCCCGAAAATGTAGTAGCCGAAATTTCTGATATCGTTAGAAGTTTTCAGGTAAAACATTTCCAATTTACTGATGCTACCTTAACCCTAAATACAGCAAAAACCGTTGACTTGTGCAACAGATTGATCGAAAACGGGCTTGGTGACAAGATTAAGTGGAGCTGTGACACCCGCGCTGATACTGTGGACGAAGAATTAGTCTCAATGATGTATAAAGCGGGTTGTAGGTCAATTACATATGGTATTGAGTCGGGGGATGAATATCTTCTGAAAGAAGTAATTGGTAAGGGAGAAACCAAGGAACAAATGGAAACTGCCGTGCAACTGACAAAGAAAGCAGGAATCGAAGTGCGCTGTCACTTCATAATAGGCCATGCTTTTGAGACTGTACGTTCTTTGGAAAATACAATTGCTTTCGCCAAGAAATTATCCCCTGATGTAATCTCATTCGGACTAATGATACCACTACCAGGAACCGAAATGCGTAGATTAGCTCAGGAAGGGACTGGAAACATTGTTTTATTCCATAGCGACTGGGATAGATATAACCAGGTAGGTTATGACTGTATGGAGCTTAAGAATATACCACTTGCTGAACTAAAAGCATGGCAATCCAAAGCTTACTTGCGTTATTACATAGCAAAACCTCTTAAGGCACTAAAGCTTATCTTTAGTCAGCAAGGTTATAATTGGAAAGAAATCCCACGTCTTTTCATATATGTTGTAAGGAATCTGCTGCGAAAATTTAGAAAATAATTTGCTAACGGACTTTTCATCGCTGGAATATTATCGGATAGTTTGTTTTTTCCTGATAACGTGCAATAAGGGGAAGCTCCACTCGGGGTTTCCCCTTATTTGTGTTCCAGAGCGAAGTGTCTAGGGAGCAAGGTGTAATTTATGTGACTATATTCATTTAACATAATGGCTACATCATTCCGGCCATTACGTTCGTTACGGAAAGCAGCTAGCATACTATCCCTGGCGCCGTATTACAAGAATCCCAATGATATGATGACTGTAAGTAAAATTAAGATGCAAACAACAGCCAGTCTAACACCCGAATAGACTTGATTAAAGTACCCATTTTCTCTTTGATGTTAGTATTATTGACTACAGCTTGTTTCTCCTCTAACAGTGTACATATTAGAAAAACAACCTGACAAGCTTTAATATTCCCTGCTTCCATGGAACTCGATGTGATTTACCTGTTGCGTTATATTCTTCATAATGATCCAGGTACCACTCGTAGGTTCGTACCAGCGCTTGCTTATTTGAATATCTGGGGGCGAATCCTATTAATCTCTCAGCCTTTTCAATCGATACAAACGAGTCTTCCGGAGCCGTTTCATACACCCATTTATACAGGGGCGATAAGTGAAACAGTTCCAACAGACGCAAGAGAAGGATAAGTGGTTTGGCAGGAACTGTAACTATATGTTTCCCATACCCGGCAAATTCTAGAACCGAACCGAAATCCTCTTTCATTGTTGTGTATTCTTTCGCGCCGATATTAAACGTATCGTTTACGACATCAGCTGGTTTTGTGGCACATATATATATAGCTTCACACAAGTCTTCAACATCAAGTAGCTGGTATCTGTTATTCCCGTTTCCTATGATTGGCACCTTCTTTCCGCGGCGAATCCAATCATAGTAGATAGCAAATACCCCTAAACGTTCCGGTCCGATAAAAGATTTTGGCCGGAGAATCGGTACACACATACCCTTTTTCCTGTACTCCAGACATTTCTCTTCAGCTAGTATCTTTGCTTCTCCGTATGGGCCAACCCCATCAAGCTTATCATCTTCGTGTAAAGGGTGATGATCGGGAATTCCATATACTGCTGTCGAGGAAATATGAATAACACGCTTGATTGCGGACTTCTCAGCCATTTCAAGAATATTTTGAGTACCTTCGACATCGGTAGACATTATTTCTTCTCTGGAATAAAGGGGTAAAGCCGCGGCACAGTGTATAACGATATCGACATCGGTCATGGCTTTTTCTACAGTACCCTTGTCTCTAATGTCCCCGGTAATAACTTCGATGCTATTTATCGTGTCAGGGTAATCGAATTCGACAAGATCCAGACTACGAACAACATTTCCCTTGTTTAATAAATACCGGCATAAGTTGATTCCTAAAAAGCCAGCCCCACCCGTAATAAGAAAGCGTGTTTTATTCATTTCGTTATCGTCAATCCCTCCTGATATTGTTTTTTACCATCGTTTAATCTCGATAACTTTTTCTTAGGAAAAAGCAGGTATACAGCCAGTCCCATTGCCGCTCCATACCAAAGTGTTCCGAGTCTTACGATCATGGCTATTCCTACTGACAAACTCGGCGTGAATTCAAAGAGCTGCAGCAAACCGGCGATGGTTGCTTCGGCTACACCCAGACCGCCGGGAATCATACTAAGAGCTCCGGCTAGGGAGGCCAAGCTGAAAATAAATGTTGCCAGTGCGAAATTGATGGATTCCTGAAAAGCAATAACGATAAGGTACATCCCCAAGCATTCAAATAACCAGGCAAAAGCGCTGAGGAGAGACATCACAATAATCCCTTTTGCTTCCATAATTACTTGGAATGTATCATGGGCAACTTTAATATTCTCTATATGTTTACTCTCTCGTTTTTCAAAGAACCTGATGATTTTACGGGAGACCATTCCCGACCGGATAACCACATAAAAGCCAATAAATACAACCAGAAACGCTAATATTACATATATAGCCTGGTTAGTAAAATACGCTACTCCGAACAAGGATAATATTATCAGCCCCAGAACATCGGTGATTCGTTCTACAACTACGACAGGGATGGTTTTACTCAGCTTTTCGCCGTTGATATCCCGTATGAGCCAGCCTTTCCAAATTTCCCCGATTTTACCCGGTGTCACTATCATAGACAGGCCGCTGAAAAACACAAACAGGTTATCCGATAGTTTCATGTGTATACCGGCGCGTTTTAAGAAGAAATCCCATTTCAAAAATCGTAGCAGGTAATTTACGGTGGTGAGAGCGAAGAGTACGAAGATAAAAGCCACGTTGAATTTGGAAAAAGCAAGTGACAATTCATCAAAATCGGCATATATGCTCATCAAGAGATATACGACGATTGCTAGGACTATTACTATCCAGATTTTACGGCTTTTCGCCATGTTTTCAAGACCTTTGTTCTAGCGTGATTCAATATTGATGTCCGTTTACCAAAGATTTCAACGTTGTTTTCAATAATTGCTTTTCTGATATCATCATCGGTTGTGATTATTCCCGAACTGCCGATTTCATTGGAGTAATGCGCGTCACTGCCGGCAACAACTGGCAGACTATGCTCCCGAGCAAAATCTAACGCTCTCCGGTTATATTTCTGAAATACACATCTGGAGTTAAATATCTCGATTGCGTCAATATATTGTACATCTTCTTCCGTGGGGTGGAGGGCGGAATGTCTCATCTCATCAAAAGGGTGCGGTATTATGATGATGCCTCCCTGGCTTTTAATATCGGAAATAACACTGGTAGCGTCTCCGGGTTCGACTTCCTGAGTCAGGAAGAGGCCGGTTATTTCTCCCCTATCCGTCTGTATTTCTGAACCTACTATAATCTTGAAATTTTCGGATTCAAATTGCCGCGCTTCCAGGCCACCCCTTATAGTGTTATGGTCGATTACCGCTATTCCGCTTAAACCAAGCTTAATGGCTGTATTTACAATTCTTGCCGGCTCTAAAACGCCGTCAGATGAATATTTGGTGTGGATGTGTAAGTCGTATTTCTTCTTCATCACGGTTCTTTATTAGACGCTGATTTAGTGATTTACAGCGTACCACCGATACTCATTAAGGTATTTTTATTCTCATATATTCATAAGTATACTAGAAGATATACAGGATAAGAATTACGGATATTACCCAGAGTGCAATGGTAATAATCAGTGATTTATCCTTTAGCAACATCTCTTCAAGACTACCGCCAGCACCCTTAATATGAATCAGATATAAGTAGCGGAAAATTCCATAAAGCACGAAGGGAATAGTCAACATCATGGCATGATTATCCGGCAGGTTCTCGGCACTAAAAGTATATAAGCAATAGCTGATCAATGTGGCCGCAGTAATTAAGGCTATCATCTCATCAATTAGTTTAGTCGTGTATTCAGAAAGAGTTTTCCGATGATTACCCGAATTTTCCGATAATAAACTGATCTCATGTCGCCGTTTGGTCAATGCCAGAAAAAGGGCTAGAAGCATGGTGCAAATATAGAGCCATGGTGAAATTGGAAAACTGAGAATTACCGAGCCTGCGACTACCCGGAGCACGAAACCACTGGCAACAACAAATACATCCAGTATCACTACATGTTTGAGAAATAGAGAATAACTTAGAGTGAGCAGGAAATAAAGAGTAGCTAATATACCAAAAGTAGGGCCTGCGTCTGTAGCTAAACCGAGCCAGTAACTCAGGGGTAAGGAAACCAGTGTCAATAGGATAGCAACGTTAGTGGTTAGTTTCAAGCTAAGCTTACCAGCAGCCAACGGTCGGTCTTTCTTCTCTGGGTGCTGACGATCGGCATCGAGGTCAATGAGATCGTTAATCAGATATGTTGCGATAGAGAGAAGGACAAAGAGGAGAAAGGCTGCCGCCGTAATACCAAATAAATGTCTCGCTTGACTAATGTCCTGGAAATTCCAGTGCTCGTTAAGTGAAAAAATAAGTGCAACGAATAATAGAAGATTTTTATACCACTGCTTTGGCCTCATTGCCACAATAAGATATTTAAATTGTATTACCCAAACTTTAATCGGCTGAATAGTATCTACGGGTTTTTTTTCAACTGTCTGATATTTAGCCACAAATAAATACCTTTGTATTTGTGAACCTTACTTACTTCAGGCTCTTTTTTAATAGTTCCTGTCGTGATAGTTATTGAATCCCGGTACTGGAAAATTCACATAACATTATTCCCATTATACACAGTATTATGTCGATGTATATACTAGGTAGGAATCTAGTTAGAAATGGGTTATATTCATCAACTGCCCATCGAAAAAGAGCCCGGGAATTATTCAAGGATAATGATTTTAGACATGCAAATATCGTACTGCAGAAATTGATTTCTCATCTAAAGAAGAAATGGACTTATGGTGAATACTCTTTGGTAAAACCGGCAAAGGACGATAGTGCCTCTTGAGAAGAGTATTGAAATTTGAAATTCAGCTCTCTTTTACGCTTGGCGGTACATACCACGGACGGATATCTTATAATCTTAAGACCGCTGGCTGGCGAAACGCTCTGTAAATGTGCCAATCAGGGTGCTGCAAGTTCCAGGTATGTATGACCGTATACAGCTCTCAAACTATCCTCGCGTTGACATTATGGTGTAGCCATTAGTAGAATTATATCGTATTCACATTGTTATTACTGAAAGGAGTAAAGCATGTCTGGAGCATATATGGGAAAGATTTTATTTGTAAATCTTTCTACAGGGGAAATGAAAGAGGAAACCCCGGATGAAAAACTCTACCGGGACTTCCTCGGTGGTTATGGTCTTGGCGCTAAAATTCTATATGACCGCCAAAAAGGTGGTGTAGATCCATTAGGGCCGGATAACATTCTCGGTCTGGTCACCGGGCCGTTGACAGGTACGC
>Ga0255055_10003415_pt1 | contig 10746 bp, 9 predicted proteins | sample JV7_2_27_MG_FD_188633 | JGI IMG/M metagenome (GOLD analysis project Ga0255055, IMG submission 188633) | Seawater microbial communities from Jervis Inlet, British Columbia, Canada - JV7_2_27 | ecosystem: Environmental > Aquatic > Marine > Inlet | place: Canada: British Columbia | collected... | reverse complement strand
TTCAGGCTGTTACACATTACATTTTCTCCTGTAAGAAAATCTGGCAAACGGAACATATTTATGACAACCGCTATAATCTGTGGACTAACGTCCACGCGAATCTATTGATGGGGACCATAGGTTAATGCTCCCTGTGTGTCAAGTATCCAAAACGGGCTTCCAAGCGCTTTTTTTTGTGATATAGAAGATTTGGCGTAAAACCGATCCGGTTGGGCGCTGGTTTGATGCCGACTTTAATGCTTGATTATTCTACGCCAGCTGATAATTTCGGATGACAGCGCCGGACCGGATCGATTGCGAATTTTAGATTTCGGATTGCAGATTTGAATATCGAATTGTCTAGATGTTTTAAATCTGAAATCCACATTCTGCATTCCGAAATCCGGTTTACTCCCGCCCTCCAACTTGACTATTTGAGCAAAGGAATATCTCAATTTTGAAAAATAGCCTGTCAAAGCTAAAAAACGATTACCCCGACAAGCCCAGGGTAGCTGTTGGGGCCGTTGTATTTAATAAGGTGCGTGTTTTATTGGTCCGTCGGGGACAACCACCATCTGAAGGTTTGTGGGCCATCCCCGGCGGCAGTGTCGAGATCGGCGAAACGCTGCAGGAGGCTGCCGAGCGAGAAATACTTGAAGAGACCGGTATTACAATTCGGGCAGGAGAGCCCGTTTATACGTTTGATGCAATTGAGCGCGATGCTACCGGAAAGATTCGGTTTCATTACGTCATTATTGATTTGGGCGCTGATTATGTTGCCGGGGATCCAACAGCGGGGGATGACGCGCTTGAAGCACGCTGGGTAACAGCACAGGAGATCAATGACCTCCGCGTAAGCACACCGACGTTGAAGTTGTTAAAAACTAAATTTGGGTTTGGAAAGTTAGATATAGGGTGAGGTCTTTAGGGATTATCAAGGTTGAGCTCAATTTCGACCCGGCGGTTCTTTTGCCTTCCTTTTTCCGTCGCATTGCTTGCAATCGGGTCTTCGGGCCCTAATCCCGATGCTTTTATTTTAAGGGGCTCAACCCCTTTGCCCACCAGATAGCCTTTGACCATATTGGCTCTGAATTTCGAGATGCTTAAATTATAACTGTAAGCGCCGGATGCGTCTGTATAACCATTGATATTAATTTTGGATTCCGGGTTATCAACCATGAAACCCGCAATTCGATCGAGCGTTTCATAGGCTCGATCCGGCAGATCATTTGAGTTGTGATTAAAATAAATCACGATTTTGCGATCCGGAAAAGGCCTCACTTCCGACACTTTTGACAATTGCTCTTTTTGATTAGCGATTTCAGCTTGTCCGCTCTGCGGGACGTCTTTGTCTGCAATAGCCTCATCATCAGGTGGCTTGGCGACAGGCAGATCTGTCTTCTTCTCCTTTTCTATGGCAACACCGGGCACATAGGATTCCTTGGCTTTTAATGTGGGCGAATCATAAGATTGAGGTGCGATGTCTTCAATCTTCCAACGCGGCGAATCCTTTACCTGGAAGCTGAATAGAAAATATCCGGTAATAAGAAGAAGCAAAACAATAACGGCAAAAAATCCGATTCGCTTACCTGGTGTTTGGTTTTTAAACCCGGCGAGGAGGCTTTCTTGTTGTTCAAAAAATTCTTTTTCATCATCTTCCTTGCCCGCATCGTCGATGGGAATTCGAAGCTCCTTTTCACACTCCTTAATCACAGCGGCATCGATGGTCTTTTCCCCGGCGGAATATCCTGTCAATAACGCATGATCACAAATGATATTAATCAACCGTGGATATCCATGGGAGAAAGTATATATGTTGCGGAAAGCATCCGATTTAAAAAGTTCCTTGGTGCATCCGGCAATCTTGAGGCGATGGTTGATGTAATCGCGTGACTCGTTTTCGGTCAGCGGGTCTATATGGTGGCTTACAGATATTCTTTGCTTGACCGCCCTGTTGCGTTCGTCATTGAGCATTCTGTTGAATTCACTCTGTCCGACAAAAAAGATATTTATCAATTTGCGGTTATCCATCTCGATGTTTGACAAAAGCCTTATCTGTTCGATTAGTTCATGATTCAACCGTTGGGCTTCATCGACGATCAATAATACTTTTTTGTCGGCAGCTGAGGCTTTGTACAGGAAATGCTTTAAATGAATAAGAAAGGCGCCTTTGCTGTCAAAGCGTCTGTTCATCTCAAATTCTTCGGAAAGAAAGTTAAAAAAATCAAGGGTGCTCAGCCCTGGATCCGGAACTGCCGCTACGATAGCGGAAACGTCAATTAATTTCATCAGGCCATGGATTAAAACCGTTTTACCGGTACCGACGTCGCCGGTTAGAAGAAGAAAGCCTTTGTTTTCAAGAATACCATACTTAAGGGTCGCCAGGGCCTCTTTATGTTTTTCGCCAAGCCACAGAAACTTTGGATCGGTTGTGATTTGGAAAGGCTTAATTTTTAAATTGTAAAATGATTGGTACATAAAACTATCGTCTGATAAGTCCACGGCTGTAGTAAAAATAGATCGTTATCCAAAGAACGAAAAAAAGAATAATATATGCTGTTCGTTGACGCAGGAGTTTCTTGCGTCGTTTATCAACCAGATTAGCTGAGTTTTTCAACTCTCTTTTTACAATTTCTAGTTCATTCAACAAGCTTTGCATATTGGCTGTTTCTGAATAGGCAACCAGACGCTTGGATTTGTTTTCAAAATCACGGACATTGTAGGAATCAAATAGTATCTTTTGTTTCTCTGTCAGATAGGAAACTTCGTGAATTTCTTTTGCGTACTCGGCACAGTAAAATTGCTTATAGGGATTAGAGGGGGGGACTTCCCCCAATTGCTTGATTCTTCTATCGATGCCACCTTCTAGTTCAGCTGAAATTTCCTCTAAGATGACATCCAACTGTTCAATGGTACTGTTGTTTTTGATTAAATCCTCCCCGGATAGTGAAGAAATGAAAAAAATTAAAAACCCGGCTGTCAAACAGCTGGTAAATATGCGTATAAGCGCAATCACATCGCGATTTATTGAAAGCATAAATGCCGGTCCTTTCGGATAGGTCCCAAACGATGAAAGCTGCCTTGAAAAGTTGCAGCCGTTAAGCAATATAAATAGTCTATTTTACAATATAATTCAATCAAATCGTACAGGAAAATGACGCCGTTGTCAATATGAGGAATTAGATACGAATACAATCGTGGAAGGTTATAACTCAAGTTTCGCATTCCGCTTTTACGGCAGTCTCTTAAGCGGCCGGGAATTGATTAGAACCTATCTCAAAAAAGCGTAATGTCAAACCTTATAACCTTATTGGGACGATTCAGCTAATTTGTTGTTTGTCAGATTTTGATGAATCTCATAAAGGTTATTCGTATTTCCGATATGCTGTTTGACCCAATTCGTAGAACGCTCGTACTTTTCGGCCAGTACGGCAATGGCCTCTTGAAAGGTGTTATGTTTTGCGGTTGTACTCGTCCAGTACTTATGGGGTCTTCGCGGGTTATAGAACAGAATCTCAGGGGCCGTTCCACTATCATCCGCCTGTATTTTGACCGGTGTATTTTGTTTGCGATTCCTTAAATTTCGATGAATTTCATCAAGGCTATTGGTGGTCCCTATATGATGTTGGATCCATTCCGGAGAGCGGTCATACTGTGCGGAAAGCGCTGCAACTGCCTCTTTAAATGTTTTATATTTTGCTTTTTTGCCGGTCCAGTATTTATACGTTCTACGGGGATTATAAAATTCAAGGCCTATGGTTTTTAAACTGCCGGCATTATTCGCCGGGCTTTGCAATTTCTTTTTAAGTTCAGCTTTCTTTAGAGGGGCAGGCTGCTTTATCCCAGGTGATTGTTTGGCAGGTCCGGAGGCGGTTTTTGATAAAGCCTGGTTTTGCGGGGAGGACTTTTCAGGTTCGATTTTCTCAATTCGAAGAACGTCATTCTTTTGATAACTTAAGACTAAACCTTGGTATTCACATTTGATTTCGGCGCCTTCCTCCCAGGCGCGGCCCTCGCAGACAGTCTTCATGCCATCTTTAAAAAAGATGATATCAGCATATAGATTTAATGGCACCAGGATAATGGCCAGGTATGCTAAAGCTATTTTCTTCACGCGCTCCTTCCTTAAGTTTAGCACCATCAATGAAACTACAAGCGCCAACGCAATTATTTTACACCAATCTGCTAAAATTTGAAATAGCAAAAATAATGTTGTCGGAAGCAATCTCGATATTTTAGTAGGTTATGTTTGGATAAGAGGTGAAAGGATAAATTAATGGATTCTTGCTGACCAGCGATTGCTTAAATAAAAGTCGGTTGTTTGTGGCCGAAGCATCAAGAAGAAGATTCGGCGGGAGCCGTAGTGTCGTTCAGCGATTCTTTAACCGCCTTCAACATTTCTTCTCTATCAATTGGTTTTGTCAAGGTGCGCGTGGCGCCCAATTTCTTGGCTCCATCCAGATAACCTTCCGGTCGATTTACCCCCCCTCCGGACATGGCAATAATTTTAACTTTGGGAAATTCTTTTTTTAAATCGATGATCATTCCGATACCATCTTTATTCGGCATGATAAGATCCGTAATGATTAGATCCGCAGGATTCTCCCGGTATTGTCGAATCCCTTCAATACCGTCAGGGGCTTCGGCGATTTCATATCCTACCCGTTCTAACATCAATCGGAGCATAGATCGAATTTGGGATTCATCATCGATAATAAGTATGCGTGCCATCAATTAAAACTCCTTTCTATATCAAGTGGTCGTATAGCAAATGCCAATGTGGTTGTGCTCTGACTGTATATTATTAGATCATAACTTTATTTGTCTTTCAACCTCAAATATCGAGATATCGACTTAACATATAGATATTAATAGGAATTTATGACTCTCTTTTTTTTAATCGGTCCTATTCGAAACCGATTGAAGCATGAATAATCATACGCTTAAAGCGATGGCGGTTGATCCATTTCTCTTATTTTCTTGGGGGGCGGGGGAGGCGTGAGATTGGCCTTTTGAAGGGCTTTTTTTACCGCCTCGTTTATAAATCCCTGGATAAGGGGTTTTGCCTGGTCGAGTTCGGATTCGGGTAGATTGCTAAGGTCGGCGTCCCAGTCAAAATTCTTGATAAGCCTGAGATGCCGGCCTTTGGCTATCGTTCTGGCGGCGTAAATATAATTTACGGGTTGTACCTTGTAAACGACCACACCGATTTGAGCATAGGCATAGGCTTTTCGAAATGAAAAAAGGCCCCATAAGACGCTCCCGAGTTTGCCGCTAAACAACTTTCTGGTAAACAAACCGTATCCTTGAACCTTAAGCTGAACGTCCCTACTCCTGAAAGGGCTGGGACCGGAATAGCTGCCGATGACGACGACGGCCTGTACGTCATACGGATCCGAAACCGTATCCAATGACCTGGAACCCTGCGGCGGAACTGTCGGTGGTGCTGTTTCGGATAAAATAACCTGTTCGATCATATTGAGACGCAGCTGTTCTCTCGTCAATTTTTCTGAAACCTTTATTTCCACAACAGTAAAGCGGGCATCTTTTTCCAGCAGCGTTCGCAATCTACCCTCCGCGTAGGCCGGCATCTCCCAATCAACCGGATAGGTCTTTGTAAAATTCTTCGTCGCGAAGCTGCTAAAATTTTGATGGGTTGCATAAGGTTCCAAAAGATTAATGACCCCCACCCGGGAGCCCTGGGGGAAATTATATTTAGGCGTTGTTGTGCAGGCCAAAACCCAGATAAGGATTACCAGACATGCTAAACAAAATATAAAACGTCGGACCATTTCTACCTCCTGAGCGAATCGATCGCCTATTGCTTATTGCTTTTGGTCCTAAAATTCAAGCTATAATATAACCACTTTACACCTTGAAGCGAAACCGTCCAATTCGAAGCGAATCTGAAGAAATACGTGAATGCGCATCGATAATAAATTCTCTTTGATTTAACCGAGCCTTATGATAAAATTTTATTTCAATCTTTAGTCACTAGTCGTAATAATCATTTTTTAAATCCCAACCACCAGATCAGAACGGAGAAGATTTATGCAGATTTCGAAAGAAAAGGGAAGTTCTTCACCTGAATCGTTAGTTTCGGTTTGTCCGGCCGGTGAAGTTTTTCAGTTACCCCAGGAAAAGGATTATGAGGAGGAATTTAAGCGTTTGCAACAGATCGTTAAAGAACAGCGATCAATGGACAGAGAAATCGTTGTGGTCATGGGCGTTGGTTTCGTCGGGGCTGTGATGGCCGGTGTTGTTGCTGATTCGGTCGATGCGCAAAAAGGCAATCCCAATAAATTTGTGATCGGCATGCAGCGCCCCTCAACCCGCTCCTACTGGAAGATACCCTACATCAATAGAGGCGTTGCACCGGTTGAAGCCGAAGATCCCGAAGTGGCGCCGCTGATTGAACGCTGTGTCAAAGAGAAAAAAACACTGATCGCCACTTTTACCTACGAAGCACTTAGCCTGGCGGATGTGGTCATCGTCGATGTCCAGTGCGACTACTTTAAAGAAACATTCGGCGATGTTCGACAGGGCCATGCCGACATCGCCGCCCTTGAAGCCAGCCTCAAGATTATAGGCGAAAAAATTAAGCCCGAATGTCTGGTCTTAATTGAAACCACGGTGCCACCGGGCACAACTGAATATGTGGCCTACCCGATCATGAAAAAAGCCTTTGGCATACGGGGGCTGGCTGATTCCGAACCGCTTCTGGCGCATTCGTTTGAACGCGTGATGCCGGGTCGCAATTATGTGGCTTCCGTGCGTGATTTTTGGAGGGTGTGCAGCGGTATCAATGATACCGCCCGGGAACGTGTTCGGGAATTTTTATCCGATATACTCAATGTGGAGCAATTCCCGCTCACCGTGCTGGATCGTCCGATTGAAAGTGAAACCTGCAAAATCATTGAAAATTCTTACCGGGCCGCCATTTTGGCCTTTTTAGACGAATGGAGTGTATTTGCCGAACGCAATGGCGTGGATCTGATTAAAGTAATTGAAGCCATAAAAATACGACCGACCCATTCCAACATGATTTTCCCCGGTCCGGGTATCGGGGGCTACTGTCTGCCCAAAGACGGCGGGTTGGGTGTCTGGGCCTATCACACCCTGATGGGTTTTGAAGATGACGTGTTTAAAATCACCCCGGCTGCCATCGATATCAATGATACGCGGGCGCTGCGCGTGCCGCAGCAGGTTCGGGATGCCCTGCGCAACATGGGTAAAATCGTGGCCGCGTCGAAAATCGTTCTGCTGGGCGTCTCCTATCGCGAAGACGTGGGCGATACGCGCTACAGCGGTTCAGAAATCATCGTTCGCAAATTAACCGAAATGGGTGCAGAGATCGCGGTCCATGACCCCTACGTGAAGCACTGGTGGGAACTTGAAAAACAGGATACCTACCCGGCACCGGATCATTCCATGAAACAATTTTTCAGGAACCAGGACAGGCTTGATGAAACCCGGGTCCATGGGGATTTCGCCGTTGCTTTGAAATTTGCCGACGCGGTAATTCTCGCGGTTCGACACAAAGCCTATCTTGACCTCGATCCCGATGATGTCGTAAAAATGACCGGCCGACCGGTTGCGATCGTCGATTGTTTCGGCCTGCTCGATGACAAAAAGATCCGGCGCTATTTTGAACTCGGGTGTGAAGTCAAGGGACTGGGTCGCGGGCATGTGAAACGCATTAAAGATGATGTCAGGCAAAATAATTAAAATCTGTGTAATCTGCGTAATCTGAGGATAATATTTTTTCGGGTAATCTGTGGATTATAAATAGTGTTATTCATTTTGTTTACGATCAACTAGGGTCGGATTATTGAGGTTGCGGCATGACACGCCAAAAAGAATCAAAGGTATCGCAGTTAATCCATAAGGGTGTCCGCATTGACTGTCCGGATAGTATTGAAATCGGAGAAGAAGTTGATGTTGGTAAAATTTCAGGTCAGGGTGTGGTTATTCACGCCGGCTCTAAAATCTTCGGTGACACCACGCTGATTTTAAGAGATGCCCGCATCGGATTTGAAGCCCCGGCTACCGTTAAGAACTGTCAGATCGGACCCGAGGTTGAGCTTAACGGCGGTTTTTTTCAAGATGCTGTTTTCCTGGCAAACGCGAAAGCCGGTTTGGGGTCGCATGTGCGCGCAGCAAGTATTTTTGAAGAACAGGCGAGCATCGCGCATACGGTTGGAACCAAACACACCATCCTTTTTCCATTTGTTACCCTGGGGAGTCTGATTAACTTTTGCGATTGTCTGATGGCCGGTGGAACCAGCCGCAAAAACCACAGTGAAGTAGGCAGCTCCTATATTCATTTTAACTTCACCCCCAACCAGGATAAAGCGACGGCTTCATTGATCGGGGATGTGCCCAAAGGGGTGATGTTAAACCAGCCGCCAATATTCCTGGGCGGGCAGGGCGGTCTGGTCGGCCCCTGTCGGCTGACTTACGCGACCACGGTGGCGGCCGGAACGATTGTTCGGAAAGATGAGCTCAGGCCCGGGCGCCTTTTATCCGGGGACGCCGAAAAAAGCGACAATTTGCCGTATGCACCCGGTAAGCATCTAAATAAAAAACGGGTGGTGGCCAACAATATCGCTTATATTGCCAATCTGATCGCTTTAAGCCAATGGTACCAACACGTGCGTGGCCTGTTTATTTCAGAAGATTTTCCGGAAGCGCTGCTGAACGCACTCAAAGAAAAACTGAACTGTGCCATCGCAGAGCGAATGGATCGACTCGAAGCCTTTTACAACAAAATAAACGCTAGCGCGCAAGCGCAAAAGGTGAGTGAACCGGCATTATCTCAAATGGGATTCGATCGGCAAAATTTACTTAACCGGCTAAAAACCGAGAAAGGCGACGCCGCTCAGCGCGATTCCTTTCTTGAAAAAGTACGAAAAGGCGCCGCCAGGACAGGTCTGGATTATATCTCCGTTATTCAGGAACTATCTGTTTCAGACGCGACAATCGGAACAAAATGGCTTCAGGGAATTGTCGATCGGGTTGCAAATGAGGCCCTCAGTGTAATTCCATCTTTCAAATAAGAGAAGGGTTGGATTGGTTCGATTGGTTTTATTGGTCCTATTGGTTTGGCCTGATAGCCAGCTTAACCAATCTAACTAATCCAACGAATTAAACAATATACCAGAGTACGGCTTATGGGCAAACTTTTTGGCACCGACGGTATCCGTGGTGCTGCACATGAATATCCGCTTACGGCAGAGGTCATCGAAGAAATCGGCCGGGCGGTGGCATCGGTTTTTAGCGGCGCCAACAATCGGACCAAAATAATCATCGGAAAAGACACGCGTCTGTCGGGTGACATGATTGAAGATGCGCTCGCAGCCGGAATTTGTTCCGCAGGTGGCGAAGCTTGTCTGGCCGGTATTTTACCGACACCGGCGGTGGCGTACTTAACGGCGTCAACCGATGCGATCGCTGGAATTGTGATTTCGGCCTCCCATAATCCTTTTTTCGACAACGGTATTAAGATCTTTGATGCCGATGGGTTTAAGCTTGCTGACAGTAAAGAGGATGAGATCGAAAATCTTCTGCTGGGTGAAAACACAGCAAACTCCGCTGACGAAATTATTCGGGACACCGGAAGCATTGAAAGCCTTAAAGATGCATCTGAGCGCTACCTCGCTTTTTTACAAAACACCCTGTCTGATACAGCCCGCTTCAATGGTATGAAGATCGTTTTGGATTGTTCGAACGGAGCCACCTATTTAGTCGCACCCCGATTATTCCACAATCTTGGAGCGCAGGTCGAAACGATCTTCGTAAATCCGGATGGTCAGAATATTAACGCTGATTGTGGATCCGAGCATCCGCAAAGCTTAATCAAAACCGTCATCGCGAACCAGGCTGATATCGGACTGGCCTTTGATGGGGATGGTGATCGCTTGGTCGCCGTAGATGAAAAAGGCCGGGTCATTACCGGAGACAGAATCTTGGCGATATGCGCCCGGACATTAAGACGCAGCGGTTTGTTGAAGAATAATTTGGTTGTCAGCACCGTTATGAGCAATTTAGGATTGCGGTTGGCGCTCAAAGAAATGGGCATTCAGCATTTGATGACCCAGGTCGGCGACCGTTACGTGCTGGAACAGATGCGCGCAAACGGTGCTGTCATCGGTGGTGAAGATTCCGGTCATATGATTTTTTTGGATCAACATACCACCGGTGATGGGATGCTGACGGCGATAAGACTGCTTCAGACCATGTGCGATGAGAATAAGCCGTTATCGGAACTGAGCCAGGTGATGGCCGTATTCCCACAGGTTCTGCTGAATATCGATGTTCAGAATAAACCGGCGATTGAAGATGTTCCGGAGATTATGGCTGCGATTCGTTCGGTGGAAAATATTCTTGGCGAGAAGGGCAGGGTACTGGTGCGCTATTCCGGAACTCAGCCGCTGTGTCGGGTGATGGTGGAAGGGCCCGATAAAGATGAAACTCAGCGTTACTGCCAGCAGATTGCGGACGTCGCCAAAGCTGCCCTTGGTTAACCATTATCCGCAGCCCCCCCCCGATTTAACAGATTAGTTATCCGCAGATTACGCAGATTTTCGCAGATTATTTTTTTCTATTAATGCCATTCCGGCTTTATGGCACTAAAAAGCAGTTAAAAGGTCAAACGGGTATACATTACATCGTTATTTACAGTTTTTAATTTTTTTGAAATCTGTGTAATCTGCGTAATCTGCGGATAATATCTTTTCGCGTAATCTGCGGATAATATTTTTTTTA
>Ga0255055_10003414_pt1 | contig 10746 bp, 8 predicted proteins | sample JV7_2_27_MG_FD_188633 | JGI IMG/M metagenome (GOLD analysis project Ga0255055, IMG submission 188633) | Seawater microbial communities from Jervis Inlet, British Columbia, Canada - JV7_2_27 | ecosystem: Environmental > Aquatic > Marine > Inlet | place: Canada: British Columbia | collected... | reverse complement strand
AGATTAATGCTATATTTCCGCTTTCAACTGGGAACGAGGGATAATACGCGATCTTTCCATAGGGGCAGTATAATCCCATACAATTTGGGCCTATACTTCTGGTACCTGGGTAATTTTTTAAAATTTCTTTAATTTTCCTCTCAATTTTAATCCCTTCATCGTCGAATTCTCCGGTACCTGCCGTGAAAATATGGACAAATCTAATCTTCTTTTTAGATAATATATCCGTAAAGCTTTGAACTAAGATATCCCTTCTAACGGATAAGATTAGGAGATCTATTGTGTCAATGGGAATATTATCAATTGACCTATAACATTCTATACCTGAGAGTTCATCTTCTTTAGAGGAAACTAAGTAAAGATTTTCTAAATTGTATTCTTGTCTAAGGAATCCTTCAATGAAGAAAGAAATTTTGGCTTGTGCTTCAAATATTAAAACATTTTTTGGTTTAAATAATCGTTCAAATGAAGTAGCTTTATTTTTCTTTTCCACCATTTTCCCCTAATTCGTTTGTAATGAGACTATTACAATTAAAACAATATCTGGGAATAGACTCGAACTTAGTTCCGCATTTAGGACATTCTATTGTGTTTAGTTGCTCGATCTGCTCTAAAATTTCTAGATTAGTATTTGTTTTGGAACTTTTAATGAATTTTAAGATTAATGATAACGCTATAGAAGTAGAAGCTATCGTGATACCTAATAAAATAGTTCTAATTATAAATGTCGGAAAAAGAGCATTAAAATATGTTTCTGAATAACGCCAATAAAATACATAAAAGAAAAAGTTAGGAAAGAAAAAAGTGGTTAAATTCATAGAATACGCTTTCTTGTAATCGCTAAAAATAAGAATTGGGATTAAAGATACAATAATCCAAGTAAGGTTGATATATACAAAACCAAAGCTATTGTTATACAAAATAAGGTTTGCTAAAAATTGAATTATAAATTGCTGTTCACTTGCACTTGGGTCAAATTCAATTTGAAGCTTATAATTAGAAATACTAAGAGAAACGATTAAACTCAAGATTTGAATACAAAAAAGCATTAATTTGCTTTTAAATAAATTCTTTATCTTCATCATTATATGATTAAATACATCGATTAATTATACTATTTGATATAAAGTAATAAAAGAAAGGATAAAAAAATGCCTAATCCGAAAAATTTTTAATATTTGCTTGCTTATTTTCTTTATAGTGCAGAACTTGTTAACTTATTCTTTAACTTTTTATTCTAATAGCTTAATATTTGAGGTTGTTTTGGGTTTATGAGTTATTCTTTTAGTCGAACTAAATTAATTGAAAAAATCAAATTCGGGCTGCTTAGTCCCGATGAGATAAGAAAGATGTCTGCTGCAAGAATAATTACAGCAGATACTTATGACGAAGATGGGCTACCGATTCCAAGTGGGTTAATGGATCAACGCTTAGGGACTATTGAGCCCGGTCAGAGATGTCAGACGTGTGGAAATCTTGTTAGTAATTGTATGGGCCATTTTGGACATATAGAATTAGCTAGACCCGTAATTCACGTAGGATTTGCGAAGAAAGTTTTAAAAGTTCTAAGGAGCATTTGCCCTGAATGCTCAAGGCTGATGTTGACAGATGAAGAAATGGAAACCTTTAGGCAAGAACAAATAAAACATAGAAGGATATTCTTCGAGGGAGATGAAGAAGCGACCAAAAATGTTTTTAAACTTGCAAGAAAGAGTAAGCTTTGTCCTTATTGTGGTGCGAAAAAGAAAAAAATTGTTATCGAAAAGCCCACTACTTTTTATGAAGAAGAGGAAGCAAAAGGTTCTAGGAGAATTACTCCTATTGAAATTTTAGAACGTCTTACAAAAATGACTGATAATGATCTAAGAATTCTAGGAGTATCTCCAGAAAATGCAAGACTTGAGTGGATTATTTTTACAGTATTACCCATTCCACCTGTATGTGCGAGACCTTCTATTACGTTAGATAGTGGAATTAGATCCGAAGACGATTTAACTCATAAATTAGTTGATGTTATCCGTATTAATCAAAGATTAAGAGAAAATATCGATGCTGGCGCTCCCCACTTAATTGTTGAAGATTTATGGGAATTACTTCAATATCATATAACTACTTATTTTGATAACCAAGTGTCAGGAATTCCTCCCGCAAGACATCGCTCTGGAAGAGCGTTGAGAACGCTTACCCAAAGATTAAAAGGAAAAGAAGGGAGGTTTAGAAGTAATTTAAGCGGGAAAAGGGTAGACTTTTCGGCGCGTTCGGTAATCTCACCAAATCCCTTCATCAGTATTAATGATGTTGGTGTACCAATTGAAATCGCCAAAATTCTCACCATCCCTACAAATATTAACGATTGGAATATTGAAGAGATGAAACAGCTTGTGTTAAATGGACCATTTAATCATCCTGGAGCTAATTACATTATTAGAAGCGATCGTAGAAGAATAGACTTACGTTATGTTAAGAACCGCAAAATTATTTCTGAAATGCTTGCTCCTGGATATACAGTTGAAAGACATTTAGCTGACGGTGATTTAGTTTTATTTAATCGGCAACCATCACTTCATAGAATGTCAATTATGGCTCACGAGGTAAAAATTATGGATGGTAGAACCTTTAGATTGAATTTAACGGTTTGCCCTCCTTATAACGCCGACTTTGATGGAGATGAAATGAATTTACATGTTCCACAGAGCGAAGAAGCTCGAACAGAGGCCGAATTACTTCTCAAAGTTCAAAACCATATTTTATCTCCGAGATTTGGAGGTCCAATTCTGGGAGGAATTCAAGATTTTATTTCTTCTGTTTTTCAATTTACAAGTTTAAAATCATTTTATAATAGAAAAGACGCTTTTAAGCTATTATATTTAGGAGATGTTTTTATCACTAAACCCGACTTTAGTTTAGATGACATAGTTCCCGTGAAAACCGATCCTGAACCCTATTATTCAGGAAAACAAATCTTTAGCACTCTCTTTCCAGATGATCTGAATATTAAAGTAAAATCAAAGTTTTGTAAGAAATGTGATGTTTGTAAAGAAGAGGGTTGTGATGATGATGCTTATGTTGTTATTAAAAACGGCATACTAATAACTGGAACGATAGACGAAAACTCATTTGGAGCTATGCAATCTAATAGTATTTTACAAAGAATAATAAAAGATCATGGCAACGCGCGTGGAAGACAATTTTTAGATAGTTCAACAAAAATGTTATTGTACGTTATTCGACAAAATGGAATGACAATGGGTTTGGATGAAGTTTATGTTCATGGGGAAGCTTATGACGTCATACAGAAAATATTGAAAGATGCTGACGATGAAGCAGATAAATTAATAAAAGCTTTTTATGAAAACGATACTACTGTCTTGAATAGAGCTCCTGGACGTTCAATGCGAGAAACTCTTGAACTAAGGATTCGACAAGTGCTCGCAGAAGCACGAAAAATGGCTGAGGAAACTGCTGCGCACTATATAGGGGACGAAGCTCATTCCGTAATAATGACTAAGTCTGGAGCAAGAGGTAATATTTTAAATCTGGGACAGATGTCAGCCGTTGTTGGTCAACAAGCAATAAGAGGCGAAAGAATCAACAGAGGTTATAGTTCAAGAACACTTCCACATTTCAAAGTAAATGATTTAACTCCTCGAGCTCGTGGTTTTGTTGAAAGTTCATATAGGAAAGGCCTAAATCCTGAGGAATTCTTTTTCCATGCTATGGGTGGGAGAGAAGGGCTCGTAGATACTGCCGTTCGTACATCCACTAGTGGGTACATGCAAAGACGGTTAGTAAACGCTTTACAAGATATGATAATAGAAAATGATGGAACAGTTAGAAATAGCGATAAAAACATTATTCAATTCCGCTATGGCGATGATGGTATAGACCCTATGCATACAGATCATTCTGACGCTGTAAATCTTGAAGTGCTACTCCTAAAAGCTAAATCACTTGATTTAAATGAAATTCGCGAAGAAATTAAAAAATATCCTAAACCCAAACCCGCAGCAAAAAAACCAGCAACAAAAAAATCAACAGCAAAAAAACCAGCAACAAAAAAACCTACAGCAAAAAAACCGGCAACAGAAAAACCTGTAAAAGAAGAAATTAAAAAAATGCCTAAGCAAGCGGAAAAAGATAAAACTCTAAGCGAAGAGGAATTGAGAGGATTATAAAGCAAGGAGACCGGGAAGAACGCAGAATGGAGAGGAAAACTCACAAAAGGATATCTTGAATGGAAAAAAGAAAAAATGGTATAAGTTTTTAAAAAATTTCATGGTAATGGATTATGGGAAAAGTCACTCAAAAAATTTTTGAAGATAACTTAAAAGAATTACAAGAAGATGGAATTCCTGATGATCTCATCGAGAAAATAAGAAATCGCGTTAAAGATGAAGATTTAGAAGAAGAACAATTGGAATACCTCTTAAATAAGATTTATATTAATTATAATAATGCCATTGTTGAAACGAACGAACCCGTAGGAACGGTTGCTGCTCAGTCAATTGGTGAGCCCGGGACTCAGATGACCCTACGAACGTTCCACTACGCAGGAGTTGAAGAGTTTTCGGTCACGCAAGGACTTCCACGTCTCATAGAGATTGTCGATGCCCGACGTTTTCCTAGCACGCCTCAACAAACGATATATTTAGAAGAACCCTACAATAAAAGCGAAGAAAAAGCACTTGAAGTTCATAAAAGAATTGAACAAATTCGTATAGAGCAAATTACCCACGATGTAGACTTAGATTTTGTTAATTGGAACATCATAATCAACCTAATTCCTGATATTTGCGAAAAAAAGGGAATCGATATCGATTCTATTCCTGAAATTTTGAAAAGGTACAAGAAAAAGGGAACAATCAAACGAGAAGGAAATTCTATAATTATTGATCCTCAAACTGAAGATCTTCAAAGCCTTCAGAAGTTAAGAGAAAAAATCCTTAAAAAAGTTGTAAAAGGCGTACGAGGGATTAAAAGAGGGTTATTAACCCCAACTGATGATAAAAAGGAATGGGTTATTAAAACTGAAGGAACAAATATGCATGGAGTAGTTCAAATTGAAGGAGTTGATATTACTCGAACGGTTTCAAACCATATTCACGAAATTGAAAAGCTTTATGGTATCGAAGCTGCGAGAAATATGATAATTAATGAAGCTCAAAAAGTATTAGAACAACAAGGATTAGACGTTGATAAAAGACACTTATTAATCTTAGCAGAATTAATGTGTGTAGAAGGTTCAATTCAATCAATCGGTAGACATGGAATATCAGGATCAAAGTCAAGCGTGTTTGCGAGAGCGGCTTTCGAAGTAACTGTAAACCAGTTATTAGATGCTGGTCTTTATGGCGAAGAAGAGCGCTTGTTAGGAATCCCCGAGAATGTGATCATAGGTCAAGTTGTTCCAATGGGGACAGGTCGTGTAAAAGTGCAATTTGATTTAGATGCTAACCTCGAAATATTAAAACAATTAAAAAAATAACATACATATTAAAGTGGTTATATAACACGAATTATATTCCTAACCAACAGTTTTAACGCTTCTTAAATATAAAAAAAAACTAAAGAAAAAACTTTTTTGATAATCATGTTCGGTTTTAATGCTAGAAAATCCTTAAAAGCAAGAAATAGGAGAACAAGCGATAAAATTTTATATTATTGTGTATTCTTATAATCACGTTATTTTTGAAATTTAAATCAGATACTATAAATTAAGACGATGGCAAGGAAAAGCAAAAAGATAAGCGAGTCAATCGATTTATCTCGAAAAAAAGTAAAGGAATTTGATGTTGATACTAATATTAAAGTTGCCTATAAAACAGGTAAAATGCTGTATGGTAAAACACAAGTCCTAAGACAAATAAGACAAGACCCATTTAAGATGATTATTATTGCTAATAACTGCCCAGACGAATTAGAAACTCAATTGAGGTATTATAATTCTCTCATAAACAAGAGGATTTTTATTCATAGATATAAAGGTTCATCGTGGGAATTAGGATTAGCATTGGGTAAGCCATATATGATCTCTGTTTTAGGTATAAACGATTTTGGAGATTCAGACTTAATGACTTTAAAAAACTAAAAATAATTAATAACTAAGTGGAACCGAAAAATATGTTACGAAAACACATTAAACTTGACAGACAATCGATGGAATTGATTTCGCTATTCAATAATATTTCTGGTGCGATTATAAAAGATTGCTTTATTTTTCAATCTCCAGAAAACAATTCTGAGATAATTGTATTCTTAGTGAAAAAAGAAGATGTAGGAAAAGCTATCGGTAAAGCCGGAGAACACGTAAAGGATCTTATGACTAAACTTCAAAAGAAAATTGATGTAATCCCTTGGTCAGAAAACCTGAATCAATTCATCCAGTTTATTTTAAATACTACTAAGAATTCAATACAAGTTCAAAACATTGAAATTAAAGAAAGTAGGAACGAAAAGAAAACCGTGATTATATCCGTTAGACCTCAAGATCGTGGAAAAGCTATTGGTAAAGAGGGTTCCATGATAAGAAAGATAAAAGAACTTGTTTTACGTCATTTTGATGTTGATAACGTAATAATCAACACTAAAAATTAAACATCTATTTTCCTAAATTCAAAAATTTTAAGTTCTAAGGATGATAATAAGGTATATCTCAATAATATTTATTTCAAAGAATAAAAAGAATTGAATTTTCATGGCCAAACCTAAAGGACTCTACGCAGCAAGGAAGCTAAGAAATAACCGAAAAAAGCTTCGGTGGAGTAAAACTAAATATAAAAGAAAGAAGCTTAAACTAAAACAAAAAGTGGATCCAATGGAAGGTGCACCACAAGCTTTAGGGATTGTGCTTCAAAAAGTAGGACGGGAAAGCAAACAACCTAACTCTGCTATTCGAAAGTGCGTACGTGTTCAGTTGAAAAAGAATGGTAAAACTATTACTGCCTTTCTCCCTGGAGATGGTGCTCTTAACTTCATTGAAGAACATGATAGGGTAGTTGTGGAGGGAATAGGGGGTGCTAAAGGCCGTGCGGTAGGAGATCTTCCGGGCGTGCGATGGCGTGTAGTGAAAGTAAACGGTGTAAGTTTACAAGCTTTAATTGCTGGCAAGAAAGAGAAACCAATGAGGTAGGTGTTGTAATATGAGTAAAGCGAAAAAAGATATTAAACTCTTTAATAAATGGTCATTCGAAAACCTTGAAATTAAAGACTGGACTCTAGAAAACTATATAAACTTAAGACCGGTTATAATTCCTCACACTGCTGGAAGACACGAGCATAAACGATTCTGGAAGACTTCTAAAATATCTATCATAGAAAGGTTTGTAAATAGATTATTAGCACCTGGATTTATTGGAAGTAAAATCAAAGGACATAAAAGTTCATATAGTTCAGGTAAGAAAAGTAAACTTTTAGGAAATATCGAGAATGCTTTTACTTTGGTAGAGCTAAACACAGGGAATAACCCCATACAAGTATTAATTGACGCGATTTGTAATTCCGCACCTAGAGAAGAAGTAACAAAAATTGCGATGGGCGGAATCAGCTATAGCTCTGCTGTAGATGTAGCACCACAGCGTCGAGTAGATTTAGCAATTAAATATTTAGTCCAAGCAATTGGTTCAAGCTCCCACTCAAACGAAAGAACTTTTGCTGAAAATATTTCTAAGGAGTTAGCATTAGCCTCTCAAGACAAACTTGAATCTAAAGCTGTGAAAAGAAAGGACGAGATTGAGAGGATAGCTGTTTCTGCTCGTTAAGTCTTTTTAAAGCTAAGTATTTTATATTTTTAACATTTTAAATATTAGTTTTATCATATTTCTCCTTGCAAAGTCATTTTTCTATAAAAAAATTGAATGATAACTATTAAAATTTAATTTTAATCAAGTCATTCCTATTCTTCGCTTTCGGTACCAAGAAAAAACAGAAAATTCTGATTAATATATCACGTACATAATATCTGAAATCATTTACGCCATGTAAATTTCCTAATTCTTATATATTTCTAAAATATAATAATTAGTTAAGCAGAATTAATGATAATCAAGGCTACTTAAACTTAAATTGAGTTCCGACAAAAATCAAGATGTTTTAGAGAAACACCTTAAAACATTAGGTCAAAAAATAAGAATCGATATTTTAAAGAAATTAAGCCTAAGTAGTAATCCTTTACCATATTCGTCATTACAGAAGGAAGTTTTAGGGAATAATCCAAATTCTGTTAATTTTTCCTTTCACTTAAAAGCGTTAAAAAATAGCGTTCTAATAGAGTCTTCCGATAACGGTTATTCCCTGAGTATCTTAGGGAAACAAATCTTAAAAAAAATTGTGTCTATCGAGCAGATTCTCAACGATACAAATAAGGAAATAATGATTAGGACTTCTAAATATTCGAAGGAACCATTTGATTCAAATAAAATCGAAGCTTATTTGATTAAGGAAGGACGAGTAGAAAAATTTGTAGCAAAAAAAATTTCTAAGGAAGTGGAAGAGCGTCTATCAAAAACCCATATTGAATATTTAACTGCACCTTTAATGAGGGAATATATTAATGCTATTCTATTAGAAAATGGTCAAGAAGAAATAAGGCATAAATTGACAAGATTAGGTACACCTCCTTTTGAAATATTCAAACATTTTGATAACAAAACTATTAACCCTGAACAACTACTCTCAAAATTAGGATCAGATGTATCAGAACAATTTTTACTTTTAAATCTGCTTCCTAAGAATTTAGCAGACTTATATTTATCAGGAGAAATAGTTCTCCTAAATTTAAACAACTGGAGTTTAAGACCTTTAGGCTTTTACATTGACACAGATTCAATTTTAGAGTATATTTCAAATCGTTATTCAATTAATCTTAATGATCTTGATAATTCTTTAAACCAAATTCAATTAATTATGCATTTTTTCGATACCTTAGCTATATTTAAGCCATTTTTTTCAGAGGATATATTATTAGGTAATTTTACTAGTTCATTTTTAACTCACTTTAATTCTATAAAAGAATCGTCAAATCTTATAAACATTATTATTTCTCAAGTTTTAAAACTAGGGTATCGACATTATGATGAAAAATCTCATCTTTCCTTAGAAATCTCTTTATTAGATAAAAATGAGGATGAACAACTAGAAAATTCACAAAGGCAAAATATCCATAACTTTATAGATAAACTCTATTATCATGTTAATCAAAACAATCAATATATTAGCCCTTTATTATTATACGATTACTCTAAAATTCTTACTTCAAAAAATACATATGATTTTTTTGTACAAAACTTCAAATCAGGTAATTATGGAAATTTTATTTTTTATAAAAAAAATAACTCAAACTTACTCAACTCTACACTTGTAAATGTCCATAACTTCAATGGTAGCGATCGAAAAAGAAATAAAATCATATTAGATAAAGTTTTAATAAATTTTCATAAGATTGCTGAATATTCTAACCAGAACGATAATTCTTTTTTTGAACATTTACATGATAGGCTAGACTCTGTTTTTGAACTTTTTAAATATAAAAAAGATTTGATAAATCGAAAATTGAAATCCTCAAATCAATGGAAAAGAATAACCTCTGAATTTTTTGAAACAAAAGAGGCTAAATGGATTGAGGATTCTTTAAAATCTGTAAGTTTTTTTGGTTTTAATGAAGCAGTAAAATTGCATTGCGGCATTGAGATTGATAGGATCGAAAAAAGTGAGTCTTTTGCCTGTGATATATTAGAGTTTATGAGCGATATTATCAAAGAGAAGAATCAAAAAGAATGTGAAAACTATATACTTACTCAACCTCACCAGGATAGTTATCTATATGACACATGGCATAACAATCAATATAATTTAGGTAACGAATCTAATCGATATAATGTAAATATGGTTAGAGAGGATTCGAAATTATCTCTCAAGAAGAAAATTGAACTACATAAAAATTTTGAGAAATATTTTGATGGAGGAAGTTTATTAACACTCGGTTTGAATAATTTATCTATAGATGATCTAATAAAAGAAATAATATCTTCAAAATTGAATGCATTCCAATTGGAGATATAAAAACTGTAATATATTAAGTTAATAACTCCGCTAATATCGCTTTTCTCATAGGAATTCCATAGTACGCTTGTTTAAAGTAAATAGATTTTGGCGAACTATCAATTTCAGGCGAAATTTCATTGATTCTGGGTAGTGGGTGCATAATTTTAAATTCATCTTTAGTTTCTGCCATATCCTTCTTCGTAAAGACGTAAAAATTTTTAACTCTATCGTATTCTTCTACATCGGCAAATCTTTCTTTCTGAATTCTAGTAACATAGAGAACATCTAGAATATTTAATATGTCGCGATATTTTTCGATTTCTTTATATTTAACTTGTCTCTGTTGTAAGAAATCCTTGTCTCTATTTCTAAGCTTTAAATCTTTAGGGCTTATTAAGTATATATTTGCTTCATAATTCGAAAGTAAAATAGATAATGAATGGACAGTTCTTCCATATTTCAAATCCCCCATTATCCCAATATTTATTCCATCTAATTTATGACCCTCCTCAGTAATAGTTAATAAATCTAATAAAGCTTGAGTTGGATGCTCACCACTTCCTGATCCCGCATTGATGATAGGTATTTGAGCAAACTTGGCTGCTAATCTAGCTGCCCCCTCCAAGTTGTGTCTCATAACAATGCCATCACTGTAATTTTCTACTGTGCGAATGGTGTCTGCGATACTTTCACCTTTCTTTATTGAAG
>Ga0255055_10003413_pt1 | contig 10746 bp, 6 predicted proteins | sample JV7_2_27_MG_FD_188633 | JGI IMG/M metagenome (GOLD analysis project Ga0255055, IMG submission 188633) | Seawater microbial communities from Jervis Inlet, British Columbia, Canada - JV7_2_27 | ecosystem: Environmental > Aquatic > Marine > Inlet | place: Canada: British Columbia | collected... | reverse complement strand
GAATATATTGCTAGACCACAGACCGCGGAATTATTTTTTGAAGATGTATTAATGGCTTGTATTTTCTATGGAATGCCAATACTTTGTGAAAATAATAAACCTAGATTATTATATCATTTTAAAAGACGAGGGTATAGACACTATGCAATGAATAGACCAGATAAAATATATAATAAACTTTCCGTAACAGAAAGAGAAATAGGTGGAATACCAAATTCAAGTCAAGATATTATACAAGCACATGCTGCTGCAATTGAATCTTATATAGAAGAATATGTAGGATTAAAAGAGGATGGGAATTTTGGAGATGTGTATTTTCAACGCACACTAGATGATTGGGCTAGATTTAATATAAATAATAGAACAACCCATGATGCCTCAATTAGCTCAGGATTAGCTATAATGGCATGCAATAAGAATAAGTATAGACCAGTCCCTAAGCTTATTAAACAAGAATATGAATTAGGGATTAAAAAATACGACAATACAGGAGCACTATCCAAAATCATACAATAAATGAAGATAAACTATAATACTAATAGTCCTTTTCCAAGTCAAGTAGTAAGTGACGAAGAGAAAGCAAGCTGGGAATATGGAGATCAAATAGCTAGAGCTATTGAATACGAGTGGTTTAATCAAGGTCGTACTAATGGGAATAGATATTTAACTACATGGAATAATTACAATAGATTAAGATTATATGCTAGAGGTGAGCAACCTGTGCAAAAATATAAAGACGAGTTATCAATTAATGGTGATCTATCTTATCTTAATTTAGATTGGAAGCCTGTTCCTATTATATCTAAATTTGTAGATATATTGACTAATGGTATTTCTGCCAAAGACTATGATATAAATGCATATGCTCAAGATCCAGAATCTTTAAATAAACGAACTAATTATGCTAAAATGATAGCACAAGATATGTTCGCTAAAGATACTATGAGACAAATCACTGAACAACTTGGTTCAGATTTATCACGTACAGGGATTTCACAAGAAGAATTACCTACAACTAAAGAAGAGTTAGAACTTCATATGCAATTAAGTTATAAGCAAGCTATAGAAATTGCTGAAGAAGAAGCTATTAATCAAGTACTAGATCAAAATAGATTTGATTTAATTAAAAGACGAATGAACTATGACTTAGTTACATGTGGGATAGCGGCATCTAAAACTAACTTTAATTTAGCTAATGGCATTACAATTGATTACGTAGATCCTGCTTATATGGTATATTCTTATACAGAAGATCCAAATTTTGAAGATATTTATTATGTAGGCGAAGTAAAAGGAATTACAATACCTGAACTTAAAAAACAATTTCCAAATATTAGTAATGAAGAATTAGAAAAAATACAACAAAATAAAGGGAATAGAAATTATTTATATGGAGGAGGAGCATATGATGAAAGCACAGTTCAAATATTATATTTTGAATATAAAACATACAGTGATCAAGTATTTAAAATAAAAGAAACTCCTTATGGATTAGAAAAAGCATTAGAAAAACCTGATACTTTTAATCCTCCAGTGAATGATAATTTTGAAAGAGTAGGTAGAACTATAGAAGTATTATATAAAGGGTGTAAAGTTTTAGGAACTAACACAATGCTACAATGGGAAATGGCTGAAAATATGACTAGGCCTTTTGCAGATACAACTAAGGTAGAAATGAATTATGCAATTTGTGCACCGAGAATGTATAAAGGACGCATTGATTCTATAGTAAGTAGAATTACTGGGTTTGCTGATATGATTCAGTTAACTCATTTAAAGTTACAGCAAGTAGTAGCAAGGATGGTACCAGACGGAGTATTCTTAGATATGGATGGTTTAGCAGAAGTTGATTTAGGTAATGGAACTAATTATAATCCAGCAGAGGCTTTAAATATGTATTTTCAAACTGGTTCTGTAGTGGGTAGGTCTTTAACTCAAGACGGAGAATTAAATAGAGGTAAAATACCGGTACAAGAATTAGCTAGTAACTCAGGGCAGGCAAAGATTCAAAGTTTGATTCAAACATATAATTATTATTTGCAAATGATAAGAGATGTGACCGGATTAAATGAAGCCAGAGATGGGAGCTTACCTGATAGAGATACTCTAGTGGGGCTTCAAAAAATTGCAGCACAGCAATCTAATATAGCTACTAAGCATATTAATAATGCTAGTTTATGGTTAACTTTAAGAATATGTGAAAATATAGCTAAAAAAATAGGGGATTTATTAGATTATCCTCTTACCGCTAATGCTCTTAAAGAAAGTATTTCTACTTTTGATGCAGAGACATTAAGGGAAATAGATAATTTATCTCTTCATGATTTTGGTATATTTTTAGATTTGGAACCAGATGAAGAAGAAAAAGCCCAATTAGAACAAAACATTCAAGTTGCTTTATCTAGCGGTGGTATTGACTTAGAGGATGTAATTGATATTAGACAAATACGTAATTTAAAATTAGCTAACCAACTTTTAAAACAAAAACGTAAACATAAGCAACAACGTGATCAGCAAATCCAAGAACGTCAAATACAATTAACTGCGCAATCTAATGCAGAAGCTGCACAACGAGCTGCGGAAGCAGAATTGCAAAAACAAGAAGCATTAGCACAAAAGGAATTACAAATTGAACAAGGAAAATCTCAATTTGAAATTCAAAGAATGCAAACTGAGGCTGAAATTAAACGTCAATTAATGGCTGAAGAATTTAATTATCAAATGCAATTAGAACAAATGAAGATGGGGGCTGAACAAACTAAAGAAAAAGAGATAGAAGATAGAAAAGACAAAAGAGTTAAAATCCAAGGTACACAACAAAGTGATATGATAGATCAAAGAAATAATGATTTATTACCTATAGATTTTGAAAACAAAGGCCAAGAAGGTATGTTACCAATGGCTTAATTATTAATTATTTAATTATATTATATTATGGCAGAAAACAAAGCGGCCGTTGAGGTCAAACAAGAAGGCGACTTTAAAATAAAGTCAAAGCCTAAAAAAATGAAGGACTTAGGAAGGAAGTCAAAAAACGAAATAACAAAAGTAGATTTAACAAAACCAGTAACAGATGAAGTAAAATCAAATGTTATTAAGGTTGATTTAACAAAACCAAAAACAGATGCCGTTCAAGAGCATAAAACAGAGGAATTACCTGTGGATGGAACACCCGGAGATAGCAAGAAAATGGACGAAGGAACACGGATCAGCGATACAAAGGAAGAGCCCGTTGCAGAAGTTGAGGTGCAAACTCCGATCGAAGAAGTAATTGAAGAAATTGGGGAATCTACTCCAGAAAAAATTGAAGATATTCAAGAGGAAACTAAAGAGCCTACTGTAGAATTACCAAAATTACCAGAAAATGTCGATAAACTTTTGAAGTTTATGGAGGAAACTGGTGGTACAGTAGAAGATTATGTTAAACTCAATAGAGATTATGATAAATTAGATGATAATTCTTTATTACATGAATATTATAACCAAACAAAACCTCATTTATCACAAGATGAAATTAACTTTTTAATTGAAGATAAATTTCAAGTAGATGAGGATGTAGACGAACAAAGAGATATACGTAGAAAAAAGCTAGCTTATAAAGAAGAAGTTGCTTTTGCGAAAAAGGATTTAGAAAGTTTAAAAAATAAGTATTATGCTGATATTAAACAACGTCCAGGAGTAACACAAGAACAACAAAAAGCTACAGATTTTTTCAATCGTTATAATAAACAGCAAGAAACTATAAAGCAAAGTCAAGAAGCGTTTCAAAAAAATACTAATGATTTGTTTAATACAGAATTCAAAGGTTTTGATTATTCTGTGGGAGATAAAAAATTTAGATATAAAGTACAGAATCCTTCTAACGTAGCCAAAAGTCAATCTGATATTAATAATTTTGTCAATAAATTTTTAGACAAAAAAGGAAATATTAGTGATACTAAAGGTTATCATAAAGCTTTATATGCTGCTATGAATGCTGATCAACTAGCAGGTCATTTTTATGAACAAGGAAAAGCTGACGGGGTTAAAAACCTAGTTAAGCAATCCAAGAACCCAACTACAGATAAACCAAGGCAGGTTGCCGGTGGGGAGATGTTTGTAGATGGATTAAAAGTGCGAGCTATTAGTGGAACAGATTCATCAAAATTGAGAATTAAACGAAAAATTAATAATTAAAAATTAAAATAAAATGGCTTTAAATCCCCAATTTGGGACAATAATCCCTAGTCAGGTACAACAGTTACTTGCTACGAATTATTTAAATTTTGCTGCCGGAGGTGTAACTTTCGCTCAGCAATATTTGCCAGAAATCTACGAACAAGAAGTTGAAAGATACGGTAATAGAACCTTATCTGGATTCTTACGAATGGTAGGTGCTGAGCTCCCGATGACAAGTGACCAAGTAATCTGGTCAGAACAAAATAGATTACATATTGCTTATGATAACTGTACGTTTGCAGCTCCTGGTGTAGGTGCGGCTAACACTATTACTATACCTGCCGGTGTAACTAACGTTATATCTCCAAGAGCAACCATCGTTGTGATGGATGACTTTGGCGCAGAAGTAAAGTGTTTAGTTGTTTCATCTAACGTTGGCGCTGGTCCAGTTACTATAAATGTTGATCCTTATACAGCCGCTACTATTGCTGCTGCAGGTTTAGTTGGAAACGTAAAAATATTTGTTTTCGGTTCTGAATATCTGAAAGGATCTACAACACCTAACGCTGCAGGAGTAGCCAACCCAGTTGGTGGAACTAACTTCGTTAGTGTTGATCCATCTTTTACACAATTCCAAAACAATCCTATCATTGTTAGAAGCAAATACACTGTATCTGGTTCTGATATGGCTCAAATAGGTTGGGTTGAAGTTGCTACTGAAGATGGTACTTCTGGATACCTTTGGTATCTGAAAGCTGAGTCTGAAACAAGACTTAGATTTGAAGACTATTTAGAAATGATGTGTGTTGAAGCTGAGCTTGTTGCTGCTGCTTCTCCAATTGTTGCCCAAACTGAAGCAAATGGTTCTGAAGGACTTTTTGCTGCTATTCAGGCTAGAGGTAACGTAATGGTTGGCTTTAGTGCTGCTACAGGTATTGGTGACTTTGATGATATTCTTAGGAACCTTGATACTCAAGGAGCAATTGAAGAAAACATGTTATTCTTAGATAGACAAACTGCTTTAGATTTTGACGATATGCTAGCTGCAATATCTTCAGGAGCTGCAGGTGGTACTGCTTATGGATTATTTGAAAACTCTGAAGAAATGGCTTTAAACTTAGGTTTTAGTGGTTTCAGAAGAGGTTCTTATGACTTTTATAAAACAGACTGGAAATATCTTAACGACGCTTCAACGCGTGGTGCGATGACTGGTCCTGCTTCTATAGAAGGAGTATTAGTTCCTGCAGGTACGACTACTGTTTATGATCAAATTTTAGGTACTAACATTCGAAGACCTTTCTTACATGTAAGATATAGAGCTTCTGAAGGTGATGACCGAAGAATGAAATCATGGTTAACAGGTTCAGCAGGTGGAGCTTATACTAGTGATCTTGATGCGATGGAGGTTAACTTCCTTTCAGAAAGATGCTTAGTAACTCAAGCTGCGAATAATTTCGTATTATTCCAAGGATTATAATCACTGTAAAGGTAACGGGCACTTCGGTGCCCATAACCTTTATTTTTTTAACTATTTAATTATATTATATTATGACAAAAAACAAAACAGAAGGGTTAGCTATAGAAAAACCAGTTGCTGTAGAAGCACCGGTTATTGAAAACTTAGCTCAACCTATTAAAGCAAAACCAGTTAAAAAAGATAGCTGGGAAATAAAAGATAGAACATATATACTTAAAGGAGATAAAGAACCTTTAACACTTACTATCCCAAGTAAACATACTAGAAGACATCCTCTATTATGGTTTGATCCTAATCAGAAAGAACAAAGAGAATTAAGGTATGCTACAAATATGAACAGTCCTTTTGTGGATGAACAAAAAGGAGAGGCTACTATGGGGCATATTACTTTTAGAGATGGAACGTTATCAATTCCTAAACAGAATATAGCATTGCAAAAATTATTATCTTTATATCATCCAATGAAAGATCGTAAATATCTTGAATATGTACCTAAACAAATTGCTGCTGATGAGTTAGAAACTTTAGAAAATGAGTTAGAAGCATTAAATGCGGCACGTGCTATGGAGATAGGACAAGCAGAAGCAATCGTAAGAGTAGAGCTAGGGAATGCAGTAGATTCATTATCTTCCAAAGAAGTGAAAAGAGATCTAATGTTACTTGCTAAAAGAAATCCTATACTATTCTTAAGCTTAGCTGCAGATGAAAATGTTGGATTGAGAAATGTTGGAATTAAAGCTTGTGATCAGGGGTTAATTAGATTATCTCAAGACCAAAGATCTTTCCACTGGGGGAGTAATGATAGGAAGTTAATGACAGTACCATTTGATGAAAACCCATATGTAGCATTGGCTTCATGGTTTAAAACAGATGATGGTGTTGAAGTATATAAGTCAGTAGAAAAACAACTTCAATAATAATATAAGGGGCGGATACGTCCGCCTCTATATTAAATAATAAAAATATAATGGCAGTAAATGTAGATATAGTTTATAAAACAGTTTTATTAATCCTTAACCAACAACAAAGAGGGTATATAACACCTGATGAATTCAATAAGATTGCTACACAAGTACAGTTAACTATATTTGAAACTTATGCAAGTGATTTAAATCAACAGTATAGATTACCAGATAATGATACTGAATATGGAGATCGCGTAAAAAATATTGAACAGAAATTACAATTCTTTCAAAAATACATAAACAATGCATCTACACCTGGTGCAATAACAGGGGCTAATCCCTTTACTATAGATTTAACTGTAGTAACTGATCTATATAGATTAGGTTCTGTAATGTATCAAGGTGTACAATTAGGACAATATTCACAAAGAAATGAGGTAACACAATTATTCCTTTCCCCGTTAACTCAACCTACTGATAAATTCCCCATATATTTATATGAGTCAGGACAAATATTTGTATTTCCTAATACAATTATAACCCCTAATGATATAAATATATCTTATTTGGCTACACCAGCCAATGTTTTATGGGCTTATACAACTGGTGCTTTAGGTGAATATGTTTATGCGGCAGGAGCATCAACAGATTTCCAACTTGATGTAACTGAACAAACAGAAATAATACTAAGAATACTAGCTTATGCTGGTGTTATAATACAAGATCCGTCTATAATACAAATTGCTTCACAAGCTGTAGCAACTGAAGACGCTAATGAAAAAAGTTAATAAAATATGGCAATTCCAGATGGTGGGTTAATCACCGAAACTAATCAACAATATTACGCGGGTGCGCAGGGTTTTATTTCTACACTTCAAGATACTTTTACCTTTACGTTTGATACTCAATTAGTTTTTGGTAATTGGGATCCGGCTAATGTGGATTATGCTTTAAATAATTTTAAACTCTATGGAAGTACTAATGGAATAACATATGAAGAGATTATACCTGGTTCAGCTTTTGCGGCTTATGGCCCTTATACAGTAACTAATCCTGAATCTGGTGGAAGTGTAGTAACTTTAGCTATAAACTTACCAGCTACACAAGTTATAGTATGTCAAATGAAAACGTTAGCGGGTGGTAGTTTTGGTAATAGAGACGCATACGGAACAGCTGTAGAACAAAATTATGGTGGCTATTCTTATGTAACTTTAAATGATGTAGTAAATAACTTTCTTGTAGGATATGTTGGAAAAGATAAATTAATATCAGATGTTAAAAGAACTGATATAATATTTCATGCTAAAAGAGCTTTACAAGAATTTAGTTATGATACTTTAAAATCTATTAGATCTCAAGAATTAAATATACCCCCAAGTTTAAGTGTAGTATTGCCTCAAGATTATGTAAATTATGTAAGGGTTTCATGGATTGATCAATTAGGTGTTCAAAGAATTATATACCCCACTAATAATTTAACTGATAGTCCCTATACAATGCCCTTACAAGATAACCTAGGTGTTCCTACCCAAGATAATTTTGGGGAAAATACTGAAGGCACTTCTATAACTGAAGATAGGTGGAACAATGCTAATACTAGTTTAATAAATCAAGATTTCAATTGGACTTTATATAATCAAGGACTTGATTGGGCTGGATATAACTGGGGTAATGGCGGTTATTGGTTCTGGGGATGGGGTGAACAATATGGAATGGATCCTCAATATGCTCAAATGAATGGGTGGTTTAACTTAAATGAAAGAGAAGGCAAAATGTCTTTCTCAAGTAATTTAAATGGAAGATTAATTATATTAGAATATGTTTCTGATGGACTTGCATATGATTTAGATAGTAGAATACCTAAACTAGCAGAAGCTGCAATTTATGCATACCTAAGTCATGCAGTATTAGCTACAAGAATTAATCAACCAGAATATATAGTACAAAGATTAAAAAGAGAAGCAAGTACTAAATTAAGAAACGCAAAAATTAGATTATCTAATGTTAAATTAGATGAGATAGTTCAAGTAATGCGTGGGAAATCTAAATGGATAAAACATTAATTAAATGCCAGAAATAAAGAATACTTTTCTAAAATCTAAGATGAATAAAGACTTAGATGATAGATTGATACCCAATGGCGAATACAGAGATGCTGAAAATCTACAAATTAGTAGGTCAGAAGGATCTAGTGTTGGTGAATTTGAGAATATTCCTGGGAATCAATTAGTAACTAATGGATATTTAAATACTGGTAGTTTAAAAAATACTACAACTGGAGTAATAACTTCTTATGCCGGCAATGTTATTGGTCAGCATACTGACGAAGCTAATGGTAATATATTTATTTTTAGTACTGCTTATACCGGAACAGATCAACAACCTAGAGATATAACTGTATATACTTCTAATCCTGCTGTACCAAGCGGGGACGCTATGACTTTATGGGATGGGGCAGGCCCAGGGGCTACACAATTAAATCCTTTGGTATTAGGTATTGAAAATGGAATGTTAATACGCGGACCAGCTGTTGATGGGGCTACTACGCCAGGAGATATTTATGTTACAGCTGTTACTAATACTGATATACGATTAAGTTGGAATCCTGGTGGTATTGGAAGCTGGCCAATTGGCACCGCCCTTACGATTGGTTGGTGTAATACTATACATAGATGGAATGTAGATGGTACATTAGATTTATTAGTTAGAGGCAGTTTTCTTAATTTTAGCACTCAATCAAAAATATACGGAACTAATCTAATAGAAAGTTTATTATTTTGGACTGATAATAGAAATCAACCTAGAAGAATAAATGTAGATTCAGCTATAGCTAATGGTGTTACATATTATACATTAGAAGACCAAATGTCTGTAGCTAAATATTATCCTTATGAAGTACCTTTAGTTTTAGATGAAAATATATTAGGAATAACAGCAGGAGCGTTACCGGGAGGATTATTAAGAGGTTATATTTTAACAATGGCTGATACTACAGGTATTAAAATTGGAGATATTGTAACAGGATTTCCCGGACAAGGTGCACAAGAATTATGGGAAGTTATAACAATTGTAACTAACACTTCAGTTACTATTTATAATAATTTTATTAATGCAGCCCCAGGAACTTATAATGGAGCTGATAATATAAATATTACATTTTCGCGTTCCACAATGACTAATGAAAGTGAAATAAGACAAGAAAATGGATTTAATACTACTTATACAGGTGCGCCAGGGGCTGTTGCTGCAGGTGCTGCATTTCAAGTAGATTATTCTTATAATAATATAGCTGCTGACCCTACTCCTCAACCCACCCCTAAAGTAGGAGATTATATTACTAGTACTGCAATAGGGATTACTATAGCCGATGAAATAATTATACAATCTATAACCTCTATAGCTACCCCGGGTAATATGGTAATAACTTTAACAAAAGCTACTCCCGTTGCTGCCGTAGGTGATGATGTTATTATTTCAGCTAATCCAAATTATGATAATACATTTACAGGGGATCCAGATTTAATAGAAGAAAAATTTATAAGATTTAGTTATAGGTTTAAATTTATTGATAATGAATATTCTTTATCAGCACCCTTTAGTCAAATATGTTTTATTCCTAAACAAGAAGGTATTTTTGGCGGAGGTCCAAATGAAAGCGGACAAGATATGGTTGATGCTTATACTTCTACTATTATAGGTTGGTTTGAAAATAGAGTTAATAATATTCGTTTAAAAATTCCATTACCTCAAGGAGGGACGAATGCCTTAACAGCATTAGCTTCATTAGAAGACGATTACCAAGTAGAGGCTATAGAGATTTTATATAGAGAATCAGATGGATTATCTACTAAAATATTAGAATCATTAAATGTTGCAGAAGATATAAAAACTGTAGATATTGCCCCTATACCTAATACGAGCACTACCCAGTTTTATTATACATTTGATTATAAATCAGTAAAGCCTTATAAAACATTACCTACAAATCAAGAAACTAGAGTATATGATAAAGTTCCTATTAAAGCATTGGCTCAAGAAGTAATTGCCAATAGAGTAGCTTATGGGAATTTTGTAGAAAATCATACGCCTCCAACTTCTTTAGACTATAGTGCTTCATACAATGATAAATCTTTAGCTTATAATAATTATGCCCAATATCCTAATCATTCAGTAAAACAAAATAGGAATTATCAAGTTGGATTTATT
>Ga0255055_10003412_pt1 | contig 10749 bp, 10 predicted proteins | sample JV7_2_27_MG_FD_188633 | JGI IMG/M metagenome (GOLD analysis project Ga0255055, IMG submission 188633) | Seawater microbial communities from Jervis Inlet, British Columbia, Canada - JV7_2_27 | ecosystem: Environmental > Aquatic > Marine > Inlet | place: Canada: British Columbia | collected... | reverse complement strand
AACAACATCCTGGGCCGTTTCGGGATGTTCGGTAGGATTGGAGACGTGGTTCGGGAGGAAGCGGGCTTGGCTTACTATGCCTACAGCACCCTCTCGGGAGGAGTCGGCCCTGGCCCCTGGGAAGTGGTCGCGGGCGTTAATCCCAGCAATCTTGAGAAAGCCATCGAATTGATCCGTGGCGAGCTAAGGAAAATCATCAAAGACCTTCCCGGTCAAGACGAGCTGGACGATAACCAGGCCAATTTCATCGGGCGACTACCGCTTCAGCTAGAATCGAACGAAGGGGTTGCGGGTGCGATTGTGAACGCGGAAAGGTACTCGCTCGGTCTTGACTACTATCAGAAATATCCCGGTCTTGTCGCCGGCGTAACGCGGAACGATATCCGCCGAGTAGCTCAGCGATTTCTCGATCCCGACAATCTGGCGATCGTTAGCGCAGGCGCGCCTCCACCGGATGGCAAACGTCCTAAAAACAAGCGCAAGAAGGCCGGAACAGCGAAAAAGAAATCATGACCACGCTGCGATCGGGAGTCGATATTATCGAGGTGGACCGCATCGACAATGCTATTCTGCGGCACGGGCAGCGATTCTTTGATCGTTTCTACACAAGCCAGGAACTGATTGATTCGGACGGTCAAACGCCATCACTTGCGGCACGATTTGCCGCAAAGGAGGCGGTCGCCAAAGCGCTTGGCACCGGAATCGGGCAGGTTGCGTGGAAAGACATTGAAGTTGTCACAGGACCTCGAAGGGAGCCCATGCTACGGTTGCACGGGCAAGCGCAGGAGCTGGCCGATTCAATGGGGCTAACGGATTGGGCTATCAGCCTGAGCCACACGGAGCAACACGCCGTAGCAGTTGCCGTCGCCTTCAACACTTTCATCGACTGAGTACTGGATATGTTATACTGCCAACCGCTCCCGCCCGAGTCCGTTCGCGGCCCGGTGGGAGAATTTTGCGCACAGGGGTGATCAACCTCTGTGGTTGAACGGTTGGATTGAGGAGGCTCCATGGCGATCGCGAACATGAAGGAATTGCTTGAGACAGGGGTCCATTTCGGGCATCGAACTCGAAAGTGGAATCCCCGGATGAAGCCCTTTATCTTCACTGAACGAAATAGCATTCATATCATCGACCTTCAGCAGACGCTCGATTCATTAATTGAATCCTATGGGTTGGTCCGCGACATCGTTGCCGATGGAGGAAATATTCTCTTTGTCGGCACAAAGCGACAGGCTCAGGAGACGATCGAGTTGGAAGCCACGCGATGTGGCATGCCTTACGTCAACGCTCGCTGGCTCGGCGGCACGCTTACCAATTGGCGAACGATCCGAAGCCGGATTGATGAGTTGAATGAGCTAGAACGCCGCAGGGATGATGGCGAGCTGGAGCTGCTGACCAAGAAGGAAGCGCTGACCATTACCCGTCGTATCGACAAGCTAGAAGAGAGGCTCGGAGGTATCCGAGAAATGAAAGGTGTTCCGGATCTCGTCTACGCGGTCGATGTCCGCAAGGAAGAGACGGCGGTCCACGAGGCAAACTTACTCAATATCCCGGTGATTGCATTGGTTGACACCAACTGCGACCCCAGGGGTGTGGACTACGTGATCCCCTCCAACGACGATGCAATTCGCGCAATCAAGCTGCTCACATCCACGATCGCCAACGCGGCGCTCGAAGGCATGGAGATGCGGAAGGACCGCGAGGACGATGAGGACCAGATTGCTTCTGCCCCGCAAGAAATCCCCGCCACGGAAATGACCGACGAGGAATTGTTGGGCGAAGCCACCCTGGCCAAATTGCAAAGCGGCGAATTCGACGAGAAGCTCGCCTCACCGGAAGACGAAGCCACGACAGCTAAAGCCGAAGCAGTGGAAGATAGTGCCGCCGAAGCTGTTGCCGAAGTAGACGAAGATGCTGAAGCTGAGGCCGAACCAGACGAAGATGCCGAAGCTGAGGCCGAACCAGACGAAGATGCCGAAGCTGAGGCCGAACCAGACGAAGATGCCGAAGCTGAGGCCGAACCAGACGAAGATACCGAAGCTGTTGCCGAAGTAGACGACGATGCTGAAGCTGAGGCCGAACCAGAGGAAGATGCCGAAGCTGAGGCCGAACCAGACGAAGATACCGAAGCTGAGGCCGAACCAGACGAAGATACCGAAGCTGAGGCCGAATCAGACGAAGATACCGAAGCTGAGGCCGAATCAGACGAAGATGCTGAAGCAAAGGAAGAATCAGAAGAGCCTGAAGACGAATGAGTATCTCTGCTGACCAGGTGAAGGAGCTTCGCAAGAAGACCGGAGCCGGGGTGCTCGATTGCCGGAATGCGTTAGAGGAAGCCGAAGGCGATTTAGATGCCGCGGCAGGCCTTCTGCGTAAGAAGGGTCTTATAAAGGCTGCCGGTCGATCTGGCCGCGAAGCCAGCGACGGCGTTATCGACCTGTACAGCCATGCCGAGGGGCGCTTGGGTGTCATGGTAGAAGTCAATACGGAAACCGACTTCGTCGCTCGCACACCAGAGTTTCGTGAATTCGCACATGAGATGGCGCTGCAAGTAGCTGCTACCTCACCGCGCTGGGTCAGCCCAGACGACGTCCCAGAAGAGATTCTGGAGCAGGAACGGAAGGCAGCTCGTGAGCAGGCGCTCGCAGAGGGCAAGCCTGATAATGTGGTCGAACGCATTATCGAAGGCAAGCTTGAAAAATACCTGAGCGACGTCTGTCTGCTCAACCAGTCATATGTCAGAGACGAGGATCGTAAGGTTTCGGAAATTGTTCAGGATCTGATCCTCTCAACCGGCGAAAATGTTTCCATCCGGCGGTTTGAGCGATGGGAAATGGGAGAGGGGCTCGAGTGAGGGGTACATACCCTCAAGAACTGCTTGGGTTCCCCAAGACGTGCCAACCTTTGGTTGGCCGTTTTTATATTTCACAGGAAGGGCATCGTGGCAGCTTTCGATAGAGTACTGCTAAAGCTCGGGGGCGAGGCTTTGGCTCCCTCAGAAGGATTCGGCGTCGATCCCGATCGGGCGGAGGATGTGGCTCACAAGATTGAGCAGGTGAAGGATCTTGGGGTTCAGGTGGCGGTTGTCATCGGGGCAGGCAACATCTGGCGCGGCCGAGAGGGGATCGCGCGAGGCATGGAACGCGCAACTGCGGACTACATGGGCATGCTCGGAACAGTGATCAACTCACTGGCGCTGATGGATGCACTCGAGCGCCGAGGGGTCGTGACGCGAGTGATGTCTGCCATCGAGATGCGCTCAGTAGCAGAGCCTTACATTCAGCGTCGTGCAATTCGCCACCTTGAGAAAGATCGGGTGGTGGTGCTTGGAGCTGGCACCGGTAATCCCTACTTCTCGACCGATACTGCTGCTGCTCTTCGAGCGATGGAAATCGGCGCCCAAATCCTGATCAAGGCGACTAAGGTAGACGGAGTTTATGAATCAGATCCGCTGGTGAATCCTGACGCAAAGCGATTTGATCGCTTGAACTATATCGACTCGCTAAACATGAGGCTGGAAGTAATGGACGCGACCGCAATCTCGCTTTGTATGGACAACGAGCTCCCAATTCTGGTGCTCGACATGTGGCAGAAAGATAGCCTCGTGAATGCTGTACAAGGGGAATCGGTCGGAACACTCGTAAGCGCATAAAAACCTTCGAAATCCCACGGTTCAAAAAACCCCAATTTTGCGCTATCCTATTATTCTCATGGCTTGGCCTCGAGGAGAGGCATTTGCCCGAACGTGAGCTCTGATCAAATCGCAGGCAGGAGAAGCTAAATGATTAAGGATGCCCTAGGTGAGGCGAATTCTCGAATGGCGGGCGCCGTTCGAGCGCAAGAGGAAGATCTTGGAGCGATCAGAACTGGCCGCGCTTCACCCGCGATAGCTGAGAAAGTTATGGTGGATTATTATGGAACACCAACGCCACTGATCCAGCTGGCGACGATCTCCGCGCCAGAACCACGGTTGCTGACGATTCGACCGTTCGACCCTGCCAGCATCAAAGATATTGAACGGGGCATCCTTTCTTCAGACCTGGGTCTAACACCAAGCAATGACGGAAAACTCATCCGCCTCAGTATCCCGCCCCTGACCGAAGAGCGACGGCACGATCTCGTGAAGCTGGTGAAAGCCCGGACGGAAGAAGCGCGCGTCTCTGTGCGCAATGTGCGACGTGATGTTCATAACGAAATTCGCGATTTTGAGACCGAAAAGCTGGTATCCGAGGACGAACTCCATCGTGGGGAAGAAGACCTGCAAAAGATCACCGACGATTTCATTGAGCAGATAAACGAAATCGGGGAACGCAAAGAGAAGGAAGTTTTAGAGGTATAAACATTGGAGCGCACAGAGCAGAATCTGCCGGAAACCGTCCCAACGCATGTCGCCATCATTATGGATGGAAATGGCCGCTGGGCTCGAGAACGCCACCTGCCTAGATTGGCGGGCCATCGGGCAGGGGTCGAGAACTTAAGGCGCGTGTTGCGCGCCTCAGTAGATTTTGGGATCGACTATCTGACCATCTACGCGTTCTCGACAGAGAATTGGGAGCGACCTTCGATAGAAGTGCGTGGCCTGATGAACATCCTGGATGACGTGATCGATCGTGAACTGGTCGAGATGCACGGAAATGGGGTGCAGCTCCGACATATCGGACGTTTGGAAGGATTGCGCCCCGAACTGCAGGAAAAAGTCCTGCATGCGGTCGAACTCACCAAGGACAACACCAATCTGGTGCTCAATGTTGCGTGGAACTATGGCGGTCGTGATGAGATTATTCATGCTGTCCAAGGCATGATTGAAGATGGCGTCGACCCAGCAGATATCGACGAAGACCTCATCCATCAATATCTGTTCACCTCCGATAGCCCTGATCCGGATCTCGTCATTCGTACTTCCGGCGAACTGCGAGTGAGCAACTTTCTAATTTGGCAAAGCGCCTACTCCGAGTGGGTATTTCCTGACACTCTCTGGCCAGACTTTGGGCCCGATGAGTTGCGCGCAGCGCTCTGGGATTACGCACGGCGAGAGCGGCGCTTCGGTGCCGTTTCGGCGCCGGTCGCTTGATGCTTCGTCAGCGCGTTATCATCACCATCGTCGCTCTTCCTATTCTTGTATGGCTGATCATTAATGGCGGCAGACTGTATGTACTTGCCATCGCAGTAGCCCTGGGTATCGCCGCATCGGAATTCGGGCAGCTGTTCCGCCGCGCGGATCTAAGGCCGTCGATACCTTTGTTGGTGATTGGTGTAGTCGGATTAGTGGTCGCGAGATTTGAATTGGAAGCCGACCAAACTGCGCTGCTTCTTGCTGTTGTTGCCTTGTTGAGCATGACCTGGCATCTGGTGGACTACGAACGTGGGGCGCCGCGATCCGGCACCGACTTTGCTGTAACGCTGGCCGGAATTATTTACATTGGGTGGATCGGCGCATATCTGGTTTCGCTTCGATCCCTTCCTGAAGGTCAATGGTGGGTTCTGATTGCCCTGCCCGTAGTGTGGATCGCAGACTCCGCGGCCTACTTCCTCGGGAAACGGTTTGGAAAGCGGCCGCTTTCGCCTCGATTGAGTCCGAATAAGACCTGGGAAGGTTATCTATCGGGCGTGATCGCGGGAACCGCCTCCGGTGCTGGACTTGCCGCCCTGTTTACCAGCCTTGGCGGCGATGTAACGATGCTGGGAGGTGCGATTGTCGGTTTCCTGGTTGCAACCATCGCTCCCCTCGGAGATCTGGGGATCAGCATGATGAAGCGTGAAATGAACGCCAAGGACACCGGTACGCTGCTCTCCGCGCACGGCGGTGCGCTGGATAGGATCGACTCCTGGTTGTGGGCAGGTGTCTTGGGCTTTTATGCGGTGGTCTGGTTAGCCTAGCTATGGCAGAGGCTCCTGTAAGGAACCTGGCGCTTGAACTGGTCCGCGTGACGGAAGCCGCGGCTTTGGCTGCTGGCCGCTTCATGGGCAGAGGGGATAAGGAAGCTGGCGATCAAGCGGCAGTAGATGCCATGCGCGTGGTTCTTAACTCTGTGGATATTAACGGGGTCATCGTAATTGGGGAAGGGGAAAAGGACGAGGCTCCGATGCTTTACAACGGTGAGGAGCTGGGAACCGGAGTTGGTCCTGAAATCGACATTGCAGTAGACCCCATCGATGGAACGCGCCCCCTGGCACTTGGCAAAGCGAACTCGATCGCTACAGTAGCGCTTTCGGAGCGCGGAACGATGTTCAATCCCGGGCCACTAGTGTACATGAATAAGATCGCTGTCGGTCCAAGATCAAAGGGGCACATCGATCTAGATGCTCCAATTAGCGACAATCTGAAGGCTATCGCCAGGGCGAAAAATGCCGATGTCGATGATCTAACGGTGGTGATCCTGGAACGACCGCGCCACGAGACGATGATTGAGGAGATCCGGCAGGCAGGCGCTCGGATCCGATTGATAACGGACGGTGATGTGGCCGGCGCGCTGATGGCGGCACGCCCCGATACTGGGATTGATGTATTGATTGGAATCGGGGGGACTCCAGAGGGTGTGCTTGCCGCATCAGCACTGAAATGCATCGGAGGAGAAATACAGGCACGGCTCTTCCCCAGAAATCAAGAAGAAGCAGACCTGGCAATTCAGCAGGGCTATGACTTGGATAAGAAGCTCAGCATCGAGGATCTGAACAGCGGAAAAGAAATTTTCTTTGCCGTCACAGGTATCACGGATGGGGAGCTGGTAGACGGCGTGAAGTATACCGGGCAAGGCGCGACCACCCACAGCCTGGTAATGCGCTCACGCAGCGGAACGGTCCGCGAGATTGTCTCGACTCACCGATGGGATAAGCTCATGCGGTTTAGCCAAATTGAATACGATGTTGGAGATCGCCAGGAGAGCTCTGGGGATTAAGGTGCAGGTTCGGTTGTAGGCCGGAGGTCTGCTTGTAGGCCAGAGGTCTGCTTGCAGGGCTAATACCCGAATGCTATAATCACCCCGTCGGAGCATTATCGAGACATCCCCAACCACGCAATTTAGCCTGGCTGTTATCTAGCACCCACCAAGTGATTCCTATTCAGCACACTGTCGAACGCAAATACCGCGGATAGCCCTACTTCCCGCAGGAGAAAACCTATGAACATTGGGGAACTGGAAGCCTTATCCCTTACCGATCTGCGCGCCAAATCCAAGCAAATGGAGATTCAAGGCGCCACTCGGCTTAAGAAGGAGGATCTCATCCTGCGCCTGATGCAGGCCGAGGCCGAGCGAAAGGGCCTCGAGCTGCGCGGTGGCGTGCTTGAAGTCATGAACGAGGGCATGGGGTTCCTGCGTGCCGAGCATTATCTACCCGGCCCGAACGACATTTATGTTTCGCAATCGCAAATCCGCCGCTTCGGCCTGCGTACAGGAGACATGGTCATTGGCCAGATCAGGCCGCCGAAGGACACGGAGAAGTACTACGGATTACTGCGGGTCGAGTCGATCAATGCCATGAATCCCGACCAGCTGAAGAATCGCCCAAAGTTCGAGACTCTGACGCCGATCTTCCCCGAAGTGCGGTTCAATCTCGAGACCGATCGGCACGCCCTGGCGAACCGCCTGTTGAATTTGGTCGCCCCGATTGGTCGGGGGCAGCGCGGATTGATTGTGTCACCTCCCAAGGCAGGCAAAACCACCGTGCTCAAGGGTATTGCCAACGCAATTTCGCAGAATTACCCACAAGTGCACCTCATGGTGGCGCTTATCGGAGAGCGCCCGGAGGAAGTGACGGACATGGATCGCTCCGTTGATGCGGAGGTTATTGCTTCAACCTTCGACGATCCTGGCACCTCGCACGTGCGTGTGGCCGAAATGGCTCTGGAGCGGGCGAAGCGCCTGGTGGAATGTGAGCGTGACGTTGTGATCCTGCTCGACTCCATCACGCGCCTGGCGCGAGCCTACAACTTGATGGTCACACCCTCTGGCAGGACATTGTCGGGCGGGTTGGATCCAGCTGCGCTTTATCCGCCGAAACGATTCTTTGGCGCCGCGCGCAATTTAGAAGATCATGCATCGCTGACCATCATCGCTACTTGCCTGGTAGACACCGGCTCACGCATGGACGATGTGGTCTACGAGGAATTCAAAGGCACCGGCAACATGGAGCTGCATCTCTCGCGCAGATTGCAGGAACGAAGGGTGTTCCCAGCGTTCGACATCGACCGATCGTCGACCCGACGTGAAGAGCTTCTGCTTGGCCCGGACATCACTCAAAGGGTATGGCTTATGCGTCGGATGTACTCGCAGTTGGTCACCGCGCCGCCGAACGGCGCCGGCATGGAGATGGTTAAAGCCACCGAGGCAATCATCGATCGCGTGCGCCGAACGGATACCAACGTCGAGTTCCTCGAATCCCTAACTGAAGAAGGCCCCTAGGCGCTTACGAGGCGCCACCTGAATCCGCGGCCTGCAGATTCCGCATGTCCCGGATCGGCGCCCCATAACGGCTAACCAATCCCTACTCTGCGACCAACCGCGCAAGTGTTCCTTCACTCGATCGATGTGTTATCATCCGCGCCTGTGCCCGTAAGGCGTTGAAATGCATAGGAAAACCGGCGCGAGCGGCACGTGAGAGCTTGCGAGGCACACTCTAGGAAGCAGTTTTGAAATCAGACGATCGCGGCCGATTTTCACTACCCCGTTACGCTGAGCATGCCGGCTTTTTAGCAATTGCGGCCGTCGGACTGCTGATAGCTCGCGCAGGGCTTGGGGCGCTGCCCGATCGGTCCGAACCGGAGACGGCGCCTGTCGTTGCTGGCGCTTCAGCCCTCCAACTTCCCGATTACACACTGCCCTCCGACCCAACTCTTCGTCGACTCGCGGATGTTCATACGCTAATTCCGACCCGCGATCGACTAACGATCCTGAAGTATGTTGTTCAACAGGGCGATTCACTTTTCGGGATTTCCAATCGGTTTGGACTCGAACCTGAAACGGTGTTGTGGGGCAATTTCGATGTCTTAGAGGACAACCCGCATAGCCTGAAGCCGGGACAGGATCTCAACATCCTTCCTGTGGACGGCACCTACTATGTGTGGAAGCAAGGGGACGGACTGATCGGGGTTGCTGATTTCTTTGGAGTGTCTCCCCAGGACATCCTGGATTGGCCCGGGAACCAGCTGCCACAGGACTTAGATTTGCTAAGCCCCGATATCGTTCCAGGGACTCCAATCGTGATACCGGGGGGCCAGCGAGAAACAGTAGACTGGCGAGCGCCTCGGATCACTCGCGCGAATCCAGCCTCAGCCCGGATCCTGGGACCCGGATTTTGTGGTTCCGTTTACGATGGTCCGATTGGGGCCGGATTCTTTATCTGGCCCACACCGAGCCATAATATTTCAGGGTATTCATTTAACATAAACGTGCATCCTGCGATCGACATAGGCGGCGGCGAGGGCAATGCCATCTATGCAGTCGACGCGGGCGTTGTGGTCTATGCAGGCTGGCATAATGGTGGATACGGCAACGTTGTAGTGATCGACCATGGAAACGGTTGGCAAAGCCTGTACGCGCACATGAGCAGCCTAAACGTGGGATGTGGTGACGGCTTGTTTCAGGGAAACGTAATTGGAGGGATGGGTAGCACCGGAAACAGCACTGGAACGCACTTACACTTTGAGATACAACATGATCAATTTGGCAAGGTCAATCCGTTCAACTTCCTCCCATGATGCGATGCGACGGAGCTAATTAGTGAATCGGACACGTGCGCTGCAAATTGTCAAATCACCTGTGCTTTGGAGCGCGGTACTTGCGATCGTAGTATTGGGAGTGGCCGCTGCAGGTGTGCGCGCTCGGGCGGTGGCTCCCACGCGAGAAGCGATTAGCGAGATCGCGCCAACGACTTCTGCGCCCACTCTGCTGGAGATCGAAGACCTGCCGCCCTACGTTGAAGCGCAGGGAGAATCCCTCACCCGGCTATCCGATGTCCATACCATCATCCCGACCCGCCCAAGGATGGGTTTGCTCAAGTACCAGGTACAGCAGGGTGACACATTGTTCGCCATCGCAGACAAATTTGGACTGGAGCCTGAATCGATCCTGTGGGGAAACTGGTATAAGCTGGATGGGGACCCTCATTTCATAGCGCCCGGACAAGACCTCAATATTCTGCCGGTGGACGGGACGCTCCATCTCTGGTCAGATGGCGAGGGGCTCAATGGGGTGGCGACCTTCTATGGGGTCACAGCCGAAGACATCATCGACTGGCCCGGGAATGATCTCGATCCTGGCCTGGATCCCGCCCGGCCTGATATAGAAGAAGGCAGTACCCTCATTGTGCCTGGGGGAAAGCGCGAGCCACCCAGCTGGCAGCTAGTTCGCATCACCCGCTCCAATCCAGCGGTGGCAAGCATTCTCGGGCCGGGATCGTGCTCGGCCGTTTCCAACGGACCGACCGGCGACGGCGCATTCGGGTGGCCGACTTCGAGCACAGCCGTCACCGGCAATCCCTACATCCCGGGAATCCACGAAGCGATTGACATTGGTGGCGGCGCCGGCAGCGGGATATTCGCTGCCGACGATGGGGTCGTGGTCTATGCTGGCTGGAATGACTGGGGCTATGGCTACACCGTTGTGCTGGATCATGGAAACGGCTGGCAGTCGCTTTATGCTCACAACAGCCAGGTCAACGTTGGGTGTGGCCAGGCGGTTTTCCAGGGGAATGTAATCGCTGGTATGGGCTGCACCGGTAACTGCTCCGGGACCCACTTGCACTTCGAGC
>Ga0255055_10003411_pt1 | contig 10751 bp, 9 predicted proteins | sample JV7_2_27_MG_FD_188633 | JGI IMG/M metagenome (GOLD analysis project Ga0255055, IMG submission 188633) | Seawater microbial communities from Jervis Inlet, British Columbia, Canada - JV7_2_27 | ecosystem: Environmental > Aquatic > Marine > Inlet | place: Canada: British Columbia | collected... | reverse complement strand
CTCCCGCTACATGCAGAATGTGGTTCGAATCCCCAATGCATACTGCTACCGCTGTCCGATGGGCATGGAGTACCCGAAATGCGGTATTGCCTGTGCCGAGTACGTAAAGACTTTCATTGAGCGGGGCCTTGAGCCGGTGATAGCCATCATGCTCGAGCCCATACAGGCCTCGGGCGGCATGATTCCGCCCCCCGACGGGTATCTCAAGCGGATTCGTGAAATCTGCGATGAGAAAAGTATACTACTCATATTCGATGAAATCCAGACAGGATTCGGCAGGCTCGGCGCCATGTTTGCAAGTGAGCTGTATGATGTGTACCCCGACCTCCTCACCTTTGGCAAGGCAATTGCGGGAGGATTTCCCCTCGCAGGCGTGATGCAGCGCACAGACCTCAAACCGCCCGAGCCGGCAAGCGACTCCTTTACCTTTGCGCATTTTCCCGTATCCTTTGCTGCGGCCATTGCAACCCTTGAGGTTATTGAGGAAGAGAAGCTTATCGAGCGATCGCAGGAAATGGGGGCCTACTTCACCGCACAGCTGGGGGAGCTGCAGGACAAATATGAAGCTATCGGCGACATACGAGGCCCAGGCCTCATGATCGGCATTGAGCTGGTGAAAAACCGAAAAACCAAGGAGATGGCGAATGAGTTGTGCCATGCAATTGTAAAGGAAGCGGTGGGCGATGGAGTTATATTCGGTGAGAGCAAGTTCAAGGGCATGGGAAATGTACTCAAGATCAAGCCCCCCCTGGTGATAGACGAAAGCCAGGCCGACAGGGTAATAGAGGTGTTTGAAAAGCTGCTCAAGAAACATATGAATAAGAGGGATTAAGGTCGAGTTTTCATCCCATCGATAAAATGAGGTAAAAACCTTTTAAATAATCATTGTGCTGCGAACGTTGAGTCAGATATGAGGAAAATACATATAAAAAATGAATTTCCTTATGGCAGGAAAATATTGGAGAAACTCAACGTTCGCCTTAAGAAGTGAACCTCGTACAAAGGAGGGGGCCCTCCGCACTGGTATGTGGAGCGGTCCCCTCTTCATCCATATGTACTCGAATTAGAAATACAAAGAGAGGAAGTTGTTATGGAGAAAGCCCATACTCAGATGCTCGAGGAGTTCTATCAGAATGGACGCGGTGTGTTCGAAAAGGTCGATGAGAAGGAGATGAAGTTTGCAGCCGATACCATTCTGCAGGCAAAGAAAATCTATGTGCTCGGCATTGGCCACTCCGGTTTCTTTGGCAGAATATTCGCTATGAAGCTGAACCACGTTGGGTTGAAGGCCTACACCGTGTTCGACGAGATCAATCCCCCCTTTGACAAAGAGGATCTCTTCATCGCCATATCCCAGTCAGGAGGCACAAAAACCATTCTGGCACTTGCAGACAAGGCAAAAAAACTGGGAGGCCGCGTGCTCGCAGTGACCTCCAATAGGGATTCGGCCCTGGGCAGGCTTTCCGATGCAGTACTTGTGATTGGCATGGTGGACGAGCGTGTAGAGTACAGGGTGCTCTCAAAAATCGGCGACATCAAGAATCAGAACTTTCTCGGTGCCCTCTTTGGCTTTAACATCTTCATACTCTTCTACACCATTATCATTATGCTTGCGGAAAGGCTGGGTGAGTCTGCAGACTCAATCAATGCTCGCCATGCCAACCTGCAGTGACAGGTCATGACAGCCCGGCGTATTTCTCTGCAAACGAGACATTTTCGCTCACCTGATCGCTGTCCTGGGGATACATGCCAACCACAACGGCATCGGTGGATTTGATGTTCTCATAGGCAAATCGGAAGGCGGCTTCCCGTGTTTCAGAGGATTCACAGTGTTTTCCTGCAGCCAGTATCTTGAATCCGAGACAGGGTTTCTTCACACTACGTATGGTTTCGCACATGCGGCGGCGGTCCTCTTCTTCAAAGCAGTCTTTGATATACTTGCCGGTTATTATAAAGCTCTGTCTTCGGCCCTTTACATTCTTGTACACGTTGTAAAAGCAGGTCATGTAAAAATCTACGTCCCAGTCTTTCTCCTCGATGTACTCGATTACCTCGGGGGTATGGCTTCCCACGCCAACAGTCACACCTGAATCACGCGCCGTTTTCATCACTTCCCTGAGCTCATCGATGCGGCCCTCCCGCCAGTAATTGTCGGTCTCAGTACCGTGATGGTACACGGCGCAGGCCCCCGACTTTGCGGCAAGCCTGATGTTAGCACGAATGTCCTTCATCTCAGTTGCAGTCTGGCAGATAAACTGCATTGTGCCGCCTTCAGCCCAGTACTCCTGCATGATGTGCAATATCCATCGGTCAGCTCTTCCCTGGAATGCATTGATCCCTGCGTCTTCACACTGTCGGAAGAGTTTTTTTACATTCTCCATAGTGAAGTACTCTATCATCTCTTCCGTAAGCTTCGGATTGTCGTGGTTGTAACCGGAAATAGGATTACTGCCTAGTATGAGCCTGCTGAATGAAAGGTCACGCACTTTAATCTTTGAGAGTTCCATGTGCATCAATGCTCCTGCCGGTTTTCTACACATAATATAAGAAGGTGATAATAACCATCCAATGATAAATTGTCAACGTGCTTGTCACATCACGAAAGATCGAGCGCCATTGGTGTGATGAGCATACCGTTCTTAAACATCTCGGGCCCTGTTGCTCTGAAACCCAGCAGCCCGTAGAAGGGCACTCCATAGGGCGATGAATTGACCGTAATTCTGCAAACCCCCGGATGCACTGTTCTGATTTTTTCCGTTGCCCTTCTGACAAGTTCCGTGCCAATTCCCTGCCTGTGGAATGTATCGTGAACGAACATAAGGCTTATGTGGCTTCCATCCCGGATCGTGATGACGCCGACCATGGAGCCCCCATACTCCCCCACCAGAATAAGCTGCCCAGCCATTTTTCTCTCTAGCAGACTGTCCGGGGTGGTAAACATGAGAAACTTCTCAACGCCCTGGGGCTTGTAGGTATGAGCAATATATTTTCGAAACTGCGACTGCACGAGGTCAGAAACCTCACAGGCTTCGCCTGCTTTCATCTCACGATACTCTACCTCACTCATTCTCGCTCACTCTCATCCAGCGTCTCGAGTATATACCAATTTGCAGTGGTACCGCAATCCACCACAAGATTGGTACCCGTAATCGCTGACGCATCATCCGAAGCGAGAAATGCAAAGGCTGCTGCCACTTCATCAGTACTGACCAGTCTTCTCATGGGAACCCGATCGAAGGAATGCATGAGGTGCTCCATCATACTGGGTCCTACCGCTTCCTCTGTCATTTCAGTGTGGGTATACCCGGGGCTCACGCAGTTCACCCTGATGTGGTAACGCGCCAGTTCCAGTGCCATGGTCCGGCTCAGGCCCAGAAGTCCCGCTTTAGCTGCATTGTAGCTTGCATAGGTACCGTCGCCACCCGTTGCGTCGATGGATGCATTGTGTAGAATGACACCGCCTCCGGATGTTAACATCACCTGCGCGACTTTTTGCGAGAGCAGAAAGGGCGCCTTGAGATTCGTTGCAAGGACCCGGTCCCAGTTGTTCTCCTCAATGTCGAGAAAGGGGGTGTCATCATCGATTCCTGCATTATTGATAAGTACGTCGATTCTCTCCCAGCGTTTCAGTGTCGCACCGACAATGCCGACTAGCTGAGGCGTTTCCGTTACATCGGCGCGATGGAACCAGGCCTTCCCCCCTTCCCGCTCTATGGCCGAGACTGTTTCATCGAGCACTTCAATCGTTCTTCCGATCAACATCACATCGGCACCCTCGCGGGCAAAGCGAAATGCTGTCGCCCTACCGATACCACGGCCACCACCGGTGATGATGACCGTTTTCCCCTGAAATCTTTTCCCATCCATGTACACTTCCTTTCAGAAATTATGGGATGCGTGTTCCAGCGGCATGCATGGTGAGCTCACCCTGTAAAGCTTGCATAGCAGCCCGTATATTACAGTACGTCTATATCCAGGAGAGCACACAGGTTCTGGAATGCCGCCCTGTGATCGCCGTAGGCGAGGATATAATGCTGTGACATGACCTTCTGTGCGAACTCCTCCACCGGTGTGTCGAGTATCACCTCAAGGCTTGGAAGCTGCGGTGCGGGCGGGTCCCAGCCGGCCTCCTCCCAGGGTCGGGGCAGTACCGCTTCACCGGTGAACATGTGCATGGCGTACCGGTCGCCGGTTGATGTGAGGCGGCAGAGAATAACTCTGCCAGTTCTCACCTTCGAGATATTGAGCACTCCGCCGGAAAACTCGCCGAACTGCGTTGTGGTAACGATAACTTTTCCATCAACTACCTCGGAGGGAACGAAATCGGGAACACCTATGAGAACCCGGTCCTCCATGAATTCATAAAACTCGAAGTAGGCAGCAATCTGACCTGTGATGTATCGTACGATAAGCTGGGTAATGCCGCCGAGAACGTCGTTCTCCGGTATAACAGGGATGCCCTCCTCGTCAGCGAGAAGCATGAATATCATTGCAGGGGGAAACCCCAGGAGGGCCTTCATGCCGTCAACGTCTATGAGCGACACTGCCCCATAGCCGCGCTCCCTAACCTTCTGCCTAATGGCGATGAAGTAGCGAACGCCCTTCTCGAGCAGCGAATCATCCGCCTCTTTCTCAAAAGTCCACTTTTTCCTGATCTCGCCGATATAGCTACGGACCTCTTTACCGCTCACCTTCTCAGCACGCTGTACCATGTCGAGCATCTCGAACACTTCGACCTCTGTTCCGATTACCCTGCGGAGGGAAACACCGTCGTAGAGTGTGGTGTACAGATTCATGTCCCGGTATCCCATCATCCCCATCTTCGCCCCCTCCAGGAGCCTTGCCGCGCGGGCTGCTCTGCCAAAAGCAACGATGGCGTCGATCTGAGGCTTTTTACCAACAATGTTGTATATATACTTGTAAGGGTATCCAAGATCCGCAAAGGCCTTTCTGAGGGCCGAGGTTCCCGCCTGAGCCGCCGTGGTGACCAGCACACCATCTCGCATCCATCCGCAAAGTCCCCAGAGCAGCATGGGTGTGCTGCTGAACTCCTGGGCCACACTGATCACCGCGTGCGAGGGAATCCATCCGGCTATACAGAATATGATGAAGTCAAAGTCCTTGCCTGAGAGCTCGGAGGCAGCCCGTCGAACATCCTTCCCCTCCGGATCATCGGACACTGGATTGGTAGTCACCATTTCAATGCCCTCTTTCTCCACAAGCTGCCTCGCCTCGTCGCACCTCTTGTCGATGAACTCCCGTGGAGTGTTAATCTCGCCAAATCCAACAAATGCAGCCCTGATCGGCCTCATGTCCTTCTCCTCATTATTTGGGTGACAATCTTTCGCGTCTGTGAAAGATCACATCATATCAAAGATTGCCTTTAGAATCAAGTTTGGTAAAAATGTATGGGAGGAGCCCTGTGGGCGCATCCAGTGCATCATCCTGTGTCCGGTTTCTCAATCCTATTCGTGATATGCATAAGAAAGATATTGAGGAAAAGCAGCAGCCCCGCTACACCAGGAAATACGAACAGTACGATCAATGCATTATAGCCAGCTGTGGTTGCAACGATAAATAGTACAAGTGAGATAAGGAATATGATGAAAACCGAGATGAGAATCTTCTTGAACATAAGCTGATAGGTGTATTTAATGATGGCGCTCACACCGGTGCTGGGATCCTGCGATGCAACGGGAAATAGCCAGATTGATGAAATAAAGGTAAACACAAAGATCCAGAAGTTTATCACCAGTATGATAGCAAAAACAACTGTATCGTAATTTTTCAGAAAGCTGATATTGAAAAGTGAAACAAAGAGAATCGCACCGTATAGACTGCTTAATAGCAAAGATTTCATAAATGTCTTTGCTGAAATGCCCGGTATATTCCTCAGATGGAAGAAGCGCTCGTACATAATGCTCCTTGTTGCCATGGATATCGGCAACAGAAGTGAAGCAATTATTAAAACGGGGACCACAAGTATCAACGTAAGAGGTTTGTTTCTATGCGTCGCATGTTTGTTAACCTTCATTACTACGGTTGCATTTTTCTTGATATATCGAATATCCATGAGGAGTCTAGAATCTCCCAATGCCATTTCGATAGCATCTCTTCTCTCCTGCATGAGCACCTCTATGGCCACACGGGTATTTCCCATTACATTCTCTATCCGACCGGACTTCATATTTTCCACAAAATCCTTTATCTGACTGCGATCATCCGTCATACCGATGGCAATACTCTCATCATCCATGGCTGAAAGGACAACCCACACATTCTGTTTAATATCACTCTCACGAATAATGATAAAACCCTTCTTTGAAATCTCAATATTGTCAAACCAGAAATGATTCACTACAAGGAGAATAATGTATAACGGCAGGATTGAAATGAGATTCAGCAACACGATGATCTTGAATTTCCGATAGCAAAATCCAATGAATTCTCTAATTGCTTTCAATACCATTCGTACACATCCATCCTCATGCATCCATCGCATCAAAGTAACACATTACAGCTGTTTACGCATCTACTGAAAGCTTCTTAAGATGCATGAAATATGTACGAGAGCAGAAAAGCACAGCGCGGCCTCTGACCTCAACCAACATAAAGTTTTTTTAACGCTCGCCGCGCTGCACTTTATTAAAGGTTTTTTACGCTCTGCGCAAAATATTAAGAGGAATTGCATATACACAGTTTTGATCCCATCCTTCTAAGAAAATTATGCAACTGCAGTATTAACCATGGACAAAGTATGAGTTATATGAAATACTATGCCATATAAACTATAATACCAAGGAGGAATGTCCCATGAAACCATTGAAGATGTTGTTGATTATTATCTTGATTGTGAGTTTTGTTCCATTCCTACTACTTGCCAGTGGCGATAAAAAAGGGGGTGGCGCTGACGAAGAAGGCGTTGTCACACTCCGCATCATATGGGAGAACTGGGGAGCTGATTTCACGCAGTATCTGGATGGAGAATGGACCGAGAGGTATGAACAGGACCATCCCAATGTGAAACTCGAATGGCTGTTTCCTGCAAGCTGGCAGGAGAAGGAGATAGCGGAGCTGGCCGGTGGAGATATGACCTTTGACGTGTTCTACATGCGGCCATCCTTTCTGCCAAGTCTCGTCGAGCAGGGCGGTCTCATTCCCCTCAATGACTACTTTGAGAAGTCGGGGGTGAAGACCAGTGATTTCGTTGAAGCCACCATGAGAACCTGTATGGTGGGTGACACCATATACACCATCCCAGGGGGTGCTGACTTCATCGGCTGGTTTGTCAACAGGGACATGCTCAAAGCTGCCGGATACGATCCTGATAATCCGGGTATCGATTCTATTCAGGACATCGAAGAGGTCAACAGAAGACTGGCCAAGTGGGATGAGAATGGAAAATTAGTTCAATTAGGGTATATGCCTATAGATTTTTTTCAGCTCATCAACTGGGGATACATGTTCGGCGGTGATTGGTATGATGAGGAAACCCAGAAAGTGACGGGAAATCACCCAGCCAACGTCAAGGCTCTCGAGTGGCTGGTGGAGCTTGTCGACTATTACGGCTATGAAGAGCTCCTCAAATTAAGAGGAGAATATGCCGAGTGGTCGGGATCAAGCCCGGATCATCCCTTCATACTTGGATTCACCGCGTTCCACCCGGATGGCTGGTGGAACTATGAAATTCTTGAAAACTATGCTCCGGATCTTGATTATGGGGTAATAAACTTCCCGACACTCAGCGGCAACGCTGCTGAAAAGGCGAACTGGGTGGTCATGGGCTGGAGTGTGGGTATTCCCAAAGGAGCACCTCATCCGGATGAGGCATGGGAATTCCTCAAATATTCCTGGTACGACTACACCGCGGAGTTCGGAGCACTTACCATTAATTCACCAAGTGTAAAAAAATCGTTCCCGCGCTTTGAACAACTCGTTGAAGAACAATTTGGCGCAGATAATAAGATCGCTCAATTAATGCCTATGTTCGATGAAATGGGCATTCATGCCACAAAATCCATGCCGACAACTCCGGCAGGAGAGTTCTTCGACACAGAGCTGGAAAGGGCAATGGAAGCGGCAATGTCGCATCAGCTGACTGCCCAGGAAGCCCTAGACACGTTTACCGAAAGGGTTCAGGTTCAGATTGACAGAGCCCTTGGAAAATAATTAAAACCAATCTCTAACGAAAACAGGATAGGGCTCGCCGAGCTCTGTCCTGTTTTTGTAAAAGGGAGAGGGAAAGCTTCTATGACGAAAGGCGAGCGCAAGAAGATACTTATAGGTCTCGCATTCATATCTCCATGGCTCCTGGGATTTTTCATCTTTTACATCTATCCCTTTGTCGCTTCTATCTATTACAGCTTGACCGTGTACCACATCATCTCTCCACCGGAGTTCATTGGTCTGCGGAACTATGTCGATTTAATCACTCGCGACCCTTTGTTTATCATATCCATAAAAAATACCCTCTATTACGCGGGGATTTCCCTACCCCTTGGCATCGTAACCGGAGTGATTATAGCACTGCTTCTCAATACCAGGATAAAAGGAATGGCTTTCTACAGGACGATCTTCTTCCTTCCGGTCATAGTACCCTTTGCGGCACATGCAATTTTATGGAAATGGATACTCAACCCGACGTTCGGTATTGTTAATTACTTTTTCAGTCTGTTGGGGGTCAATAATCCACCAGGCTGGTTCCAGGTGGCGGGGTGGTCCAAGCCCGGATTGATTGTCATGGCAATCTGGGCTTCGGGACAGGCCATTATCATCTATCTTGCAGGTTTGCAGGACATTCCCAAAACCCTGTATGAAGTTGCCGACATCGATGGAGCAAACTGGTTTCAGAAGATTAAAAACATCACTCTTCCGATGATTTCAAACGTTATTCTCTTCAATCTGGTTATGGGCCTTATACATGCTTTTCAATTTTTCACTCAACCCTTCATCATATCCAAAGGAACGGGCCGCCCGATGGATTCAATGCTGATGTACAATCTCTATCTGTACAAGCAGGCATTTAAATTCTTCAACATGGGGTATGCCTGTGCAATGGCATGGCTGCTATTCGTTGCCATTATTTTGATTACACTGTTTGTTTTCAAGACATCGAAATCATGGGTTTTTTACGGAGGAGAATAATCACCAATGCCACTGAAACAGACAAAAAAGAAGGTGATCAACAGAGCCTCGGCAACCGTGGTGCTGTTAATACTGGCAGCGGCCTTTGGATTTCCCTTTTTCTGGATGATTCTCACATCCTTTAAACCCACAGAAGAGGTATTCGTCTATCCACCGAAGATACTCCCGGAGATATGGCACTTAATCAATTACGTTGAAGCGGCAACCATGATACCGTACTTCAGGTATCTGTGGAATACGGTGTATATAGCCATTGTGTGGACATCCGGGATACTTTTCTGCTCCACTTTCACCGCCTACGGTTTTTCACGGATACGCTGGAAAGGACGGAACACTTTCTTCATTGTTATGCTTGCGACCATGATGGTTCCCTTTCAGGTGATACTCATACCCCTCTTTGTCATGTATTCAAAGATACACTGGGTAGGCACCTTTAAACCCCTCACCTGGCCCGGATTCCTGGGCTTTTCCGGTGCCTTCTACATATTCCTCATGCGACAGTTTTTCATGACACTCCCGAAAGACCTTGAAGATGCTGCAAAGATCGATGGGTGTAATGAGTTGCAGGTGTTCTATAGAATCATGCTCCCGCTCGTTAAACCCGGGCTTGCGGCGGTTGTACTATTTTGCTTTGTTGCAGTTTGGAACGATTTCTTGGAACCGCTCGTGTACATCAACTCGCAGGATAAATACACCCTTGCCCTCGGTATCTATGACTTTGCCGCTGCGAGGTTTTCATCCTGGCCCAGACTCATGGCAAGTGCAATTCAAATGAGTTTACCGGTGGTCATCGTATTTTTCTTTGTTCAACGAACCTTTATACAGGGAATCACTTTGACCGGAATCAAGGGATAAGAGGTCTTCAATCTCGACTTCCATGCCAAAGGCACTCTCCCTAAAGGGATTCTCCCAAAAGGGACTTCCTCGCTTCACTCGGTCGCCTTTGGTCGCCTCGCTCCAGTCGGTCACCTTTGGTCGTCCCAAGGGGACTTCCTTCACATAACGATTTCAGGACATTGACCACAGGTACATGGCGCATGCTCTATAAAAATAAATACCATACTATCTTGACCCTTTTCTTCTTCTCAGGGCTCACGGGACTCATCTACGAGGCCGTGTGGGCACGCTTCCTGAGCCTGATATTCGGAAGCACCGTATACGCATCATCAACCATACTGGTTGCCTATATGGCGGGGCTGTCGATCGGTAGTTTTTTCGGGGGCAGGGCGGTCGAGCGAATGCGAAACCCTGTCAGGTTTTACGGTATATGCGAACTCGGTATTGGTCTCTGTGCGATTATACTTCCCGTTGTCTTTGTGCAGATGAACGGGTTCTCCAGGTTCATCCATACTGTTCTCTCTCCATCGAGAGTCCTCTTCACGGTGCTTCGTTTTATCATTGTAACCTGCCTTCTTCTCATACCAACTTCCCTGATGGGTGCGACCCTGCCTTCCCTGAGTAAAGGTCTGTCCGGGGATAGGCGCAGGGCTGGCAGTTCCATCGGTTATCTATACACCATCAATACTTTGGGTGCGGTGTGCGGCGTACTCATTGCCACGTTCATAAGCATTGAGAAAATTGGACTCCGGTACAGCTCTTTTTTCGCT
>Ga0255055_10003410_pt1 | contig 10752 bp, 13 predicted proteins | sample JV7_2_27_MG_FD_188633 | JGI IMG/M metagenome (GOLD analysis project Ga0255055, IMG submission 188633) | Seawater microbial communities from Jervis Inlet, British Columbia, Canada - JV7_2_27 | ecosystem: Environmental > Aquatic > Marine > Inlet | place: Canada: British Columbia | collected... | reverse complement strand
CCGTAACCAACTCTGGCCAATAATATGCGGCAGGCGCTGCAGCGTTCCAACATCAGCAATGATGCCCATGCGTGTTTCGCGGATGCTGAAAATCGCATCTGTTGTTGCCATGCGAATATCACAGGCGCAGATCATATCCACTCCAGCACCGATGCAATGGCTGTGGACTGCAGCTATGACCGGTTTGCGGCAGCGTTCGATTTTCGTGAAAGCTTGCTGAAGCTCTAAAATTTTATTCCGCATGTTTTCACGTCCATCCGCTGATCCTTGATCGAGTAATTTTACGGCTTCTTCAAGATCGGTCCCCGCAGAAAAGCTTTTGCCTTTAGCTTTAATGATGACCACGCGGATGTGCGCATCCCGGTCAAAGTCATCGAACAATTCTCCGATTTCTTCAAAAAAGGCGAGCCCCATTGCATTTCGTTTTTCGGGACGATTTAAGGTCAGCCAGGCAATATGGCTATCTATTTTTACTCGAAAATTGGAAGTCTCTTTCATAAGAAATCCTTTCCCAAAAAAAAGCGGGATCTGATTATTTTGGATTTTATATTTCCGCACCCAAAACCGCAAAGCTCGCAAAGGAAAAAAACCGGCTGGTTGATTTATATTATCTTTGCGCCTTGGCGTCTTTGCGTGAGGCCTATTTATTAAACCTCCGAATTCAGGCAGCTTTCAGTTTATTCCTGATTTCTTGAGCCTGGGACATGATACCGTCAAAAAGCGCCTTTACCGGCAGGATTTCTTTAGCAAAGCAAATTCCCTGTCCGCAGGACAAAATCCCTTCATCCAGGTCGCCTTCCGTGTACATTTTTTTGGCCCTCTGTCCGGAAACGACCCCCAGGATTTCGGGAAAATCTGCACCGCAGGCTTCAAGATCCGTACAGCTACTTGCCGCTGCATTACGCCAGACCCTGTGAGTCGCATTCAGGGATCGCATGATCAGGGTGGTGTCCAGTTCGCTGGCGCCAATCAAAGCATTTTTTAGATTATCGTGAATCGGGCATTCCCGGGTTACCAGCAGTCGCGTTCCCATAATCACGGCTTCAGCCCCCAGTGACAGTAACGCCATTAAGCTACGACCGTCGGAGACGCCACCACCACCGATGACCGGGACCTTTACGGCATCCACCACGGCCGGCACCAGCACCAGGGTGCCGATATCCAGCTTGCCGGTGGCGCCACCGTTTTCATAACCGACTACGGTAACAATATCCGCTCCCATATTTTGGACCTTTTGTGCATACCTGACTCCCACACATTTGTGAATCCACGTCATGCCGGCCTCTTTGAAGCGCCGACATAATTCTTCAGGAGCAGAATGGCCGGATGTCTCTACGATTTTTACTTCTTTTTCTTCCAAGACTTGCATGTAGACATCATTGTCCATCTGTCGCATGGCGGGAAACAGATTGATGTTAACCGCATACGGTTTGTCGGTCAGTTCTCTGATACGGTCGACCGCATCTGCAAAGGTCTCCCGAGAGTCATACATTGCCGACGCCAGGATGCCCAGTCCGCCGGCGTTGGATACAGCGGCTACGAAATCGGCATTGCTGATCCACATCATGGTACCCCCGATGATAGGGTATTTGATTCCCAGCATTCCGGTAATCTTTGTTTCAATCATGTGGGTCTCCTTATAATTTTTTTCAATAGAAAAGTAAGCTTGTTAGCGGAAATGCTTGGAGGCTGGGAAGCAATATTAGCTCACAGCTGACAGCTCATGGCTCATAGTAAAAGCTAAGAGCTATGAGCTACGAGCTCTTGATTGCTTTCCAGCTTCCTGTACGATAAATATGAGATTCAAATTTTAATGTCAAACCTCTTTTTGATTCCCTTAAAAAGCAGATTGACGCTTGTCCGGCTCTGGAGTATGGTGCCTGCAAAACAGATTGAACGATCACAGTTCTTTGGGCGTTTGCCCACGGAATAGAAAGACAGTTATGAAAGCAATTCATATTCAACTGAAAGCTTTCTCAGAAATTACAGATTACTGTCAAGGACCGCTGCATGGTATCTAATGCCGAAAAAACGAAGCCGGATACGGTATGGGGAGTGGTGTATGCGGCTTCTGCATTTTTTATCTGGGGGATCAGTCCGATTTACTGGAAGGCGCTACGGGCGGTTCCGGCCTTGGAGATCATATTACACCGCATGGTCTGGTCGTTTTTCTTTCTTGTGCCGTTGGTTATTATCATGCGGTGCTGGCAAGAATTTAAGGATGCTTTAAAAAACTACCGCACCTTGCTCATTCTCTTATTTACCGCCTTCATTGTAGGCGGAAATTGGCTGCTGTATATCTGGGCGGTCAACAATGATTACCTGTTACAAGCCAGCTTAGGTTATTATATCAATCCATTGATCAATGTCGTGCTGGGGATGGTTTTTCTTAAAGAGAGATTACGGCCGCCGCAAATTGTGGCCGTGCTGTTGGCCGCAGCCGCTGTCCTGTATCTTACCGTTTACTACGGTGAGTTTCCCTGGATCGCCTTAACACTTGCGGTAAGCTTCGGACTTTATGGCCTGATTCGAAAAATAGCCCCTGTTGGATCACTGGTGGGGCTGACCGTGGAGACCCTGTTACTTTCTATTCCGGCCCTGGTTTACCTTTTTTATCTGGACAGCCAGGGCGCGGGCTCATTTTTGCGAGTAAGACTGAAACTGGACCTGTTGTTGATGGGCTGCTCTTTGGTTACCGCGATTCCGTTGCTTTTTTTTACCCTGGGCGCCAGGCGGCTTTACCTGTCAACTGTAGGGTTGCTGCAGTATATCGCCCCCAGCTGTATGTTTGTTTTAGCTGTTTTTTTATTTCGCGAACCGTTCGCAATGGCCCAGGTGGTAACGTTTGTTTTCATCTGGGTGGCGCTGGCTATTTATTCAAGCGACTCCATACGGTATTATAAACGCGCGGAGCAAAATCCATCCAAAAATTCCGATTGACTTAAGTCAAGGACCTTTCCTTAATTGTTTTCTAATCTTATCATTGAATCTTTTTGCACTCTTATTTGATTTTATTTTTTCCCATCTATCGTCTGAATTCCCTGAGCTACTAAGCGCTCCCTGTGTTCCATCGAAATGCTTTCGAAAATTCAATCTCAAATGAGGCGAGATCTATCCGAATAATTTCTGTTTATTTTAAAAATTAAAACGATCCAGGAGGAAATCTTTGTGATTGAAAGAGAACAAAGTAAAGAAACCAATATTCCGATTCCGGTAGAATTGTCTGATGAAGATGTATACGATGCGATGAAACAGATCTCGGGATATCTTGATATCACACCGGGTGATTTTAAAGAGGTCTATGGATTGGCGTTTCAACACGCCATAAGCCGCCTCACCCGTGCGGTGAAAGCCAAAGATGTCATGAACCGAGACGTGGTGTATGTCACTCCATTGACACCATTGAAAGAAGTTGCCGAGATCATGGGGCGCCGTGGTATATCCGGTGTTCCGGTTGTTGCTGAAGGCCGCAAGGTGGTCGGCATCATTTCTGAGAAGGATTTTCTATCCCATATGGGGATGCAGAAAAATATCACGTTTATGAGTATTGTGGCGGAATGCCTTATTGGAAACGGGTGTATGGCCGTTGATATTCGAGGCAAAAGTGCCGGTGATATTATGACCACCCCGGCGATCAGCGTTTATAAAGATACCTCAATCATGGAGATTGACAACCTCATGCGAAAACACCGCATAAATCGAGTCCCGGTGCGAAATAAAAACGATAAATTGATCGGCATTGTAACCCGGACCGACTTATTGCCCTCATCCTGTATAGCAGCCACCGTCTGATATTATTTATAGCTGTCTGTTTGTAGTTCCGATTAGAAAATTCCTGGCGAAATTTGAATTATGGGTGACAAACTGAATTACTTCAAGAAAATGAAAGGCACGACCAAAAGCCCGCCGGCAGTTAGCCTCTTAGAGATTTTTTGGTCCTGGATTGGCGCCATGGCAGGTATCGCCCCTGTCGTTTATATCAACTACAATCTGCTGGAAGGCACAGATTTCGTCATGGTCATCGGCTCTTTTGGTGCTTCTGCCGTCCTTATCTACGGAGCCATTAAAAGTCCCCTGGCTCAGCCACGCAACCTCATCGGGGGGCATGTCTTTTCGGCCATTATTGGAGTTGCCTGCTTTAAATTGTTTCATGCGAATTTGTGGCTTGCGGGCTCGCTTGCCGTAGCTACGGCCATTGCAGTCATGCATGCAACCAAGACCCTGCATCCCCCCGGTGGGGCTACTGCCCTCATCGCCGTTATCGGCAGTCAAAAGATTCATAATCTGGGCTACCTTTATGCGATTATTCCGGCAGGAAGTGGAGCACTTATTATGCTCATTGTTGCTTTAATTATAAATAATATCCCTAAAAATCGCAGGTATCCGGAGTACTGGTTCTGATTTTCTTGCAGACGCATTCTAAACTGCGGAATACCGTATAGCCGTCAAACGGGTTCAAGCGATTTCACCCAACGCCGGAATACCTTGCCGCCGATGGTTTGAAGCTCAGACAGGTTTTTACTGGTTTTTTGAATGATCGACCCCGCCGTAATGTGTTGTTCCTCAAGCTCGTTCTGGAATTCTACGACCATATTTTTGATGATTTTTTCAGTCACTTCCATATGAAAGAGAAATCCGTACGCATGCACCCCATAGCGGAATCCCTGACAGGGTGTCATTTCAGAGGAGGCCAGCGATACAGCGCCCTGTGGCAGGTCAAACACGTCGCCATGCCAGTGATAAGCCGTAAACTGCGCCGGCAGATCATTCCACAGAACATCGGTAGCCGCAGATTCCGTTAAGGTGACCGGGTGCCAGCCGATTTCTTTTTGGGCACCGCTTTTAACTTCAGCGCCCAATGTGGCGGCCAGCAATTGAGATCCCAAACACACTCCCAGCACGGGTTTGTCATCTTTGAGGGCCTGTTCGATCAAGCGCTGCTCATCCAGTAAAAATGGGAATCTCGCCTGATCGTAAACACTCATAGGACCGCCCATGACAATAAGTCCTGAGGCATTCGCCATAGATTGCGGAATGAGCTGCCCTTCAAAGGTACGAATGGAATCGGTTACAAACCCTTCGGTTTTTAAGCACTCAGAAATAATTCCGGGTGTCTCGCAATCAATGTGCTGCAGTACATAAACGGTAGCCATAATGCCCTATACTTTCTTTCCGTTCGACTAATATCCTGAAGCCACCAACCTCGTCCGGCGCATCGTATGCCCGTTTGATTCCAATGATCAATGCTGTCTTTTTTGATCTTCCGGTGTAAAACAGCAGTATCCGATCTTGTCACATTCTTTCTTTACCTGCTTCCACTCTTCTGCGCTCAGTATTTGCAAGGCAATCTGGTAGATAATGTTGTCTTCTTTAAAGATATGGTTTTCAAGTTCCTGTACCAGATATTCACCCAGCTCAAGACACTGTTTCTTAAATTCCTTAAATGAATATTCTTCGTGATTATGAGAAAGCTGAAAAAGCATCTTTTTTCTTTTGCGAAATTCTTCGTGATCCAGTTTCATGATGGCACCCGGCTCTGCGATGTGATGGGCCTCCAATCTGGGAAACAAGGCTTCTTCTTCCCGCTGATGATGGCTTTCGGCTTCCACCAGGTGGTGAGCAATATCCTTCAGCGTTTCCAGATTGTGGCCCATATCCTCAAAGCTTTGGGCGGATTTGATCTTTTGCAGCAGTGCGCCCAGCTGGTTTAATTTCTCGATAATGACTTTGTGTTCCGCCATAAAGGAATGCACCGGATGGGGGGCTTCAACTTCCATCTGTTTAGCCACCAGGCTGTCTCGCAAAACTTCCAAATGGATATCACAGAGATGTTTACGAATCTCTTCATGAGGTACGCCTTCTCGGGTCAGCTCCTGTTCCATCATGGTCAGGTCTTTGGCGTCCACGGCCTGAAGAAGCTTCTTGGCTTTGTCTTTGGTTTTACCCGCCGAACCCCCTTCTCGAAATTCCCGCAGCATTGCTTTCAACTGTTCTTTGCGTCCTTTATTTTCAGCAATTCGCTTTACCGCCAGAATCCATTCCGTCGGCCCTTCTTTTTCATAGCGGATATCGAATTCATTGCGGGCTTCCAGCAAGTAAACCAGAGGGACTGGGTTAAACTCCATGATGATTCTCAGCTTCTCATCTTTGCTCAGTTCTTCGATGCTCGGGAAAATCAACGCTTCGCGATCATGATGCTCGAGCCCTCTGGGATCGATTGTTTTGATTTCGCTCATTTTATGCTCCCATTTCTTCAATTTTTAAGTCCGCTTTATATTTACGATCCAATCCACGGGCCCTTCCTGTTCATATTCCCACTCGAACTTCCCGCTCTGCTCGGCTTCGAATTGATAGCGCAGCGGTTTGGGGTCATGATCATTGATAATCTTCATCGTCTCGCCGGACGCCAAACTATTCCAGACCTGAAATATCTTTTCGTGCCTTTCATAGGGCGGCAGCGGTCTTAAATCCAGAGTTTCTATTTTACTGTTCATGTTCTCACCTCGATTGCCTGATTCTATAAGCCGGACTTTACCCTCTAAAACACATCCCTTGGCTACCGGATTGCAGGTTCGTTTTAGACGCTCACAATAAGCGTCCACGCCATAATGCGGGCAGCCGCCAATCATTCGCATTTCCTTTTAATCAACTATAAATTCAATCCACGAATGCATTTCAGCTTGGCTAACAAATATATTTATTGTTCTTCTCTGAAAAGGTCGTTAACCGCTATGTTTTCAGGCCGCAGCCCACTCTTCCTGTAATATTTCGCCCTGAACGCCGACAACCACATATTTAATGGGCACTTTTCTGGTGGCGCTCTCAGCGGCCTGCTGGGCTAAATTCAATAATCCGCCGCAGCAGGGGACCTGCATGATCAAAACGGTCAGAGTATTGATTTTGGCATCATCAATCCAGCTTCTGATCTTTTCCAGGTAGACGTCTTGCCCCTGGTCCAGTTTGGGGCAGGCAATCGCAATAGATTTGTCCTGCAGATATTCACGGTGGAAATCACCCAGGGCATAAGCCACACAATCAGCGGTCAGCAATACATCCGCGCCCTGGTAATAAGGGGCGGCCGGATTAATCAGATGCATTTGAATGGGCCATTGGGTGAGCTGGGATTTTATATTCCCCACCGTCGGTTCTGTATTAGGTTCATTATTGCTTTTAAAATTCATCGTCCGGGAGCCCGGACAGCCTTCAAATTTCTCCATGATTAACCCTCCTGTTTTTTAAATTTTTTTTCTAACCACTCAATAAAGTTTTCATACTTATCAGTTGATACGCTGATCTGTTGATCGACCTCAGCAAATTTAGAAAAAAGCTCACCCACCTGGCTGGTGGAAAGCTGATTGTCCATCCAGGGATACAATATTTCATCTTCTTTGCGGATGTGTTCGGTGAGCAGTTCGCGATAGGCCATTAAGTTTTTAGCTATGGTTTTCTGATCTCTTCTCTCAATCGCATCCAGCATTTCTTTGACAAGCGATCTGGCGTGTGTATGATCCTCATGCATGACTTTGAGAATGTCTGAGTTTTCATCAAAATATTTAAAAAGGATTTCTTCTTCTTTGGCATGGTGAAATTTATCAGCGTAGGACCGTATCATATCGATCCCATCGAGAATCAGCTGGCGACCTTTTTCGGATTCAAGATCGAGATTGTTAACAACCTCGGGAATCAGCGCAATCCATCTTTTGATCAGGACATGTTCATCAACCAGCTTTTTCATCGGCGGAGAGTATTTAAATTCTTGCGGCTGAGTTTCGGTTTCTCTTTCAATTTTGGGTATCTTGACATCCTGGTCCGGACGGATGGCTTTGGCAATTCTGGCCATAAGCTGTTGTTCCTGCGCTTTCGATAGGCGATGAATCGCCACAATATCTTTAAGAAGGCATATTCCGACGTTGCACGGTCCACAACCGATGTCATAATCGTTTAAAATATCCTCAACTTGAGGGATTTCTTCGATAATTTCTTTGATGCCTTTATTCAAATATTCATCCATCTATTTATCTCCTCTTGGGCTGAGAGCGTTGCTAAAGTTCGACTGATTTTATTTCTGCAATCTATTGCGGCGCTGCGATAATTCGAATTTAATTACGGTGCCGCTTTAATACGCTTGCTTGCGATAGAATCAGGGGCTGGCTGCGATGATCGTCCGGCTGCGGTGAGGAAGTGACATCAAATGAAAAGAATTAACGTGCATCTGCAGCCAGTTGAGAAATCATCGGAATTCAAATTGAGTTGGCTTCGGGCAGCATCATCGCATTTTAAGTTGGTATTAAAATAGCAGATACCCCACTGTTTCCATTGACCTAAGTCAAATAAGGGTTAATAGGATACGATAATCCAGGAGGCTGGTTAATTGCCAATGAAGGGAGTTAAAGGGTTTCCAATCAATATAAATCGGTCCGGCGGTTGGGAAGGAAATAGCGCATGCGGTGGCCTCTTACTTTTTCTAATTCTTCAGCTTTAAGATCTGCAACGACCATATCTTCTTTTCCAGCGGTGTCTTTTGTAATGATCCGACCGGCAGGGTCCAGAATAACGGAGAGGCCTGGAAAATTGAGACCGTTTTGATTATCACCAGTCTGGTTGCAGGCGACCACATACAGGCCGTTGTCGAAAGCACGTGCGGGTAGATGGCGCATCCAGGACGTAAATTTTTGCTGCGGTGTACCCCGCGGAGATGCATGGGGCATAAAGATCACATCAGCGCCGTCAATGGCCATGCGAGTTGAAAGCTCGGGAAAGTGCACATCATAACAGAGCTGGATACCCAGCTTTAGACCATTGATTTCAAACACAGGGATCGTATTGCCCGCCGTAAACACATTGCCCTCCGGTGGGGCAATGTGGATTTTGCGATAGATACCGGCCACTCCTTGCGGAGTGACAACTAGATGACTTGCAAACACACAGCCTTGGGAGTCTTCTTCGGCCATTCCGGCCAGAATAACGATCTTGAATTCCCGGGCCATCGCTAAAATAAATTGACTGATGGGTCCCGGCACGGCGTCAGTCGAATCTTTGATCTCATCCCGGGTGCTGTAACCGGTAACATTCATTTCCGGAAAGCAGACAAGATCTGCAGCCTGTTTCTTTGCGGTCTGGACCCAGCCGGCCATGCGATCCAGGTTGTTCTGAACCCGGCCGACTGGACAATTCATCATAACGGCTGCAATGCGGATGTCGTTCATAATTGGATATTAGGCGTTAGGCGCCAGGCATCGGGTATCAGATGTCGGAAGTTAGGTTTCATCTGTCGCGCATACGTTATATTGGTTTGATTGGTTTAATTCGTTCAATTGGTTCAGTTTGAGCTAACTAATTCAACCAATACGACAAATAAAACTAATTTAACAATTTCTTGTAACCTGAACCTCCGAACCTAAACCTTGAATTCCGCCCTGATTTTAAACACCTTCGTCGCCGGCAGATTGAGGATTTCGGTGACGCCGGTTTCCGCGGCGATCTGTTTAAGATTTGTGTTAATTTCCTCCATCGAAGGCGCAATAAAGGTAAACCAGACATTGAATTTATTTTCGCGTCGGTAATTGTGGGTAACACCCGCATAGCGGTTAACGACTTCAGCAAATTGGCTGATTTTATCTTGCGGCACTTTGGCCGCGCACAGAGTACTGACAAATCCCAGTTTTTCAGGAGTAAAATTGGCGCCAATCCGGCGGATGATCCCGATTTCTTTTAATCGGCCGACGCGCTTTAAAACTTCATCTTCAGTTAATCCCAATTCCTCGGCAATTGTGCGGTATGGCCGGGGTGTGATTGGAAAATCAGACTGGATTTGATTCAAAATGGCCCGGTCAATATCATCGATCGGCACTTCGGGTTGATTCATAGGTTACTCCCTAAATTTTCCATCCAGAATGCGAACTTGAACCTTGCGGGTTCGCGGACCGTCAAATTCACAGAAAAAAAGCCCCTGCCATGTGCCTAAAACCAGGGCGCCGCTTTCAATGGCCACCAACTCCGATGCACCGACCAGGGTTGATTTTACGTGAGCCGGTGAGTTGCCCTCCAGGTGTTTGTAATCCGCGTCCCAGGGAATGACCTGGTTTAAAACCATCAGGATGTCACCTTTAACACTGGGATCGGCGCTCTCATTTATTGTGACCGCGGCCGTGGTATGGGGCACATACAGCATACACAGACCTTCGCTAACACCGGATTCTTTTACCAATTTAGCAATTTTGGTTGTGATATCGACTAACTCTGTCCGGCCCGAAGTTTTTACTGAAAGGATCATTAGAGCCTCCTATTCAAACAAAAAAGGCCCTGCGTATTAAGCAGGGCCTTTTATTAAAAAATGATAAATGGGTCACGCTTTGGTGATTAAACACATCCGGTAGGTTTCGGAAGACCGGCCATCTTACATGCTCCCTTACCGGGACCTGAGGGGAACAATTCATAAATATGTTTCAGTTTAAACCCGGTAACTTTGGACAGAACACGAACCATCGGGGCAATACCATTTTTCTCATAATAATCGCGAAGGACCTCAATTACTTTTTGGTGTTCGTCATTGAGTTCCTCGATGCCTTCTTGATTTTTTACCCATTGGACCCACTCTTGACTCCAGTTTTCGTAGGAATCGATAAACCCGTCTTCGTCGACTGTAAACTCTTTACCCATGAATTCTACGGTTGGCATTTAATCGTCCTCCTTGTTAATAATTAGTATATTAATTTGTTTTCTTGCGGCCGCAGCCTTATTAAGCTCATTTAT
>Ga0255055_10003409_pt1 | contig 10753 bp, 6 predicted proteins | sample JV7_2_27_MG_FD_188633 | JGI IMG/M metagenome (GOLD analysis project Ga0255055, IMG submission 188633) | Seawater microbial communities from Jervis Inlet, British Columbia, Canada - JV7_2_27 | ecosystem: Environmental > Aquatic > Marine > Inlet | place: Canada: British Columbia | collected... | reverse complement strand
ACTAAAGAAAAACCAGTTGTTAAAAAGATAAAGGTAGCAAAAGTTGCAAAAAAACCGGTTGCTAAAAAACCAGTAACTAAGAAACCAGTAGTTTCTAAGAAAAAAACAGAGACTACGAAAACAACTAAAACCAAAGAAAAACCAGTAACTAAAAAAGCAGCAACTAAAAAAGCTGAAACTAAAAAAGCAAAATCATAATTAATAAGTAAAAAAAATTTTTAATATAAGGGTTGAATAAATTCAGCCCTTATATTTTTTAGTTTTCTGTCTAGTTCGATGAATCAAACCTTTACTTCTGTCATTCCCATATTTTTTCATCATTACCATGGAACCTGCACCCCCATTTTAATGAGGGTAGGCTTCGTGAAAACGGGTAATGGGAATCTATATTTCCCGATTTGTAGGGGCACAATGAATTGTGCCCTTCCCTATATTTTTTTATTATTTTCTAATGGGCACGATGCATCGTGCCCCTACATCTCTGAATCCTAATTTCCTTCCGCAATACTCGATACTAGTCATTATCTTCCCTGATTTATTATATTCATAACTAATTCTTCTAAAATAATCTTGGGTTCCTTCTGGCTATCTTTAAATTCTAAGTCTGCAATATTCAATAATTCATAAGATTTACAAATTTCCTTAAAAGTATATTTTTTAGACTGTTTTATTATTTTTTCAATTACAAAGTAAGGAAGTTTTAGTTTCTTTTCTACTTCTTTAAAATTGAATCCACCTGCAAGTAATAATTTTGCTTGAAGTATAAGCTTTATTTGCCTGTATATCATAGCAAATATGGATAAATGATGAAGGTTGCCTTGATTTAACTTTACCAAACCTTCTATTGCGCTTTTTATATCTTTATCCCCAATAGAGTCCAATACTTTAAATATATTAACCGATTCTGAGCCACCTATCGATATCATAACATCTTCTTTTTCTATTACTTTTTTGTCTTTTGTATAAATATCTATTTTTTCAATTTCATTAAAAAGGCGCCCTAAATCAGAACCCATTATAGATTGTAAATAAAATAAGCCCTCCTGAGTAATTTTTTTATTACTCTGTCTGAATTTAGAATCTATCCATAAGGTTAATTTTGCTTTATTTGTAATGCCAAAATTAGATACTACCCCTGCCTTTTTAATTGATGTGATTAGTTCTTTGTTTGGACTGCTCTCTTTATAAATAATTATTAGAGTTGAAAAAATGTTTTTTAAACTTAGTCGATTAAAATAATTTATTAATTTTATCTCATCATTTTTACTAATTTTTTCTGCTTCCTTTATTACTACTAATTTATGTTCAGATATCAGTGGCAGTGTTTCTAAATCATTTATTACCTCATTTATAAATAATTTTTCGCCATAGAAAACCTTATAATTTAACTCTCTATAAGCAGGGTCAATTAATCTGTTTCGAAGTTTTTTTAAAATGTCTTCTTTTAAATAATTTTCTTTTCCGTAAAACAGATAAACAGGGTATATTTTCTCTTGTTTTGTAAGATTTACGATATTTTCGTAATTCATATATCTTCCTTGGTTTATTTTAGTTGTTTCCCTTCAGCGTTCTTATCCAATATTCATGGCCGTTCGTTCTTATAATTATCGTTCCATCTTCATCTGTCCGATATATTTGTATATTCTTATCTTCTAATCTTTCTATAATTTTCTGCGAAGGATGCCCAAAATGATTTTTGCCCACAGTAATAACTGCAATACTTGGGTCAACCTTATCTAAAAATTCTAAATTAGTAGAAGTTGCACTTCCATGATGACCAACTTTTAATATATCGCTCTGTAAAATATTCTGCCAGATCAATAATTTTTTTTCCGCAGCTTCTTCTATATCTCCGGTAAAAAGAAAATCTGCATTTTTATAGAATAATTTTACCACAATTGATGCATTATTAAAATCGGACTCGTCATAGAAATCAGAATCATACAGAGGATTAAGCAAAAATATTTCCAAATTGTTATTAAAAATAAAATTATCTCCGGCTTTAGCTTGATGATATGGTATGTCTTTCTTTTGTATTAGGGAAATAAATTCTTTATATTCTGATGAATCGCAGATTAACCCGCTATCTAAAACCATATCTACTTTAAATTCTTTTATTACCGGTAATAGCCCTTCTAAATGGTCTAAATGGGGATGAGTTAAAACTAATAAATTTATTTTATTTATCCCTTTTCTTCTCAAGTAAGGTATAACGATTTTACTTCCCACATCAAAATCACCTTGAGGGGTGCCTCCCCCATCGATTAAGATATTTATCTTGTTGGGGGCTTCAATTAGGATGCAATCCCCTTCTCCAACATTTATAAAATTTACTTTGAGATGGCCTGCCGGATAAAATACTTGAATAATAATTATTAGCAATACAACCGGTATTATAATTAAAGCTGCTTTTTTCTTTATTTTGTGCGATAGTGTTTTTTTATAGAATATTTCAATAATAAGAAATACCGTTAGATAGTATAAAGCAATTACCATAATTGAAGGTTTAGCAACATAAATAAAGGCAAAAGGAAGTAAGGAAAATGATTTAGCTATTAAGGTTATTAGATTCAATATCAGGTAATTAATATTTGCAATTACACCGGCCAGAGAGATGCTTACCAATCCGATAAAAAAGGTTACAAATCCTAATATTACCGCTATCCCGGTTAAAGGAATAATAAATATGTTAGAAACAATGGAGATTATGGATACTTTACTGAAAAAATAGGCAGAAAGCGGGAAAATTCCTATCCAGGCAGCTGTTGAAACTGCTAAAGGATTTTTAATCCAAACTACTATTTTAGAAAATAATTCTTGCAAGATTGGTGATATATTTATAATAGAAAAAGTAACTATAAAGGATAAGAGAAAACCAGCATCATATAGTATTAAAGGATTTGATAATAAGATTAAAAACGCTGCAAAAAAAAGAGAAATATTAAGATTTCTACTTCTATTAATTAATTTTCCTCCTATTAATAAAATAAACATAATGGTAGCTCTTAACACAGAAGGACGAAAACCGGTTATTGAGGCGTATATTAATAGAATTAATATCAAGGTAAGCAGTTTAAGCTTCTTCGGTAACCGCAATATACTTAAGAAAGCAAGTAAAGCCATAGCAATTATTCCTACATGTAAACCTGAAACTGCTAATATATGCATAATTCCTGCTTCGGCAAATACTTCTTTTAAATGAGGAGGAATAAAACTTTTTTCCCCTAATAGCATACCAACAAGAAGGTAATTATATGGCGGCGGCAAGGTCTGTTTTGTAATCTCTTTTATTTTATCTCTTGCGGATAAGGAAAAAGATATTAAAAAATTCGAATCATCTTCTCCTATTTTCTGAATATCTTTTTCCTGCCAGATATTAAGGTAAGTAAAGATCTTTTCCCGAGCTAAATATAATTCATAATCAAACTCACCAAAATTCTTCTGTCTTATAGGTTTTTCTAATTTTCCTTTAATTTTAAGCACATCTCCGTATTCATATGGGCAATCATCTAAATAAGTATTCACTAATATTTAGCCCTGTGTTTTAATGTTATAATCTTCTCTTTCTATTTGACTTACTTTTACCTTCAAAGATATTTTCTCTTGATTAAGATAATATTCTTTGTCTAACACTGTACAAATAATGGTTAACTTTTTATCTTCTATAAAATTTGCTATATGGTTAGCACCAATGGGATTAGAATTAAGATTATAATTTAATATGCCGATTAAAAATATTATTAAAAATAATAAAGCAGTGGTTATATTCCACTGCTTTACAAAACTTATAATAGAAATTAATATTAACAATATTATAATCGAAAACAAAAATATCAGATTAATACTAATGAATTTACCATAAATTATTCCTATTATATATAGAGATAAAATTATAGGTAAGGGTCTAATGACATTGTATTTGCTATCTGAAGATATGTTTTTTATTGGACACAAATTAAATCTTTAATTCCTTCAAATTTTTTTTCTCCGATTCCGGAAACATCTTTTATATCATCAATCACTTCAAACAATCCATTCTGATTTCTGTATTCTATTATTCTTTCTGAAAGAACCGGTCCAATTCCGGACAAAGTCTGTAACATATTCGCATTAGCGGTATTAATATTAATTTTCGCAGAGGTAGAACTCGAGGAAGAATACATAGTCTCTTCATTGTAGTTTATATTTTTATTGATTTCTTCACCGGTTTCGCTATAAGTTTTATAAGGAACAATTATTTTCTGTCCATCCTTGAGAAGAGCAGCAAGATTAATCAAATCCAGGTTGGCCTCTTCGGTTGCTCCTCCTGCAATTTTTACTACATCAACAATTCTGTCGGTTGATTTTAATTGATAAACTCCGGGGTTTTTAACTGCACCGGCGATATGAATAATTACCGGTGGAATTTCTATTTGTATCGCAGGGTTATTTTCTGAAATATCGGAAGCACGATTTATAATAAAATTATCTTCTTTATTAATATTTTTATTCAACACTATTCCTACGCCTACTATTATCACTATTAATAATAAAATTATGGCAATTTTTTCTTGATTCGAAAAGTTAAACATAAATATTCTCTCCTTACTTCTATAGCGATTGTACTTTTAAATTAAAAATTACAAGCGAAAAACGTTATAATAATTTGCCGATTAGCCATTTACCAATTCACCAATTGACCGATTGGCCAATTGACCAATTAAGATAGAGATTAAGATTGAAATTAATTAACCATTAACCGATTAAGACAAAAATTAAGATTAATTCGTCAATGCACCAATTAATCGGTAAATTGGGGAATTGGTTAATTAATTTCAAAATATCTCTTTGCTTCGCCTACAGTATATAGCGATCCGGTTATACATATTAAATCATCTTTTTTAGAATTCGATAAAGCACAGTTTATGGCCTGAGGAATATTTTCAGTAACGATTATTTTGTTCTGCTCTATATATTTTGCCGCTTCTTTAGCGATTATCCGGGGAAGAGCTGCCCGAGGGCTCATTGTCTTGGTAGTAATGATTAAATCTGCGTTAGGTGCTAATATTTGTATCATCTTTTTGTAATCTTTTTCAGCAAAAATTGCTAATACCAAAATGAGTCGGTGATAAGTAAATATCTCTTTCAGAGCTTGCCATACTATCCTTATTCCACTGGGATTGTGTGCCCCATCTAGTATTAATGTAGGATTATTCTGAATGATTTCCAATCTCCCGGTCCATTTAACTTTTTCTAAGCCAGCTCTTATTGCTTTTTCAGAAATATTTACTCCTCTAATTTTAAGTGCTTCTGTTGCGGTAATAGCGGTAGCAGCATTATCTGCTTGATGTCTGCCCAATAAGGGAGTGTGAAGATTTTTATAATTATGATAAATTCCTTTTAAATCAAATATTACGCCATTGATATCAGATTTTACTACTTTGTAACTTATTTCTTTTCCTGTGCTATAAATAAGGGAATTTTTCTCATCGGCTATTTTCTTGATCTCATTATATGCCTCTTCATATTGGTTAGTGGATATTACAATACCCTCCGGTTTAATAATTCCTCCCTTTTCCCTGGCAATTTCTTCTAAGCCGTTTCCTAATTTATCCATATGGTCATAATCGATATGAGTAATGACAGAAATTAATGGTTCACAAACATTTGTGGCATCCAATCTTCCGCCTAATCCTACTTCTAACACTAAAAAGTCTACCTGTTCTTCAAAAAAATAGAGAAAAGCCATAGAAGTTATAACTTCAAAGAATGTAGGTTGACCATAGGAAGGTGCATTGGCAACCTTTTCTATATAAGGTTTGATTTTTTCTAATAGCTCACTTACTTTTTTCCTGTCTATTGGTTTATGATTAATTTTAATTCTTTCGGTAAAATCAACCAAGTGAGGAGAAGTATATAGACCAACTTTATAACCATCAGATTGAAGAATTGAACTAATTAAGGAACACGTTGACCCTTTTCCATTTGTCCCGCTTACATGAATTATTTTTAATTTTTTATGAGGTTCGCCCAAAAAGGAAAGTAAATAGCTTATATTTTTAAGTCCTAACTTTATGCCATATTTAGTTAGGTCATAAATATAATCTAATGCTTCTGCGTAAGTGGTCATATATTCCCCTTAAATTAGTCGTTAGTGTACTAGTCGTTAGTGAATAGTGAATAGTCGTTAGTATTTTGTTAGCTAGTTAGTTGGTTACTTAGTTAGCTGGTTAAGAAAATAAAAGATTAATTCGTATATCATATATTGTTAATAAGAAATTATTAAATAAAACCTAACATTCAAGACAAGAAAAATAAACAATTAATTTGATTTATTTGTCATTGCGAGCTCCGATTTATTGGAGCGTGGTAATCTCGGTTTTGATAATTTTACAAGCAGGTTTGATAAATTAAGCCCCTACTTCTTTCTCTTTTTTATTTTCTTTGCTAAATACTATTCACTAACGATTATTCACTTAAAGGATTTTAGGTTATTTTCCAATCTTTCTTTAATATCTCTTAAATCATCTGCTTTATCTCTTTCTTTTTTAACAATATCTTCCGGGGCTCTGGATAAGAAATCCTTATTGTTTATTTTTTTGAAAATTAGATTAAGCTCATTATTTATTTTGTTTAATTTTTTCTCTAAACGAGCTATCTCCTCTGAAATATTTATTATATCTTTTAAGGGAATAAATATTTCTATCCCCTCTAAAACACCTGTAGCTGAATACTCTGGTTTTTTAATTCCTGTTCCTATCTCTAATGATTTTGTTTTAATCATAGTTTCGACATAATAAATATTTTCTTTTATCAATTTTAATTTATCTTTTTCATTAATGTTTAAATATAAATCTATCTTTTTGCTATAGGGAATATTCATATCTGACTTGATATTTCGTATGGTTTTAATGATGCTCATTATTTTATCTATCTTATTCTCTGCATCTTTATTCATATATTCTTCTTTATGTTTCGGCCAGGGTGAAACCATGATACTTTCCCCTTTGTGAGGTAACTTTTGCCATATTTCTTCAGTTATAAAAGGCATAAAGGGATGTAAAAGCCTTAAGGTATTTTCCAAAACAAACCATAGGATATATTGAGATGTCCGTTTTTTTATTGTATTCTTCGCTTGATATAATTTTGGTTTACTAAACTCTATATACCAATCACAAAACTCATTCCAGGCAAATTCATAAATAATTTTGGCAGCCTCCCCATATTTATATTCATTAAGACACTCAGTGGACTTTTTTATTGTTTCATTTAATTTGCTGATTATCCACTTATCAACTAAGGTCATTTTCATTTTTTCTTCTTCTATTTTATCAATATCGAAATCTTTAAGATTCATTATAGCAAATCTTGACACGTTCCATATTTTATTGGAGAAGTTTCTAAATCCTTTAATTCTTTCTTCTGAAAGGTAGATATAATTTCCCTGTATAGTTAAAGAGGCAAGGGTAACACGTAGAGCATCAGCGCCATATTCATCAATCACCGTTAAAGGATCAATAACGTTTCCACTGGATTTACTCATTTTTTTGCCTTCCGCAGCTTTAATTAAGGGATTTATATACACTTGTTTAAATGGTACTTCTCCCCGAAACTTTAATCCCATCATTATCATTCGAGCCACCCAGAAGAAAATTATATCAAAACCGGTAACTAATACTGATGTTGGATAGAAACATTTTAAATCTTCAGTTTCTTCCGGCCAACCTAAGGTAGAAAAAGGCCACAAGGCAGAGCTAAACCAGGTATCTAAAACATCCGGGTCTTGCAGAAGATTATGGCCGCCACATTTTTTACAGATTGTAGCATCTTCTAACTCTACGATTATTTCTCCACAATCTTGACAATACCAGACCGGGATACGATGCCCCCACCACAACTGACGTGATATACACCAATCTTTAATGTTTCTCATCCAGTCATAATAAACTTTGTCCCAGCGAGAAGGAATAAATTCAATTCTACCATCCTCTACGGCGGAAATAGCAGGTTCAGCAATTTCTTTCATTTTAACGAACCATTGTTTAGAAAGATATGGTTCAATAATAGTTCCACATCTATAACAATGCCCGATAGAATGTTTATAATCTTCTATCTTATTTTGGAATCCCTTTTTTCTTAATTCACTCAAAACTTTTTCTCGACATTTTAACACGGGTAAATTTTTAAATTTTCCTGCCTGTTCATTCATGGTGCCATTATTATTTAATATATTAATTACTTGTAATTTTTGACGTTTTCCTAATTCAAAATCATTTAAATCGTGAGCAGGGGTTATCTTTACTGCCCCAGTACCAAATTCGGGATCGACGTAACTATCAGCTACTATCGGTATTTCTCTCTCCATTAAAGGTAATATGGCAGTTCTACCGATAAATTTTTTATATCTTTTGTCATCGGGATGAACTGCTACCGCAGTATCGCCGAGCATGGTTTCGGGACGGGTAGTAGCAACGGTTATAAACTCTCCCTTTAAATCTTTTATGGGATAATTTATATAATACAGATTTGCATCTTCTTCAATTGATTCAACCTCAATATCAGCCAAAGCAGTCTGGCATCTTGGACACCAATTTATTACATAATTTTCTCGATATATCAGTCCTTCTTTAAATAATTGTACAAATACCTTTCTAACGGCCTTGGAAAGACCTTCATCTAAAGTAAATCTTAATCGTGACCAATCACAAGAAAATCCCAATTTTTTTAATTGATTTATTATATTATTTCCGTATTTTTCTTTCCATTCCCATACTCTTTCTACAAATTGTTCTCTTCCTAAATCGTGCCTGCTTTTTCCTTCTTTAGCAATTTCTTTTTCTACTACATTCTGAGTGGCAATTCCTGCATGGTCAGTTCCCGGCAGCCAAAGAGTATTGTAACTTTCCATTTTTTTCCATCTAATTAGAATATCTTGTAAAGTATTATTTAAAGCGTGGCCGATATGTAATGATCCTGTGATGTTGGGTGGAGGTATAACTATAGAAAAATTATTTTCTTTATTATGATTATGCTTTGCTTTAAAATAATCATTTTCTAACCAGAATTTATACCATTTTTCTTCAACTTTTTTAGGATTGTATACTGAAGGTATTTCAGCATCTATTTTTTTCATTATCTTTTCCTCCTTAAGCTTAAAAACAAAAAACCCCTTTCGTTTCTCAAAAGGACGAAAGGAGTTTATCCGCGGTACCACCTTAATTCCTGTCTAAAATATTTCCATAATATCTATATTAAACAGGCTCTCAATGTTTAAGTTATAACGTAACTATCGGTTAATCCTACTCTTGTTTTTCAGATTAACAGCTTAGGGATGACTTTCGAATAAAATTATATCTAATTTTATTCTACTCTTCCCTTCTTAGATTTTACTATTTTTATATTTTCTATATTACTACAAGCAATGCTGCCTGTCAAAAAAAAGTTCGTATCGGGTATCGAGTATAAACTAGCGTATAGCGTCTAGCTTATAGGGTCGAATTTATCCGACCCGTCCTTATTGTTTACACTTGCCTACGGTTTTTATGATTTTGTAGGGGCACGATGCATCTTGCCCCTACATATTATGCATTACCTTTTCTTCACGAGATACGAATTTGTTCTGACTACTGGCTTCTGTCTCCTGAATTCTGGCTCCCTCTTTTCTCTAACCATACGCTAAACGCTGTACGCTCCACGCTCTTCCTCTTCACTATATACTATATACTAAATACTATATACTGTTTTTAAAAAGGACTTCTGGTAAGAGCGTTTTTTAAAACTTCATCTAAATTATTTACCATAATAATTTTTAATCTTTTTCTAATATCATTAGGTAAATCTTCCAAATTTTTAATATTATCTTGAGGGATTATAATAGTTTTAATACCAGATTGATAAGCAGCAAGTATTTTTTCCTTTAAGCCTCCTACCGGTAAAACTCTTCCTCGTAGGGTAATTTCGCCAGTCATAGCTACATCTTTTCGAATCGGAATCTCGGTAAGTGAAGAAATCAAAGAGGTAGCCATAGTTATCCCGGCTGATGGACCATCTTTTGGTATTGCCCCATCTGGAATATGAACATGGATATCACAATTTTCGTAAAATTTATTATCTATCTTAAATTTTACTGCTCGAGAACGAGCATAGGTTAAGGCAGCTTTTCCTGATTCTTGCATAACATCTCCTAATTGTCCGGTAAGGGTTAATTTGCCTTTTCCGGGCATTACTATAGTTTCTACTGATAATACTTCTCCGCCGATTTCAGTCCAGGCTAACCCTGTTGCCAAACCAATTGAATCTTCTTTCTCAATTTTGTCAATTTTATATTTAGGTATTCCCAAATAATTTTCTAAGTTTTTCAATGTGATTCTAACTCTTTTATTATTTTTAGAATAAACTAAGCTTAAAGCAACTTTTCTACATATAGAAGCTATTTCTTTTTCTAAGCCCCTTACTCCTGCTTCGTGAGTATATTCTTTGATTATTTTTTTCATAGCTTTTTCAGATATTTCAATATCACTTTTTTTAAAGCCATGATTATTTAATTGTTTAGGTAATAAAAACAACTGGACAATTTGTAATTTTTCATACTCAGTATAACCAGGAATATTGATTATCTCCATCCTGTCTCTCAAGGAATAAGGTATTTCATCTTCATTGTTAGCAGTGGTGATAAACATTATTTCAGAAAGATCAAAGGGAACCTCCAAATAATGGTCTCTAAAAGTGTTGTTTTGCTCAGGGTCCAATACTTCTAAAAGAGCAGAAGCGGGAT
>Ga0255055_10003408_pt1 | contig 10753 bp, 6 predicted proteins | sample JV7_2_27_MG_FD_188633 | JGI IMG/M metagenome (GOLD analysis project Ga0255055, IMG submission 188633) | Seawater microbial communities from Jervis Inlet, British Columbia, Canada - JV7_2_27 | ecosystem: Environmental > Aquatic > Marine > Inlet | place: Canada: British Columbia | collected... | reverse complement strand
TTTCCAAAATTGCAGATAACTCCAACATATCGGTACTTTTGAATCCCTGAAAAAGTTGTGATATCCGGTTTATATCTGTAAAATTGCGATAGTTGTGTTTCTCTCAGTAAATCACAGTGATATTTGGTTTTTGGCAAGATTGTCTAACTTTAAAAATATTTCCCACCAATTAAGTTGTCCTTCCATCAATCCCACAGCGTCCATCAGATCATTTGCATATGCAAGATGGAATCTATTTAAATGATAAATTACCTTGACAGCAATTACCACGATGTGGTAGTTCAGAATGGTGCGTTTTCACTTTGAACTGGAATAACGTTTCCTTATCTGATCTATCTTCTCTCTTGAAGCGACCCCTCCTGCTCTCCCGCTGAAATAGAAATGGTTTTCCTTTAATTTTAACCTAATAAGGAGGTGAGCCATGAAATTATTCTTTCGGATCATCTTTAAAATATTTCTTATACTTACTATTTTAGCTGGATACGCAACTGCTGCGGTGATAAAAGAAACTGATTCGGATGCACTCTTAAATCAAGGGATAGCTTTACTTAAAAAGGGTCAGTATGATCTATCTATCAACTACTTTAATAAAGCCATAGAGATAAATCCAAGATATGCTGATGCTTACAACAATCGAGGACTTGCCCATGGTATGGGTAAAGGTCAATATGACAAAGCCATCTCTGATTTCAAAAAGGCCATAGAGATAAACCCGAGTTTTGCTGAGGCATACAGCAATTGTGGGATCATCTGTCGCAGAAAAGGCCAACACAACAAGGCCATCGCTGATTTCACCAATGCCATAGAGATAAACCCAAGATTTGCTATGTTTTACAACAATCGGGGGCTTGTCTATGAAGAAAAAGGCCAATATGACAAAGCCATCTCTGATTACAATAAGGCCATAAAGCTTAACCCGAGGTATGCTAAGGCTTACAACAATCGGGGGATTGCCCATGCTATAAAAGGCCAATATGAAAAGACCATCTTTGATTACAATAAGGCCATAGAGATAAATCCGAGGTATGCTAAGGCCTACAACAATCGAGGGAATGCCTACTATAAAAAAGGACAATATGAAAAGACCATCTTTGATTACAATAAGGCCATAGAGATAAATCCAAGATTTGCTGAGGCTTACAATAATCGGGCGTTTGTTTATTTTTACAAAAGAGATTACGAGAAGGCATGGGATGATGTCTATAAAGCACTAAATTTGGGATATAAAGTTCACCCGGGATTTCTCAATGCTCTTCGTGAAGCCTCAGGAAGAGAAAAATAACCAATAGTTGATCCCGATCTGTTTGCTATTGATCTGCACTAAATCTGCCCCTTCAAAGTTGCAGATTACTCCAACTTATACAAACTCTGGGGGATTCCGGAAAAGTTGTGATATCGAATAGCCAATCGAAACTTTAACTTGCTTTCCAATTCTGTGAAATCAAGTAAAGGTCAGGAAAAATTATATTAGGGATTAGTTGAAAGAAGGAGTGATAAACATCTGAAAAAAAGGGTTTATATTAATCCAGTTCTGTTTTCATGCGGTTGATCAGCGTTGCAATCATCTCTTCGACGTACGGGCTCATGTTTTGAAATTCGACCCCGATTCCACTCCGGGAAACTTGAACAATTTCGCCTCTAACCTTAAGCGCCTTGCCAAAACCAGGCATTGAAAACGACAGGATGAGTTCTTCACCGACAAACAAAGGCCTTTTGGTTTCGATAAACACGCCTTTCTGGCTGATATTCTTTATGGTGTTCGAATAAACGCGGTCATAGGTCGCATAACTGATCGGAATAGAGCATGTTTTTCGGATAAAGGCTCGCCTTTCTTTTATCAGCAGCTCTTCAGCATATTGCAAAAGGACTGATTGTTTTTCCTCCGGCAAATTTAAAATAATCTGAAATAATTTCGGAATAACAACGTTGTATTTTTTTAATGCAGTTTCCGGAACATTCATACCTGCTTGCGTCCTTTATAATAAATTAATACCTGAATCTTGCATGAAAATTTAGGTAATAACAACTCTGAGATTATATCGGATAATTTGTCGGTTTACTTTAGAACCTATATTACTTAAATATTTACTTTTGGTTAAATTTTACGACAATCGGCCCTCAAGGCGCATTTTGCGCGCTTGCGGCACATTCATTTTTACCCAGATCCATTATCTCCTGTTTTTCAGCGTCAACTTCCAATAGACCGGCATTGACCTTACGAATTTCAGCGTACACTTCCGGCTGAAGACGCATATTGTCTTTAATAAATCCGATAAACTCCGTTTCGGTTGATATGCTGTAAATATCGAAATTCTTATTTTTTATGTTGCCCAGTGTATCCGAAAATATCTGGGATGGATCAGCTTCACTCCAATCCATATAATGACCGGGCAAAATGACCAGGTCATCTTCCAGTTTCGCAATTTTAGTCTTAAGGGTATGATACAGCAGTTTTGACCACTCTTCGGCCTTACCGCCGAGATCGGGACGTCCGATAGATAAAATAAAGACCGTATCGCCGGAAATCAGGTATTTATTGTCAATCAGGTATGAAGTGCTACCCGGCGTGTGCCCCGGCATGTGCAGGGCTTTAATTTCCGGGCCGCCTTTGGAAAAGGCGTAAACCTGATCATCGGCAATCTTCTGGTATTTAAAAGCCGCATCTTTAAAATCGTTTTCATGCCCCAATATATGCGCACCACTGTCGGCAGCGATTTGTTTGCTGCCGGAAATATAATCAGCCTGCAGATGGGTTTCGAAAGTCCTGGTGATCGTGGCATCGTTCTTTTCGGCAAAGCTTTGATAAAAATCTACATTGCGGGACGGATCGAACAAAACCATTTCATCATTGGATATGAGCCCGTAACTGCAAGAGGCTTTTCCCGGACGGATGAACTGAAAGAGTTTATAACCGTCATCAGATGCCACCAGCTTTGGCGCCAGCATATTGCCCCAGGTTTTGATTCCGCCCTCCAGGTAGCGAACATCCTTAAAGCCGTGATTCACCAAAATTTCCCCGACATATCTGGCTGAGCCTTCCTTGGCACAAACAATCCGGATTTTTTCAGCTGCAGGTACTTTGGCAACACTCTCTTCCTCATGTTCAACAAATTCCACGTAAGGCACATTGGCCATATCAGAAAGAAAGGGGCCTTCAACTTTAAATCGATCAAACTGCTCATTCACGCGAACGTCCAGTAACAAAAATTCTTCTCCCGCCTCGGTCACCCATTCAAAAAGATCTTCTGCTTTATAGGATGTCAACTCCATGTCTACCTCCTCTTTATCGGTTGGGCCCGTTGCCCGTTAGCCCGTATGCCGGTTAAAAAATCAGACATTTTTCCTTTTTTTTAACGGGCTCAGCCGGCTCAACGGGCTAAACCGGCCAACCTAGTATTATTTTTTCATTTAAGAACCATAAATACTAAATCCGTTACATACAATTTTAAAAACCTTTGCGACTTTGCGTGAAAATTTATATTCCAAATCTATTTCCCCTTAAATTTGGGTTTGCGCTTTTCCAAAAAGGCGACCTGCCCTTCCTGCATATCTTCACTCAACAGGGCTGCTCTAAAAATCGCTTGTGCTTCTTTGGATTGGGTTTCATCCAGACGGTTGGATTGCATCAACAAATTGATGACTTTTTTTATGCCTTTCAACGCCAGCGGCGCATTTCCGGCAATTTCTTCAGCCATGCTATCGGTAAATTCTTCTAACTCGCCGCCGGGTACAAGATAATCTACCAGCCCAAGCTCTTTGATTCGCTGGCCTGTGTAGGTACGGCCCGTAAAAAACATTTCTTTGGTGCTTTGCAGCCCGATGCTCTGAATAAAACGCTGCAATCCGGTCCATGGATAGACCAGGCCCAGTTTGGCCGGCGGCATTCCCATACGAATATCCTGGGCACCAATACGAATGTCACAGCACATGGCCAGTTCACATCCCAGCCCAAACGCAAAGCCGTTCAGCATGGCAATCACCGGGTATGGAAAGTTAATCAGACGTTGTAATAGCGACTCAACCTGTTCCAGTGATTTTAATCTTCGATCTGCGTCCCCTTTGGATTGGGTGGGTAACGAGCCAATATCAAACCCCGAACAAAAGGCCTTATCCCCTGCCCCGCGTAGAATAACGGCCCGCACGCCATCGTCATCAGCCAGTTCCTGCAAAGTGGATCTGAGCAGTTCGACCAAATCGAGAGAAAGGGAATTTTTCTTTTCCGGCCGGTTGAGGGTCAGCGTACAAATATTATTTTTTGTCTGTATCAATAGAAGTTGATGATTCAAAGATGACCTCCCGGGTTACAAGTTAGGGGCTTCGCCCAGAACCAGAGAACACCGCAGTTATAATGGAGCAAAGTCTGGCAATCAACTGAATTCTATCTCATTTTCAGATTGCAATAATCAATAAGTCTGAGTTTTAATCTGATACAAATATGAAGCTCACATACAGCCGTCGACCGGATGCGAATGTGCAAATGTTATTGACACGCAATATCCAGTTTTCTATATTCCTCTCGCAAGAATTGATGGGTATCAATCTACCGCATTTTTTCAAGATTAAATGGAAAGCAGTATAAAGGAGAGCGTATGGCCAAAAGAGATGACATCCACAAAATTCTCATCATTGGATCAGGTCCTATCGTGATCGGACAGGCCTGTGAATTTGACTATTCCGGTACACAGGCATGTAAAGCACTGCGATCAATGGGATATAAAATTGTGTTGGTTAATTCCAATCCGGCAACGATCATGACCGATCCGGGTATGGCCGATGTGACCTACATCGAACCTCTTAATCTGAAAACCCTGACGCAAATTATAGCCAAGGAACGACCAGATGCACTCCTGCCCAACCTGGGAGGACAATCAGGCCTGAATCTGTCTTCTGAGCTTTCTCGAACAGGCGTATTGGAAGAATATGGTGTACAGATGATCGGTGTGAATGTGGACGCCATCGAGCGGGGTGAAGACCGTCTGGCGTTTAAGGCCACGATGGAAAAACTGGGTATCGAAATGCCGAGCAGCAAGACGGTCAACACGGTTGAAGATGCCGAGGCGGCGGCAGAAGATCTGGGTTACCCGGTTGTTATTCGTCCGGCCTATACCATGGGTGGAACCGGAGGTGGTTTGGTCTATAATATTGAGGAATTAAGAGTTATCGCCGCCCGCGGTCTGGCAGCGAGTCTTGTCAATCAGATCTTGGTTGAAGAATCGGTCTTGGGTTGGGAGGAACTCGAACTGGAAGTGGTTCGAGATGCTAAAAACCAGATGATAACGGTTTGCTTTATCGAAAATGTCGACGCCATGGGAGTCCATACCGGCGACAGCTTCTGTACGGCCCCCATGTTGACGATCAGCCCGGAACTTCAGGAACGTTTGCAGAGATATTCCTATGACATTGTTGAGGCTATTGAGGTGATTGGTGGAACCAATATTCAGTTTGCCCATGATCCAAAGACCGGCCGTGTCGTTGTTATTGAGATTAACCCCCGCACCTCCCGTTCTTCTGCCCTGGCATCCAAGGCGACTGGATTTCCAATTGCCAGAGTTTCTTCTCTGCTCGCCGGCGGTATGACCATGGACGAAATACCTTACTGGCGGGATGGAACCCTGGAGAAATATACGCCTTCAGGTGAATATGTGGTCGTTAAATTCGCCCGCTGGGCCTTTGAAAAATTTGAGGGGGCTGAGGATAAATTGGGTACCCAGATGCGGGCGGTCGGCGAGGTCATGAGTCTGGGTAAAACATATAAGGAGGCCTTCCAGAAAGCGATTCGAAGCCTTGAAATAAACCGCTACGGTCTTGGGTTCGCGAAAAATTTCAATACGTTGCCGCTGGAAGAGCTCATGGGCCGGCTGGGCTTTGCCACCAGCGAACGCCAGTTTCTCATGTATGAAGCACTGCGCAAAGGTGCTGAGGTGAAGGAACTGTATGAAAAGACCCATATCAAACCCTGGTTCATTGAGCAGATGCGAGAGATCGTCGAACTTGAGGAGAAAATATTAGCTTACAAGGATCAAGCATTGCCGGATGATCTACTGATTAAAGCCAAAAAGGACGGTTTTGCAGATCGCTATCTGGCCAAGTTGCTCAACCTGCCGGAAAAGCGAATCCGTGAACAGAGAAAGGCATTGGACATGCATCAGGCCTGGGAACCGGTACCTGTAAGCGGTGTTGAAAACGCATCCTATTACTATTCCACCTATAATGCGCCTGACAAGGTTCCGGTCAGCGATCGTAAAAAGATAATGATTCTGGGTGGTGGACCCAACCGTATTGGTCAGGGCATTGAGTTTGATTACTGCTGCGTGCATGCGGCACTGGCCATCCGCGATGCAGGTTATGAATCGATTATGGTTAACTGCAACCCTGAAACAGTATCTACGGATTACGACACATCGGACAAACTCTATTTTGAGCCGCTTACCGTTGAAGATGTTTTGAGCATCTATGAAAAGGAGAAACCCGAAGGCGTTGTTGTCCAATTTGGGGGACAGACGCCCCTGAATATTGCAACTGAACTGGAGGAGATGGGCGTAAAGATCATGGGCACATCTCCTGAAACCATTGATCTGGCCGAAGATCGGGATCGCTTCCGACTCATTATGCGTAAGCTGGACATCCCCCAACCCGAGTCGGGCATGGCCAGTACCATGGATGAGGCTCAGAAAATCGCTGACAAGATAGGATATCCTTTAATGGTCAGGCCCTCATATGTTTTGGGGGGCCGTGGTATGGAAGTGGTGCAGGATGAGGAATCCCTTAAATTCTATCTTGAGGCAGCGGTGGAGCTCTCTCCCCAAAGGCCGATTCTTATCGATAGATTTCTGGATAATGCCATTGAGGCTGAAGCCGATGCAATTGCCGACGGTACGGATGCTTTCGTGCCGGCCGTAATGGAACATATTGAACTGGCTGGAATACATTCCGGTGATTCAGCATGCGTTATTCCGCCGGTAAGCATAGCGCCGAAACACATCGAAACGATTAGCGAATATACACGCAAGATTGCAATCGAGCTAAACGTTATCGGGCTGATGAATATTCAATACGCAATATTTGAAAATACGGTGTATGTGCTGGAAGCCAACCCCCGTGCATCGCGAACCGTACCTTTAGTATCCAAGATTTGTAACATATTCATGGCCAGAATTGCCATGCAAGTCATGCTTGGCAAACGCATCGCGGATATTGGACTGCAGCATCGGTCCATACCCCATTACGGCATTAAAGAGGCGGTTTTTCCCTTCAACATGTTTCCCGAGGTTGATCCGATTCTGGGACCGGAAATGAGATCTACCGGTGAAGTTTTAGGTATTTCCCATTCCTATGGGCGCTCATTTTTTAAAGCCCAGGAAGCTACCCAGGCCCCACTGCCCTTGGAAGGATCCGTACTGTTTACCATTGCGGATCGAGACAAAAATGCGGCATTGGAAGCTGTCAGACTTTTTAAAGAGCTGGGTTTCAAGATAATGACAACCGAAGGTACGCATTACTTTTTAGAAGGACGAGGTATTGAAAACACGCCCTTGCGCAAACTGGGGTATGGAAGACCGGACCTTGTGGATGCAATAAAGAACGAGACCATAAATCTTCTGGTAAACACGCCGAGCGGCCGAAAGAGTGAGCAAGACAGTTCAAATATACGCAGAGCCGCCATCAAATATAAAGTACCCTACATTACGACGACGGCGGCGGCTGTCGCGGCAGCCAAAGGCATCGCAGCGCGCCGCGATGGTGTGCCACAAGTTAGATCTCTGCAGGAATACCACGCAGAGATGCAATAAAGTTTAGTTGTGATCCTTCTCAGCAAAATGCCGACTTTGTGAAATAGTGTAAATTGGGTGTGGACAGGGTGCGTTTTGCGGCAAAATTTTGACATCTCCATTTTTTCACATCTAATAAATTCAATTACTTAAGCCCTGCAAACTTCCCGAAAAACAATTGACAGTTTTATATGGTATACAGTATACAGAGAACAAGCGATACCGCTAAGCCGCAAAGAAACACAGCGCATTTGAATTAACCGGTCCCGGTCTCTGAAGCCTATATAATCATTAAAAATCAATAAAGGATAAACGACCATGACGAAATCCAAAACACATCAAAGTGAATTGGAAAGATTGGCGGCTCTTGAGCAACAGGCCGAAATCGGCGGTGGTCAAAAGGCGGTCGACCGTCAGCACGAAAGAGGCAAATTGACAGCCAGAGAACGCCTGAACCTGCTTTTCGATCCGGGCAGTTTTGTGGAAGTTAACAAATTAGCCCAGAGTCAGTCCGTAGACTTTGGGATGCAGGAAAGGAAGGTGCCCGGCGATGGTGTGGTTACCGGCCATGGTACAATAGAAGGCCGCCTGGTATTTGCTTATGCGCAGGACGTTACGGTTCTCGGCGGATCTGTCGGCACAATCCACGGGCAAAAAATCTGCCGCATCATAGACGAGGCCATAAAAGTCAAAGCGCCGCTGGTGGCTTTAAATGACTCCGGAGGCGGCCGACTCCACGAAGGCTTTTTCGCATCCAGAGGCGTCGCCGGCATGTTTTATCGCAATACTGCAGCTTCGGGTCTTATTCCTCAGATTACCGGTATGATGGGCTCCTGCGCAGGGGTTGCTGTGTACTCGCCGGCATTGACCGATTTCATCGTCATGGTAAAAGGCAGAAGTCACATGGTGATCACCGGGCCGGGGATCATCAAATCAGTAACCGGCGAAGATATCAGTCTGGAAGAACTCGGCGGTGCCAAAGTCCACAGTGAGATAACCGGAACAGCGCATTTCGTTGCCGACAGTGATGAAGAGTGCCTTGAGATTATTAAAAAACTGCTCAGTTATCTGCCTTCGAACAACAGTGAAAACCCACCGGTCGTTAACACCGGCGATGATCCTGAACGCATTGACAAAAAGCTTAAGGAAATCGTGCCCGCAAACTTTAAAAAATCCTATGACATGCATCAGGTCATCGAGCGGGTGTTCGATCAGGGAACCTTTTTTGAGGTCCTGCGCAGATACGCCCTGAATATTATCGTCGGCTTTGCCCGTTTGGACAGTCATGTCGTCGGAATCGTTGCCAATCAGCCACGCTTTAAGGCCGGATGTCTGGATGTCGATGCGTCCGACAAAGCCGCCCGTTTCATCCGGTTTTGCGACGCGTTCAATATCCCCCTGATTAATTTTGTGGACGTGCCCGGGTATTTCCCCGGTGTGGCCCAGGAGCATGCCGGCATTATCCGTCACGGCGCCAAGATGCTCTATGCGTATTCAGAAGCCACCGTACCCAAAATCACCCTCGCCTTGCGTAAAGAATACGGTGGTGCCGTGATGGGAATGTGCTGTGTGGGCATGGGGGTCGATCTCATGCTGGCCTGGCCTATCGCTCAACTTGTTGTACTCGATACAACCGCAGCCGTGAATTTGATATTTCGCAAAGAAATTCAGGCAGCGGAAAATCCCGAGGAACTGCGGCAGCAAAAAATCGAAGAATATGATTATAAATATTCAAATCCCTACCACGCGGCATCCAATATGCTGGTAGACAGTGTGATTAAGCCCAAAGAAACGCGACCGGAGTTGATAAAAGCCTTGAGGATGCTGCGCAACAAACAGCGACCCGAGATCAATAAGCGACACGGCAACATACCGCTGTAAATTTATTCGTATGCGCTAAGTTATTTTCGTTGTGAAAAAACCAAGTAGCTTAGAAAAATATCGGAGTAAAGGAGCTATTCATATTTTAGATTTTAGATCTCGGATTTTGGATTTAATGACCGACTAAATAGCCGAACATTAACTTGCAGCCGTTTCAATCCGAAATCCAAATTCGACTCAACTGAGCTCGTCGCAGGCCAAAATCTAAAATCAAGATCGCTCCAATACTCCATTACTCCATTTATTTTCCGAGTATTTTTTATAGAAAGGACTGATCCATGGACTTCGATCTGACCAAAGAACAACAGTACATTCAAAAAGCAGCCCGCGAATTTGCAATGGGTGAATTTCCGGATGTTGCCGGTGAATTTGACATCAATGAAACGTTTCCGGCAGAAATCCTGAAAAAAGCGCGCGAATTGGATCTCATCGGGCTTTTCATCCCCGAGGAATACGGCGGACCCGGACTCGGTTTTTTCGAGCAGGCCCTGGTGCTGGAAGAGTTCTGGAAAGTGGATCCAGGTATCGCACAGGAGCTTTGCTCCGTATCATTCGGCGCTGAAGAACTGATTCTCTTTGGCACTGAAGAACAAAAAAAGAAATACCTTCCCCAGCTTTTTACCGGTGACGCTATTTTAGGTTTCGCCATTACCGAGCCGGATGCCGGCAGCGACACCGCTGCAGTTACCACATCTGCCGTTAAAGACGGCGATGACTATGTCATCAATGGCAGCAAAGTGATGATTGGAAACGGGACGGTAGGGACCCATATGCTGGTTTACTGTCTCACCGATCCCGATGTGCAATCCAAAACCGGCCGGCACAGTATCATTCTGGTGGAGACGGATCGTGACGGGTATAAGGCCGACCCCATGCATGGCAAAATGGGGCTCAGGGCGTCAGATACGGCAGCGATTTATTTTAACAATTGCCGCGTCCCGCGGGAAAATCTGATCGGTGTGGAAGGCAACGGTTTTATCCAGCTCATGAAATTTTTCGATCATTCCCGGGCATATGTCGCCGCCCACGGCGTCGGACTCGCTCAAGGCGCCCTGGATATGGCAGTTAAACATGTAAAGGGCAGACAGCAATTCGGACGCCCT
>Ga0255055_10003407_pt1 | contig 10755 bp, 9 predicted proteins | sample JV7_2_27_MG_FD_188633 | JGI IMG/M metagenome (GOLD analysis project Ga0255055, IMG submission 188633) | Seawater microbial communities from Jervis Inlet, British Columbia, Canada - JV7_2_27 | ecosystem: Environmental > Aquatic > Marine > Inlet | place: Canada: British Columbia | collected... | reverse complement strand
GCCTCCGAGCGGCTGTGGAAGACCTTCGCCTCGCCAGTCGTGGCGACCGCCATCAGGAAGACGACCGCCACGAGGCCGCGGAGCATCCTAGAAGACGTACCCGATGCCCAGGTTGAGCTCATCGGCGATCTTGCCTTCCTTGGCGGAGCGGTTGCGGTAGTCCGCCTTGAGCACGACGTTCGGGATGGGCTTGAACTGAAGGCCGACCGTGTGCACCTGGATAGCCTTGCTCTCGTCGGGGAGGAAGCCCGAGGGCATGTCGTACTGCGTGTCGTAGTACTCGTAGCGGTAGAAAGGCTCGAGCGTGCGCTCGCCCTCGCCGAGCCAGCCCCAGACGTCGTAGGCGATCTCCCCGTAGCCACCGAGCATCACCTCGGCGATCCCCTCGCCGGGACCGAGTTCCAGCGCGTTGCTCAGGGCGGCGGCCTGGTCGATGAAGGCCATGGTGTAGAGGCCGCGCAGGTGCAGCCCTTTCGCCTCGTACTGCGCGTGTACGTCGAAGAGCGTCGTGCGCGCGTCGGGGATCCCCGGCTGATTCTGGCCCGATTCGCCCGTGTAGAAGGAGCCTCCCAACAGGAAGGCGTCGGTAGGCCTCCAGTCGAGCCGTCCCGTCAGTGCGATGTGCTCCGCCAGCGCCTTGCTGCCCTTCTGCCGGCCGCCCCGCAGCCCCGAAGAGCTGAAGTCCGAGCCGTCGAATCCGTTCACCGCGTACAGCTTGTACTGCAGCTGCTCGCCCAGGTTCCCAAAGAGGCCCACCCCGTTCTCCCGCCATGTGGTCGGGATGATGACCCGCTCCACGTCGGGCCGGTTTACCCCGTAGAAGAAGGGCGGCTCGTGGATCTCGTTGAGGAAGCCCACGGGCATGAGCAGCAGACCTACCCGAGCGTTCGCCCAGTCCCGAAGCATGAAGTCGAGCGTCGCGAACTCGAGGAAGATCTCGTCTGCATGCTCGATCTCGATCTCGCTGTTGAAGACGATCCGCTCGTTGAACTTGTAGCCGAAGTAGAGAACCGCCCTCAGAAAGTCGGCGGTGTCCGACTCGGTGGTCTGGTCGCCTACGTAGTTGCGGTAGAAGGCCTCGCCGTAGGCGCCGATCGAGAGCCCCCGCGCGAGCTGATAGACCTTGGAGGCCGCAGGCCCCATTCCGTAGCTGCTCTTGAGCTCCGGCTCCTCGGGCACTGTCACGTCGGCGCGCGTCCGCTCGAGCTCCTCCGCCAGGACCTTCACCGTGCGCTCGAGCTCGGCGATGCGGTCCTCGTAGAGGAGATCCGTTTCGGAGGTGCCTACGACCTCGTCCGCCAGCGCTGGCGCGGCCAGCCAGGCCAACAGCAGTGCCGTCAACCACCGGGTGAATTTCGACATCGAGACCAACCTCTGCAGCGCGCGGAGTTCCGCGCACGAAGGCTGGGCTCGGGGTTCGCGACCGCTGGCCTCTGGGTTTGAAAGCAGAACCTCATCCGGTCTCTCCGACCGTGATCGCCTGGACGGATTGCACCCGTCCCCCAGGGGAGGACGGGTGCAGGGGGATGATCAGAGTCCGTTTGCAGCGCCGGCACTTGAGCTCAACGGCCCCCTCTACCATGCGGGCCAGCAGGCTCCCGCAGAGGCAGCGGCAATCCAACTCAGCGCACTGGGTCGAAGAGCAGGGACGGACGGGGGGACGGCTCATCTGGTACAATTCACGTGACTGAAATTGAAATCCATGTTCATAGTGGGCAAACACGCAGTCTATCCGCGCGAGCCGGGGTGTCAACCCTCAGTTCGACGCACGGGCACAGCGGCCAAGAGCCCGGTGAGCCATGCGAGCCCGCTGGTGCTCCCTGCCCTCACCCTACTGCGCGCGGGCCGCGGACAGCCTCCCCAGTGCTAGCTGACAGGTACCCTCCCTCTCGTCAACCTGACTGAACCGGCGTAGACGGTTGCCTATCGGAAAGTGGCGTCATGCATCAACGCGAGTTGCACCACTGGCAGCATCACCATTCGTTCGGGACCCACGTGCGGACAAGAGGCGAGCGTCGGACCTGGTGGGTTATCGGACTCACGCTGACGATGATGACGGTCGAGATCGCGGCCGGAATGGCCTTCGGCTCGATGGCGCTCCTCGCCGATGGCTGGCACATGGGAACCCACGCAGCCGCCCTCAGCGTGGCCGCGTTCGCCTACGCGTATGCACGCCGGCACGCCAACGACCCGCGTTACAGCTTCGGCACCGGCAAGGTCGGCGCCCTGGGTGGATTCGCCAGCGCGGTGGGTTTGGCCGTCGTCGCAACCATGGTCTTCGGCGAGAGCGCGCGGCGTCTGGCCTCACCGGTGGCCATCCACTTCGACGAAGCGATCGCGGTCGCGTGCGTGGGTCTCGCCGTCAACGTGGCTTGCGCCCTCCTGCTGCGCGAGGACCAGAACGAGGCCACCTTCGCGGAGCACCCTCACCACGACCACAACCTGAGGGGTGCGTACCTCCACGTCCTCGCCGATGCCCTCACCTCGGTGCTGGCAATCGCGGCGTTGAGCACCGGCAAGCTCTTCGGCTGGACCTGGATGGATCCGATCATGGGCCTCGTGGGGTCGATCGTCATCGCGCGCTGGTCGTACGGTCTCCTGCGAGATACGAGCCGCGTGCTGCTGGACGCCGAACTTCCTGAAGAGAGGCGCGTGGCGATCCGGGGTGCAATCGAATCGGACGCGGACTCCCGCGTCGCCGACCTCCACGTCTGGCGCGTTGGACCTCGCCATCTCGCGGCGACCGTCTCGGTCGTGGCGCATGACCCACACGAGCCCGATCACTACAAGCGCCTGCTGGCCCGGCAGCACGATCTGGTCCACGTGACAGTCGAAGTCCACTGCTGCCCTGACGGCGCCAGTGTCGCCGTATAGCCGGCGATGCTCGACCTGTGGGCTGACCGGGAGAGCATGAGCCTGCCGGCGGCGCCGGGGGTGCGCAGCGCGACCCGCGGCCCTGTAATGCATCAAGGAATCGTCGAGTATGCCCACCCGGGGCCGAGAGCAGGCCGTGTACAGTCGTCTCCGAGTAGCGTTCCGGTGCCTCTCTCCAGAGGGCATCCGGACAGGGTATCCTGGCGGGCCATAGCTTCTCCGCTATATCGCTGGATGGGTTGGATCCTGCTCCTGGCCGCGCTCGCCCAGCCCGGCTGGGTGGCGGCGCACGCGCTCGCCAACCATGATCAGCAGCAGCACGGCCACGGGATCCCATCGGCTCGGTCCGAGGCCGAGACGCTGGCCATTGCGGGCGAACTGGCAGCCCACGAGCATGAACATCTCGACGATGCGATCCTCGTCGCCTCGCTCACTCCTCATCCGTCCGAGCTGGTAGCGCTCCCTTCCTCTTCTCCCGAACCAGTCGACCTCGACGGGCCACTGTGCGCGGCTGCAGCGCAGCGCACTCCAGCGCGTGCTCCAGGAGCGCCACGGGCGGCTCTTGGAAGACGAGCGCGGCACGACGGCGTGCGCCATGGCCTGGTGCCATCTGGTGGCGAGTCGCTGCCAGCTTCGAGCACTCCACGAACTCGCCAACGAACTTCGCGCCGAGGTTCGTCGACAGGGACGCCAGTTCACGCTGTTCTGAAGCTACGCACCGTACGTTGGTGACCCACCGACCGCTTCGTGTTTGCCATCATTGGCGGATGTTTGCGCTTCGCCAATAGACGGCGCGATCCGCAGCTACCCCGCTGCGTTGATCCGTGCTTCGAGCTGCCGCAGCGCGTCGATGAGCTCGTCGAACGAAGGTACGGCGCCGAAGAACATGGGTTGCATCTGCGCGTAGTCCGGGCGCAGCGCCCCAAGAAGCGCATCGTTCGGCACGAGGCGGAACGAGCCAGGGCGCGCCTCGGCGTAGCTCGACCAGCCCGTGTGAAAGAACGCATCCTTGTGCCGGGCCACGGCCTCGAGAAGATCGAGTTGCTCGATCGCGCTCTCTGCGACGCCACCTCGGTCGAGCATGACGAGATCGTAGGCATGCCGCGAGAGCTGTCTCCACGCCCGCGGGCGGCGGTCTCCCTCGAGCGGGCGGTGGTTCTCGCCGTGGAAGATCGTGGCCTTCTCCCAGAAGGTGCGCTCGGGCGCGAGCACCGTGACCTCGGTCTCGCGCTGCGTGAAGAGCTCCGGACAGTGCTCCGCCGCGTAGCTCTGGATCGCCACTCGCCGGGTGGGCTCCTGATCGGAGCAGGCGCCAATCTCCATCCGGACGAGGGGCGTGACGTAGGACAGACCTCCGTATTCTTCCGGGCTGAGCGCCGGCGGATAGCAGAAGTGGAGGTCAACCTGACCGTCGTCGCGCTCGACGATCTCGATCTCCCATCCCTCGGCGCCGAGGATTCCTGCAAACGCCCCGCGCAGCCGCGGTTCGAGATCGTCGCGGACGGCTCTGTCACACGCTTCGGCGAGCGCCTTGATCTGTCGACCGCGCTTATTGCGCCCGGAGATCTGGAGAGGATCGTCTGAACCTGCGAAGCCGAGCTCGGCGCGGTTCAACGTCACGTCGATGTCCTCGGAGAACCTCTCGATCAACCCGAAGGCCTTCGACAGCGACGTGCCTCCCTTGAAGAGCAGCGTCGGACGGAACTCCAGCGCGAAGAGGTGATGCAGCGTCCAGCAGACCCAGAAGTCCTTCTCCGCGATCACCGCCGACGGCGCGCCCATGCGCTCGGCCGTCTCGATGAAGAGGACTTCGCGCTCCGCCCTGGACTGCCGCGCGATGCCATCCATACGACGGCTCAGGCCGCGCGCTCCGCGGGCGCGGCGATCGCCTCGAGCGCGGGACGCATCCACGCAGGGGCCATCGGGGCATGCCGGCTCACGGCGGCGCGATCGCCGTCGCGGAGAGCCCGGCGGATCTGTGCGATCACGTCCGGCGTCACGCCGTCCCTACCCAGATGCTGCAGGGCCTGCATTACAACGCCGGCGGCCGTCCCGGCGCCGGCGAGCTTGCGGGGCGCCGCATGGCGGAACGCGATCGCACGGTTGCCCACCTGGATCGTCCGCGTCGGACCGTCCGTCAGGTAGAAGAGCTGCGCGGGTACCTGAGTGGAAAGCCCGAGCTGGTTGGCCGCTTGGGCGCCGAAGACCTGGAGCTGGCTCCCCGTCGACCGCGCGATCGCAGCGGCGACCCGCGCGAGGGAAGGCGAGAGCGCACCCAATCGCGGGTGCCGCTTCGGAAAGTCGTAGACGCCGCGGGCGAGCCGGCGGATCGTCCCCGCCCGGGCGAGGCGAGCCAGGGCCTGGTCGATGGCCGCACGTCCACCCAGGTCCAGGAAGTCGGCGGGTACGTGTACCGCTCCCCTCCCCTTCGCGCGGATGCGCGTCAATACATGATCCCGGACGGTCTTCATAACCCTTCTCATCGGTCCACCGGGCCCCAGCCCGGTCTTTAACTGTCAGAAATTATAGGATCTTTTTCGTTCAATCAAAGCACTTTCTTGAGGACCTGCATCCCCCCTGGGGATACCCATTGCTGACTACCCGACCGGTGATCCAGGATCCGCTCCTTCAAGAGAACAAAATTCGTTACTTTACAGGAGTGAGATCATCAACTCGCCTCTCTCAGGCTTGGGCCTCCTGGGACGCCCCCTGGGGCCCCGGGAACGACAGCCGGCGTCACCGAGGCCGGCGGGGGACGACCGGTCGCCCTTCCCTTCCCCTGGGCCCTGGGAGCTGTGGTTCACCGTGAGACTTGCACTCGCCGCGTTGCAGGGGGCCGTCTTCGGGATCGTCGCGATGAGCTTGGGCGAAGATGAGTCGCTCCGCTTCATTCTCTACGGCGCGATCGCGTTTCCCCTCCTCTCGATGCTCCTGAGCGCACGGTGGCCGCGCCTCGCCACCGCGCTGGGTCTCCTCCTCGTCGGGCTCTGGACCACGACGTGCGGCGTCATGGCCTACGAGGATCCGTCGCTTCAGGCGTGGGAGTGGATTCCGGGCTTCGCGTTCCTCGGCCTTCTCTTCGGAGCCGGTGCCAACTCGTACCTGTTTCGCGCGGCCGAGACGGTCGAGTGCGACGCAGCGGCGGGCGATCCGCACCACCAGGATCGGAGCGCACATGGCGCTCCGCCCAGCGCCGCGAATCGGGGGGCGCCCTCCCCTCCCCCGTCGGCCGCCCCGTGGGCGATCCTCGGCATCTCGCGAGGCGCCGCGCCGGATGAAATCAGGCGAGCGTTCCACGCGCGCATGGCCGAGTACCACCCGGACAAGGTCGCGACGCTGGGCGCCGAGCTGCGCGAGCTCGCCGAGGCAAAGTCGAAGGCGATCACCGCAGCCTACGCGGCGCTCAGCGGTCGATAGCCTTCTTCCCACCGCGACGACGCAGCGCGGCGGGCTTCCGCTTCGTCGCGAGTGCGTCGCGTCGAGCAATGGCCTGGAATGCGTGCGGGCAGCACTCGTGACCGATGCACTGAATGCGTGCCGTTCCAGTGATGAAGTCGGCGGCGATCAAAGGTCGGGCACCATGTCGGCGTTCACGGCGAGCTTCCAGCGCGACACGCGTTCGCCGTGACGGGGGCCACGCTTCGGATCGAGAAGCGTCGTCTCGCGAGCGGCAGCGCGAACGTAATCGGCCAGCGGGTCCGTGCGATCCGAACCCCCGACCTGCTCGAGCAGGTAACCGAGTCGCTGGGCCCACGGCACCGGGGAGAATGGGGCTACTCGAGCGATCGCCTCGCCGTCGAGCAACTCCGCGAGCTCGGCCAGGACGGTCGCCGCGTGATCGAGCCCGCCGGCGTGCTGGGGATAGCCGACCAGATCGAAGGCCGTCCCCTCCGGCGTCGAGACGCGCATCGAGCCGCGCGGCGTGTTGCGCTCGATCACGGGGATGAGGTCGGCATTTCGGCGCGCGACAAACTTCACACGCACTTCGCCGCAGGCGATGGGAGCGCGGTTCTTCTTGACCATGACCTGAAAGACCTGCGGCTGCTGGTGCGCGGCGCCGTGAACTTGCGCCGCGCTGAGCAACGCCACGTAGTACGCCAGGCCGAGGTGCGCCATCAGCTCCGGCACGAACTGCTCGGCCGGGAGACAGCCGAGCCGCCGGTACTCCGGGGGCACGATCACGTGAAAGCCGCGACAGGGCGAGGCGAGGCTGCGCTTCTGCTTCAGTCGCCGCAGCGAGGCCCTCGTCGCCACGGTCGAGGTCCCGAGCGCACGCTCGGCCTCGCGCGTCGTGAAGTGGTAGCGGCCGCGCGACGCGAGGTCGGTGACCAACTCGGCCGCGCTGGATACAGAGCCCGACTTCACTCAGACAAGATAATGCAGAGCGTTACTTTTCACAGGCGGAACCGGAACCGCCCTGCCCTCCCCCGCAGCGCTCACCCTTCGGGCCGGCGGGACCGTGGGCTTGGGAGACCATGGGGCCTCGGGGCCAAGGGCCCGCGGACCCGTGGCTCCGTGGTCCTGCAAGACCGAAGGACCATGAACCCAAAAACCCGAAGGCCCAAGAGACCATGGGCCCACGGGCTTACGGGTCCGCGGACGTGGCCAGGACGCAGCCGCGGCGCGGTCGGATCTAGACCCGCCAGCGCGCTCCGGATCCGTCGCCGGCTTGGAGGTGCGGAGTCGCTCGACAAGTGAGTGGACACGCTACATCGGCGAACGTGATCGCATACCAAGCGCGACCTCCGGCTCGTCCCCCGTCACTTCGGGATTCGTTCGGCCGGCGCGCGCGCTCCCGCCGGCCTTCGCGCCCAGCGACCCACGGGCGTATGAGCCCGTGGGCCCGAAGGACCAGGAGCGCATGGCTCTGTGAGCCCACAGTCCCATAGGTCCGCAGGCCCGCAGTCCCAGAGGTCTATAGTCCCAAGAGGCTGTAAGCCCATGGGCTTAAAAGACCGTAGACCTGCAGTCCTATGGTCCCGTGCATCTCGCTCGCGTGAGCCCACAGTCCCAAGGTCTCACGGGCCCACGGGCTCAGGGCGCATGGGCCCGCGGGCCCATGCGAGATTCCGCGGGGTTACAAACGCTCTTGCGAAAATCTTGTGGCCGTGTAACAGTCCGTTTGGGCCCACGGGCCCGAGAGCCATCAATCACGGGGGGTGAGTTGATGAGCGACACCTCTACTGGTCCGGCCCGGGCCGGATACGTACTCGCAATCGGTATGCAGAAGGGCGGCGTGTCGAAGACGACGAACGCCTGCCATCTGGCCGTTGCACTCGGTGAGACCGGTCGCCGCGTTCTTCTCTGGGACGTCGACGAGAACTACGGTGCCACGAAGGTGTTCCAGATCCCACCGGACGCCTTCTTTACCACGATGCACGTCCTCACGGGCGACAGCACCGCCGAGGAGGCCGCCCTCGCATTCGACGATCCCGAGCTCGACGTGGAACTCCCGGAGAACGTCGACTTCATCCCGTCGTCGCGCGCCCTCCAGGGCGTCGACCGGGCGCTCTCGTCGAAGGACAGGTTCTACAACCCAAACGAGGCCCTCAACCCGCACGTCGAGGAGCTCAAGGCCCTCGGGCGCTACGACTACATCATCATCGACACCGGGCCGCAGGCGTCGCCGACCACGCGCAGCGCCTACATGGTTTCGGACTACTTCATCCTGTCGCTCGTCCCCGAGAAGCTCGCGGTCGACTCGCTCCCAGATGCGCTCGAGGACATCGCGAACGCGCGGCGTCCAGGGCGCAACCCGAACCTCTATCTGCTGGGCCTCATCCTCTCGTGCATGGACCGGCGCGTCACACTCGCCAAGCGCTACGAGGACGCCATCACCGAACGCTTCCGCCAGGCAAACCACGAGCCCGTCAAGTTCCAGACCACGATCGGCCGCGCAGCCGCGATCGACCGCGCGGCACACCGAGGGCAGACGCTGCTGCAGTCGGAGCCAGGCCACAAGGTAAGCGAGCAGTACCGCCAGCTGGCCCGCGAGCTGGAGCAGCGGATTCTCGCGCACCGGGCAACGCTCTCCCAGCCGGAGGCCGCGACACGCGTGGCGCCGGCTCCGTTGCCCGAGCTGCGCCAGGGGGTGACAGCCAATGCCTAACCGACGCCCGAGCAGTGCCACGGAGCCCCTCGACATCTTCGCGAGCCCTCGGCTCACCAACACCATGGAGGCCGCTACGAACCCGGAACCGCTCGAGCCCCCGGTCTTGGAGAGCGCGGAAGCAGCTCCGGCCGAAGCCCAAACGCCGCGCGACACCTCCCTCCGGAGCGTCTCTCCACCCGCCGAAGTGGGCGCCGAGACGAGCGAAAAGGCGTCTGCCGCGACCGCCGAGCTGCCTCCCCAGCCGGCTGCGAAGGCTGGGGAGGGGAGGGCGGAAGCGGCTGAAGAGCCGGCACCCCACGAGCTTCCCGAGCCGAACGTGCCGCTCAAGTTCCGGGTTCCGCAGACCCTCCGCTCGGAGTTCCAGACCTTCAAGGCCGAGCTCAGCGCGGCCCTTGGAGGCGTCGTGCTCGACGACTCGAACCTCGGACGGCCCCTCCTTGAGCACTTCCTCGTGGACCAGCGGGACCGCATCCTCGAGGCCGCCGGCGGCTTCAAGGGCAAGCTTCGGCGCCCCGCGAACGGCGACGCCGTAGGAATGGCCGAGTTCGATCACACACTGGGCGAGATATTCGGCGAGGCCCGCAAGCGTCGCCGGACAGCGCGCTCAGCGAGCAAGGGATGAGGGTCTCGGGTTTTCAAGTACCGAGCTCGGGTTTTCGGGTAGGGGGCTCGGGTCTTCAGGTTCGATTGGCCGCCGTGACTCGGGTTTTCGGGTACAGCGATTCAGGTTTTCGGGTACCGCGTACGGGTTTTCAGGTCGCTCGTGGCGCGCAAGTCCATGAACCAACACAGCAATCCATGGCGGAAACGTTCTCTAAAGACCAACGATGAAAACTAAACGCGTTAAACAAACGCGAGTTGAAGATTGAGTTCAGAAAAGACCAGAGCACGCACCTCAGGTGCTCTCCGCGAGGAGATTCAACAGCTTCAAGAAGAGGGGATTGGAGTGCGGTCGCGGCGCGGTAAAGCCAGGCCCGAACAGCCGTCAGTACACCCGCCGGAAGGCGATGACCGCGCCGATTACGCTCGTTTCGACCACAGCTTGGCCGAGTTCCCGGCGTTCCGATTCGGCAAACGCCGGCGCCAGTCGGACGAGCTAATCCGCTTTGCCGACAGCATCTCGGGGCCGCGTGGGCAGCGCCTCGAGCGGTGCTGGACCGTGTTCCCGAGCGCAAAGTGGGGCTATGGCGGGGCGACGACGCAGGCTCTCCTCTTCGACCTCCACCAGATCTGGAAGGACCACGGCTTCCACGGTTCGCGGATCCATTTCGGGACGCTCCGCAAGCTCTACCAGCGGCAGCACCCGAAGAAGAACCCGGCGCCGCTCGACTACGCGCGGCTGCGGCGCGACCTCGATATCCTCTGCGGCTACGAATTCAACTGCCAGAACGCCTTCTGGGACCCGGTGAGCCGCACGTACGGAAACATGCGCGCTTGGCACCTCTTCACCGGCTGGTACGAGGCGCGCCGCGCGCGCTCGGGCAACCTCCAGGAAGAGCTCCCGTTCGGCTTCATCGAGGTGAGCGACACGTTTGCGCAGGTCGCCCAGGAGCGCGGCTTCTTCGTGACCGGCTTCGACAGCGCCTTCTTCCACGGCCTGCGGCCGGTCGAGCAGCGGCTCGCCCTCTACCTCTCGAAGATGTTTGCCTCGCAGAAGGTCCACCGCCGCTACGAGGACGATATCTACGGGGCGCTTCCGATCGAGGGAGCGGCTGCCAACAAGCGGCGCCAGACGCTCCGCGAGGCGGCGAACGGGCTGCTCCAGAAAG
>Ga0255055_10003405_pt1 | contig 10757 bp, 10 predicted proteins | sample JV7_2_27_MG_FD_188633 | JGI IMG/M metagenome (GOLD analysis project Ga0255055, IMG submission 188633) | Seawater microbial communities from Jervis Inlet, British Columbia, Canada - JV7_2_27 | ecosystem: Environmental > Aquatic > Marine > Inlet | place: Canada: British Columbia | collected... | reverse complement strand
ATCATAAAAAGCCAAACGAAGACTTGACCCCTATTTAAAAATCTTGCCTTCCTCAGGGCGGTATGTAATTCTTCTTGAATAAAATGGATTGGGGAGTAAGACTGAGAAATGAAGATAAAGGAATTGAATATCGGCGCATTGCTATATGCTGTCTTCAGTTTACTAATTCTGAGCCAGACGGTCATAGCTGATGAAAAAATTGCCGCTGGAGAATTTTTAAAAAACAAGCTTGATACCGTATTTACGGTTTTGCAGAAAAAAGATTTAGCGCAGCAGGCCAAAAACAGAGAGGTCGTTGAAATCGTTACCCCCATGTTCAATTTTCCACTCATGGCCAAACTCTCATTGGGGAGAAAATACTGGCCGGATCTAACCCAGGATAAAAAGGATCGATTTACGGAACTTTTTATTAAACGCCTCAGGCAATCCTATCTTGATAAACTGACGACCTACACAGATGAAAAGATGATTTATGAATCGCCGGTGGCGGTCAAGAAAAAGATTCATATTCCCACGCATCTGATTTCAAAAGGCAAGAAAATATCCATGTTATATAAGCTTTATCCATCAAATAATATCTGGAAGATTTATGATATCGAGATTCAGGGTGTCAGCATTATCAGAAGTTACCGGTCTCAATTTCGAGAGATCTTAGCGAAGGGAACCTTTGACGACCTTTTGCAGAGAATGCAAAAATCGGTTAACAACTAAAAACTGCTTTCCTTTGATCTAAGCGATTATATGGCAAAACCTCACTCTTTGGTTACGCGTTTTTACGACACGGTTATACTTGAGCATCCGGCTATCGTTATACTTTGTCTGCTGGCCGTCGTTTCTTTTCTTGGCTACAAGGCAAAGGACTTTAAGCTCGATGCCTCGACCGAAACACTGATAATTGAGACGGATGAGGATTTACGATATTCGCGAATGATTAAGTCGCGATATGGGGGATATGATTATTTATTGATGACCTATTCCCCTAAAACCGATTTGTTTTCAAATGAGTCCTTGAAAAAACTTGCCCAGTTGCGGGATGAATTAAAGCAGCTGAAACGGGTCACTTCGGTTGTTTCAATATTGAATGTCCCTTTGTTGGAAAGCCCTCCCGTGCCGGTCAAGGAACTAACCACCGGCATACAAACCCTTGAATCGCCAACAGTAGATCAGAAACTCGCCAGGATCGAGTTTAAAAACAGTCCCCTTTACCAAAACCTGCTCGTAAGCCCCGATCTGAAGACCACCGGTCTTCAGGTCAATTTCCCGGTCGACGAGGTCTATCAGGACTTATTGACTCGTGGTGACCATTTTCGAGAAAAAGCAGCCAGGAACGCTCTTACAGACGCAGAAATTATCGAATTCAAAGACCTCAAAGGGCAACTCCAAAGACATCGGGAAAAACGGAGGCAAATCCGACATGAGGATATCGCCGCAATCCGGGCCATTATGGACAACTACCGTCAGGATGCCGAGCTCTTCCTGGGCGGAGTCAGCGTCATATCAGACGATCTAATCCGTTTTGTTAAGCAAGACTTGAAGATATTCGGCATCGGAGTCGCATTTTTTCTGGTCGTTACCTTAAGCATCATTTTTAAAAAAATTCGCTGGGTCGTATTGCCGATGCTTTGCTGCGTTTTTTCTGCAATTTCAATGATGGGACTTCTGGGAATGTTTGGCTGGAAGGTCACCGTTATATCTTCCAATTTTATATCATTACAGCTGATCATTACCATGGCGATTACGATCCATTTGATCGTGCGCTACAAGGATCTTTTGTTGAGTAATCCTGAAGCTGAACAGCGTCAACTTATCCTTGATACCGTCCGCTTAATGCTGACGCCCTGCCTGTTTGCCGTATTTACGACAATCGCCGGATTCGGTTCGCTGCTGCTTTGCGATATCCTGCCCGTCAGAACTTTCGGCTGGATGATGAGTGCCGGTATCGTTGTTTCGCTGATCGTAACATTTCTACTCTTTCCGGCCGGACTTATGTTGCTGGGCAAAGAAGCTGCGCAGGTCATAAAGGCAAAAAACTTCTCTTTTACATCATTTTTAGGCCGGGTTACTGAAGCGCATGGCATGTTGATACTCATCGGGAGTTGCCTCATCTTTATTATCAGTGCGCTCGGAATTTCCAGACTCGTCGTTGAAAACAGCTTTATTAATTACTTTAAAGATACCACCGAAATTTATCAGGGCCTGAAAGTCATTGACGAAAAACTGGGCGGCACCACCCCGTTGGATGTCATTGTCGAAATTGATGGGCGCGAAATATCAGCAGCAATGGCTGCGGCTAAAACCGAAGAACCCGGCGACGAAGAATTTGAGAAGTTTGATGAATTTGAAGAAGCCTATGATGAAAAATATTGGTTTACCGCTGACCGGATGGCGCTGGCGAATGAAATCCATGATTATCTTGACAGCCTGCCGGAAATCGGTAAGGTCCTGTCGCTGGCAACCATGTTGAAAATCGCCGCCAAGTTAAACAACGGCAAACCGTTAGACAATTTTCAACTGGCTTTGGTTTACAGCGAACTGCCTGACAAGTTTAAGCGCGTCATTTTAAGACCGTATGTATCTCCCAAACATCATCAACTGAGATATTCTATCCGTATCAAGGATTCCGAAAAATCATTGAGACGGGACATTCTATTGAAAAAGATCCGCCATGATCTGGTCCATAAACTGGACTTAAAGGAAGAGAAGGTCCATTTGGCCGGTTTGCTGGTGCTGTATAACAATATGCTGCAGAGTTTGTTTGAGTCACAGATTCTCACGCTGGGAATGGTCGTGCTGGCGCTTTTGGGCATGTTTCTGATTCTGTTTCGGTCGTTGAAATTAGCGCTGATCGCCATTGTACCGAATCTGCTTGCGATTTCAGTGGTGCTCGGAGTTATGGGGTGGCTGAATATTCCCCTTGATATGATGACCATTACCATTGCAGCCATCAGCATCGGCATAGCGGTCGATAATACGATTCACTATATTTACCGCTTCAAATACGAGTTCCAGTTCGAACATCGCTATATAAAGACAGTTCATCAATGCCACAGCAGCATTGGCCGCGCCATGTATTACACATCGCTGACGATTATCAGCGGTTTTTTGATTCTGATCCTGTCCAATTTTATTCCCAGCATATATTTCGGTCTGCTGACGGGGTTGGCCATGCTCATTGCTCTGTGTGCCGCCCTGACGCTGCTGCCGCAACTGATAGTCGTTTTTAAACCGTTCGGGCCTGAACCTACACATGAAACGACCTGAGCTTGCTATATAATGGTTTCCTGCAAATTATGCAATATTTGATGGAAGATGATCCGGAGGTTGCCAAAATTATCCGGGATGAAGAATCTAGAGTTGAAAACACGCTGGACCTGATTGCCGCTGAAAATCATGCACCTTATTCTATTCTGGAAGCACAGGGTTCGATCTTTAACCTCAAGGCCGCTGAAGGTTTTCCGGGAAACCGCTTCCATGCCGGCTGCCAGCATGCCGATGAACTGGAAGATCTTGCCGTATCCCGGGCCAAACGTCTTTTTGATGCCGATCATGCCAATGTCCAGCCTCACAGCGGTGTTTCAGCCAATCTGGCGGTTTATTTTTCGGCGCTTAGTGTCGGCGATCGTATCCTGTCGATGAAATTATCCCATGGCGGGCACCTGTCCCACGGTGATTCCGCATCGATTACCAGTGAATGCTTTGACTTTCAGCATTACGGGGTCAACCTTAAAACCGAACAAATTGACTATGACGAAGTCGAAAATCTTGCCAAAAGTTTCGAACCCCGTATGATTGTAGCCGGTGCCAGCTCATACCCCCGGTTGATCGATTACGTCAAACTGGCTGAAATCGCCCAATCCGTTTCCGCTTTTCTGCTGGTCGACATGGCACACATTGCAGGGCTGGTTGCCGCAAAAGTGATTCCCAGCCCGGTTGCGCATGCCGATTTTGTGACATTTACCACCTACAAAACTTTACGCGGTGGCCGCGGCGGGGTTATTTTGTGCAAGCAGGAGCATACCGACAGGATTGACAGAGCCATATTCCCTGGCGCGCAGGGAACACCTTCGCTTAATTTTGTAGCTGCAAAAGCAGTCTGCTTTTATCTGGCGATGGCAGATGATTTTGTTGAACTTCAAAAGAAAACATTAAATAATGCGGCTTGCTTTGCCGGTGAGTTTGAACGCCTGGATTATCGAATCGTTTCCGGCGGGACAGACAACCATCTGGTGCTGATCGATTTACGACTGAAAGGTTTAACAGGGGCGCTTGCTGAAAAAGTGCTGGAATCCGCAGGAATTATCGTAAACCGCAACGTAATTCCCGGTGATCCGGAAAGGCCTGATGTGACCAGCGGCATCCGAATTGGTAGTCCGGCGATTACGTCCAGAGGCATGCAGGAACCCGAGGTGCGGCAGATTGTCCGAATGATGGACACGGCGATGTTAAATCGTGAAGATTCGCGGGTCCTGAAACAGATAGCCAATGAAGTTCAGGATCTGGGCAAAAAATTTCCGGTTAAGAAATAATTTTAAGTTAAATTGGTTTGATTGGTTTTATTGGTTGCATTGACTTGTCTGTTGGAACAACCGAATATCTGCTATCCGCATAACCAATTGAACGAATTAAACAAATTCAACTAATAAAACGATTTGTTGAAGCTATCATGACACAGGTAAAATGAACAATTCGTAAAAGCGATAAAATGGCATAGCCTAAAATGGAGGTTTTTATGGACAGCAAAACTCTAAAATCAGCTTTTTCCAAACTTTCAACTCCTTTGATCACCGATGCGTGTATGCGTTTGGAAGTTTTTATGCGGGTTGCGCCCATTGGTATCAAGCCTCTGGTTCCGGGATGGAAAATAGCAGGGCGTGTATTGCCGGTGAGACACTCTGGAAGTGTTGATATTTTTCTGGAAGCCATGGCAAATGCAGAAGCAGGTGATATTCTCACCATCGATAATGCTGCCAGAAGACATGAAGGCTGCATTGGGGATCTTACCGCCCTGGAGGCTCAGGCCACGGGCCTCGGGGGTATTGCGGTTTGGGGATATCACCGGGACACGCCGCAGCTAATCCAGCTCGGTTTTCCTGTTTTTAGTTATGGTTCATATCCGGCAGGACCTAAACGAGCTTATCCAAGGGGTTCAGATGCCCTCACGACCGCAAGGTTCGGCGATTTTAAATTAACAGCTGATGATGTGGTCTTTGGAGACGACGACGGGGTGGTTTTTGCGCTATTGCAAGATGTCGAGGACATCATTTCTTTGGCCCGCACAATTGCGGAAACCGAACAGCGCCAGGCCGAAAACGTTAAAAATGGGAAAACCCTTTCTCGGCAATTTAAGTTTGATGAATACTTGAAAAAACGCAGTAAAGATCCGGCCTATACCTTTCGCGAGCATCTGCAGAAAATCGGCGGCGCCATCGAGGTTTAAAATATTGATTTTGGATTGTGGAATTTGGATTGCGGATTGTAACTGCTGGAAGTTGATTTTCTGCAATTTGGTCGATTATTAAATCCAAAATATGAAAAGCTCCAATCCTCCAAGCCTTGTACCCCACAAGCAACAAATTGTTTTAATGGCATCGAACGACAAGGAGGAAAAAGATGTCCCAATTCATCGAGCTCAGCCACATCGTCGAAGCAGGCATGATTACCTACACCGGTCTGCCGGGACCTGTAATTAGCGACCATATGAGCCGGGAAGATTCTGAATCCCATTATTCGGGTGGTACGACGTTTCAGATTGGAAAAATCGAAATGGTCGCCAATACCGGCACCTATATTGATGCACCATTTCACCGCTATGAAGAGGGATTAGATTTATCAGGGCTTAAAATGGCGTCGATCGCCAATCTGGACGGCATCGTGTTTCGGGCAGATCAAGGGATGCGCTCGATTGATAAGGATGTTTTCGACAACAACAACATCAGGGACAAAGCCGTACTTATCCATACCGGCTGGGACCGGCTTTGGAGAACCGATGCGTATTTTGAAAACCATCCCTTCCTTACCCGGGATGCAGCTGAATATCTAAAATCTTCAGGTGCTGCCTTGGTGGGGATCGACTCGCTCAATATCGATGACACCGCTGATGGATCGCGACCGGCGCATTCGATTTTATTAAAGGCCGATATACCCATTGTTGAACATATGTGTCATCTGGACATGTTGCCGGAAGAAGGCTTTAAATTTTTTGCGGTCCCGGCCCCGGTAAAGGGGATGGGGTCCTTTCCGGTGCGCGCCTTCGCTATTGTTGAATAGTTTTTTGACAGGATTTACAGGATTAATTGGATTTTTTTGTTTCGGCACTTTCCGGATGAAAGTGCCGAAATTCAATCCGCTTCGTTTTTTATTCCATCAATCCCCCCGAGACTGGCGTTTGCAGGTACTTAATACTTTCAAAGCAATCCGGCTATTCCCAGTCTATCAGCCGCTGTTGCCCTTCCAGTTTACGGATTTGGGTCAGGTCCTGGCTGACTTCAAGGCATCCCGGGTAGTATCGGTCGGAATCCCGCACCGCAAAGTAGCGGATATAGATGAATTTGCCGCCCAGTTCGATCCAGAACGCGGCCGTGTCCCGTGAACCGGATTTGAAGGCATCCAGGATCTGGTTGACCAGATGGACGCTTTTGGGAGGGTGACAGTTTCGAACCTCCCGGCCGATGATCGCGGGGCTGCGAGGAAATATCCGCTCCGGCCCTTCGGAGTAGTAGGCGACCCGGTCGTTTTCATCCACGAAGGTTAAGTCCACCGGCAGGTGGGTGAGCATCAGGTTGATCTGCTCCAGAGTCATGCGTCCCGTATCCAGGCCCAGGGCTCCGGCTACATCTTCCAGGACCTCCGCCGGTTCGGGGGGCACGTCCTCGGGTTCCTTGATGATATCTTCGGGCCAGCCCGTATCCGGGACGACCCAGGCAAAACCGATGTCCGCCTCACCTTGCTTGACCTTGATCCATTCCGGATCGGTTAACATATCCAGGCTGGCGGGATAGAGGATGTGCTCTTCTTTGAAGATCATGTCGCGAATCGCCTGGATGGCTTCTTTCAGAGGCGTGAGCGTGCCTTCCGGATCGGCTTTGGCAAATGCCTCCCGGGCCTGTTTCAGGCCGGCGCGAATATCATCGTGGATGGACCACATTACCTGGGATGGTCCGGTAAAATGATGGGCTTCCAGCATGGGAAAAAGCTGATTCTCCTTGCGGGTGTAATGAATATCGATTTCGGATAAACGCTCGATAAGAGATCCCAGTGCCTGGCTGTTCTCCTGGAAGGCCTCAGGCCGGGGAGGGTATCCGATGCGCCCCATGAGCATGCTGGTCTCACTCATGATTTTCTCGGAGGCTCGGTTCTCCTTCATGAAGGTGTGGATGGGATGACCCAGGGGCGGCTCCGGCCGGTCCTGCTCCTCTAAAGCCTCTTTAAATATTTCAACGTGGACGTCGCACAGGCGTTTGATTTCTTCGGCGGGCAGACCCTCGTCCATAAGGGCTTGCTCCATTTTTGCGATCTCGACTGCCTCGACGCCGCTGATCAACTGACTGAATCTTTGTTTGAGAACCGCCATGTCTTCTCCGGCGTGGAGGGCCTTGATAATTTCCTTGAGCGCCGCCTGCTTTTCCTCGGGGTCACTGAGGACGCCGCCGGCCCCGTCAGGGGTGGGTTTTGCTGGAATTTTGGTTTGGCCCGCCTGCCTGTTTATTTCGTTTGTCAGGGTTGTCAAAAAATCGTCCAGGTCCAGACCGGCGATACCAGCTACCTTGCTGAGGGTGGCCACCTTACCGATTGTTTTGCGCATAATCGGATTCTTGAGGCCTTTAAACTTGGGAGATAAGGTGACCAGAAACTCTTCCAAAAAAGGGTATTCTTTCAACAAACTGTCGATCTTGGTGTTGGCGCTGATTTCCATGATGAATTCTCCTTGACTGGATTAATAAAGTTATATCGATAGGAGAGCATAGATAAAATTCGATCGGAAGTCAATTTTGCAATCAGCTTGGGTATTGTTGTTACTGGTTATCTTCCTTTACCAGCTATTTAATTATTTCTGAGCAAGTATGACTTCTGAAGGAAATAAACATTGTTGATGATATTCGCGCAGTTTTACATGGAAGCCATGTTCTTTTAGTTTTTCTGACAACCTGATTCCGCGGCACCCGCCCATTAATCTTGGTGATACCCGATAAACTAAATCATAAATGCCACTTCCAAATTTTTCTCCCAAGGTCATATTGACAAGAACCAATTTCCCCTCTTTTTTAAGTTTCCGTTTGAATTCCGTTAACACCGCATCCATTTGATCATATGGGATCAAATCAAACATGTAGTTATTGATTAATACATCAAAATGCGCATCTTCTCCTTCAAGATTAAAGGCGCTGGCCTTCTTTAGCTCATAGTTTGCCCCTGATAACCGGCTGAGTCGTTTTTCAGCTTTTTTTAACATACCTGCAGATATATCGATTCCCATATTGGTCCCGTCCGGATTTCTTTTTACAATTTCATAGAAGGCCAGCCCTGTGCCCACGGCCACTTCAAGGATAGCGAGACCGTTTTTAATTTCCGCCAGTTCTAATGCCCGATTTCTGGCACGCGATTCTGTTAGTTTGCCCCAGAGATCATAAATTTTTGCCAACGAGTCATATACACTTGCGATTTCATTCTGAGATACTCTTGCCTCTAATTTTTTTTGCTGACCAGAGCAGCAACTTATACCTTGTGATAAAAAAATTTGTGTCATTTTAAATCTCCTTTTTATCTTTTAAAAATAAATGTCCTCGAGTTTTACACCTTCAACCTGAGATGTCGTTTTTTGCAAATGTGCCCAAAGGCTCTCCAATTGAGCAGCATTTTTGATTTCAAATTCAACACGTTTTAGGATTAACATCGAACGCGCCTTTATGGAATGTCGCCACTAAATACCAATCTATTCATGTTTATTTCACGGCAATAATATACTTCATGGGAAAACCGAATTTTTTCACTGATAAATCTTTTTTCAACCTGAAGCTTTGTTTTATTAAGTAAGGCCTGATATCAATCGGATGGCAGCCCTGGGCGAGCGATGGAAAAATTTTAAAGAAGCGAAACCATGCTTTCTCGCCAAGCGTTGAAGGAAAATCCATATATATGGAAAAACACAACCCCTTATTGTTCAGTACCCTTTTTATTTCCCTGATAATTTTATCGAAATCAGATTCCCTGCTTTTGACAATAACGCTGCGCAATTCTTTCTAACCCTGCTGAAAAACATAAAAGACAGGACTCACCATTTACGTTCGCTTGAGCGAATATTTTTATTCCCCTATCGGTTGGAGGAGATATAATTAGTATTTTCGAATCCTTAAGCTTTGAGCCCTGAACCTCCATAATGCGAGGTTGGATTTCTATGAACCTTGACCAGCTATCAAAAAAACTTGATATCGAAACATAGGATTGTTTTATATTCATAAAAGAACACCGAGCTGTGGAAGGTTTAGGTGTGGCTTTGCCACAACTGCGGTTAGTAGCAGTAATACGCTTACTACCATGCCGAAAGGACCGCTGCCAAAGATTCGTTTGTATGTGTTCATGCTCATTTTAGTGAATCGAGTTAAACTTTTTTACGGAGCCAGGTAGCAGAAGCAAAAATTTCATTTTTTACCTTCGCCGTGGGAAACCTTGCAGCGGCAACCTTTGAGAAGCTGCTGGAAAGCCTCATTTCCCGGATCAAGTAAATTTGCCAATTCTTCCATGGATTCAACAACCGTGACCTGGCGGTTCTGCGGAATCAAGTCCAGTAATTCAGAGATCATTTGCGAGCTTTGTTCTTCTAATAATGCTTGCACCTGTTTTCCGGCTTCTGTAATCTGCACCTCAACCGTGCGCTGATTATTTTTCTTGCGCCTTCGGATCAGCAGGTGTTGTTTTTCCAATTTCTCAACAATTCGGGTTAACGTACTCTGGTGGAGAGCCACTTCGGCCGCCAGAGCGCTCATTAATTTAGGGCCGTCAATTAAGGCTTCTAAGGTGTAACACTGCTGCACTGTGACCGGGCCGCAAAACAACTGTTCGCGCATGAGCTGGTTGATGAATCGGGCGAGTCGGGTAAAAGATTGTCTTGACCTTTGAACAAGTTGTTTGTGTTCCATAATGCTCTCCAAAAGGCGTGTGTATTATTTGCTATTAGCAATATTTGCTAAAAACATAACATGCTAATAGCAAATGTCAAGGAAAATTTCTATTTTTGAAAACTTTGTAATCTCAGATTAATCTTGAGCGACTAATTTGGGCATACATTAAACACAAGGAGGAGGATAATATGGCCATAGATGTCATGATTAAAAGAAGGGTCAAACCGGGTCGTCAGGCCAAAGAACTGGTGCCGCTTATCCTGCATCTAAGAGCCCTCGCCACCTATCAGGCTGGTTATATTTCTGGCACCACCTTAAGCAATCTGGAATATCCCGACGAGTGTTTGGTGGTCAGCAAATGGGAGTCGATTGACGACTGGAACACATGGCGACAAAGCAAGCAAAGAATGGAAATTGAACAAAAAATCGAAATGTTGACCGGAGAAAAAACTGAGTACAATATTTATGCCCCGATGGTGGCTGATACCGACCAGGGACAGGCATTCATGAAAAAACTTGGGCAGCTAAATAATAACTGGTAAGTTTAGAACCAAATCTTGCATGAAAATTAATGAGAAGTTGAAATTATATTAAATTACAGCGAGTTAAGCAAATCAACCGCCTATGAGATGATCACCACTT
>Ga0255055_10003404_pt1 | contig 10758 bp, 13 predicted proteins | sample JV7_2_27_MG_FD_188633 | JGI IMG/M metagenome (GOLD analysis project Ga0255055, IMG submission 188633) | Seawater microbial communities from Jervis Inlet, British Columbia, Canada - JV7_2_27 | ecosystem: Environmental > Aquatic > Marine > Inlet | place: Canada: British Columbia | collected... | reverse complement strand
GGTCCTTCTCGAGCAGCGTGATCGCACGTTGGCGACGCCGCTCCAGCTCACTGGCGCTGCCTTTCGGTCGCATGTCCTCTCCCCCCCCACGTGGAGGATAGGACATTACTTATACATCCGTCAATAGGCGACGATCAACTAAGAGTCCGCTACTTCTACCAGGAAAACGCGGGGGCGGGAGCGGCGCGGAAACGCGGCATCCGGGAGATCCGCGGCCAATATGTCCAGTTTCTGGATTCGGACGATCGCATTCATCCAGAACGATTGGCCTGGCTGGCCGAGACCTTTGAAAAAGAACAGTGCGATTTTATTCAGACCGGCTTCGAGGGATTTGATGCGGATACAGGCGAGATTATTCAGACCGCGTACGGCAACCCGAAAGAGGATCAGGTGGAGCTCACTTTGAAAGGGCGCTTCCAGGCCAACACGTTGCGCGCTGCTTTGACCGCGGAGCTGGTTCGGACGATTGGTCCATGGAAGACGGAAATGACCTGTTTCGAGGATCGGGAATACATGGAGCGGGCGGTGGTGAACGCGAGTAAGCCCGTCGCGATCCGCGCCATCCTCGCCAGCGCCCGGCGCGGCGGAAGCGCGCGGATCAGCGACAAGCTACGAAGTTATGAAGGCCGCACCTGGCGCATTTATTGCGAAGAACGTCTCGCTGATGCTACCCGTGACCGTTCGGATGTCAGCGAATATGCGAAACGGCAGTTTGCCTCCCGGATCTATGGGCTCGGATTCCGCTCCAACGCCTGCGGATGGAAGGATCTTGGAAAGCGGTGTGGAGAGCTCGCCCAAAGCATGAACGTCAGACTCGATGCCTTGGGATGTCGCCGCCGGCTTGTTTGGCGGTTGGGCGGATCTGCTTATCATCTTGGTGCGAATATAAGAATACTCGTAAGACGGATTAATTTGATCTAAGTATGCCAACGGTTCCCTCTCTATGATAGATGGTGCTGATTCAAAGATGAGTTAATAGCTTGCGGAAAGGTAAGTAGTATATGATTGCTCACTTTGTAGACTGTCCTGATAATTTTGGTGATGTGCTGTATCCAGTTATCCTTGAAAAGGTCATGCGGGACATGGGAGTCATGGATGATATTCAGCGCTATTCTTTTCTTGAAGGGGATGCTCCTCTAGAAGCTGGATATCCAGTGAGGTCGATTCAAGATTTGATGTCTGGAACAAACACTGTTCACCCCCGCGCGTTATTTATCGGAGGAGGTGAACTGCTTAGGGCATCGCAAAATAAAGAGAGAGGATATCTAAATCTATTCTTGGAACGTGGCTTGCCACTTCCATCCTTTTTTTGGAAGAAACAATACTTATACCGCCGGTTGTTGCGCCGAAGCTATTTCAACCAGTTGTTTACGAAACGATATATGAACTATCCATCGGTCGGGCCATACATCATTAATGCCAAGGAGATTTATGAGAAATTACCAATTGCTTTCTGCTCCTGTGGTGGTCCAAACAGGTATCCTCAAGAAGTGGGGCCCAAGGTGCGGGATGCGATGGAGCAAAGCAGTTTTATTTATTTGCGTGATGAGATAACTCGCGAACGATTGGTTGAGTGTGGTGTGCAAAAAAGAATGCACGTTGCCCCTGACTTGATTTGTCTGCTGAGCGATTATTTCAGTCTCGATGAAATGAGTGTCAGTGGAAATGATATTCTTAAGCGCTATGGACTTAATCCGAAAAAGAAGACGATTGTATTTCAGAGTTTTCCTCTTGATGAACAACCAACAAAAGAGGTCTTAGAGCAGCTATCATCATGCGCGGACAGGTGTAATGCTGAAATATGCCTATTGCCTATGGGATATTGCCATAATGATCATAAGTATCTAGAGACATTGTCAGCGATTTCAGGGGGTGCTTTCAAATACCTTCCTGCTAAATCAATATTTGACATCATCTCGGTCGTAGCGGCGAGTGACTGTTTCATTGGAACGAGCATGCATGGAAGCATCACTGCTTTCTCATATGGAAAGCCATTCCTCATTGCTCCGACAAGGCGGCAGAAGCAACAAGGGTTTTTAAAAGCCGCGGGATTGTATCCATGGTTCGAGTTGGAATGCTGGAGCCAAATTCAAGAGCGCTTGGCTGAGGTGCTTATGTTAGAGCCAGAATATTCTAAATGGTGCTTGAGAGGTGCCAAGGATCAGGCTCGGGAAACCGCAAGGAAGATGCTCATTGCGACTCAGACTATTCAGCTCTGACTAGGACTGAGCTTGGGGTGACTATATGAGCCTCAAAGTTGTGTTTTATTTATGTGGTGATGGCACTAAGGCCAGTTCACGGGTACGAGGGTATTGGATTTCCGAGGAGCGTGAAGCGCCGGACGTTGGGAAGGCCCGCTCATCGTACCTATCCGCTCCCGCACGTCGCTCGGGTAGCCCACCATGGTGAAGATCAGGTCGGATGCTTCTGCGATGCCCTTGGGCGTCTCGGCCCACCTGGCCCCACGCTGGAGCAACTTCTCGGCCTTCTCGCGCGTGCGGTTGTAGACGTTGACCAGGAAGCCGGCCTCCAGCAAGTGGCCACACATGCTCGACGCCATCACGCCGGTTCCGACCCAACCGATCCGTGTCTTTCCCGGCTCCACACTGGCAATTGCCATCATGCGATCCTCCTGCCTAGCATACACTGAATCGTCCGATCCCTCCCGGACTGGGCGCTGAGAAACGAGGTCCTGGCGAGTGGATGCCCCGGAATCCGGGATGGATTAGACTGCGGGTACTGAACCCAAGCACCAATGGGCAAGTACTGTGCCTGGCCCGGGAATGCCCCACTATGTCGACCGTGAACGTCTGCCGAGTGATCACGCGGCTGCCGCGCGTCGGGGGAATCGAGGAGCGGCTGGCGGCGATTGCTCCGCGCCTGAACGAGGGTGGATTTCGTGTGCGTGTTGTGGTGATTCACGAACGCGGGGGCCTGTCCGACGAGATCGAAGCGTCGGGCGTGCCGGTGGATTTCGTGCGGCTGAAGTCACGCCTGTCGCCTTCTGGTCTGCGCGCGCTGGCGGCCTACTTTCGCGAACACGAGGTCGACATTGTGCACGCGCACATGTACCGTAGCTACATTCCGTCGTCCATCGCAGCCGGGATGGCGCGCACGCCAGTCATGCTGGGGCAGGTGCACAACATCGACACCTGGGAATCGCCTCGGCAACTGTGGCTCGACCGCGCGCTGTGGCGTTGGCGAACGGGCACGATCGTGGTGTCGGAAAGAGTGAAGGAAAACGTCATTGATGCGCTCGGCTGCCCGGCCGAGTGCGTCCACGTGCTCTACAACGGCATCGATACGGCAAAGTTCCGCGATGCGGCGGTCGTTCCTGAACTAAGACGCGAACTCGGGATCGCCGATGGCGAGACAGTCGCGGTTGTTGTCGCGCGCCTGCACGCGAAGAAGAATCATGCCCTGCTGCTTCGCGCGCTGAGCGAAGCGGGGGATGACGCGGGCAACCTGCGCGTCGTGGTAGTGGGGGATGGCGCGGAAGAGTCGAACCTCAAGCGGATGGCGCAGGATCTCGGCTTGGCGCGCCGCGTGATCTTCGTTGGTCCACGGAGCGACGTCGAGCGCTTTTTCAAGATGGCGGACTTCAGCGCGCTACCTTCGCTGAAAGAGGGCTTCTCGAACGCGGTCATCGAGTCGTTGGCGGCGGGCTGCCCCGTGATTGCGACTGACGTTGGCGGGAATCGCGAGGCCATTCTCGACGGACGAACGGGTTTGCTGGTTCCATCGGGCGAGAGCGGACCGCTGTCCGATGCGATTGTCCAGTTTGCTGGCGACGCCGATCTTCGGAGACGAATGTCGGAAGCGTGCGCGTTGCGCGCCGAGGACTTCAGTCTCGATGCTATGGTCCACACTACGCGCGAGCTCTACACCCGGTTGCTATCCTCAGCATGATGTGACCCAAGTCGGACGCTGGCGATTGGTTGGTTTGACATTCCCACGCGCGCGTGCACTCGATGGAAGGCCCGAGATGCAAATGTCCGGTGTCCCCCAGTTAGAAACGTTTGGTTCCAGGCACGGTCTCGGCACGTGCTTGGTGTACCCCGTCTTGATTCCGTCGTGATTCCTCACGAAGGTCCTGGCATCCATCAACTGGAGGAGGACCTTTCCGATGGCCACGGCCCACGAGGTCCGCAGTCTTATCGAGAAGACCACCACAGGAACCCGACGGCGACGAGTTCCTGAAGAGGTCAAGGAGCAGGTACGGCGCTATGCGGCGCGCCGACGCACCCAGGGGTCCAGCTGGGAGGCGATTGGCCGGGAGACGGGTTTTGAGGCTCGGAAGCTCCGCGCGTGGTGTCGGAAGGCACGAGAGGTGACTCCGGTGCCCGCGCTGCGTCCCGTCGCGGTCGTGGGCGGGCCGGAGCCGGCAACGGGCCTGGTCGTCGTGGCCCCGAGCGGCCTGCGTGTGGAGAGTCTAGGCGTGCAGGAGGCAGCGCAGCTCGTCCGCCTCCTCGGGTGATCGGATTCAATTGCCGGGTCCGCGTCTTCGCCTACGTGAAGCCCGCGGACATGCGCAAGCAGTACGACGGGCTTTACGCACTGGTCGTCTCCGAGATGAACGCCGATCCTCTCTCCGGGGATCTCTTCCTCTTCACGAACCGGAGGCGCACGCGCGCGAAGGTGTTGCGATGGGATGGCACGGGTCTTTGCCTCTACCAGAAGCGTCTCGAGCGCGGATGCTTCGCACCGCTGTGGCGTCGAGCCTCCGGCAAACCCGGGGCGGTTCACGCGGGTGCCGTTCGGCTCTCTCCCGCGCCGATCCCTCCCCAAGCGCTCACTCCGTTCCTCCATGAGGGCTCGCTCTGCTGAACCTGGCGAGGGAGACGGACATCGAGCGGCTGCGCCAGGCGGCGATGCTGCTGGAGCAGGAGAACGCCCGGCTCTTCCGTCGCCTGGAGACCCTCGTCGCAGAGCTGGCCAAGGTGCGCGGGGAGGATGCGCGGAGCCTCCAGCTCGCGATCGTTCTCCTCAAGGAGCAGCTCACGAGCCGTACGAAGGTGCTCTTTGGTGATTCCTCCGAGCGACGGTGCGGTGGAGAGCACGAGGTCAACGGAGAGCAGAAGGAGCCGCGGTCGGGGCATGGCTCCCGCGAGCAGCGAAACCTCCCGATAGTGGAGGTCGTCCGTGAGCTGGACGAGCCGGATCAGATCTGCCCCTCCTGCCGGGGCGACCTCAAGCCCATGCCGGGGCAGTTCGAGGAGGCGGACGAGGTCGGCGTGGTGGAGCGCTCGTTCCGCATCGTGCGACACAAGCGTCAGAAGTATCGCTGCGGCTGCGGGGAGAAGATCGAGATAGCACTGGGTCCCGAGAAGCTCGTTCCTGGCGGCCGCTACTCGACCGACTTTGCCGTGGACGTGGCCATCGCGAAGTTCGCGGATCATCTCCCGCTCGAGCGCTAGGTGCGCTAAATGGCGCGCGACGGCCTGGCGCTGGACTCCTCGACCCTGTGGGAGCAGACCTGGTTCCTGAGCCGGCATCTCCTGCCGACCTACGAGGCCAACCACGCCGACGTGCTCGGGTGGGACGTGAGCCCAGCAGTGGGCGAGCCCCGGGGAGCGGCTGGCGGTGCTCGCCGCCTTGCGGGCGAAGGAGTCGAAGCCGGTCATCGACGAGATCCGGACGTGGCTGATGACGCAGCGGGCGCTGCCGCGCTCCGCTTTGGGCAAGGCCATCGGGTACACGCGCGGTCTGTGGCCGGGGCTCGTGCGGTTCCTCGAAGACCCGAAGATTCCGCTGGACACTAATGGCGTGGAGCGCGCCCTACGTGGCGTCGCCGTCGGGCGGAAGAATCATTACGGGAGCCGGTCCGAGCGGGGCACCCGGGTGGCAGCGCTGTTCTACTCGCTGATCGAGTCGGCAAAGCTGTGCGAGGTCGAGCCGCGCGCCTATCTGCGGGAGGCCACCCTAAGGGCCGTCCGGAATCCGGGAACGGTCACCCTCGCGCGCGACCTCAAGTCTTCGGAATCCTGAGAGAAAACCACCGGTGGACCGCCTATGCCCGAATACACGAGACTGGACGAGGACTTACCCTTATCGGACGCAAAACAGCGCTGGAATTTCCTATCCTCCCTCCCTGGCGAGTGGAGAAACACACCCCCTGGGGCCATCTCTCGTCGGTGTGCCGGGGCCTGCAGTCTCAAAGTGGATCATTCAGGTCGTGTTTCCGGGGAATACCTGGTGCGGCCCGGCGATCTTCCGGCCCGGGGTCGCGCATACTCGCTTCGTGATACTCTGTTTTCCGTCGTGAGATACCTTGAGAGTATCCCGCCGGACTCCTTGACACCTCATGATTCGCGCCTCGGGTTCCCGCGCATCACCTGGTTGCCGGTCGCATCCGAGAACCGCGCGAGTTCGCGCCTGAGGTGCTTTCGCCTCCATCAGTACCTCGACCGAATGGGGGGGGCGTCTCAATTCGATCTGCACCATGACGCCGACGTCCTCATCATTCAGAAGAACTTGACCGCCCTGGCTCTGCTGAAAGCCTGGTCGTTCAAGAGACAGGCGGGCAAGAAGGTGTTTCTCGACATCGACGACGTCAAGTACGTTCACGATTCCAGGCTCCGGCCTCGCATCTCGTGGCTGATGGGGCTGGCCGACGGCGTCTGGACGGCCACGCCCGAACAGGCGAAGCTGGTGAAGCAGTTCTTCGGGAACGAGGGCGAAGACGACGACGCCCCGATCGAGGTCCTCCCCAACTGTATCGACTATCTGCCGCTGGACGACGACGGCTCTGAGCGGTGCTATCCACTCACCGACGCGTACGATCGTCTCGAGCCCCTGCGGGTTGCCTGGTTCGGTGGACGGGAGAACATCCCCCTCGACCTGTTGCGTCTTCTCGCGCGACTGCCCGGCGCGCAGGTCAACCTGATCAGTGATCACGTTCCCTCGAAGAGCGATCCGGGGATCACGTTCACGCACTGGCGGCTGGACACCTTCGCCCAGGCTCTCAGGCACAATCACCTGACCGTTCTATCGCATTCGGGAGATCGGATCTCGGAGTCGAAGAGCGCCAACAAGATGGTCAGCAGCATCATGCTGGGCCTACCGGTGCTGGTGAGCGATACCCCGGCGTACCGTCGGTTGGCCATCGCACTGGGACACCCGGAGATCATCTTCCGCACCGAGAGTGAGCTTTGCGACAAGACATCCCTGTTCTCCAGCAGGGAGGCGGCCGGCAGGTTCATCGCAGACGCCCAGGCCCACATCATGGCGCGCTTCGGCCGACGGATCGTCGTGGAGAGAATGATGGAGCTGATTCGCGCGACCCCCTACCGGACGCCCGCGAACGAATCGGTATCCTTCATCTGGCGGGCGATGACGGTGGATATCGGCTCGAAGAAGTTGAAGACACGACATATTCCCGATGCCCTGAGACTGGCGCGCTCCATTCGGGCCACGCGCCGGGCGCTGGCCTGCATCGGCATCGGGATCCTCGACAAACTGTCCCTGTCGCTGAAGAGGGAGTGGAATGGTCTTCGGAAGAAGCAAGGCGCGTCGAAGGACTCCTGATGACGCCTACTGTCGAACCGACGTTCTGAATGACCCGATCAGGAGCTTCGGTTACTCGCGGTACCTCGAGATCGGGGTCCGTGATCCGGCGGACAACTTCGAAAAGATCCGGGCCAACGAGAAGGAATCCGTCGACCCCGAGCCGCGGGCCACGAGCCGTTCCGGCACGATCCACAGAACGATATCCGACGAGTTCTTCGCCCGACTGGATAGGGAGAGCCCACGAAAGTACGATCTAGTCTTCATCGACGCCCTGCACCTCGAGCATCAGGCCCTGAAGGACGCCGGCAACGCCCTGAGGTACCTGTCGCGCAACGGGACAATCGTGCTGCACGATTGCAGCCCCGGGACGGAATTCAGACAGCGCGAGGTCTACGAGGTTGAGGGCAAGTTCCCGCCCTGGAACGGGACCGTGCGGAAGGCGTTCGCCCGTCTTCGCTGCACGCGACCGGATCTGCTTCCGTTCGTGATCGACTGTGACGAGGGCTGCGGGGTCATTCGACACGGGAGCCAGGATGTTTACGGCCGCGCTCCCCTCGAGGATTGCCTGGACTACGCGTACCTGGAGCAGAACCGGGAGGTGTTGCTGAACCTGTGGACCGTGGAGGAGTTCAAGGACTGGTTGGCGCGGCAGGCCGGACGCTCCTAAGGGCCCGCACGGGCCGCCCGGGGCGGGATTCCCCCCCCCCCCCCCCCCCCCCCCCCGAAGCGTCCCCGGAAGCGCGGCGCCCCGGGCGGGCGCGCGGGAGGCGACGTCAGGCCGGATGGGTTCCGGCCGGTGACGGACGGCACCCCAGACCCGGGGCCCGTGATGCCGGCGCGTCCACCGCGTCAGATAGCGGGAAACCACCATCGATACCTGCAGAGGTTTCTGAGCAGTTTTGGTGTTCATTTTCCGCACACGCAGCAAGTCATGCTTGGGAAATAATGCGAGAAAATTGCGTTTCATACACCGCAATGTTTCTGTCTACATCATAATGTCTCACCGCAAAACTCTGCGCCGACTTTGCTATATCATATAGGCTTTCTTGATTCCTATAAATCTCTGTTAGCTTTTTTGCCCATGCAGCGGGTTCATTCTTAACCAAATAACCGGTATGGTTGTCGTTAATATAGTCGGTCAAGGGCATAACCTTGGAAGCCAAAACCGGTAATCCTAGCAGCATGCTCTCTGCAATAATCTTGCTTAGGCCTTCGAACTCACAGGGATGGCAAAGCAGGTCAGCACTGCGCAGCATTTGCCAAAGTTTCGTTTGCTCTACGAAGGGCATGATTTTGATAATATCGCCGAGGCCATATTGCTTAATCTTCGCCTCGATATTCTCCTGCTCGGGGCCGGTTCCAATCAACATTAGATCAACTTTTACCGACGAGTCTAGGAGTCTTATTGATTCCACAAGGATATCTTGTCTTTTCTGGTAACTAGAGAAGCGAGTAGCAACGACTACGTTTAACGTTTCTTGTGGCGCTTTCCTTGCAATTGCAGGTGTCACTATTGTTGTCCTTGCGCCAATATCGCCAACAAAGGAATCCCGTGGGGAAAACCGAAAATCTGATTCCTCTGCTGACTTGAGACAAAGCGTTTCAAGTCCGGGGGTATTGTAGTTGATGCTATCTACAGAACTAAAGACATGTTCGTAGTCTCGCTTTCGTGATTTCCTGTTGAGGCTCTCATTGTGCCATTTAAGTCCACCCATTCTCATGACCACTTTAAAGGGAGCTGTTTGCGCTGTTGCGTCTCGAATGTTAAGGAGCGCTTTTAGGGCTTGAAGATCGTAATGGGTATAGACGAGGTCTATCGAATACTTTTGTATGTTTTCAAGTAGGATTGTTTCCATCCACCTCTTTCTTGCTGATTTTCCGGGCAACCAGCTTCTTGACTTTGAACTGGACAAATCTCGGAACCGCGAATAAAAGACCACCGTAACGCCTGCTATGCAGGTCTCTTCCTGCGTGTTCTGCTTGCTATTTGAAGAGGTCAAGTAGGTAACATGATGCCCTCTTTCTACCAGCTTTTCAGCGATATGCCGAAAGGATGTTTCTGCGCCTCCAACCCTTGCCGCAATGTAGGTCGAGTATTTTGAGTAGATTAGGATATTCACTAGAACGGAAACCTAGACTCTATAGTTAGCAGACGCGGTTTGATCTCAGTGGTACTTATTGATGGGGACGTCTGAGGACGGGTACAATGCTATCAGATGTACGTCTTCAAAGTAATCCGAACAATGGCATATGCTGGCCGTCGCAGAGATGGTGGAGAGGCACAGCAACGGTTGAAATTGAACGTCTCTTGCCTGTCCCGCAGCGCGTGCTGGATCCGACCGCGAAGATCGATGGGCTGGAGAGACCGCCGGAACAGCTCGAGCCCGCCGGTGGGCGGAGATTTGTTCGTCCGAAAACGTGATCGCAAGCGGGCAGACAAGCGGGCGAAGAGAGCTTCTTCTTACCCTTACGATTGCGGCTACTCGGTGTGGGATGTGTGGGTTGCACTTCCCTCCCCACCACTCACGGAACCCCTCCCAACCCTGGGATTTCACGCTACCTCGTCTTGTCGGATCGGGGCCAAGAGCCAGGGCGGTGGCATCGGTCTTCAGAGCGAGCCCTGATCCGAGCGGGCATGGCCGTTGTCGGTACCGGCTCGATGATCCTGGGGTGGGGGGGTCCGCCAGCGCCTGTGCACCCAGTAGTAGTGCTCGGGTGCGGCGCGGATGGCCCGTTCCAAGGGCTGGGTGTGAGCCTCGGTGAGACGCCGGATGGCGGTTGCCTCGTCCCAGTCGTGATCCGGCATTACCGGGCCATCGACATGGATACGGTGAATACCGTCCTTACCGCGGTGAGGTGTCCCCGTGACGATCGGGCAGCGCAACCTCCAGGCGAGGTGTGCCGTTCCCCGAAACACCGACGCTGGCCGGCCCAGAAAATCGATGAAGATCCCACCCGGCCCTGCGTCCTGGTCGCCCAGCAAGCCGATCAACTCACCCCGGCGCAAAGCACGCACGATCTCCCGAACCGATCCCTCCCGGATGATCCCCACGCCTACCTTCGCGCGCAAGGCGTTCTGCACGCGATCAACCCGTTGGTTGGACTGCGACTTGACGAGGAAACGCACCGGGTACCCGCGTGCCGCCAACGCCGCTCCCATCAGTTCCCAGTTGCCGTAATGGCCCGACACCAACAGCGCCCCACGGCCACTGTCGCGCAACTGGTGCAGAATCTCCTCGTTCTCGATCT
>Ga0255055_10003403_pt1 | contig 10759 bp, 12 predicted proteins | sample JV7_2_27_MG_FD_188633 | JGI IMG/M metagenome (GOLD analysis project Ga0255055, IMG submission 188633) | Seawater microbial communities from Jervis Inlet, British Columbia, Canada - JV7_2_27 | ecosystem: Environmental > Aquatic > Marine > Inlet | place: Canada: British Columbia | collected... | reverse complement strand
ACAACTTGCCCCAAAATGCAGATATGTAGATGATATTCCAACTCTGGTAAATGTACAGATATCATGGTTGATGGTGGTCAGGTCAAGTAAATCTTAATCTTGATTATTGTAAAATCATCTCCGTCCAACGACAATTTTACTTGATTGAATCTTGGATGTTATACGCTCTCTGGATATTTGTAAACGTTCAAACCGATTATAGCATCAGTACCCTCGACCTGCTGGTTACCCCGTGTACTGGCGATTGTTATTGTTTTGCCAGATTTAGAGGGTCCGAATTCCTTTGTCAAATCTATCTCAATAATTAGTTTATCGCCTTTAATTTCCCATTCCACGTTCTGCATTTCTTCACCTTCTTTCGTGTTTTAGTCTATACCAATCTGAATCATTACTTCTAAAAGGTAGGATATCTTGCAAATATCGCTGCCATTCAAAACGGTAATTTATTTACAGATATCATATTTTGTTGGTGTCAAGTCAAGTAAATCTTAATCTTGATTATTGTAAAAGCATCTCCATCTTATGACACTTTTAAAAAACAGTTCCCAGTCATCTTTACATAGTTCCCCTTCCCCGGGAAAACAGATCCCAAATAAGCAAAAGTGGTTCCCTACCTCATAAAAACAGATCCCAAATAAGCAAAAGTGGTTCCCCACCCCGTAAAAACACCTCTAAGTTCTTACTCAATTACTGAGAAGTAAATCATTTCAAAGACTTATAATTTTGGTACGCCATTTGCTCTTTAGGTTAGAAAAATATTTATTCTGGAGCTCTAATTAACAAGGAGGTTTCTTATGGTTAGCAAAAGATTACGAGCAGCCATTAAATTGGGCGAAGAACCTGCTTACAAAATTGCACACAAAGCAGGGTTAGATCCATCCACCCTTTCGAAGCTAATCTGTGGAATAACTAAGGTAAAGTCTGGTGATCCAAGAGTTATCGCAGTGGGTCGAGTTTTGGATATTCCTCCAGAGGAATGCTTTCAGGAGGCCGGTCAACAATGCTAATTTCTGGGCACAATTTAGGCACAGCATGGCAAAACGTACTGGAATAATAGAAAATAAAACGGCGCAAGGGATTGGCTATCCAATGCCCTCCCCACGGCTTTTACCTGTTAAAGGTGCAGCCAGCTGGTTAGGCTTGACGGTTTGGGCTATGCGGGAACGGATCTGGGCCGGTCAGATACCTGTGGTGCAGTTTCCCGGTGGAAGGAAACAATACGTCGACATCAAAGATCTCGAAAATTTTATTGATCAGAACAAAAGGACCATTACCTAAACCATCGGACGGAAATGAAGAACATCGACAACCGGATAAAAAACGGCAACCGCGCAGCAGAGCTGCGAGGAATTCTTTTGATTAAATTCATTGGGGTTTTGTTGCCGTGGATCGCGACCGTAGTTACGGCTTTGCCTTTCTCGAGCAAGCGAAGCCGCTTTTTTGATCGACTGGTAGACTTTTGTGAAAATTAGACTAACTCAGACCTAAATCTCTGGAGGATTTATGTCCGAATTTAATTATGAATGTAAAGCGACCACAATTTGCAATAATAATTCCATCTTTCCGGTTATGCGCGAATTGATTGAGGATAGAGGCATGAACCCTCATCAAGCCTCTATATTTAAAGAAGAAGACAGTGGCGGAAAAATATCGGCGAAACGGGCTGAAGGTGTCTGACAACGAAGAAATTCCACGCGCGTGGAATCCAAACCCACCAACCAAAATAGACTTTGGAAATCGATAGAGAACAATCTCAACAAACTATGCGATAGAATCTCGGAAAAAGCTGAATTTCCAATCAAAGTAAATGCTGAAATCGAACAGGATTTACGGACTGCTGTAAATAGATTTAATAAGATTTTAGAAGAATTGAAAGGCTAATATGCGGGCCGGGTGGCAGCAGTTATAGGAACTATATAAACAATTAAATAAGTAAGATAACCAAATAAATTAATGTAATACATTAAGATAATATGGCATTCAAACCAAACCGGAAATTCAAAAGGAAATATGATAAACTTTTTAAGAAAGATCCGCTCGCCGCAAATACTTTTTTGCTGATCTGTGAGCTGGCAGACGAAAAGGGCCAGGTTGTTACCGATGAAAAGGAGATTGCTGATCTAATGGCGGTTCGCTTTGAGGACCCGCGGAGGTATGCCCTATGACCCAGGAGCTCATCCAGGGCGGTTATATTTTGCTGGCAAAGAAGCTTCTGAAAAGCGGGATCATGGAAAAGCCCCCCCTCTTCCTCAAGCTTTGGGTATGGATGTTGATGCAGGCAAGCTTTAAAGATCATGGAAATCTTAAACGTGGACAGTTTTTCACCTCCTATGAGCGGATGCGCAACGCAATGGCTTACAAGATCGGCTACCGGCCAAATAAGCCCACTGTAAAGGAGATCCGAGGTGTTACGAAGTTCCTTACGAAGGCCCTTATGATAGTCACAACGAAGGTTACACACGGGCTGGTGATAACTATTCTAAATTACGACTATTACCAATGCTTTCAAAATTACGAAGGTCACAGCGAAGGGCAGGGTCAAGGGCACAATGAGGGCACAATATTAAGAAAGAAGGGAAGAAAGAAGGGAATAACCCCTGATATTTTTTCCCTGCGGGAAAGATATTCTGACCAGAAACTTATTGATGATGTTTTCGCAGCTATCGCTTCTACCAGAAAGTCAAACAAGGTGGCAGACAGTGTTCTTTTAGCCCAGCTTCAGAAATGGGAGCAGCACCCTGTTGAGCAAGTTGAATCCGGCATGAGAATTTATCTCGACAAAGGATGTGCCGCGCAGGGGAAGGATGAGAAATATTTATTGGGGATTATCAGAAAGCAAAAGGTTAGAAAGCCCAAACAGCAAACTACAGGATCCCCACTATTAGATTCATATTATGCAAACGCCAGTTGAATATATCAGAGCTAAGGGCTTTGAACATAAACAGCAATCGGGACAGATCGTCTTAAAAAAATGCCCCTTCTGCGATGATGAAAAGTGGCACTTTTACATAGACCCAAACGATAAAGGCCTCTGTTTCTGTCATAAATGCCAGGAAAAAGGAAATCTGTGGACACTGATGAAAAGCATGGGAGATATTCAGGACCCCATTCAGCCGGCATTTAAAAAGACGGTGTATAAAAAGCCATCTCAAGACAACGCTGAAACTTATCATCAAGCTCTATTAGAGGACTCTAACGCAATGGAGTATGTCCTGGGCCGCGGAATCAAACGAGAATCCGTAGCCAAATTCAAACTTGGCCTTTATCAAAATAACGGAACGCAATGGCTCACCATTCCACATTACCAAGGCAAAAGACTGGTAAACATCAAATTCCGTTCCCTGCCTCCTGCAGATAAAAGTTTTAAGCGAATGCCTGGTTGCAAATCCATCTTGTTCAATATGGATTCATTAAACGGGCATAAGGAGATTTTTATCTGTGAAGGTGAGCTGGACACAATTGCCTTGGCCCAGGAAGATATTGAAAATGTAATCGGCACCACCACAGGTTCCGGTTCGTTTGATCCGGAATGGGTCGACCAGCTAAAAGACTTGGAAAAGATTTACATCGTTTATGATGCGGATGAGGCAGGACAAAAGGGAGCACGGTCTTTGGCCAAAAGACTTGGTTATAACCGATGCTACAATATTGAACTTCCAGCCGGCCAAGATGTGAATGATTTTTTTGATGATGGTCATGACATCTTTGATTTCCAAAAGCTAATTCACAAAGCCTACAAGTTTGATTTGCCAGGCGTGATTTCCACGGATACAGCCATTGACTTGCTACAAAGAGAAAGGGATCAGGGAAATGAGTCTCTGGGGCTTCAGACACCCTGGGAAAATGTTAATAAGCTAACCAAAGGATTCCATCCCGGGGATTTTATTATTTTATCAGCACCACCTAAAACAGGGAAGACCTCATGGGCATTAAACATATCCCAGGCTCAAGCCTTTAATGGGGATCCGATTCTGTTTTATTGCCTCGAGATGAGACCGGAGCGTTTAATCAAGAAAGTTCTCCAGGCGCGTTACAAAAGTGAATACCTTTCATCTGAGCAAATCTGGACTGCTAAAAAAGAATTTGCCGGCCTCCCTTTGTATTTCGCTTATTCATTCAAAAAATTAAAGCTCGAAGACGTACTCAATCTTATTCGAGAATCCATCAAGAGATATGATCTTAAGTTTGTGGTTTTTGATAATATTCATTTTCTTGTTCGCTCGATCTCAAACGTAAACGAGGAACTGGGGCAAGTGGTCCAGGGATTCAAGCTGCTGGCTGAGGAACTTGAAATTCCTATTATGGCCATTGCTCAACCACGGAAAAGGGACGTAAGCAGCCGAGAAGAGATCATGAGAGCTGAGGACATCAAATATTCAAATGCGATTCATGCAGATTGTGACCAGATGATCATCCTTTACCGGAAACGGATTGCAAGTAAGGCAAAGGAAATCGAAGGACCGGTTTTTACCGTAAAGAATGAGGCTCTTGATCCCGTTACTTTAGTTAGAATTGAAGCGCACCGGTATGGCGCCGGTGGGGAAACCCTTCTTTATTTTCACGGGGAATACTCGCGTTTTGATCCCTTAGATCATAGAAACGATTAATAAGTATGAAATTAGATTTAAATGGCCAAAGCATAGACCTTGATTTCATAGGGCTTTATGGAAACGAGATAGAAGAGTTTTCTGGTCCCGATGAGGTGGATCTGTGCCGCGGGATCTGTCCTTTCTGCCAAGATCGGAAAGCTTTCTATGTGATGGCCGATACCGGGGGCTTTAACTGTCTTATGTGTGGCGCCAGCGGTTCATTCATTGAATTTATGATGAAAAAGTATCAGGTCGGGCGTGAAGAAATTATCCAGGTGCTGACAGCAATTTCAAACGCAGAACCCACAGATGAGATAAACGATGCTCAGGGGGAGCCAGAGGCGCTTGATGACAACAGCGAAAGCAGCAGCCAACAAAGGGATAGTATTCATATGCCGTCAGAGCTGTATTTATCTCCTGCTTTCTTATCGCTAAATAAGAATGCCATTAAAACATTGATAGCGCTCCTAAGTAGAAGCCGGCTAGGAAATGGCCACTTAGAGACATCCTATAACGAACTGCAAAAAATTTATCGGATCAATCGATCCCGAATCCCCACAGCAATAGACGAGCTGATGCGCAAGGGGTTTTTGTCAATGATTCATCACGGCGGAACCGGCAAGGGGGATAGAAACTTATATGCTTTATCAGACAACTATTTATCTTGGAAACCGGGAATGGAACCATTTGAGACCAGACCCAAACGGGAAAATATAGAGTTTGAGGAAAAGGACCAAACAAATTTGATTAACCTTGAAGAGATGAAAAGGGAATCCAAAAGCAGACCCATCGGGAAAAGAGTAAGGGCCAGCTTTCAAACCCTTAAAAGCGCCTTTGCGGGCATGTTTTAGATATTATGGCAAAACGAAAGCTCACAATTCAGCAGCAAAAGTTTGCCGATCTTAAAATAAAGCATCCAGATTGGTCGGATGCTAAGTGTTATAAGAAAGCGTATCCCCATGTAAAGAACGATGCGACCGCAAGGGCAAACGCTTCAAAGTGTCTAACAAAGTCTAATGTTCGGCAATATCTCGATGGGGTTCAGAAAAACGCAGAGCGCAAGTCTGAGCTCTCTGTAACCAAAGTATTGAACCGTTGGAACGATATCGTAGATTTTGATGTTCGCAAGCTATTCAGCGATGCCAACACCATTAAAAATATCAAGGATATAGACGACAAGACCGCCTCTGCCATCAGTGGTATCAAGATCAAAGGGGTTATCAAGCAAAGCGACAAGGGGATGGAGTTTAAGGGTGGTGAGGTTGAGGTCAAGACAATCGATATAAAGGGAACGCTGACCGATGCAGCCAAGCACTTCGGTCTTTTTGATAAGGATAATCAACAAAGAAAAATTTCATTAGAGGACATTCTTGAAGCATTGCCAAAAGATTTCAGAGAAGGAGTACGCCGAGAACTTGGGGAGCTACTTCTCAGACGAGGAAATTGAAAAGGTCATAAAAGGGACTGGGTATAGTCAGTACCAAGCTGATTCTGTGGGCTTTGGTGAGCAGGTCCTGGGTGAGACCTTTACCGATGATGTCAAGAAGCTGATGGAATCAGTTAAGGATAATCCAATAACCCTTGCAAAGTCAGCAAATGCGGTCGGAAAGACCCACGCGGCAGCCCGTGTGTCTGTTTGGTGGTACAAGAGTTTTCCGGATAGTCAGATATTTACTGGTGCAGCTCCGCCTGAATCCAACCTCAAAAAACTTCTCTGGGGTGAGATCGGCAGTATCGTAGAAAAACACTCAGAGTTATTTGAGCCGGATACGGTGACAACTCTTCATATTCAGAAATCAGCACAGAATTTTTTAACCGGCGTCACTATTCCTTCCAGTGGAACCGAAGCCCAGCGGGAGGCGAAATTCAGCGGTAAGCATGCCCCTTATCTGCTCTTTGTGCTGGATGAGGCCGACGCTATTCCAGATGAAGTTTTCCGCGGCATTGAGTCATGCATGTCTGGCGGCCATGCTCGTTTGCTTATGATGTTTAACCCTCGAGCTGAAATGGGTGAAGCTTACCGTATGGAAAGAGACGGCCGGGCTAATGTGGTTGAATTATCTGCTTTTAACCACCCAAATGTAATTGCCGGTAAAGACGAAATCCCCGGAGCTGTCACTCGCGAAACAACCGTTAGACGAATCAATGAATGGTGCAGGTCTTTAGTTGAGGGAGAGAAACCGGATGGTGAATGTTTTGAACTGCCTGAATTTTTAACAGGAGCGATAGCGAAAAGCCACAGCGGTCAGGAATATCCGCCTTTAAAGAATGGCTGGTATAAAATTATGGAACCGGCATTCAGTTACATGGTGCTGGGTGAATATCCAGCTCAAGGCGCAAACCAGCTAATCAGCAAAGAGTGGATAGCCAGGGCCCGGTCAAGATGGGATGCATATGTAGCTGAGAATGGCGAAATACCGCCTAAAGGTACATCGGCAGTTATGGGCCAGGATGTCGGTGAATTTGGCTCTGACTCAAACGTTTCCTGTTTCCGGTATGGTGGCTTTGTTGAGCAAATGGTTGTTTGGTCCGGGGTGGATACTATTACAACGGCTGATCGCGCCATTTCAGAATATCAAAGCAGGAAGGTTTTAAGAGTCAATGTCGATGCCACCGGTATCGGTGCCGGGGTAGCTCCATACATGTGTAGAAAGGGCTGTGCTTCAAACCCCGTGATGGTGGCTTCTTCTCCAACGGAAAAAACCGAATTGGGAGAATTTTATATTCTCAGAGATCAGCTATGGTGGGCATGCCGCGAATGGTTAAGGATCGATACCGGGGCTATGCTACCTCCCGATGAGATTTTGATTGAGGAACTGCAAACACCGACTTACGAAGTTAAAAACGGCAAAATCAGAGTGATGGATAAACCAACTATGCGCGAGCTATTGAAACGATCGCCGGACCGGGCAGACGCGCTATGCCTGACATTTTACAAACCAAAGCTCCTATTTCCAGAGTTTTCTTAGCGAGGGTCAGGAAAATGAAAAAGGACATCGAAATATTTAAAGATCGCGACAAGATCAACATTGTATCAAAGAAACCAGACGAACCGAAAAAGGTTGATACATATCTCACAACCCGCGCTGGAATAAGCTGGCCGACTCCCCAATCACCTGGATACTACTGCATATTAGGCTTGAAAGATGAGCCTACCCTTACAGAGAAAAACCCTCTTGTGCTTTTGGCTGAGGGTCAAGATGAGCTTATGGAAAAATTCTTTGAAAGGCTATCTATAACCGCAAATCGTTTGTTCTGTAATCGTATATTTGCCAACTTGGAACAAAATAAAGGATTTGAGGATTCTTTATATAAGTTCGTAAGGCAACGGAAGCTCGAAGGGATTCGTCCTTGGGATTCGTCGGAATTTGAGGACTTTCATCATGGCACATCACTAATAAAGCAGTACAAGCGGCATAACGCATTAATAATAAGTGGGAACACAGTATTGCTAAAACAGATCCAGTCCATGGAACCCGATGATGTAAGGGAAAAGTTTGAAGCCCGTTTTTATGCGGTAGCGGCTCTGTGTCGCGTACTTGGATCCTTTGAGGCGTGGCCCTGGTATAAGCCGACCTTTGGAACTGCGGGCTTTGGTAACTTTGAGGACCGACATGTAGGCGGGGATGGGTGGAGTGGAGAATACGAGGAAATAACTATTAATTGAAAGGATAAAACAATGGCTGGTAGCATATTAAGCGGTATTAACCGTGCAATGACCAATGCAATCCCCTTGATCATGCGAAAGCAGCAAAATGATTGAGAACGAGGCTCTAAAGCGGAAGCTATCTCATAAGGAACGAAATCTTTTGAAGCCATTCAGCAATAGGCAGGAATATCAGTATCAGCGAGAGGGAGAAATTTTTAGGTAAATGACATCTGAAGAAAACCTGAAAAACGAATGCCTAAAGAATATAGGCAGGGGCTTGACGTTTGAATCTTCAAACAAAAAAGAGGAAATCACAATTGACGAGAAAGCCGAAAAACCTAAACGAGATCTGGTCAGAAAAAGATCTTTGCGAACGGCTAGATCTGAACGTAGCAGAAAACGGCCGTAGCCGGCAGCTATCGAACTGGATCAGGGGCGGCCTTCAATATGTTGAGAAATCCGACCAGCGATATTTCTTTGAACAGGATGTCGTTGATTACCTTTGGAACAGGTCACAGACCCAATGATTCAGACCCCTTTTAAGGGGGTTTTAGACCCCTTTCGAGAGTGCTTTAAGGGGTGTTTATTTTGAGGGGTATACCCAAGTATGCGGTTTTTGAAAAGGGGGCCTTCAACGGGCTGTTTTAGGGTAATTGGTTCTTTGACAATCTGCTGGGGCAGAGTCGTTTAGGCTCTGTCCCTATTCCCTCCTAAGTTGTGATATAAAACGAGTATCACAACTTTTTCAGGGATTCAAAAGTACTGATATGTTGGAGATATCTTCAATTTTGAAAGGGTATATTTATTACTGATATCAGCAGAAATCTGCAGCATAGAGTCAAGGGGGCGATATACAATATATTGTGTCTTCCATAGCTTAAGCTTCAGGCAATTCGGCCAAAATTTCTCTTACCTTTTCTGGCTCAATTAGTGTCCCCAGCCGTTCGAAGATCTCCAGGGCCTTCGTTAGATACTCCCGAGCCTGTGCAATTTGCCCTCTCTGCTTGTGGTGCCGGCCATAGCCTGCATAGGCCAGGGCTAATTCGTTCTCAGCCTTGATTTCTTGAAGCATGGCGATACTACGCTCGAAGTGGGGTGCCGCCTGAGCCGGATTGTTTTTCAGGGCGATCTCTCCCAGGAGGCGGTGAGCGAACCCGACATAAACCCTCGTCCCACAACGCTCTGCCATTTCCAAGCTTTCTTCGAGCGCCTGCCTCGCCTTGTCGTCCTCCCCGGCTATCCAATACCCTTCGCCGAGGTAACACCTAAGAGTGATTTCAACCGAGGTGAAGCCCCCTGCTCGAAAAATCGGTAACACCGTAGTCAGAAGCTCGATCCCTCTCTTTGTCTCTCCGGCTCGGCACAAAGCCCATCCAAGACCTCTTCGCGCCCACGCCTTGTCCGCAGGCGTTACAGCTTTCTGGACCGCCAGTTCCCCACATTCGACCGCCCGAGCCAGGTCGCCTTTCGAGGCATAGGCTATCGAGAGGTTAAAGGCCGAAAAAGAGATCATACTATTGTCTGAAAGCTCTTGGGCAACGGTCAGCGCCTTTTGGGCCTCCTCCAGCGCGTGATCCCAGTGGCCGAGATATGAGCAAGCTCTTGAGGCTGCGGACAACGCATACGTATGAAAACGAAGGTTAAACTGCTGCTCCATCATGTGTAGCAAGTCTTCTTTCAAAGCGAGGACTCGGTCGTAATCACCTCTATCTAAATGACTCCAACTTAAGTACACATATGCAGACCCTGCCTCTTCAGCGTTTCCCGCTACCTGGCAGAGTTCGGCCGCTTTGCCCAACGTGTGGATGGCATTATCACAGTGGCCGAACGAAAACTCACACTGTCCCAAGCGGCCATAAAAGGCCCCCAATAGCTCTGGATTCTCTAACCCACTCGCCGTCGACTCGTAGCGGGTCAAAAGGTCGTAATACTCTGGGAGCTTAAGAAGCAGCATGAACGCCTCCCCCTGGCTCACTAACAGAGAGATTCGCCAGTGTCGGTTCTCTTCAGTCTCGGGCAGGGTATCAAGGAGCGCCATGGCCTCATCAAAATAGGCCTTTGCTTCCTCCATGGCGTTGAGCTTGATCGCCTTCTGGTTGGCCAGATCCAGATACTTCACCGCCTTGTCCGTATTGGTACTGCGCGCATAGTGGTAGGCCAGCAGCTCGTAGTATTCTTCGAGCCGATCCGGGTAGAGGGCTTCTATGACTTGTCCTATCTCTTCATGAATCTCCTTTCTCCTTTTGAGAAGTAAGCTGTCATAGGCCACATCTTGAGTGAGCGCGTGCTTGAACACATAGGTCGATCGGGGATATATTCCTCTCTCATAGAGAAGCTCTGAATTCTTTAAAACCGATAGCTGGGGCAGTAATTCCTGTTCTGTAAGCCCCGTTACCCGCTTGATTAAATCGTAGCTGGACTCCCTCCCAACTACTGAAACCGTCTGAAGGAGGTCCTTCATCTCCTGAGGTAGGGAGTCAACCCGGGCCATGATGACATCTTGAACCGTGGCGGGATGGCC
>Ga0255055_10003402_pt1 | contig 10763 bp, 6 predicted proteins | sample JV7_2_27_MG_FD_188633 | JGI IMG/M metagenome (GOLD analysis project Ga0255055, IMG submission 188633) | Seawater microbial communities from Jervis Inlet, British Columbia, Canada - JV7_2_27 | ecosystem: Environmental > Aquatic > Marine > Inlet | place: Canada: British Columbia | collected... | reverse complement strand
TCCTTTCTTTGTTTTTATTCCGGCGAGAGCACCCATAGGAACTTCTACAAACAACGGTCTTTTCGTGCCGGGGGTAATATCTTCTTGTTTTATCCCTTCTTCTCGGAAAATTCTATTAATTAGCGAGGTACAAGTTTTTCCGCCGCAAGCTCCCATCCCAGCCTTAGTTAATGCTTTCAATTCGTTAAAATCACGCACTCCATAACGAATCCATTTTCGTATCTCCCCTACCGAAACTCTTTCGCATCTACACACTATAATATCGTCATCGGTGTAAGATTGCTGATAGAGGTCCATTGCCTCGATATAACCTGATTTTATAAGTTTAATTCCAACTGCACTCTTAGCAATTTTTGAAGGTAACCTAATTGAAACTAATTGAGTTTTAGGAAATTCTTTAAGAAATCGAGCTCGAGTAACTTCAAACTCTCCTAATTCTCCATCGTTACAAACAACCATGACTTTTCGACCAACTTCAATCTTTTCAGAAGTTAATTCTAAAGCAAAAGTAACTACTGGAGATTCTTTATCTTTTCTATAATCAACTAAAGTGATAGCTAATCCCGGACACACCGCTACGCATTGTCCACAGCCAATACAATCTTGATCGTCGATAAAATACGGCAATTGAGTGATTAAATCGTCAACCGTCTTGATTTGTTCCTGAGGACAAACGCTCGTACAAGGATTGCACGGTATTTCTTGATTACAATGAAATAGTGGAAAAATACCTTCTTCCTTTCCTATTACTTCCATCTGAACAGGATCTGGAGGTTTTGCTTTCATTAGATTAGCAAAATCTTCTAACTCTTCAAGATTCTCCGTAATTGGAACTCCAGTTCCTTTTAAGATTTTCAACGCTTCAATTTTGCCGGTAAAGATTGCTGCAGAAGCTTCAGCTATTTCTTGGGCGTCACCCGCAATCCATACTTTCATATTATATTGCTGCGCTTTATGGTAAAACTCATCGACAGGATCTAATCCAACTGCGATTAATAGAGTATCACAAGCAAATGTTCTTTCGGAGCCGGGTTCAATATCCCAGCTATCTGTTAGCTTCCCAATAGTAATGGATTCAAGTTTATCTTGCCCGTTTGCGGATATCACCGTATGGTTCGCATAGATTGGGACGCCTAACCGTTTTAATTTGTCTTCGTGAACTTTATATCCTCCACATTGAGATAAAGCTTCAACTAAACCTATAACATTTATCCCAGCTTGTATCGCGTGATATCCTGCTATTAACCCGACATTACCTCCACCAATAATGAATACATTTTCCGCTGCTTTTATCAAATCTCGATTTACTAAAGTTTGAAAAGCACCAGCGCCATACACTCCAGGAAGAGTATTACCGGGAAATACGAGCATCTTTTCTCTTGCGCCAGTAGCAATTAATAAGTACTTAGGTTTAATTAAAATATATTCGTCCGTGTCTTTTATAATACCAACCAAACCATCACTGAAAATCGCTATAACTATACTATTGACCCAAATCTTTACAGATTCAAGATTGGATACTACATCACCAAGTATGTTTCCTATCTCTATACCGCGTGTGCCAGCATATACATCTTCTTGAGAACCAAAAAATTTATGGGTTTGAAGGACTAATTTTCCACCTAATCTTGATTTATCGTCCACTAAAATAACATCAATATTATTTTCTCCTAAAACTTTTGTAGCAGATAATCCTGCAGGTCCTCCACCTATTACGAGAACATCAGTATTTGTTATATTTATATCTTTAATTTCAACATGGTCATCTTCCATGGGCAATTCTGGTAGACCATTACAGCTTTCAATGGTCATACCTTCAGTTAATGGCGTCATACACGCTTTAACTGACACTCCATCGACTATTACATTACATTGAGAGCATTGACCATTTGCGCAAAAAATTCCTTGAGGACTTCGATCTTTGACATGATGGCCGAAAACTTTAATATTATTGAGAAATAGAGCGGAAGATATAACCATTCCCATAAATCCAATTAATGATTTTCCATCAAATATAAATTCAATTTCCTTCTTTTTATCTATGTCTATAATCGGGTGGTTATTTATAAACTCCATCTGGAATTTATTATAAGGATTAATAATTTATATTGATTTTTATCAAATAAAAAATAGAATTAAAAAACATTTCTTCTATGACATGGTCAGAACATATCTATAAAGTCCTTTCCTTTAGAGGAGATTTGACATCTTCAATGAATTTATATGATTGATGCCTAAAATAAGTGTTATATAGCCTTGCATAATAGCCATTTCTCTGCATTAAACTTTCATGATTGCCCTCTTCAACAATTGTTCCCTGGTCTAATACAATTATGCGATCAACATTTCTTATAGTCGTCAGTCTATGAGCAATAATGATTGTAGATCTTCCTTGCATTACTTTTTCCATTGCTTCTTGAATTTGAAGCTCTGTAAAAGGATCTACAGATGCAGTTGCCTCATCCAGTATTAATATCGATGGATTTTGTAGTAATACCCTAGCAAATACAATTAATTGCCGTTGACCCATTGAAAGAACTTTTCCCCTTTCAAGAATAAATGTTTCCAATCCACTATCAAGGTTTTTTATCCATTCCATACCACCTGATCGTTCTAAAGCCCATATCACATCTTCATGAGATGCTTCTGGTGAACCGTATTTAACATTGTTTTCAATCGTATCAGCCCATAGGAATGGAACCTGAGGTATGAAACCAATTGATCTCCTATATTCCGAAAGTGAAATATCGCGTATACTGTGTCCATCTATTCGCACATCTCCCGATTGAAATTCGTATAAGCGGAGCAAAATTTTAGTCAGACTTGATTTTCCTGCTCCAGTGTGCCCTACAATCGCAACAGTTTCTCCTGGCTGGATAAGTAGATTGAAATCCTTGAAAACAGGTTTATCAGGCACATATTCAAATCCTAAATTATCAAATTCTATTTTACCTTTTATTGAATCTAAAACGCGAGTTCCTTGTTTGATATAGGATTGAGAGTCTTGAAGGGCAAAGATTCTCTCCGCAGCTGATAATCCATCTTGAAATTGAACCCAAAAACCTGCAATTTGAAGTATAGGTGAGAACATAAGCAACGAACTCTGAAGAAATAAATATATATCCGAACCACTTAGCTCTCCTTGAAGAATTAAATTACCTCCAAAAAATATTAATAACGCATAGAGAACTGCCACGAGAATATCTAAGCTCGGAAAGAGAATTGATAAATATAAAGCTCTACTCATATTTACTCTATAAGATTGCTTATTAATTGCTTTAAAATTGTTGTATTGACTTTCTTCTTGACGAAAACTTTTGATTATTTGAATTCCTGCCATGGATTCCTGTACAAAGGCATTTACTTGTGCTAAGGAGCGCTGGCCATATAATGATTTTCTTCTCGTTATTTTACGAAAAGATAAAGTAAATGCGAAAACAAAAGGTACGATTATCATAAATACTCCGGTTAACAAGGGGCTTATAATAATCATCGGAATGAATACAACCATAAATATTAGGAAAGAAGAAATTAATTCTGTAAACATAGTAACTGATCCACCAAATTTTGCCCCGTCTGAGTTTATTCTACTTACAATTCTGCCCGTTGGATATTTATCGAAGAAAGATAAATCTTGCTCAAGAACTCTTAGATTAGTTTGTCTACGTAAATTATAGCAAACACCATACACCATTCGGTTTCCTGTGCGTCTGTTCACATAATTAAAAAGGTATCCTAATGAATTTAAAATTAAAGTGTTAATTATAAAAAAGATTAAAAGAAGGGGATCTGATTGCATCTCCAATTGCTTAATAATTAGGCTCATAAGATAGGGAGTTAATCCATAAGTTATAGAAGAAAGGCAAATAAAAGTAATTATAATTGTCATAGAACGCCTATATGGTTTAAACAGTTTTAAAATTCTTGAAAATAATTCTCTATCAGAGTAGATTCTGTCGTAACCTTCTTCACCTAGTCCAAAATAACCTATTTTTGGAGACATTCTAATTAAGCACCCCCCAAAAGCTCATCTAAGGTTTTATCAAATCGTTTAATGAAGATTTTTTGATATTCTTTTGAATTTTTAAGTAAATATTCATGCGATCCTTGATTGACAATCTCACCTTGACTTAATACTATTATTAAATCTGCCCATCTAATCTGAGAAAGCCTATGTGTTATGATAAAGGTAGTTCTTCCATGCAAAACTCTGAAGATAGCCTTTTGAATTCTTTCCTCAGTTTCTGAATCTATTGAGGAGCTAGAATCATCCAAAACTAATATTTTTGGATCTGTAAGGAAAGCACGGGCAATAGAAATTCGTTGACGTTCTCCGCCACTTAATTGTACTCCTCTTTCACCAACCTTTGTATTGTACTGATCAGGTAAATTTTCTATAAAATCATGAGCTTGAGCCTCTCTTGCCACGGAAATTACTTGTTCCGTTGTGGAATCTCGCCCAAAGGTAATGTTATCTAAAATTGAATCTGAAAAGATAAAAATATCCTGTTCAATGTAAGCTATTTGGTCGCGAAGAGATTGAAGAGAATATTTTCTAATATCTATCCCGTCAATTAAAATTCGACCCTTATCGACATCATATAACCTTGATATCATTTTTGTAAGGGTAGTCTTTCCAGAACCTGTTGTCCCTACGATTGCTATAGTTTGTCCTTCCGATACTTCAAAATTTATATTTTTGAGAACTTTGTTTTGAGTACCTGGATAAGAAAAGGTAACATTCTCAAACTTCAGAGAACCTTCAATATTTTTAGATATAGCATCATCAGCATCGTAAATTTCAGAACTCTGATTCATAATTTCTAATAGCCGATTTCCTCCCACAATTGCTTCTTTTGTTATAAAGAATGACTTTATTGAAGCGTTGACAGGAAACCGCAAACGCAATAGTAAACCTATTACTCCTAGTATATCACCAACGGATAAAATACCAGCTCTATTATAAAGCACGCCAATAGTTAAACCTATAGTAATTGTAACTGAGAGGAGTAGTATAGGTAGATACTTTGCTTGTATGTCTCCTTGTTCAATACCTATATCTCGATAACTCAAAGCACTATCTTTATATTTCTCAATGCTATTTTCTTCTTGTGACATTGATTTCACTATTTCAATCCCGCTCAAGGATTCATTTAGAATAGTGTTCATAGAACCAAAAGCAATCCGTCTACGTACCGTTGAAGGGGTTAAACGTCCAAGATATCTGCGAAGATATAATATAAAAAGGACACCAAATATTAATGGAATTAATACTAATTCAAGGCGATAAGTAGAACCAATTAAATATATAGGAACGATTAGGTTGATTCCTGCACCTAAAATCATACCTATCGCAGGAGAAATCAAAAAATTCAAATATCTTACGTCATTAGTAGCCCGAGCCATTATATCTCCTATTCTTTGTTTATCATGAAATGATTGACTTTTACCTAGCAGACTTAAATAGAATTCTCTGCGTACATCTCTCTCAATTCTCTGAGCAACAATTTCCCGAAATGTTCTTGATAAAACCCCTGAAATAGGACTTCCCAATCCGATAAACAATATCAAAAAAGTATAGCTAACAACTTGAGATGGTTGGGCAGTAGGGAAAACATCTATAGCTTCTCCGATTATGACATAAATGAAAGAAGCAAAATAAGACGACATTATCATCAGAACGAAGAATAATATCATTAAATATTTGTTAGACCTATAAAAGATATGTTTGATCAACCAAGATTTTATTCCTTTTTGTCTAGTTTTTAAAAAGTCATCCTTTTCAAAATTAAATTCTGATTTTGCCCTACTGGATTGTTCTTTATGAGAATTTAAGGTTAGGTTCACTTCATTAGTTTATAATTTTAATTTAAATTACGGCGTTAATCTCTCTTTAGAAAAATAGTTGATGGTTAATTATTTTTTCTAAAAAAATTAATTAAAATATTAGGCAAAGAAAACTCCTAATACATTTTTATTGATAAGGAGCAATGATATCAATTATTTTATGAAAATCGATTCCTAACTTTTTTACAGTCTCTATAGTGGGGCAACCGTTTTTACTCCAACCTCGTTCGATGTAAACCGCATCTTGGAGCTTAGCATACTGTTCTTCTCGATATTCACGGAGTATTTTGATTTTTTCATCAGTAGGTTTACCGTCAATATCAATATTCATCTCTTTTAATTGAGTGTCGTACCTATCAACACGACTTTCGTATTCAAGGGGAGTAACTGGTCCAACGGCCCTATAAGGTAAGTTCGAATCATTCTCTCGAAGTCCTTTACCCATCCTAATATTAAATATCCTTTGAAAGGTATACACCCTTTCTGACATTAAGAGGAGATCGTCTATTGTCGATTCTCGTCCTGTCACTGCGGAAAAATATTCAGCATACCATTTTTGATGATCAGGAATTTTAGCACGAACCAATTCTCCCGTTTTCGGATCTTTAATTGGGTAATCTGCCTGACTCGTTGGTTGGATATCGTTCCAGGGCAGCTTGCATAAACCGCATAAACTAAACCAAGTTCTCCATACGGGGAAATATTGTAGAGCTTTAGCTTTATCTTTAAATGTTGGAATCGAATTTCGAATGACATCGTCAAATATAAGCCAAGCTTCGTCGTGTTGTGGGCCTTTATTTGCTAATCCATACCCACCTTGTTGTGCTAACGATTCTTTGGTTACATACTCAGAAAATTCTAAACCCTTGTGTTCCATGCCGATATCCTGCACAAATTGCGGATCTGCTCCATAGTTTTCGACAAAGTATTTTTTCATGTATTTTATGCCTTTTCCAACGATAATTCCAAAGCCTTCACCCTTAGCCATTTGATGAATTAACTCAACTGCAGCTTCTACGCTTCCGAAATTTAAATCCAAACCTCCAGTTCTTTCTTTATTTAAAATACCCGCTTCATAACACTCCATAACGAAGGCTATCCCTGTACCTACTGAAATAGTATCTAATCCGTAAGTATCGCAATAGAAATTTACTTCTAAAACCCAATTTGGGTCCCATACGCCCCAGTTTGAGCCACAACCCGCTATAGTCTCGTATTCTGGACCGTCAACAATTAATTTTTGCCCTTTAAAAGGACCGGTTCGAACTTCGTATCCATCTGAATAATGAGAACAGGAAACAGTGCATCCAATCCAACATCCATCTCCTCCTTCTTTTCCAGAGTATATTCCTCTCATTATTTCTCTACTATATGGGATATCTTTTCCACTAATTTCTTTGTGTCTTCCGAATCGAAAATTTTCTGTTGGTAAAAGGTCAGTAACATTCATGATATCAGGAAGATGCCCCGTTCCAACTCTGCGCATTTCGTTCTGAACAGGATCAAGTTTAATTATTTCTTGAGTATGCGCTATACCAATTTTTCTAGCTTCTTCTAAATTAGCGGGATTATTCGATCCGACGGAAACTTTTGGAGAACGACACACTAACGCTTTAATGTTTTTATCAGCAAAAACGGTTCCTATTCCCCCTCGTCCAGCTTGTTTGTATGACGCCCATTTACGACCCGGAACGTACCACGAGAAGTTTAACAAGCCCCAATTCGTATGTTTAGCTGCAGGGCCAGTACTTACGATAGAAACTCGTTGCTTTTCACGATCATCTTGTGCGTATACTTCAGTAAGTTGTTGGGTCAATTCGTGAGAATAATTTGATAATTCTTCAGATGCTTCAATGGTTTTGATTTGGATAACACCTTCAATGCCATCAATGTACACAATAACTTCTTGTTGAGACTTCCCTTGAATTTCAAGCGCATCGAACCCTGAGAATTTTAAATACGGCCCGAAATATCCCCCCACATTTGAATCTACGATAATATCTGTTAAGGGTGATATTGTTGTAACTATAGATTTTCCCGATCCTGGATAAAAGATATTCCCTCCTAAAGGTCCGGAAGAAATACAAATTTCGTTTTCAGGATCGTTCCACTTTACAACTCTATCTTGCGGGAGTCCATTCCACATAAGCCAAAGATCGAAACCTTTCCCTCCGATAAAATTCTCTTTCATTCCGTCGGTGACGGGTTTTATTTGAATCTCGTAATTGGTGAGATTAATGTAAAGCGTTCTGTTAGTATACCCTTTTTGAACTTCGTGGAGTTCATATTTCATTTCTGCTAAAATCATAGAATTTCACTCAATTGAATTATGATTATAATATTAAAAACATGACTTTAAACTATGGATGATTTAATGAGACTTTAGAATTAAATATTATTTAAACGAATTTTAAGTAAAAAATATAAAAAAGAAGATATCTATTATTCTTAAGTTGTTTTAGCTCCAATTGTCGTTTTAAATCTTACTAGCTTTGATCCAATAATAAAGTATCAAGCAAATTCCAATACCCACGAGAACAATACATGTCGGTACGATTGTCACCCAAAATATACTATAAGCTCCCCCGAAGGGGGGTATACGTCCCAAATACGTAACCAATAGTACAAATATTGCTACTCCACAAAATATGCATATATATCCATAATTACCTTGTTCTTTAATTTTTTTTTTAACATATTCCTTTTCAGATATGTACTCTACCTTTGTATTTTCCAATCGTGCGGCAAACTTATTGTCAGAGGTGTACCCCGCCTTGATATTTTCCACTCGTTTAGAAAACCTAGCAGAAGACATACGAAAATGTTGTGAATACCACTCCTTTCGAGCGATTCTAAAAGCTTCTCGTTTGATTCCACTGAATTCCGGTAATTCTTTAATTTGTCCGTAAGTAGGAACGTAACTTCCGTCTTTAATCTCTTCTATCCTATCAGAAAAGTAGTTTCTGAGTTTTACAATTAAGGATTTATCCATAATTTCTAACCTCTACAAAAATGATTAGTTACTCTTTTGTCGTAAGAATATAAAAAGCTATTTATCAGGTTTGCTCTTTATTATTCTCATGCCTTTACTCGAAGTTCAATTGGTAATGTAATCTCATCCTCAACCTTCGACTGTAAAGTAGCAGTTAAAGTAAAAGTACCGATTTCTTCAGCCAATATAGTAAAACGGGCACTTCTTGAACTAAAGCTTCCGACGCCGCCATAGGATTTAGCTGCATCTACTATTTTAACTTGGGGTGGTCCAGAAAGCTGAACTTTTACGTCTGGTACGATATTTGAGCTACGATTTTGAACGCTTACGTAGAAATTTTTAGCTGTATTTGGGGAAGTGATTAAAGCTTCAACCTTATCCCTAAGGGAAAGCTCTAGGGCTGACTCTAATTCTGGTATCTCACTTATTTTGCGTTTTTCTTCTACCGGTAATTTGTTAATAATACCACCGAGTAAAAATAAGATGCCACCTAGCGGCAATAGCCATGTAGTTGGGATACCAAAAATTGAGGGATAAACGATGAACGCCACAACACAACTGATGATCGCACCGATACCTGCTAATATTAAGAAAATTCCACCGACATTCCTTTTCCCTTTTTTTGCAATTCTTCCACCGATCACCCCTAAGATTCCTATTAATAGTATAGACGTTCCTATTACAATAAGTTGCGTCGGAATACTATAGCTCATTATGTATCCTAGTATTACTACTGCACCCGCCCAAATCACCATTATACCTCCTCCGAAACCAAGATTCGAACCTTTATTTGATACCATATATCCATGCTTTTTATCGTATTCTTTTTCAGTAAGATTACTCTCCTTTATAGCTCCCATTCGCTTAGAATGTTTCAGAAAGGACATACCAAAATGTTGCAAATACCACCGTTTTCGAGCGATTCTAAAGGTTTCTCGTTTGATTCCACTGAATTCCGGCAATTCTTTAATCTGTTCATATGTAGGAACGTAACTTCCTTCTTTAATCTCTTCTATCCTATCAGAAAAGTAGTTTCTGAGTTTTACAATTAGGGATTTCTCTATAATTTCTAACCTCTACAAAAAAGTTTAGTTACACTTTTGTTAAGAGAATATATAAACATTTCTTCCGAAATCTTTAATTGGAAAAAAAAAAAGAGAAATTTCTATTTCAAAAATCTGGTTTTGAAATTATCGAGTACTTCAATCTGAATAGATTTATTTTAAATCATTTGAGCTAAATCACTAGCCCATGTACGAATCTCATCCCAATTTCTTGAATCGTAAACTCCTGGCTCTGTTTCTTTAATTCCTGCTGGGATGAAATTTTCTCTTTCAGCGTCTAAGAATTTTCTATAAATTTTACCCATCTGATTATAATCCCAGATACCTCCAAACATGGTCATCGAGATTGGATTCAAATCATATTTAGACGCTTTATCTTCAAGATATTTTTTAGTAATTCTAATAATTTCATCGTGTTCTCCTTTATATTCCATGAGTGCTCGTGCTCCTGAAGACACGAAGATTGCCACTTTCTTTTTCTTGAGTTCACTGCTAAACTTGTTTAAAAATGCTTTAGCTTTACTCGTCCACATTTCCATTTTCATTCCACTTCCAATTATAACAAGTTCAAATTTTGAGATATCTTTGACCTTCTCTTCTTTGAGATTTACAACTTTTACCTCAAATTCTTCGCCTTGAAGAACTTTGGATATTTCTTCTGCGGTACTAGTTGTCGCTCCATAACGAGTACCATACGCAATTAATATATTGGTTTTTTCCATTTTTTTTCCTTCTTATAATATTTGGACTAATGGACTACGATTAAATAATCAATCAAAGCTTCTTAATATTGCTGCAAAAATTCAAAATTTAAGAATTAGTTAGAATAAAAAAAAAATTACTTCAGATTCTTCTCAATA
>Ga0255055_10003401_pt1 | contig 10765 bp, 9 predicted proteins | sample JV7_2_27_MG_FD_188633 | JGI IMG/M metagenome (GOLD analysis project Ga0255055, IMG submission 188633) | Seawater microbial communities from Jervis Inlet, British Columbia, Canada - JV7_2_27 | ecosystem: Environmental > Aquatic > Marine > Inlet | place: Canada: British Columbia | collected... | reverse complement strand
GAAGGCATGGCATCCAACTGGATACAGACCGCGCCGGAAAGAGGCTGGTTCACCGCTCTGCGCCTCTACAGCCCGCTACAGCCCTGGTTCGACAAGACCTGGCGTCCGGGGGAGATCGAGTTGGTGAAGTAGAGGGCCGGTGATCAGTAATCGGTGATCGGTAAAGAACTGTAAATCTTGTTACAAAACTCTAGATTGCTTCGTCGTCACATTAGTGATGTGACTCCTCGCAATGACAAGCCGGGTTCGGGCTCGGTTTATAAAGTCTCACCCACACCCGGCAGACGACATATTTAACGTAATGTCGTCTGTCGGTTTTTGATGAAACGAGGTTATAATCACCCCATGACTCTCAACATCCGTTTATCAAAACTCCTTCGTGAACCCCTTATCCACTTCCTTCTCATCGGCCTGGCCCTCTTTCTCGTCTTCAAGATAGCGGGCGGCCAGGAATCAGAAAGCCCCGACGAGATCGTGGTTTCGCAGGGGGCCATCGAGAGCCTGGCCCGGTCGTGGGAGAAGACGTGGCAGCGGTCGCCCCTTCCCAGGGAAATGGAGGGCCTTGTCGAGTCGTACATCAAGGAAGAGGTGCTTTACCGTGAGGCCCTGGCCATGGGGCTCGAGAAGGACGACACCATCATCAAGCGGCGCCTCGGCCAGAAAATGACGTTCCTCTTCGAGGACGTGGCCGACCAGGCCGAGGTCACCGATGAGGAGCTCGCGCAGTACCTTGCCGAGAACGAGGAAAGCTACCGCATCGACCCGGAGTTTACCTTCAGCCATGTGTACCTGAGTCCGGATAAGCGAGGAGAGAGCCTGGAGGAAGACGCGCGCCTCCTCCTGGCCGAACTGCGGGGATCGCAGGGAACAGAGGGAGATGTCCCCTACGGCGATTCCCTGATGTTGCCCTACAGCTTCGAGTCCCTTCCAGCGCGAGAAGTGGACCGCCAGTTCGGGACCGGATTCGCCGCCGGGCTGTCGGAAATGGAGACTGGCACATGGACAGGCCCCGTCAGGTCAGGGTTCGGGCTGCACCTTGTATTCATTGAGGAAAGAGTAGAAGGGCGCGTGCCGGATCTCGAGGAGGTCCGGGATGCGGTCCAGCGCGACCTCGTCGCCCAGCGCCGCCGTGACGCCAACGACAAGATCTACCAGAGGCTGCGGGAACGTTATACCGTCACCATCGAACAGCCGGAAACCGTGGAGAGTAAAGCAGATGGAGGGACTGCCCTGTGAAGCGGTTTGTGATCTCAGCGATTCTGCTTGTTCTGTTTTCCGCGGTCCCCGCGGCGGCCCACGAGTCGCGCCCCGGGTATCTCGAGTTCACTGAGATCTCGACCCACCGTTACGACATCCTCTGGAAACAGCCCGCCCGAGGTGAGATGATCCTCAGAATGGACCCGGTCTTGCCCAAGTCGTGCACGCAGGCCGGTGGGAAGAGGCAGGAAATGACCCCCGGCGCCCTCATGACGAGGGCAACCGTCGATTGCGAAGGTGGTCTTCGGGGCCAGACCGTCCGTATCGCGGGGCTCGAGGCGACCCTCACCGACGTGATGGTACGCGTCTACCACGAGGACGGTTCCCAGGAAACACACCTGCTTCGCTCCACATCCACCTCCGTGACCATAAGCGGGTCGTCGGCAGGGGAGCGGGCCGCAAGCTACCTGCGGCTGGGCATTCAGCACATCCTAATGGGTGTGGATCATCTGCTTTTCGTCCTGGGGCTTTTGCTTATCGTGCAGAACCGGTGGATGCTGATAAAAACCATCACCTCCTTCACCCTGGCCCACAGCATCACCCTGGCCATCGCCACCTTAGGTTATGCCAGCGCGCCCCTGCCGCCCTTAAACGCCGCCATCGCCCTGTCTATTTTATTTCTCGGGCCGGAGATCGTGCGCACCTGGCGGGGGGAGACGAGCTTTACCATCCGGCACCCCTGGATCGTGGCCTTCGCCTTCGGGCTTTTGCACGGCTTCGGTTTCGCCACGGGGCTCACCGCCATGGGCCTGCCGGGTAAAGAGATTCCACTGGCGCTACTGCTCTTTAACGTGGGTGTGGAACTGGGGCAGATCGGATTCGTGATTTTGGTGTTGTTACTTGAACGCTCCTTCAGGAACCTGGAGATCCTCTGGCCGCGATGGGCCCAGGCACTGCCAGGGTACACGGTGGGGACACTGGGAGCATATTGGACGATACAGAGGACAGTGATTTTACTGGGAATGTTGGGGTGATGAAAGACAGGTAATCGGTAATCGGTAATCAGTGATCGGTAAACCCGTGAACGTGAACGAGCCCGTGCCCGGAACTTAAAAGCCTTAACACAGAGGACACAGAGGGCGCCCCTTGAGGCACTACCACGGAGGACCGCAGAGTAAAGAATGATTTTATGAAGGATAAACAGATTTTTAGATCTTACTGATGACCGATTACTGATCACCGATCACCAAGGTCTCAAACCCTGTAAATCCTGTCTAATACTGGAAAAGGGAATATGATAAGTAAGAAATATCTCATTGCATCACTAACCTTTGTTTTTCTCCTCACCCTTGCGGCCACCCCCGCGCTCGCCCACGTCGAGCGAGGGCAGGCGGCAGGGTTTTTCACCGGCCTGTCTCATCCCGTCTCCGGGCTGGATCATGTATTAGCCATGGTAGCGGTGGGTCTGTGGGGGGCGCAGCTCGGGGCGCCGGCCATGTGGCTCCTGCCGGTGATCTTCCCCATGGTCATGGCCATGGGTGGTGTACTTGGCTTATTGGGGATCCCGCTTCCCTTTGTGGAGGTTGCCATCGCCCTTTCCGCGGTCCTCCTGGGCATCATGGTCATGTCCGAGGCGCGTCCTCCCGTTGCCGTGGCGGCCATACTAGTGGGGTTCTTCGCGGTATTCCACGGCCATGCCCACGGGACCGAACTGCCTGCCGGGCAGAGCGGACTCCTGTACAGCATGGGGTTCGTGATGGCGACCGGCTGCCTGCACGGGGTGGGAATCACCATCGGACTCATACACCGCTGGCCTGCCGGGAAGATAGCCCTGAGGATCGCCGGTGCTGGGGTGGCGCTGGGTGGAGCCTTTTTCCTATGGGGGGCGTTCGTGTGAGACAGGAGAGCTGGTCCTTAACAAGGATCTTCGGCGTCATCAGCGGGTTTATCCTGCTCCTTCGAGCGGCACCGGCCCACGCCCACCTTGTGACCACCGGCCTCGGTCCGGTCTACGACGGCATCTCCCACCTTGCCCTGACACCTGAAGATCTGGTTCCCACCCTGGCCGTGGGCCTGCTGGCCGGGCTCGGCGGCGCGCGGTACGGACGCATGACCCTCTTCGCCGTTCCGGCCGTGTGGCTGGTAGGCGGCCTGGCGGGGCTCGTACTGAAAACCGCGGTGAACCCCTACCTGACCACCGTGTCTTTTCTTGTACTGGGTGGACTAGTGGCGGCGGACCTGAACCTGCCGCCGAGGGTAATGATCACCCTGATCTCCATCTTCGGCCTGTTCCACGGCTACCTCAACGGATCTGTCATGGCCCAGGCAAAGCTGGGATTTCTCGGCCTTGTGGGCATCACTGTCACCGTGTTCGTATTCATCGCCCTGGTCGCCGGTTTCGTGGTCTCCCTGAAGGCCAAATGGACGAGGATCGCCGTGCGCGTGGCCGGCAGCTGGATCGCGGCCATGGGGATATTGCTTTTGGGATGGGCGGTGAAAGGCGGGTGAGTCCGGTAATCGGTGATCAGTGATCGGTAATCGGTAAAACCGAGCCCCCACCCGAGCCCGAGTCCAAACCCGATTCTTAAAACCCGGGCGCGGGTGCGGGATCCATCTTCATCTTGATATACTTGCCTCGCTGAAATAAAATAATTACTAATAAGTTATGTTCTAATTCGGGTGTTTGAATTCCTGTTCCCTGGGGAGATCAACAGGAAACCTGTGGACGGAACGGCGTTTTTCGATGCCATCGAGTGGGCGACGCGATCAAAAAAGAGAACGACAACCAGGAGAAGAGGTAGCTGGGAAGGCCAATTGAATAAATGGATGGCGAAGGCAGCCATGCCCCAGTTGATCCAGCACATCGTGTCGCTGAGGCAGGGGCCGCCGATCAAGCCGAGGATCAAGGACCCGTACGTGCCAGCCAAGTGATGGCAACAGGTTCAGTGGAGGATTGAAATTAATAATAATCTAACAGCAATTTTGTAAAACAGGATACGGGGGTGTCGTAATGCTGAAATCCATTAAACCGTTACTTATCGTGGTCGCGTCAACGTTGATCCTTTTCACGGGCTTCGCCTCCCCGGCCATGGCCCAGGAAGAGCTCGACTTCAATTACCACCCCTACAGGCTGACCACAGGGATGGATCTTGAGCAGTGGATGGAGCTGCCTTCCCCCATGCTTCTGGCCCAGAATGCGTCCGGCGAAACGACGGCCTCAGGGACCGGCGCGGACTCCATGACAGAGGAGGAGCGTGCGGCAGCCGAGGAGGCCATGATCGCCGAGGCGCTGGCCAATCCGCTCTCCTACCTGTGGCTCTTGTTTACACAAAACGACACTTACAGGTACAGCGGCGATATCCTGGACGCCCTTGGCGAAGATGACAAGACAATGAACACGTTCCTGCTCATGCCGGTATTTTCATTACAGCTGACTGAAAAATGGAAGACTATCATCCGTCCGGTGATCCCGATCAACACCTTTGAAACCATTGACGAAGTGACCCTCCAGCCGGGTAACTTGCCACCTAACGTTGATTTTAAAAAAGAAACCGGTATTGGCGACATCGTCCTGTGGACGGCTTTTTCGAAAAAATACGAACCGCCGTTTGTCTGGGGTTTCGGACCCACCATCATGATGAATACGGCTTCGGAGGATCAGCTCGGGACCGGAAAGTGGAGCGCCGGCCCCATGTTCCTCGCGATGAATATCTCGGAAAAATGGATCATCGGCGGAGTAGCTCAGCATTGGTGGTCCTTTTCCGGAGATGATGATTTTAAAGTCGATACGATTCTCGGTCCGGTCACCGTCGATCGGCCCGACGTAAACCTTACAGACTTTCAGTACATCATCCGTTACCGGTTGAATACGTTGACCAATATCGGTTCTGCGCCCAACGTCCGCTACAACTGGGAAACGGAACAGCTCAATTTCCCTCTCGGGATCGGTTTCGACACCCTGATCAAAATCGGGCCGCTGCCGGTCAAGGTGGGGGCTGAAGTTCATTACTATGCCGAGAGATCGGACGATCTCGGGCCTGAGTGGCTACTGCGGCTATATCTAATACCGGTGATCCCGTCTCCCGGATGGTCACGTGAGGCCATTTTTTAGGACCGGGGAGTAAAATGAAAAATGGAGGAATATCTGACTGATAATTAAAAGTGAAAAATGATCCGCTTAAAAAGATAGGAGATAAGGGATAAGGAAGACCCTTAAATTTAGACAGTATTAATTGATTTTTTGGGATCCAGGAGCGCGCCTATACGTCGCCGATTTGGTATGCACCGTAAGGAATAGGGGATAGGGAGTAGGGGGAAGTACAGGGAATAGGGAATAGGGGATAGGGGGAAATGCAGGGTATAGGGTATAGGGAATAGGGTTTAGCTAACCCCTAACCCTTATCCCCTAAAACCTGATTTAGCTAACCCCTAACCCCTAACCCCTAACCCCTAACCCCTAACCCCTGGCCCCTAATTTATCCTGTAAATCCTGTCTGAAAATTCAGTGGCTATTGACTCGTGGCTTGTGGTTAGATTCAGAAAAACCTGTTGTATTACTAGCCACTAGCCTTCATTAACCCCTTGCTTTCCTCAAAACAGCTGATTATTGTGTCGGATATGTCATCTTCAAAAGACAGCAATAACCTTCCTGTCTCTACCTTATCGGTAAATGAGCAGCTTTTCCGCCACCTGATGGATCAAACTACCGTAGCGGTTTTCATCGCCACATTTGAGCCTCCCATCAGTCTTGATCTGCCGGAGAGCAAGCAGGTCGACCTTGTTTTTGAGAACGGGACAGTAACGGGAGCCAATAAGGCCTGGGCCAGCCTGGCCGGGTTTGAAAGTCCTGATGAACTTCTGGGGATAAAGTTGAAGGATCTCCTGCACCGTTCCATCCCGGAAAATGTTGAAGCCGTTAGAAAGGTAGTTGAGTCGGGTTTTACTCTGAATGAAGTTGAGACGGTTGAGTTTTACGAAAGCGGGAAAAGGCTGTTTTTCAACAACTATGCCAACTGGGTGGTGGAAAAAAACAAGGTTAAAAGATTGTGGGGTTCGGGAACCGATGTTACCGCGATAAAAACCCTGGAAAGGGAACTCGGGACAGCCGAATCAGGATACAGATTTCTCCTTGATAAACTGAAGAATAGTCATGTACCGGAAGCGGACTCGGATCTTCTTGCGAGGCTTGCGACCCTGACTCCTCGGGAAAGGGAGGTCATGATGTTTGTCCTCGGCGGGATGAGGAGTAAGGAGATTGCAGCAATCCTGAATGTCGTGGAAGGCACCGTGAAGATCCATCGCCGGCGCATCATGATGAAGATGAAAGTTGAATCCCTGGCCGATCTCGTCCGCATGTGTTTGAAGGCGGGAGTGGAGCCGAGGAAAGGTAGTGACTAGTAGCTCGTGACTAGTGACTAGGAAAAACAAATTTGGACAGGATCTAGAGGATTCTATTGATATAAAGCGCAACAACCCTATCCTGAATAACCTGTGATACTTTAGTCTTATCTCTTTTCACTTATCACCTATCTCTTATTCCCCATATTACCAAAGTTATATAGACAAATTCTTTGCCAAATAGGTATCATTTGAAAAGAGGTATGCGCTACGCTGGATTGTCCGGGTTCTGCCTGCAAAATATAGATTTAATGGGATTCAAACAAAGGATCAAACAGGTGCGTGGTACAGCTTTGCTGTACCGTAATGATTAACATGCAGAATGGTTGATAAACTGAAGTTCGACTAACAGGAAAGTGAGGTGCGGGGATGAAGTCGTTGCTTTTCAGAGCAGTGTTTCCATCGGCCTTGTTCATGCTTGTCTTTGGTCTAATGGCGGTTCCCACGCTCGCTGCAGACAAGCCGAACGTTGTCCTCATGCTTGCGGACAACCTGGGATTCGGCGACCTGTCCTTGTACAACGGAGGCACCAGAGGGGGGATGAAGACCCCGAATATTGATAATCTGGCGAATGAGGGAATGAGGTTTACCCAGTTTTTGGTTGAGCCAGGTTGTACTCCCTCAAGGGCTGGTTTGATGACCGGGCAATATTCCATTCGGTCCGGGATGTCATTGATCATAGCACCTGGCCAAGGCGGCGGACTGCAGCCAGATGATGTCACCCTTGGTACCATGTTCAAGTCGGCAGGATACAAAACCGCCTATGTTGGTAAGTGGCATATGGGACCGCAAGGGCACAGCCAGCCACAAAACCAGGGTTTTGACTCCTGGAAGCTTGGCTTCAAGGGTTCAACGGACGGTGTTCTATACGAAGCCAGCATGAAAACCTATGGCGCGCCGGAAGCATTGGTGAAAGCGGCTACCGTTCATATCGTTGAAGCTAATAAACCCGGTGGAGCAGCCAAGCCCGTTCGCGTTTACAGTTATGAGTACCGCAAACAAATTGAAGCCGACATCGCCAAGACAGCGTCCAAGTACATCCAGCAACAAGCTAAAGGCAAGGAGCCGTTCTTCCTGATGATCGGCTGGACGCGGCCGCACTTCCCCAATGACCCTTCAGATGAGTTCGCCGGCAAATCCGGCGTGGGTTTGTATGGCGATAGCGTTGTAGAGCTAGACGCTCGTACCGGTGAAGTGTTAGCGGCTATAGATAAAGCTGGCATCAAAGATGACACAATTGTTATATGGATTTCTGATAACGGCGCAACCGTTACCGGTACAATACCCCAGGAAATTGGGCATGGAAGTAATGGCCCGTTCCGTGGTGAACTGGGTGATGCATTTGAAGGCTCCATCCGCACCGCAGGCATGATCCGCTGGCCCGGTAAGATAAAGCCCAGCGTCAGCAATGAAATGTTTTCAGTGCACGATTTTCTGCCAACACTGGCGAATATCGCAGGCACCAAGCTTCCAGAGAACAGGCCTTATGACGGTTTTGACCAAACGGACTTCCTGCTTGGTAAACAAGAGAAGTCCAACCGTGACCACTTAATTACTTTTATTGGTGACCGCATCGCTGCTGTGCGCTGGAAGCAATGGCGTATTTACCCCATGGCTATCAATCCTACAACGGATACCTTGCCGGCTTTGGCAGGCTATCTGGGGAAACACGAGGAAACAGCCGGCTTGCCACGCATATTCAATATCGAAGCCGACCCTAGAGAAATGCAGGATGTCGCAGTGAATGGTAACGCCTGGGTAATGGCGATGTATGGCAATTTAATTGCGAAGTACAAAGCGACGCTCAAGGATCACCCGAATCCGCCTGCGCCTAACCTGACGAAGTTCTAATGCGCCGTGAAGCAAGCCGAGAGAGCAGGATGAGCATCGCAGCTTCAATAATTGATATTATCTTTTGGGCCAGTTATGCAGGATCGCCTAAAACGTAAATTCCAGTAATAGGAGAAAAGCAATGAAACTGATGCGAGTAGTGTGCTGTATCATGCTTGTGTATGCCCTGTCCCTGGGCGCGGGATCTGCGGAGGTCTTTGCCGAAGAAGCTGCCGGTGCAAAAGCTGCCATTAAGGGGGACAAAACGGGCACCAACCCTATCAGCTTCACCCATGATTTCCGTGTCTACCATGAGTATTCCGAGCTGGATACCACTGGTGATGGCGAGCAAAATGTTACAACCATTGAATTTAGAATGCCTTTTGCAGAAGGCAAATGGCAGTTCAGGACGAGGCTTAGGGTCAATAACCTGGAGATCGACGTCGATAATGATGGTAATAATGAGATAGACGAAACCGGTATCGGTGTCGTCGATATGCGCCTTTTGACTGTTCCCTACCTGGATATGTCAAAGAAACTGGGAATAGCCGCCGGCCTTGAAATCTTCCTTCCGACCGGTGATGACGTGACTGGTTCGCAAACCCTCTCGTTGGGGCCTCAGGTGTTCGGTGTGTTTTTTGCTCCTTTTAATATACCCGGAAGCATCATTGCCCCCGCCGTACAGTACAAGTTCAGCATTGATGAGGAAGCTGGCGCTGATGATGTCCGGCAAATCCTGTTTGATGTGTTTTTCCTTAAGGTCAGCGCTACCAAGCAGTTCTGGATGTTGATCAATCCCCAATTTGTAATGGATGAAGAACAGGACGTCGATTTCGGTTTCGTAGATGCTGAGTTTGGTATGATGGTGGACAAATTAATAGGCACAAAAGGCCACAGTGCCTACGTCCGACCTTCAATTGGCTGGGGTCCTGACCCGGTTACCGAACATGGTGTTGAGGTCGGCTACAAAATCATCTGGTAGTAACGTCTTGTGTAAAAGAACCGCTTGTCTTGAAACAAACACCTGCCGGCTCTATGGCAGTAGCGATCCGAGGCGGTGGAAACGTACGGCAGGCCTTCAGCCTGCCTGGAAGGACAACGGAAAAAACCGGTGTGTCGATACCGCTGGCGCCTGAGTTTTCAAGGTGCAGCGGTATCGGCGTTTGGCAGTCCAGATCCTCATGATCGAAAAATATGCGTCAAAGGGGAGGTAGATGAGATCAAACCGGAAGCAGCTCATTACTGCCAGCATAATGGTGGTACTTTATAGTTGCTTTTGCAGCTTTTAGATATCTATAAGGGTTCAGGAGATAGTCATGGTGCGCCATAGAATATTAGTCCCGGTGTTTGTGCTTGTAATACTGCTCTCGCCATTAACCGTTGCGTATGTCCAGGCAGCCGAAGGCGGACTAAGCAATTATGTCCCTGCCTTTTACGGTGACTTTGCCCTTGCGGTGGCTCCCCCCGACGGACTCTCTTTCAAAAATGATGTTTTTTATTTTTCCGGAGACATTGGCGGGTCGCTCCGCTCCGGCCTTGTGGAGGCCCAAGCAGATGTGACCCTGGTGTATGACTATATATCTTTCCTGTATAAACCCGAATCTAAATTTTTTGGCGCGCCGATGGCCTTTGCCGTGACCCAGCCGATTGGCTATGTCGACGTCGATGCCGATATCCGCGTCGGCCCTTCGACAACGAACCTCAGCGACGATCAGACCGGCATTGGCGATACGACCTTGTCCTTCATTCTGTATGGGAACCGGGATCAACTGCATTATTCTCTAGGTAATTATCTCGTTATGCCCGTCGGCGACTATGATGTCGACGAGATCGCAAATACCGGTTTGAACTACTGGACCTACGAGGTTGATATCGCTGCAACATACTTAAACGAAGAGACGGGACAGGACTACTCGGTCGTTGCCGGCTATGGTTACAACACTGAAAACGATGATACGGATTATCAGTCGGGCGACGAGGTACATGTTGACTATTCGCTAAACCAGTTTTTGTCTGAGTCATTTGCTGTTGGTATAAATGGTTATTTTTACAAGCAAGTCGGTGGCGATAGTGGTTCAGGTGCTGTTTTGGGCAGTTTTAAAGGTGAAGGGGCCGGCATTGGACCAGCCATCTTTTACAGTAAAAAAATCTCCGGCAAGGATGTCTATTTTATCGCCAAGTGGGTGCATGATTATCACGCGGAAAATCGTGTCAAAGGCGATTATGCATATGCGTCTTTTGCGCTGAGTTTCTAAGCGTCGTGCGCTTGGCCGGCAGCTGGATCGCGGCCATGGGGATATTGCTGCTTGGATGGGCAGTGAAGGGCGGGTGAAAAGGCAGG
>Ga0255055_10003400_pt1 | contig 10767 bp, 7 predicted proteins | sample JV7_2_27_MG_FD_188633 | JGI IMG/M metagenome (GOLD analysis project Ga0255055, IMG submission 188633) | Seawater microbial communities from Jervis Inlet, British Columbia, Canada - JV7_2_27 | ecosystem: Environmental > Aquatic > Marine > Inlet | place: Canada: British Columbia | collected... | reverse complement strand
CAGGGCTTGGATAAACAGTTGACGGCCACGAAAGAACGTGAGATGAGGAAGCTGAAAACAGGATTTTTTCCAGGTGAACCAAAAGTGGGCTACTCAAACGAAAAAATGAACCGGGAATTCTGTGATCTGGAGCACAAGAAGCCCCAAACAATTGAGAATGGATTAAAGGTTACGGGATTTAATGTGGATCATTCGATACCTGGTTCTATGGCTTGTCTTGTTGAAACGAAGGACTCACAGGTGTTGTACACTGGAGATGTGAGGTTTCATGGAAGGACTGGTTATGATTTAGGAGATGAGTTAAGTGGTCTTTCGCCAGACGTCATGTTTTGTGAAGGAACTCGTATTGACCAAAAGGAACCGGATGATGAAAAGAAGGTGGAGGCAGACCTGACTGACCTTTTTTCTAAATGTGAAGGCTTAGCTATGGTTGGGTTTACGTGGAAGGACATAGACAGGTATGAGACGGTTCGTGACGCTGCAATAAAGAGTGGCAGAATTCCGGTTTTTGATCCACGGTTGGCTTATTTGCTGGCTAGGATTGGAAGAAGTGTGTATGACGAGGACTCTAAAGTATTCCTTGAAAGATGTGGATGTATGCTCTATTCTCCGGGCGATTACAGTAACTCTAAGCATAAGGTTGGGGATATGTCACTTTCGGAGTGGAGCCACAAACGTGACAACATAGTGGTGGATACGAAGCATCTGGAAAAGGGAATATCCGCCCTAGAGCTTAACGAGAATCCATCCAGTTACGTTTTGCATCTGGACTATTTCAGGTTCAAAAACATCCTAGACTTTGATCTCCCAGAAGGTACATTGTTTGTAAGGGCACAATGTGAACCATTTAACCCGAAAATGGAGCTTTCTCAAAAACGAATGCTAAGATGGTTGAAACACTTCAAAATCAATGTTAAGAATGATTATAAACCTTATCAGATTCACGCTAGCGGTCATGCTTCTGGTCCCGAAATACAAGAGATGATAAACAAAATCAAACCAAAACTCCTAGTTCCTGTTCATACAAAGAAGCCAAATCTTTTCCGTAATCCCGATGGCAAAGTGTATCGACCAAAAAAAGGCGTAGAAGTGAGTGTATAATAAAGTTTTTTAGAGCCTAAAAAGTAGTTTATTTGGGAGATGTGAAAGTTTGAGTGTTGAAAAATTGTTTTCTTTAACAGAACTGAACAAACCGGCAGACTGGAATGATCTTCCGGTTATGGCCAAGAAGCATGTACCCATAATTGTGGCACCTAGCAAGGTCAAAGCCAATGAGCCTTTCGCAGTAAAGATTAAGGCTGGCGGAATCGACGGAGTTGAGCACCCCAACACATTAAGTCACTGGATAAACTGGGTCACGCTCTATGCTGGAGAACGACTAATCTCTAGGGTTGAGTTTGGCTCTGAACTGTCAGACAAATACGTTGTGTCCCTAGATGTGACACTGAACGAGTCAGCCACCCTTAGGGTTCAAGATTACTGTAACCTACACGGAGTCTGGGAAGGAAAAACAAAGAAAATTACAGTTGAGTAGGCTTTCAGAGTTTGGAAGCCAGTTTTTTGGCGTCCATCCTTATTTTTTACAGGTCTTCTTCTGTGGGTTTTCCTTTGATGTCGTCCATTTTGTCTTTTGTACTGCGTTCTATTAATCTATGGAACTCGCATATAACATACAATTTATCCAATATAGTGAAGTCGAGGGGCACAAAGAACTGCCCCTACATACTTTTCGACTAGGATTGCTTTATTGAGTCTTGTGTGCGGTCCTAAATAGGTACAGAATATTTGTACATTTTTTTCCGGGAACCTTTGGGGTACCTGTCTTGATTTTTCCCTGCTTTCGGTAATCGTCAATTTTTTTGATTAGCAAATCGTTAACTGGTTTCACAATACGCCAGAGTAGACGGTTAGCAAACACAAACGAGATTGTAATCGAAACAGTTTATGTCCTCTGCCTTGGTTGTTTTTATTATAAAACATTTACTTACGCAGCCTCTAAGCCTTCCTTAATTGCAAATACCACTTGCTTTGTGTTTCCGGTGGTAGACCATAGAGTATTTCAGCGTGTTTCACAGTGATTCACGCTTCTTTTTGTGTAGAATGGACAGAAATATGTGAAGATGGCTTGTGTTACTTTTTGTCTTCAAGGATCAGCATTGTTATGGTTGACCTGACTTGGTCAAGACTCCGCACATTCCAAGTAACAATGTCTTTGAGTTTTTTCATGGTTTCTGCTTGAATCTTAGCCACTACATCGTAGACGCCGTAAACAGGAAATATTTCAACAACCGCGTCAAGTTTTTCCAAGGTCTCTACAACGTTCTCCATATGTTTTGGTTCCGTGTTAATCAACACATAGGCTGTAGGCACACAATCGTCTCCACACCCAATGCATGTAAATATCCTAAAGAATGTTTCTTTTTCGGCAAGTTTCAGGAGCAATAAGCCTTTTTCAGATTATCCTATGGCCCTATTGTTCTTTCTTTTTTCCGTATTTTTACCATTAGTATGGATGGACTAGAGAACCGAAACAAATCTGCAATATTGCACGCTGCAAAACCAATTTATAGGTTTTATGCTAAAAATAAAAAGCCAGAATAACCAGTGATTAGTCTTTCATGTAGTCAAATATTCTTTTTTGGATGCCCCCATCCTTCAGTCCCATAACGAATTCTATCACATCGTTAGGCTCTTTGAATCGCAGGTTTATGAGGCTCTGGAATCCCCAATCTGAGCATTTAATACGGGAAATGGTGGATGCGACACTTACGGACTTTGTGAAATCTTCGGTAAGGTTGTAGGTCGCCAAAAAAGCACCGCACCATACATCTCCAGCCCCTGTAGTGTCAACAACTTTATCCGGAGATAGATTCAACCCAGCAAACATCTGCAATCCGACACTTTCTCCGCTTATTATGGCACCTAAGTGTCCCAAGGTGACAATCAGCAGTTTGGCTTTCAGAAGCCTAACAGCAGAAGAGATTGAATCAGTCTGGGCTAATGCTTTAGCTTCCGTGTCGCTCAAAATAAAAAAGTCCGCTTTCAAAGCAATATCCTTTAGGAGTCTCCGGTTTCTCCGACCCGCCCTAATGTAGTCGATCCACGTGTTAACCGATACTTTAGTCTCCGGAGACTTCTGCTTTATTTTGTCCAGTATTCTAGCAACCTTTGAAGGTCTAATAGGAGAAATGTGAAATATGCTCTTGCGCTTAAGCCACTTGTCCGAGATTCTGCGGGACGTTATTCTGGACCCAGCCCCATGATCGGCTCGGAGGTAATGGGCTTCCCAGCGACGGTCATATCGAATGTGAAATTTTGTGGAGGGAGTGTTGTATATTTTCACGTCCTTGTATGGTATGAGATTCAGAACATTGAGGAATTGATTGTCTTTCCCGGTGGACGAGATCAATGTGACGTTCTGGGACAAAGTTCTGGCGGCTATTGCCGCGTATAGAGCCGCGCCTCCCGGCTGAACCCGGGTACCGTTGACGTTCTCGACTTTGTCGACAGAAATGTGACCAACAAACACTAGCCTTTGAGCTAACAACCTCTTTATCTCACCCTAATCAAACTATACATTGTTTATGTCCACAAAGATACTCAAGTTCGATTTGAATAATGTTGTCCTTCAACCCCAAAGCAGTAAAGTTTAACGAAACAAAGGTTCAAGTAATCTGTAGACCCGAAAGATAACTTCTCTAATATTAACACCAAAATAACTTAAATTTGATATGATCGTTAACTCATTATGAATTGAATAGATTAGTTACATCTTGAAATGGAGGAAAATTTAACATTGAAGAGAGAGGCGACTTTAAACATTTGAAGTTTAGCTTTACGAGCTTCCGTTAGTTACTACAAGAGTGAACACGGAGAAAACAAAACAATTATTCACTTTCTTGACAAAATTTTTAATGATTTAGTTGTGTTTTATGAACAAAAGGTCTATTTGATTTTAATATACAATTTTGTGTTCACCTTAAAAAGCCAATATTAATATGATGGCAATTTTTGAACCAATCTTCTAAAGTCATTAAGGGTTATTTTACCAGATTCTTTGTCTTTCTCTAGATAATACTTGAAATCGACGGTTTTGGTATGGATTACATAATTGTGTTCATCAATAAGCTTTGGAAGAGTTTCATTACCGCATTCTTGTCTAATGTATTTTATGGCTTCTTCTCGTTCTAATTTCTTTTCCGTCATACAGGTACTAATTGCTTCGAATAATTCTTTTTGCATTTTTGGCAGAAAATCCAAAGCGTACATTGAACCCTTTTTTTTGTTTTCTTTCCCTAGAATTCCTAGACGGATTTTTCTGTCCCAAGTTACAATCAGGTGAGGAATAATTGTATGTAGAATTTTTGAACAGTCCGTGGACTGATAACGACCTTGACATTTAGCTACTTTATCAAAAATAACTCTGATTTTTTGTAAATATTCGGAAGTAAACTTTGAATTCTCTAGTTTCTCATCTTTAAACTCCCTGATAGTTGGGAGAATTTGTTTGAATATTTCAGCGAATCTTGTTGGATTCTTACACCTAAAATGTCCGTTCCATTTGGGAATAAATTGCAGAAGTTTCTCTATTTCATATATAGACACGGAATCTGGCCATTTTTCCCAATTTTTCACTTCTCTCATGTAAATACCATAATGCTTAGCTCTGCGTTCTATTCTCCAGAATGCTTTATGCCCTGTGAAAAGGTCCCTATAGTACATTGAATCACCCTCATTATTTCTGATAGTAGTGAATGCATATTTAGATATATATGAGCTTTATTTTTTTAGTCCATAATTTATTGTTTCTAAGATAGAAAATCCGGTTAGCTCAACTTCGTAGAAACGCGAACATTGTTGATTCAGAAGATTTGGGGTTTTAGCTCTGGTTTCTGCTTTTACAGAAAACTAATTTCCAATATTCAAATCGGGAAAGATAACTTTTATCAGCTATGCTACATTGGATAGTTCTACAATTAAAGAGCGCAATTTACGTTGAGTGCCAAACAAGATTCTCTTGTGCGTTTTCGTTTAAAACGGAATCTGCAGAGATTAGCAGCCAGAGAAGGTCGAGGAACAGAGCTTGTTTCACTTTATGTGCCGTATGGTCGCCAAATCAGCGAAGTAGTGGCCATGCTTAACAACGAGTATGGAACAGCAACCAACATTAAATCTAACACTACCAGAAAGAACGTTCAGGACGCCGTAACCAGAGTTACTCAACGACTGAAAATGTTCAAGAAGGTGCCAGAAAACGGGTTGGTGCTCTTTTGTGGAGCAATTCCTCAGAATGGTCCTGGAAGCGAAAAAATTGAATTGTATATAATTTCTCCACCAGAACCCATTCAAGTCTATCTGTATCGTTGTGATGCCCGATTTCACACTGAGCATTTGCAGGAGTTCTTGAAGGAAAAAGAAACATATGGAATCATTGTTTTAGACTCCGCACATGCATCCTTTGCTACGGTTAGAGGAAAACATCTTGAAATAGTGAAACAGATCACCTCGGGAATTCCCGGAAAGTTCAGGGCAGGAGGACAATCTGCCAAAAGGTTTGTCCGGCAAAGACAGGCAAAGATGCAAGAGTTCTTCAAGCGCGTTGGAGAACACGCCAACGAAATCTTTCTTCCAATTGAAAACTTGAAAAGCGTACTTTTGGGGGGTCCTGGACCTACAAAAGAGGATTTTGATAAGGGAAACTATCTTCATTATACCTTAAAGGATAAGATTGTAGCCATCATCGACACAGCCTATACGGATGAGCATGGAGTAGAAGAGGTTGTGGAAGGGTCTCAGGATATTCTGAAGAAAATACGTTATGTTGAAGAAAAGAAGATCATGCAGAAGTTTCTCCGTGAAATAGGGCAAGACACGGGACTAGCTACATACGGCGATGATGAGGTGCGAAAACAATTGAATAATGGAACTGTGGCTACTCTTCTGCTCTCTGAGGACCTCGAGTCCATTAGGGTCACGGTGAAATGTGGTTCATGCGACTACATCAAGCATGAGACTATGAAGAGGCATGAGGTTGCAGGGTTTAAACGGAAAACAAACGGGAGCGCATGTCCAAAATGCAGCGTTCCAACTCTCTCGGTTACGGAATTCAAGGAGGTCATCGATGAATTAGCCGAGACCGCTGAGATGGCGGGAACAAAGGTGGAAGTTTTGTCCGGCGACATAGAAGAAGGACAGATGCTCAAGAAGTCCTTTGGTGGTGTAGCGGCGATTCTTCGTTACAAACCCGCAAATTAATACTCCGCATCACCATAAATGTCTATGGCACCTTTAACTGCTCGTCCTTTTCCTTTATCGTTTTGGACATCCATTAGTCCTACTTTTAGGGTTCCCTTCAAGTCTTCCTCTGCACTCCACAGAACATCCACGGTTTCCTGAGATTCTGAGTATAATGTTAGTTTCGTGATTGGTGTATTGAGTGGCTTTTGTTTTTCTGCTTTGTCTCTGCGGAATTCTCCCATAACAGCAACGATAAGGTCTCCGTTTTTTTCGGTTTCTTCATCTATCAGTTCTTTTTGTATTATAGGCCAGTTGGAGACGTGTATGCTTTCGTGTTTCTTGTTGTCTGCATACATTATCTGGTATAGTTCTTCTGTTATGTGGGGCGAAATTGGGGCTAATAGCTGAATTATCCTGTAGATTGCAGTATAGAGTATGTACTGTGCTGCTTCTTTTTTTTCATCGCCATATGTTTCGGGTTGGTAGAGTCGGTGTTTGACCGCTTCGAGGTAGTTGTCGCAGAAGCTGTGCCATGTAAATTTTCGTATTTCGTCTGTGGCTATATTGAATTGACAGTTTTCTAGCGCTTCGGTTACCTTCTTTGTGACCTGTTCCATTTTGCTGAGTAGCCAGCGGTCAATTAGTTCTAGTTTTGCTGGTTTCTGGGTTGGGTTGTAGTCTTTAAGGTGCATTCCTACGAATCTGGAGGCGTTCCAGAGTTTTCTGAGGAATTTCCATGCGTATTCTACGTCTTCCCACCTGAATGGTATGTCTGAGCCTGTGGCTCCTCCACCTGTTGCCCACTGTCTGGGAGCATCGGCTCCATATTTTTGGAACACGTCGGGGGTGGCCACGAAGTTGCCAAGAGATTTGCTCATTTTTCTTCCGTCAGTTCCAAGAACCATGCCGTTAATGAGAACGCTGTTGTAGGGTTTCTGGTCAAAAAGTGCAAGACTACGGACCATGAGGTAGTATGCCCATGTTCGGATAATGTCGTATCCTGACGGATGCACATCAGCAGGGTACAGTTTTTCCCAGTCTTCTTTGTCTGGCCAGCCCGCATGCACAGCACAGGTAATAGAAGAGTCAAACCATGTGTCTAGCACATCCGTTTCTGGAACAAATTCTGTGGACCCACATTTTGGGCACTTGTCAGTTTTTGGTGCTTGGTTTCGTGGGTCTATGGGCACCCAGTCTGGTTCGGCTATGAGAGTTTCGTTGCATTTTTTGCAGTACCATACTGGGATTGGGGTTGCAAAGATTCTTTGACGTGAGATTACCCAGTCCCATTCTAGACTGTTTGCCCAGTCTATCATGCGTTTTTTCATGTTGTCTGGGTACCATGTTACTTTCAGGGTGTTCTTTTTGACTTGCTCTGTGAAGATGCGAGTTTTCATGAACCATTGTTCATGTTCTAAGATTTCGATTGGGGTTTTGCATCTCCAGCAAGTTCCAATTTCGTGACTAAGAGGGTCTGTTTTTTCTAGAAGACCTGCTTGTTGTAGGTCTGCTGCTATAGTTTTTTGTGCTTGTTTGGCGGTTAGTCCAGCGTATTTTCCTGCGTTTTTGTTCATTTTTCCTTTTTCGTCGATTAGAATTATGGCTGGAAGTTTGTGTGTTGTTACTGCTTTCACGTCTGCTTTGTCTCCGTAGGTGCAAATCATTAGAACTCCGGTTCCGAACTTGGGGTCAACGCTTCGTTCAGAGATGATTTTGACTTGACGGTCTGCTAATGGAACAGTAATGTTTTTGCCGATGTAAGCTTTGTAGCGGCTATCCTTTGGGTTGACGGCTACGGTTACGCAGGCGGGCAGTAGTTCTGGTCGACTGGTTGCTATAAGCAGGTGGTTATTGTCTTCTAGTTTGAATTTGATGTAGTGAAGGGTGCCTTCTTTTTGTTCGTGTTCGACTTCGGCGTCTGCGATTGCTGTTTCGCAGCTTGTGCACCAACTGATGGGGTGTGTTCCTTTGTAGATTAAACCTTTTTTGTGGAGTTTTACAAATGATAGTTGGGTGTTTTTCCAGTAGTTTGGGTCCATGGTTTTGTATTCTGTTGTCCAGTCTACGGAGCAGCCTAGGCGTATGATGGCGTGTTTCATGATGGCTATGTACTTGTTTATGACTTGTTTGCAGAGTTTAACAAAAACTGCTGGGGGCACATCGGTTTTTTTGATTTTATGTATTTCTTCTGTTTTGACTTCTGTTGGAAGTCCGTGGCAGTCCCATCCCTGAGGGAATAATACGTTGTAGCCTCGCATGCGCTTGTAGCGGGCTAACACGTCTATGTATGTCCAGTTAAGGACGTTTCCCATGTGAAAGTTGCCGGAAGGATAAGGAGGAGGAGTATCTATGGTGAAGGCTGGGCGGGTGTCGTTTCTGTTGAAATGGTAGATGTCCATTTCTTCCCAGTTCTTTTGCCACTTCTCCTCGATTAAAAGTAAGTTGAATTTTTTAGGGAACTTTTTCATCAGTCAGCCTCTACGATGCTAGTTTATCGTAAAATTAACGGCGAAGTAATTTAGCTTTTAGGTATCCAGCCACTTTTTGGTACGAGCAGATTTTCTAGAAAAAGGCTGATTTCAACAATGCAATGTTATTAGCCTCCTAATATGAAGAGGCAATGTTGATTCTAGGCTGATACGTTGCTGTCCTTTTCGAATTTTATTTTGGTTATAAGGGATAGAAAAGGAAGGTTACAGCATGATTGCTGTTTCTGTTGGTTTGGTCGTATTTGCGACCAAGATTCTTAGTGTACTGTTTCATTTGTTTTTCAGCAGTGCACTATCTTAGCCGGGCCATGAACAATCGTATCCTTATCTACACCTTTTTTTATCTCCAACTTTCACTACTTTGCATTCTAGGACATAAGCAAACATCCACCTTAGTTATGTGCCGCTTCAACGATTCGCTAGGCTGTAGAGTCAAAACAATAACCTGCGCATTGTGACTATAAATCGGTCTAGCATCTACGCCATGCGATCTTTTCTAAGTAGCTGTTTCGCTTACTTTCGTTATCTCTAAAACAGTACCCTCACAAACCTCAACACACCAAAGCCTCTTTTTGCAATTCCCCTTTTTACGTTGCTAACGTCTGCGCAAGCTTCATCAAACTAAGGTCTAATTTTTTTTTGTTGCTGCATACTTCTTTGATGTCTATGCTGGTTACTTTTCCTTCCTGTAAGGCAACCATCCTGTTTCCCTCTTCATTCCTCAGCAATTCAACGGCTTTATTTCCAAAAAGATTAGCTAAGAGCCTGCTTCTTGCTGTGGGATTACCACCTCTCTGAGCATACCCCATAACACTTAAACGAACCTCGACCCCCGCCTTCTCTTCAATCTCCCGCAACAACTTGTGGGTGTCCCCGATTCCCTCAGCAGCTACAATAATGCCCGACTTCTTACCTCTAGCACCATTCTCTTTCAGCGTCCCAACAATCTTCTCCAAACTATACTCCACCTCCGGAACCAAAATCACCTCAGCTCCAACAGTCAACCCAATCGTAAGCGCAAGAAAGCCCCTCTTCTTGCCCATAACCTCAACAATAAACACCCTATCATGAGAATTCGCGGTATCTCTGATCTTGTCAATCTCCACAATCGCCGTATTCACAGCAGAATCAAAACCTACAGTTTCATCTGTCCCAAACACGTCATTATCAATCGTCGCCGGAATCCCGACAATCAAGGCATTCGACATTTTGCTTAACTCCCAAGCTCCATGCAAAGAGCCGTCACCGCCAACCACAACAAAACCATCAACGTTATTCAGGGCAAGAGTTTCCGCAGCCTTCCGGACACCATCCACCGTTCTGAATTCTGGACTTCTTGATGTACGAAGAATCGTACCGCCCAAATGAAGTATTCCGCCAACACCCCTTGGAGTCAACATTCTAAACTTGTTTGTTAGCAAACCTTCCCAGCCCCTCTCAAAACCCAAAACCTCCAAGCCTTCTGAATGAGCCACACGAGTAATTGCCCGAATAACCGCATTCATTCCAGGAGCATCCCCCCCACTCGTCACCAACCCAATCCTCTTCATCGCAACCTCTTCCCCAAATGATAAAACATGTCTCTAACTGAAAATAAATGAGTTGTAACCATATATACCATCAGGATAACTGTTTACGACACTGAGAAAAAAACTCCAAATCACGATCCCAATTAGGGGTGAATCACCACTCTAAAGAGTCTAACATTCATTCTGGATTTGAAGCTTTCCGATTTTGATATTGATTGATTAACACTCTAGAGAAGCGGAGTAAAGAAGATTAATGGACAGTTGGGGAACGGGGGATTCGTGTTGACTCAAATTATTTCAATCCCGTCCATTTTCCTGAAATGTTTTTCTATCTCAAACAATTCTTCAAATGTTGCCACAGGAACTAATGCAAACCAATCACATTCGCTTATGACTTCACCTATTGTGATTAAGTTCGGGATTTTAAGTATTTTTTTGGAGATGTCTATAATTATTGTACCAAGCGCTACCGTTATGTAAATCATTGCATTGACTTGGTACCCAATTTGTTT
>Ga0255055_10003398_pt1 | contig 10771 bp, 7 predicted proteins | sample JV7_2_27_MG_FD_188633 | JGI IMG/M metagenome (GOLD analysis project Ga0255055, IMG submission 188633) | Seawater microbial communities from Jervis Inlet, British Columbia, Canada - JV7_2_27 | ecosystem: Environmental > Aquatic > Marine > Inlet | place: Canada: British Columbia | collected... | reverse complement strand
AGATGAAAAGATTAAACAAATGCGCCGAAAGTTAGATAGTGAATCGGGTAAAGCAATTTATGCCAGGCGCAAAGTGATCGTGGAACCGGTCTTTGGGCAAATCAAAGCCGTGCAGGGTTTTACTGGCTTTAAGCTACGCGGTCTGAAAAAAGTCAATGCGGAGTTCAAATTAGTAGCCATTGCCCATAATGTTAAGAAGATATCTAAATATATTCACAAAAAGGGCATCGATTTAGCTGCAAAATTAGCTCAAGGGCAGTTGCAGACACAACTGGCACCGAGTTAAACCTCTTTGCCATAGGAAAGCAGCTTTTGCATACGCTTTAAATAAATTTTTCAAAGAGCGTGCGATCAAAATTAATAGATCGCCAATTTATCATAAAAATCTGTCGAAGTTACAAGACAGACTGTAAAGTGATCTAAAGTGCCTAAAATTATGGAATTCTATCATTTTAATAAAAAGATGGAGCGCCACGCGGCGCAAGCGCCTGCGCTGCGCGAGCGACACCGCAACTTTAGTCACTTTTTTTGAGTCAGCTTCTAATCTTAATTAAAATCAATTTAAGCGCTATGGATCCTGATAAACCACAGCCGGTGATCTCGGCCAAAGGGTTAACCCGTCTCTACAAACTGGGTGGCAGCGAGGTCATCGGAATTAACCAGGTTGATCTCGAAATCGCAGCGGGTGAATTGGTTCTTTTGAAAGGCAACAGCGGTTCCGGGAAGAGCACCCTGTTGTCATTGTTGGCCGGTTTGGATAGACCGACCCGGGGGGACCTGACGGTTGCAAACCACGATTTAAATAAAACTTCCGATAGCGAGTTGACCCACTTTCGCCGGCAGGTTGTCGGCATGATTTTTCAGTCTTTTAATTTGCTGCCCACCTTAAATGCACTCGAAAATGTTTGTCTTCCGGCGCTTTTGGCCGGCAAATCGATTGCGGAGAGCCGACTCAAAGCCGCGGATCTGTTAAAATGGATCGGACTTGATAAGCGTTTAAACCACCTCCCGGCACAACTCTCCGGCGGGGAGATGCAGCGCACGGCTATCGCCAGAGCCCTTATTAATGATCCGTCTATTATTTTAGCCGATGAGCCTACCGGAAATCTTGACTCTCACAATGGACAAATCGTCATCGATCTATTGGCAGAGCTTAATCGAAAATGGGGACGCACCATCATGATCGCAACCCATAGTTCCCTGGCCGACTCCCAGGCCACCGTTAAAATTTTCCTTAAAGACGGAATGATCACAAACCACCCATGAGAAATTTCGTATTCTTCTTTCGGCTTTTTATCTGGTTCAGTTTGCGGGATATGCGCAAACATATTGGCCGGGCCCTGACCGTGCTTCTGGGGATCGCATTGGGCGCGGCTGTTTTTACCAGCGTGCGCCTTTCCGTCAACGCCTCTCTGGATTCATTTACCAAAAGCATGGATCTGATTGCCGGCCGGGCCGATCATGTGTTAACCCGGCCCGGCGGTTATGTTCCGGAGAATCTTATCACGGATCTGTTAAATCATCCGGCGATTCAAAGTGCGTCACCGCTGCTGACCACCTACACCCGAACTTCGCAAGAGGGCGCGGAACCCTTTTTGCTGATCGGATTTGATCCGATTTTAGATCGGCCCCTTCGCAACTGGCGGATTCGCCCAAAAAGTAATCGGGAGGCCCCTGTCTGGTTGGACTTATTAAAGGAGCCCTACACGTTAATCCTGGGAGAATCCCTGGCCACCGAATTCAATAAAACCTCAGGTGATGTTATTCTGCTCGAGCATACCCGTCAAAGATCGAAGTTTAAGGTATTAGGGCAACTGAGGCGGGAAGGACTTGCCCTGGCTGAAGGGGGCCGCATTGCTTTAACGGATATTGCCACCTTTCAGGAATTCACCGGGCTTTTCGGCAAAGTGGATCGAATTGACCTTAAGTTAAAATCCTTTGCCACTGTCAAGGATCTGGACGATATCCGCAAAATGTTACCCGAAAGCATTACGCTGAATCCGCCATCCGCCACTCGCCAAAGCGGGCAGGGGATGATCAGAGCTTATCAGCTCAATCTCTCCATTCTGAGCTTTGCATCATTATTTGTCGGCATGTTTTTGGTCTATAGCCTGGTGGCCTTAAATGCTGCTTCCCGTCGCCCGGAACTGGCTATTTTAAGGTCTACCGGAGCTTCCGGCTACCATCTCTTTTTTATCTTCCTGGCGGAAGGCGCTTTGTTTGGCGTCGTCGGCTGGCTGGTGGCCATTCCGATCGGAAATTTTTTGATCAAATATTTACTCCACGGTGTCAGCCAAACGATCTCCACCCTTTTTGTGAGAGTTCAGGTGGAAACGCTTACGCTTGACGGGTGGGAAATCCTGTTAAGTTTTGGCGTTACGGTCTTCATTTCCGTATTAGCCGCTTACCAGCCTGCACGTGAAGCCATGCAGGTTTCTCCCAAAGAAGCACTGGAAATTTCCCAGCTGGGGATGCGGCCCCGAAAATCACCGAAGCAGCTTGCTTTGGGCGGTTTTATCTGTATCATTCTGGTATGGCCGTTATCACGGCTTCCGGCAGTTCTGGAAATGCCTCTGCCGGGATATTTATCCATTTTGCTGCTCTTTGCCGGTTTTGCGTTGCTGGCGCCCTGGACGCTGGAGCAGATCGGCGCCGCCCTGTCAGTTAAATTGCGCAAACTGGCAGGAATACCGGCTTACCTCGCCAGCCGTTACGTACGTGACAGCGGGACCCGGACGGCAGTATCTGTCGGCGCCCTTATTACGGCAGTTGCGTTATTTACTTCTCTGGTTATTATGATTTACAGCTTTCGCCAGACCGTGGAATTTTGGACCTATCAGACCATCCGGGGGGATTTATTTTTGACCACCAAAATGGGAGACATTAATCGATTCCGCTATCCCATTTCTCAAGAGGTTATTGAAGATTTGCAATCTTTTAAAGACAGGGTCGATATCGTACCGAATCGGCGCTTTTTTTTGACATATACAAATTTTCCCTATGAGTTCGAGCTACTGGATATGGAGGGATTTCTGCAATACGCTTCATTCTTCTGGCTGAAGGGAGATCCGGAAATAATTCTGCCGAAGCTGAAACGCGGTGATGGTGTTATTATTTCAGAGGTTTTTTCAAATCGAACCGGTTTAAGCGTTGGTGACCTGTTTCGGGCGCAGGTTGCCGAATCATCTGTTGAACTCCCGATCCTGGGTATTGTCCGCGATTACCGAACCCACGGAGGGGTGGTCTTTTATTGCATGTCTCATTTTAAGGCTCGCTATCACGATCCGCATTGGGGCGGGCTGAGACTTTTTTTTAAGGATAGGACCCAAAACCTGGATACGGCTGTCTTGAATCTTCGTGCCGACATCATCGAGCAAATGGGAGATAAAGTGGATATGATCAGCGGTAAACGGTTACGAAGGGCTGTGTTACGAATTTTTGACGAAACATTTGCGATTACGACTGTTTTGCTTGTGATCGCTTTGGTCATCGCTGCTTTAGGTATTGCCACGACTCTGACGGTCCTGGTTTTAGAACGATCCCGCCAACTCAATACCCTGTTTGCCCTGGGGGCAAGCTTCGGGCAGATTCGCTCGATGATATTCTGGGAGGCCGCTTTTCTGGTGGTTATCGGGGAGTTGGCCGGAGTTGTCTGCGGTTTTTTCTTATCGTATCTACTGGTATATGTGGTAAATCGCCAATCATTCGGTTGGACTTTTTTATATGGTGTGGATTGGGGATCGCTGAGCATATCGATCCCGCTGATTATCTTAACGGCCCTTGCTGCAGCGCTGCCGGCAGTGAAAATGGTTTTCCGGAAATCCCCGGCGACGTTGTTGCGGGAACGTTGATAATTAAGCGCACTCGCCGCCTTGAGCTGAATGGTTCACGATCCAATTGCTTTGCTATGAAACAATTATCTAAAATAATTACTTTTGTGTTTCTGTGTCTATTTCTGACGAATATATTTGCTGGTTATCAAGCGATTGCCAAGGATGAGCCTGAATTTTTATCTGTTACCGGACCCTGTAATTTAACATTTCCGAAAGATCACGGACCGCATCCGGGCTATCGGACCGAGTGGTGGTATTATACGGGCAATCTTCAAGCTGAATCGGGTGCTCGATTCGGATATCAGTTGACGTTTTTCAGAAGCCAGATCAGTCCCTCCGATGCGGAAAAGAAATGGCCGCGGCCACCGTCTGCCTGGCGGACTCAGCAAATTTATCTCGGGCATGCAGCTGTCTCCGATATTTCCGGGAAAAGACACCTTCAGGCCGAGCAGGTTGCCCGGCAAGCTTTGGGATTGGCAGGGACCTCTGAAGCGGCCGGGGATACGATCATTTTTATCAAAAATTGGCGCGCTCAAATCGGGGAAAATGCCCACATTCTGAAAGCCATCACGGATGCGTTTTCCTATGAACTGACTTTGCAGCCTGCTAAGCAGCCGGTCTTACATGGCCAGGCCGGCTATAGCCGCAAAGGCTCAACGCCCCGGAGCGCAAGCTGTTATTATTCGGTCACGCGCCTAATATCAAACGGTACGCTCACAATGGGCGGTAAAAGCATGAAGGTTGCGGGTTTAACCTGGATGGACCATGAATTCAGTACAGCTCCACTGGAATCTGGCATTGTCGGCTGGGATTGGTTTAGCCTGCAGCTTTCGGATCGAACTGAAGTTATGCTCTATCAGTTCAGAAATGAGAAAGGCGGCTTAAGTTCTGCCTCCAGCGGGACCTTTATTGACCCATCCGGGAACCCCCGGCATTTAACAATAGACGATTTCAGCATTGAGGTCCTGGACCAATGGGAAAGTCCGCATTCCCGCGCGTTGTATCCGACCCGTTGGCGATTAACTATTTTTCCATTGTCGCTTGAATTAAACGTCGTTGCCAATTTATCTGATCAGGAAATGCAGACATCTGCAAGTACCGGGGTGACCTATTGGGAGGGCAGCGTATCGGTAAGTGGTGCGGCCGCCAAACATCCCGTAAAGGGCATGGGATATGTAGAACTTACCGGATACGCAGAACCTTTCAGCGCTCCCATGTAGAACCGTTCCGGTTGCAGTACTTTTTTTCAATTCAGTGAGGCTTTTTTTATAGCTTGGGTTTCCATAACCTACTGTTTAACAACCCGAATACCGTTTTTCGAATTTAGTTTTCCTTATCAGATGACTAAATTAAGAAAAATATAATTATGAAAACCATAAAAATTTTGATATAAATAATATAATGAGCAAAAAGCGATTCATTGTGGTTTTGAGTTTGGCATGGCTTTTGTTGACTGCTTGTGTATCCTATCAGCAAATGCAAGATCAAAATGCTGTGCTAAATAAGGAATTAAAGCTTGTGCGCCTTGAGCTTTACGAGGCTGAAGAGAAGATTAAAAGCCTTGATGTCGAATTAGCCAAATTGCAGCAAGCAAATAAGGGCTGTGACGAAAAACTTGCCGATCTGCAATCAAAGAATACCTACCTTAAAAATATCAATTTAAAGCTTTCCCAAAACGTTGAGCGGCTTTCTCAGAACCTTGCCCATTTGAACAACGATCTGCAAAAAAAGAAATCCGTAATCAAACTGCAGAATAAAGTCATTCGTCTTCTGGATGATACCAAAAACACAATCGCAACTAGTCTAAAAGAGGAAATCGAAGCTGAAGAAATCGAACTCGTGGAAATGGAAGACACCTTAAAGGTCGTCTTTATTGATAAAATCCTTTTTGATTCGGGCAGCGTCGAGATTAATGAAAAGGGCAAGAAAATATTGTTGGTGGTGGCCGATTCCGTCAGAGCCCACAAAGATCAAAAATTACTGGTAGAGGGACATACCGATAATTTGCCTTTACGTGCAACCTTAAAAGAAAGATTTCCAAGTAATTGGGAACTGTCCGCCGCCCGGGCGGCCGCCGTGGTCAGATTTCTTCAAAAAGAGGGTCAGTTGCAGCCCGAAAGGCTTTCGGCGCGCGGGTACAGCTACTATCGGCCGGTTGTGTCGAACCAAACCAAAGAAGGCCGCCACCAAAACCGGCGCATAGAAATCATCCTTGGTCCTTCTATGTAAAACCCCTCAAATTGAATATTCAATTCCCCAGGATTTCTCTTAGTTTTTGGGACAGTTCGATGATGTCGAATGGTTTCTGAATAAATCCGTTGCAGCCCTGCGAAATTAATTCTTCTACTTGCTTGTTTAAACTGTAGCCGCTCACGAGAAGAACTTTAATGTTGGGGTCAATTTTTTTAAGCTCCTCATAGGTGACTTTACCGCTTTTTTCCGGCATAATCATATCCAGTGCAACCAGATCAAGATGATCTATATTCGAACGGTAAAGATCAAGTGCTTCCTTTCCGCTTCTGGCTGTTAACACCGTATAGCCTAATTCTTTGAGCATAAGCTCTTCTACCAGAACGGGGCCTTCTTCATCGTCGACCAGGAGAATCCGTTCTTTTCCCTTTACCAGCATATAATCATCCGGCGCCTCTTCTAACGTTTCGGCTTCGGATACCGGCAAATAGATAACGAATGTAGCACCATGATCCTTTTCGCTATAGACGCGTATGATTCCATTATGATTTTTAATAATCCCATATGCGGAAGCCAGCCCCAGACCGGTTCCCTGGCCAATTTCTTTTGTTGTGAAAAAGGGCTCAAAAATTCTTTCCATGGTTTCCTTATCCATACCGATTCCGTTGTCAGTTACGGATAATTTTACATACTTGCCCCCACTGACCTCAAACGCTTTGCAATAATTATCGCTGAGGCTCACATTTTCTGTTTGAATATAGAGGTCACCTCCCTCCGGCATGGCATGCCATGAATTCAAATAAAGGTTAATCAGAACCTGTTCAATTTGTCCGCGATCCACCTCCACATTCCAGATATCTTCCTGGAATCTTTTATGAACGCTGATCTCTTTTTTGGTGCGGGTAAACATTCTGGAACTCTTTTCGACAACATCATTGAGGCACGTTGTTCTGGGGGTATATTTTCCCTTGCGGGCGAATCCAAGGAGCTGTTCTGTAAGATTGGCGGCGCTCATCACATTTTCTTCAATTCCCTGAATATATTTTTGCTCCGGGTTTTCAGATTCCGGATTTAAACGCATCAATGACAGATATCCCTGGATACCCATCAGAATATTGTTAAAGTCATGCGCTATTCCTCCGGCCAGGGTACCGATAGCCTCCATCTTCTGGGCATGAATCAGTTGGGCTTCAAGATTCTTTTTTTCTTTTTCTGTCTCCAATTCATCTGTGATATCAGAAAGTTGACTAACGATTTTTACTTTGCCACCGGAGTCTTCAAAGCGGTTTGCGCCTATTTTAACAGTGCGCTCATCTCCTGTTTTGCAAATAATGGTGCATATCAGCCCGGATGGAATTATTTCTCCCCTAAAGGTGTTTATAAAAAAATCTTCGACTGACTCGAAACTATCCTGGGTCAGGTATTTTTTTAAAAATTTCCCTTGGATCTCCTGGCGCGAATATCCAAGGATTTGTGACAGGACTTCGTTCGCATAAACAATTTGAAGGGCATCATTCATGACCATGATTCCATCGCGCGAGTTTTCAACAACTGAGCGGTAGCGCTCTTCGCTCTCGCGCAGTGCTTTCTCCACTTCGATGCGCTTGCTGACGTTGCGGGCGACATTTAGAATCACGTTTTTTCCCCTGTAACCGATAACCCTGGAATGGATTTCGACGGGAATATTTTGACCATCCTTTTTGTAGTGCATGGTTTCAAGAGTGACTTTTTGGCTAATCTGCCCCCGGGCCTGTCGACCGAGTCGGCCGATAATTAAGCGCGCATCTTTTTCAGGAATAATGGCGCCAAGATTTAATTTGAAAAATGCATCGGAGGTGTAGCCAAGTTGCGAATAAGCAGCTTCATTGGCTTCCAGGATATTACCGTCCAGGTCTAATATGTACACCGCATCATCTACATTTTCCAACAACTCCTTGTAGCGGGCCTGCTCTTCGGCGTCTTTAAGATTTGTCAGCATATAATTAAAGGCTTGGGATAATTGATTAAATTCCCAATAGGTTCGGCCCTTATTTTCAAAAAGAAGATCTTTTTGTCCTTCCGATATTTGGATCGCTTTAACCGTCATTTCTTTCAGAGGGTCCATCATTTTTTTGGCCAGAAAGATTGACATCAGAGTCGAAACCGCCAGAATCACAATCGAAAACAGTCCAATCCATAAGGTGACCTTCTTTTTTTCAGAGATAAGGCTTTCCAGAGATGATTGGAAATAGAAATTGTTTATTCCGTTGAGTCTCGCTAAAATTCGATGTTGCCCAAACGGGTGAAATCCGGGGTCTGTTGAAAGCGCATTGCGGGTTTTTGCATCCAGCGGCAACGTCAGGCCGGAAATTAAACAAAACACCTGGTCGGCATCGAGGACAGATATGTCGGTGTCGACTGTTTGTTTTATGGTTTCAATGAGTTTGGTGTCTTGGACCATATCATAGAGTGCATATGCGGTTCCCATGCGGCCGGTTTCATGCATTATCGGAGCTGAAAACCACCACAAGACCCGCTCTTTTTCTCCATCTTCCAGGACCTCGCCGTTCGGATATTCTGTCAGAACAAAATCGATCACCTGTCTGGATATTCCGGGATAGTTTTCCGGTACAATGGACTTTTCACCGATCTTCTTTACGAAATGGTAAACACCATCTTTTGGCGGATAAAATTGGGTAATGCGGTTCTCTAGTTTTGATTTATCGTCCAGCATTACCGTGACACGGACGATGTTGTCGGAGCCGAGATTATCTAATTTCCCCGTAATCAGTTCAATTCTGTTTTTTAAGATAATTTCCACCTGGCCTTTTTGAGCCTGCAATTTCTCATAAAATTCAGATTCCACCTTTTTACCGAAATAACGGTAGATGGTTGCCAGGAGCGTAACCACCGAAAGGGTGACCAGAACGACAAATGTCGTCATTAAAAAAGTTGAAAAGCGTTTTTTGCCTCTGAACTTCAACGAATCCTCCCGAATCATCGGAATTTGGCTTTAACAATAGGATGAATATATAAGGATAAAATAAAACAGGCCGGATTGTCAAAAAAAAGTTAGGATCTGAATTGTTTTGACTTGATATCCGATTATGCCATAAAGTCAGTCAACTGGCGCCCGGATTGCGCAGAAGTGGTTTCAGATTGATAGAACGTGTTGAAGAATTTTTCGATTGGTATGACGAGGAGGACAATATGAAAGAGCGCAAAGTTCATTACGGCTGGGTGGTTATCTTTATGGGTCTGCTGACCGCCATTGCCGCCCACGGGTTCGGCCGCATGTCCTATACCATCATTCTACCGGCCATGAAAGACGGACTTGGGTTTAACTACACTCAACTGGGGCTGCTGGGGACCGGAAATTTTATCGGCTATCTGACTATGGCCATTATCGGCGGATTTTTGGCGGCGCATTTTGGGACGCGGATCATCATCACGGCCGCGTTGGTACTGATGGGAATCACCATGATTTTAACCGGTCTGGGCCAGTCATTTGGTTTTACTTTTTTTATGCGCCTGCTGACCGGTTTGGGCAATGGTGCATCTTATGTCCCGGCCATGGCTCTGGGTTCGGCCTGGTTTACAATGAAAAAAAGAGGCTTTGCGACCGGCATCGTGTCTGCCGGAATCGGAGTCGGTACGCTGATCTCTGGTCTTTTGGTTCCGCCGATACTATCAGCCTTTGGCGCCAATGGATGGCGGTTTTCGTGGTATATACTGGGCGGCGCTGTACTTTTGATATCCGGTATTGTTTTTCAGTTTGTACGCAGCAACCCTGAGGAAAAGGGACTCCGCCAGGTCGGGGAGGCGCAGAGTGATGCCGTCCAGCCAGATCCCTCGGGTGCTGGAAAAGCGCCCTCTCCAAAGTGGTCCGATACATTTAAAGGTGTCGTTAAGTTGGGCGCCGTCTGGTATCTGGGTCTTGTCTATTTTTTCTATGGCCTTTCTTACATTATTTATATGGTTTTTTTTGCGGCTTATCTGGTTAAAGAAATGGGTTTTAGCCAGGAATGGGCTGGGGGATTGTGGGCTCTGGTAGGTGGCTTAAGTATCTTTTGCGGGATGATTTGGGGGAAGATATCAGATGTGCTCGGAAGAAGCCGGGGGGCTGCCCTGGCGTATCTTGTTCTGGGGCTGTCCTATATTATTTATGCACTGATTAGGGTAGATTTTGGTTTTTATTTGTCGGCTATTTTATTCGGTCTCACCGCCTGGAGCATCCCCACAATTATGGCCGCTGCGGCCGGTGACTTTGTGGGTCCGCGTTTGGCTCCTGCAGGCTTGGGCTTTATTACGCTGTTTTTCGGCATCGGTCAGGCTTTGGGGCCGGCACTCGGCGGTTATCTGGCAGATTTCAGTGGTTCATTTACCTTACCGTTTCTGGTGGCCGGCGGTATCTCTCTGGCCGGGATGGTGCTGTCTTTTTACTTAAAGAAACCAACCACAGAATAAAAGTTACTCCAATAATGAATCAAAGGTCCTTAGGTGGAGCCCCATGCCTATTTGTCCCTTATCCCGCCGGCGGACTATATGGCGCTAAATTACGAGGACGAGGACGACGACGAGGACGACGACGAGCACGACATGGAGGCGTAATGTTGCCTAACTTCGTACTCGTCCTCGTACTCCTCCTCGTCCTCGATATTTACTCATATTTATTTCAGGACTGATGAACAACAAATGGAGGAGTGGAAATTATGAAAATTGAAGCCAACGGTATCCAGATTAATTATGAATTGTCGGGAATAAAACAG